>ERZ779941.19-NODE-19-length-98513-cov-3.279957_pt1 | contig 98513 bp, 129 predicted proteins | sample MGYA00511952_ERZ779941 | MGnify/ENA primary metagenome ERZ779941 (study PRJEB29588, sample SAMEA2142846) | human gut metagenome | biome: human gut; feature: human-associated habitat; material: faeces | place: Denmark | collected 2008/2010 ...
AGCAACATTATGGAGTAGAATTTACAATTTATTATTTTAATGATAATAACATAAATAAAATTAGATTTTATAATTTGGAGTATAAAGAAACTTTAAAAAATATTAATATGGTTTATGATAATAAAAATAGAAATATTAACTTTATTTTCTATGATTATGAAAAAGAAAGTGATGTAAAACAATTAAATGAAAGAAATGTAATTAATTCAATTTCAAAAAACAAACAATTGAAAATTGTAATTGAAGAAATAAAAAGATTAAATAATGAATATAGAATAGAACTTGAACAAATAGAGAATAAATATAAAAAAATAGATTCTAAAGAGTTACAATTAGATAATAATAAAAAAAGTGATGATACATTATAAAAGTAGTACATTTTTTTATTGGAAAATAAATAAAATTATACAAAATGTATTACAAAATTATTACATTTGTAATACTTTTCGCAAGTGCGAAAAGGTTGGTGGTGCAACTCGGATTTAGAAAGAAGTCTTTATTTATAAAGAATTTCTAAATTCGTGGTGCATTCCCTATATCCTGTTGTAAAAAAAATTTGGTATATTTTGATAAAAGGGGGTGTTTTAATTGATTTTTAGTGTGAGATTTTCTGATGAAGAATATATGTCATTGCAAAATTTTATGAATGAAAATAATATAAATAATAAATCAAAGGCTTTTAGGAAAGCATTAGAAATTGCTAATAAGGAGCAAGATAATAATTCTTTTTTAAAAAATGTAGATGATAAATTAAATAGAATAATTTATAATGAAACAATTATTAAAAAATTATTGGAACAATTTTTTGCTAACACAGGATTTTCAATTAATTCGAATCCAAAAAATGATAAAACTTTACAAGATTTTTATGAAAAAAATTATTCAAGAAAAAATAATTTTTTAGGATAAATATAATGAGTGAAAGAATAAAAAATTATAAAAGAAGAAGTATAAGTATTCCGATTGAACTTGATGCTATTATTGAATATAAATTCAAAAGTTCCGGACATAGTTTTATTAATGATTTGATAATTGAACTTCTAGAATTAGGACTAGTAAAATATGAAGATAATTTTGAAATAAAAGATTTACTTTATGAAATTAAAAATGAAATAAAAAATATAGAAATGAATAAAGGATTTAATGGAAGTTAAAGAAAAAGTTGTTTTCATAACTCATCCATATTATGGAGTAAATAATCCAAATAATAATTTAAGAATTTATAAAAAGAGTAATAATTCTGATAAATGGCATTATACTCAATGTAAAAATAAAGATGATTATAGAAAAAAAATAACAGCGTATATATGTGGAAAAAAAGGTTTTTTTGATTATAGTAGAAATGAAGAAAAGGCAAATGTTTCTATGATTGAATATTTTTTAGGTTCTAAAAAAAGTGAAAGTATTATGAAAAGCAATAAGATGAAAAGAGAAGAGATGGCAATTTTAAAAGATGGATCATTTTTGAAAGATGAACAAATTGAGAATATGCAAAAAAATTGGAGTAAATATTTAGAAGAAAGTAATGTACAACTTGCAGTATTATCTATGTATCAAGATTATGTGGATGAAAATATAAACATAAAAGATTTACAAAAAGAAGTATCAACAAAATTATTACCTAGATTATTTAAATATTGTGGATATAAAGATCCAGAAAAAAATTTAGAGTGGATTGTATCATTACATTCTGATAGAGAAAATAATTACCATTTTCATATGGCGTGGATTGAAAAAGAAAAATGTTATAAATTAAAAAATAATAAATTAGATTATAGAAGAAAACTTCATTTAACTGATAAAGAAAATAATTTTATGAAAAGACAAGTATCTTTGGCTATTGAAAGAAATAAATTGTATAAACCGGTGATGATTAAAATAAATAAAGATTTAGATGAATTAAAAAGTTATTTTAATCCGAAAGATCATAATTTTACATTAAAAAATATTAATAATTTAGAATTAGAAGAAGATATAGTTAAGCTTGGAGAATTGTTAAGTGAAATTAGAAGTACCAATAAAAAATATATAAAGTATAATTCATTACCAAATAATAAAACAGGAAAATTAATAAAAAAGCTAACCAATAAAATAAAAAAGAAATTATTTGATGAAAAAATAGAATTAAATTTATCAAGAGATAATATTAATGAATCTATAGAGGAATTAAATAAAATATTTACAGATATAGATAAAAGAAATGGTATTTCAGATGTGGGTTTTCAAAGTGCATTTGATAATAAGTTAATTAAGGACAAATTAGAGAAAGAAGATAATTATATATTAAATTCGATTGTTAATCATGCATTATATAGTTATGATAAAAAAAATATGAAAAAAAATGATAAAATAAAATTAGAAGATTTGATATGTGAACAATCAATTATAATTTATAAATCAAATTATAAAAATATAAAAAATGAAAAGATAAGATTAAAAATTTTAAAAAATTATTTTATTAAGGGTAAATATGAAAATTATGATAAATTATCAAATTCATTAAGAAGATTATCTATGGAATCAAATAAAGCTGCAGATAAATTTTATAAAATGTTTGAAGAAGCAAACGAACTTGAAAAATAAAATGAAAAAATGTATTTGTTCGCTAGATTTTTTAAAACTATATTGATATAATTTTATAAGATAGTGAAGGAGACAGCAGTATGGCACAATTAGATAAATTAATTTTAAATGCATTGGATGCCCAAAGAATGAATGAAGCAAATTATTCATTTGTTATGAGTAAATTAGATAGTTATGACAAAAAGATGGAGTTTTTAAATTTTTTGAATAAAAATAGAAATGTAATATTAAGTAAAAAAGATATATTTTTAGAATTAAAAGAAATTGCTGGATAGCAATTTTTTTTATTGAAGATAAGATGGAGGAGTAATGAAAAGAGAAGTTGATGTAACAAATATTTGGAATATAGATTGTGATAATTTAAAAGCACATGCAATTCTTATTGAGAATAATTTTGAAGTTGCAAATGTAGTTGTGTGTTATGATGAGTCAACACTTAGATATTCAATAGGTAATAAAAATTCAGAAATGGATGAGGAATTTTGCAAAAAAGCATTTGTAAAATTAATTATGGATGAATTTGAATACTATGTTAACTTACCTAAAATATCTAAGTGTTCAAAATTGTTGCAAAGTATTTATGATGATGTTTGTTCCTCTGAATCAACTATGTGTCATATATCAAAAGATGATTGGAATAATTATTATAGTGATACCTATTCTGAAAATGATATAAATAATTTATTAAAGGAAATAAAGAAATATGGCTTAGAAGAAATAATTACAATAGATGATAATAATTATAAGATTATAGGATACGGTGATCTTGAAACAAGGTTTATAAATGACAGGAAAGTCAGTTTAAATTATGAAAATGATATGGAATTATAATTAATAATAAAGGAGGGGGAAATATTATAAATGAAATTAATAACAGAAGAATTAAAAGAAAAATTTAAGAAATATCCTCTTGGAAGTCAAGATGGATTAGGAAAGGATGCAAAGGTAATAGTAAAATACTTTAATCCAACAGGAGTAGGAACTTGGCTAATTACAGAGGCCGATAAATTAGAAAATGGCGATTATGAAATGTTTGGTTATTGTCATTTAGGCGATGATGAAAATGCAGAATTTGGTTATGTCTTATTATCTGAATTAGAAAACATTAAATTACCATTTGGGCTATCTATAGAAAGAGATTTATATATGAATCAAGATAACAATATAGTAGATGTAATGAAATCAAGTGGAATAACACCGCCTGATTTTTTCTTGGATGATCAAGAAAAATGGAAAGAACCACGATATTTTGATGTGCTAGTTGATGATGTTAAATCTATGTTAGATAACGAATCATATACAGTAGCAAGGGTATGTAATGGTGTGAATTGCGTAGAATTACATTATATAGATGGAAAATCAACAATTGAGTATGGTACTAGAATTTCTGATGATTCTTGGGAAAGTGAAATTGAAAATATAGAGTGGTTTGATAAAAATATGTCCATTTCTGATATTGAAAATAAACTTGAAAATTTATTTAATATAGAGTTTGGAGAAAAAGATTATGAGCTATAGTGATGTTTATACAGTAAGTTATAATGTTTTAGATGTATTTAAAACAAAGCGAGAAGCACAAAAATTTTATACAACATGTTATCATTGTAGTGAAGGAGCAGAACAACAACGTTATGCTTCTATTTTAGTTAATCTAAATTTTAGTAATTTAGGAAAAGATAATGTTAGCAAAAGCTGTGATGAAATTCATATTAAGTTGCAAGGAAATAAAGATAAATTTATCACAATTAAACTTGACGATTATTTATCTATTGATAATACAATTAAATATTATGAAGAAAATGTAAAACCAATATTAGATATATCTGAAGCATATAATATAGATTTTAATAATGAAATTCCATTTGAATATTTTGGTAGTGAGGAAGAAATTAACATGTATACATTTTCAAGTTATTATATGGATATAATAAAGAAAATGGGAATAGATGTTAAAAGTATTGTTACTAGTGAAAAATCAGCCGGCAAATATGAAATGAAAGTTGATGAAAATATAATAGATGTTAGAGCATGGGATAAGTTAGATGATGTTTTTGAAAATATAAAAACTATCAAAGAACTATTTAAAGAAAAAAATAAGGAAAATGAATATGCAAAATAATAAGTGGTTAGAATTTATAACAGGTAATAATACTCTATTAATTGACAATGAAAACGATTTTAATAAATTTAAAGAGTTTTTGGAATATTTAAATTTAAGTGATGTATTAAATAAATATAATACATATTCAGAGTGGGAGCATTTAGCAAAAATAAATAATTATGATTATGGATATATAATATTTGAATTTCAACCATATAAAGGATTGACATTTGGTTATACCAAAGAATCTTCTAAAAATTGGTATGGAGATGATCCATTAACTATTAAAAATATAGATTTAGTAGAAAAAGTTAAAAAAAATATATTAAACAGAAAAATAGAGAAATTTAATGAGTTATGTGGAGATTGGGATTTTAGAAATATTGATATGACACAACCACATTTACAAAGTATTGAAATTAATGGTGAATATCTTGAAACTTATTGTGAAAAATTTGATGTAGATATAGATGATTATATATCATGTAAAAGTGGTATTTTTTTTATGCCTGATTTTAAAGATAGGTTTAATAAATTGGATATTGATAATGAGTTATATGTTGATTTGTTTATTAATGAAATAGATTCTTTAATTGATTGGGATAAGATTAATGAAATATTAAATAGTGATGATAAATTAATTGAGGAATATAATTCAATTACTTATGTAGATCAATCTACCATGACTAAATATGTTGATAGTTGGATTAATCATGAAAAGTTACCTATAAAAGATAATTTACTATATACGAAAATTGAAGATAAATATATGGCTGTTGATAATCAAACAGGAATTTGCTTCGTTGAAGAATTTGATTCCGAAGAAGATACATTTAATTGGTTATTAAGAAAAAATTTAAAAATGGAGAAATAAATGAAACCTATAATTAATTATGAAGGAAACAATTTATACTTAAAGCAAGATGAGTATACAATAAATGGAAGAGTATATTTAGGATTAGTTAAAAAAAATGGAGAGTTATTTGAAGATATTACAATTAACTTACCAGATGTAGAGTTAAATGATGATGAAATATGTTTGAATTCAAATTTGCAAAGAGATTTAAAAAATAAATTATATGAAACGGATGTATTTATGAATATGTTTAGAGAAGAACAATATAATATGGGAAAATATGATGTTGTATTTATAAACAAAAATTTAATAAGTGAATACAGATATGATAATGAAAGAGAGGTAACAAATGAGTTATGAAATTGTTAGAGGTATTACATATAGAAAAAAAGATAATAAAATATTCATAACAAGTGCAAGCAATAATGTTTATCCAAAAACTTTCACTAGAAAAGAAATATTCAAAAATTATGATGATAAAGATTTATATTTGTTACATAGTTTAATAGGTGGATCTTTACAATTTACAAAAAAGGTAAGTACAGACTGGAGATATGCTTTAAATAGATTGAGTGAATTTTGTAAGGAACAAAATACAAGTTTTAGTGAATTATGGAATTTGGTATATACGAATAATGGTAATCTTGAATTATTAAGACCTTATTCTGATAAATTTAAAGAATATAAAGATGAGAAAATAGATGGATTATATTATTTAGATAGTAATGTAGGCCAGATTGGTAAAGTATATAATTATGGATTCTCTAGTGGTAATTATATTAATATAGAAAGTGTATGTGGAAACTATAAAGAAATATATAATAAGTTTTATGATGTGGATAAAGATACAAGAGAATATTATGAAATTAAAATAAAAAGATTCGATAAAGAAAATTTACTTGATAAAGAAGAAAAGAAAGATGATGAATTAGTTTTATAATGAATAGTATTAAATTTGATTCAATGACACCAATACAATTTATAATTTTATTATTAGTTGTTTCTGTATTATTATTTTTATTATATTTAGAACCAAGATTAGGTAAGAAAAAATTAACAAATAGAAATGAACATGGATCAAGTAAATTTGCAGATATTAAAGAAATTAGAAAAACATTTATAAAAGAAAAAATAATTGGGGCTGAAAAGGTAGGATTCCCAGTTTGGTATGAAAAGAAAAATGGTAAATTTGAAAATGTTTATTTAGATGATAAAAGTCCTCATTACTTATTTATAGGTTCTACTGGTTCAGGTAAGTCAGTAACAGTAGTATTAAATGAATGTTTAATGTTTGCAACTTCAAAAGAAAAACATAGTGTTGTAGTTACAGATCCAAAAGGTGAAATATTTAGAGCAACTAGCAAAGTATTTTCAGATAATGGTTATAATGTAGTAACAATTGATTTTAGAAACCCGTCCAAATCAAAAAGAATAAATATAATGCAACCGATAATAGATGAATGGAAAGAGCATTGTGAATATAGTAATGCAATGCTTTTTCTTTTGTCTCATTTTATTAAGACAAATAAAATTAAACTAGAAAAATTAGAAGATAATAAATATTTAAAAAGGGTGAATCAAAAAATATTTTTAGATGACTATTTGATAGATATTATTAGAAATTATGAAACAGAAATAAATGAAATATTAAACAATAAAAAAATGTATGAAAATATGAAGATTAAATCCATTTTAGAAGTTGAAAATAATTTAAAAGAATATTTATTAACAAAAACTAATGAACAAATTTTAACTATTATTAGGTATTTACAAAATATATGTTCTAAGCATCAAGCTGAAACAAATCGATTAGTTATATCACTTGCAGATTTAATATTTGTTGATAAAGATTCAAATGACAAATTTTGGATTAATTCTTCAAAGCAATTATTCATAGGTATAGTTGGAATATTTTTGGAAGATTATAAAGCAGGATTAATTGGGGAAGAAAAAATAAATATAGCTAGTGTAAAAAAATTTCAAAACTCATCCTTAATAAAAGAAAATCAAAATTATTTACAAAGAAACCTTAATACAAGAAAATATGGTAGTTTATCTAAAGACTATTTAACATCTATTTTAACGGCTGCCGAAAATACATATAAATCAATAACAGCAGTTTTTGGAGAGAAGATGGCTATATTTGATGATTTAAATGTAGAAAATATAACAAGTACAAATGAATTTAATTTTACTGACTTAGGAAGTAGACCTACAGCTCTTTATATAATAGTACCTGATGAGGATAGAGCGTATTTTCAATTAGTTACAATTATAATAGGTATGTTAACTAAGGATTTAACCAAATTTGCTAATCAACCAGAAAACAAAGGTGTGTTACCAGTGAAGATAGAGTGGATTTTAGATGAATTTGCAAATTGTCCTCCACTCAATTCAATTGAAACACTTGTATCAGTTGCAAGAAGTCGAGGTATGAGATTTCAATTTTTTATTCAATCGTTCTCTCAACTAGAACAGGTTTATGGAAAGGAGGTAGCAAACATAATAATAGATAATACAGCATTATGTTATTTGAAAACAAATAGTGTTGATTGTGCAGAAAGAATAATGAAAAAATTGGGTAAATCTACAATAGAAACAAATTCTATAAATAAAAGTACTGACCCTATGAAAATAGGAGCAAACCAAACAACTTCTTTGATGGGTAAAGATTTATTAAATGCAACAGAAATAATGTCACTTAAATATAAAACAATAATATTTCCAACGATAAGTAATCCAATATTTAGAGATACATATTTATATAGTGATGTTTATCCACAATATAAAGATATAGAAGAATTACAAAGAGATACAAAAATTTTAAAAAGAACCACGAGTAATTATTATACTGTTGAAGAATTAAGAGAGTTACATAATAAACAAACTCAAAAGTTGGTTGAGAAAGTAACAAAAAAAGCTCAAAATGAAATATCAAAAAAAATTAATAAAAGTATTAAAGAAACATTAAAAGCAAAAACTAATTCATCAGAAGATGTGATAATGGATATTAGAAAAATAATTCCTTCAACTATAGATATTAATATAAATGAAAAAGGTAATAAAGAATATTTAATTAATATTCAATCGTTATTATCAAATAAAGTAATAGATGATTTACTATTAAATGATAATAAAAATACATCTATGTCAGTAGCCAGAAATATAAATAGTAGAAAAACGAAAATAAAAACATGGGACAATATAAGGGAGAAGAAATTATGAAAAAAGTAGGATATGTGTTGATTATAATAGCATTATCAATAATGTCATTTTTATTAATTAAAAAAATTGAAATAAAAGAAGAAGAGAAAAATAATGTTGAAGAATATTTAGATATAACTTCTACTAAAAAAATAGAAAAAAAGAAAGAAGATGATGTCAAAAAGGAAACATCATCATATAGAGAAATAAATTATAAAGCAATATTAGAAATACCAAGTATAAATTTAAAGAGTGGTGTAGTAGATAATACAAAAAATTTTGATTCAATAAGGTATGCTATTAGTGTAGACAATAGTAGTAATTATCCAGATAAGAATGGGAATTTTATTTTATATGCACATTCTGGAAATAGTAACATGTCATTTTTCAGAAATTTAAATAAAGTAAATATTAATGATAGGATTAATGTTTATTTCAATGGCATTAAGTATAAATACAAAATTATAAAAAAATATGACATTGAGAAAAGCGGAACAGCAAGTGTATTATCGTCAAAAGAAAATAAGTATATAACATTAATAACTTGTAATCAAGAAAGGAAGGGGTATCAAGTTGTTGTTGTAGGTATTTTAATAGAAGAAGTTAACTATTAAAATAAAGAATGAAAGGGGGAAAATCTAAAATGAAAGAAAGTGAAGTATATGAATATTTAAAGAACACCAGTTTTATAGATGTAATAATGTCGGTGATCAATTATAGCGGAAACATAAATAATGCAAATGACTTAGATGTTTTTTATACAGCAAAAGATTTATATAGATTATATCCTAATGTATTTTCAAAATATAAATTAGATAAGTTCATAAAAGAAGAAAATTTACCTGTTGTAAAAAATGGTAAAGATAGATTATTTTTAAAATCAGATGTAGAAAATTGGCTTAATAATAGAAGCAACAATCAATATAAAAGAATTGGATAGACTATGAAAAAAGTACAATTACCGGAACATATTTCATTAACACCAGCAGGTACATATAGAGTAAGGTATAAAAAATCAAATAAATATCCAATACCTTTTGATAAAACTTATCTTACACTTGATGAAGCTATTCAGGGTAAAAAAGAATATCTTGCAAAGAATGATTTAGGATTATTAGAACGACAACAGCAAAAATCAATTGGATTTTCGGACTTTTGTGATTATTTATTAAACTGGTATAGAAATAAACCCAAAAAATCAAGTTATAATACTTTATCTAACTACAAAAAGAAAATGAATGTATTAAAGTTAGAATTTGGAAATGATGATTTAAAAGAAATAACTACACATAGAATAGAAATGTATTTAATGAGAGAATCAAAAAGAAATAAGATAAGCAATGGTTCAAAAAAGGGTGATATAATATCGGCTCATACAGTACATCATGAATATACTATGTTAAGATTAATATTTAATAAAGCAAAAGTGTGGGGATTTATAGATGAAAATCCTATAATTGGCGTTGAAGAACCAGAATATCAACAAAAAGAAATAGTAGTTCCTGATTATGAAGAATTACCAATAATAGAAGATAAGATTAATAGAGCGGATGTAAAAGACAAAGTAAAATATTTATTGGCATTATATACTGGAATGAGAAGAGAAGAAGTATGTGGATTACATTTGGAAGATATTGATAGAGAGGGAAAGTCAGTATATATACAAAGAGCTATTGCACAAAATGATCTAACAAAGGAATATGAAGAAACAAAAACCAAGTCAACAAGAAGTGTAAGAGTCTTACCATTACCTAGTAGATTCTTTAAAGCATTTGATGAATATCTAGAATGGAGAAAGGTATTTATTCAAACATTGAAAGTTAAAACAAATGGTGAGTATAAAGAAATACCTAACTTATTTTTAAATAAGGATGGAGATTTTTCTAGACCAGAAAATTTAAGCAAAAGATGGAAAAGATTTGCAAAGGAAGTTGGTATTAATTTAACTTTTCATGGTTTAAGACATTACTTTATAACTAATCAACTAAATTATAATGATAAAGTATCAGAAAGAGATGTACAGGAGATGGCAGGACATTCAAATATAAAAACAACACAAAGATATAATCATCCTAGTAAGAAAAAAATCAACCAAAACGCAATGGAAATATTTGAGCATTTTACTAGAGAGGAGTTATATAAAAATGGTAATGAAAGTTTAACTATACCTATTAATCATGTTGTTTCTATAATCTTGGGCGATAGTAATTATACAAAAGAATCAGATTTAAAAATAACATTAGAAGAGATAAGCAGTGATAGAGTAGATTATTTAAATATATCGAATGTAATAGGATCTTGTAGGGATTATTTACTAGCTAATTATCCTTCACTATTAAGAATGAATAAATATAAATTTACAAAGTATGATGAAAAAGAAATATTGAGAAATATAATAAGTGAATTTGGTAATGAGTTTATAATTGAAAAACCAAAAGAATATGAATTATCAAAATAGATGGTAAAGGCAATAATGCTTTTACCATTTATTTATAAAATTTTTTTCAAATTATTGACTTTAGAGTTAATTAATGTTATTATTTATTTGTCCTTTGCGAAACGACACTATAATTTTGGAAATTATATGGTCGTGATTAGGGCAGGAAAAGGGCAAAAATAACTATTTTTAATTAGATTTATTTAAATCTTGAAAAATCTAGTTAAGTAAGAGTAAAACTACTCTTCAAGATAAAATAAGGCTATAAGTTGAATTGAAGAAGATGATTGGATTTAATTAAACATAATTAGACAATAATTATTGTTTCTGAAAATCCTCGTGTCGGCAGTTCGATTCTGCCCGGAGCCACCATTTATGTTTATTAGGTCCGATGAATGCGCTCGTAGCTCAGCTGGATAGAGCGTTTGGCTACGAACCAAAAGGTCAGGGGTTCGAATCCCTTCGGGCGCACCATATATTATCGGGAAGTAGCACAACTTGGCAGTGCACATGGTTTGGGACCATGAGGTTGCAGGTTCAAATCCTGTCTTCCCGACCATTTTGTTTATAATCCCTTATTTAATAAGGGTTTTATAATAGATTAATATCTAAAACCCTTAAAAATCCCTTATTGATTTTTAAGATACATTTGATTTTCATTAAGATTATAGATTTTCAATAACATTAATTACTTTATCTTCGTCTTCTGGAATTAAATGTGTATAGGTATTAAGCGTCATTTGAATATTGGAATGTCCTAACCTTTTTGAAATCGCGGTTATAGGAACTCCTTTAGAAATTAATAGGGATACATGACTATGTCGGAAGTCGTGTATTCTTATTTTTTTTATATTTGAAATTTCGCAATACTTATCTCTTTTTCTACCTATTGTAGTTGGAGATAAAGGATTAATTCCACCAAACACAAACCAATCATTGTTAAAATCTATAATGTTTTTGTAATATTCTTTTAATTTTTGTAATTCTTTTATTAAATTTTTATCTATTCTTATTTTCCTTATTGAACTTTTTGTCTTAGGTGTATTTATTATATATTCATCGTTAATCTTTTCTTTTGATATTGTTTTGTAAATATCAATATAATTCTCACTGATATCTTTCCATTTTAATGCTAAGCACTCGCCTTGTCTTAATCCAGTGAAATATAATGTTTCAAAAAATACTTTATATACTAAATCATCAACACTATTAATAAATTTATTAAATTCTTCATATGTCCAAAAATCAACCCTACAAGGTTTTATATTACTCTTTGAAAAACCTCCGACTTGACTTGCTATATTTGACTCTAGTCCAAAGAATTTTACAGCATAATTTAGTATAGTTACCATTGAACTATGAATGCTTGTTAAATATTTATAACTAAAACCCTTTTTCTCTAATTCTGCTTGCCATTTAGTATAAGATGATATATCTATTTTATTTATTCTATAATCTTTAAAATATGGTAGAATATGATTTTCAAATTTACTTATTGTTTTTCTATAGGATTGTCTTTTTTGTTTTAGTTTGATATAACTCTTGTATTCATCCCAAAGTTTTGAAAATAATATTGTTTCATCATTAACCTTACCTTGTCCTATAAAGTTTCTTTCAGCAGCCTGTGCATCTCTTTTTGTATTAAAACCATTTCTTTGAAATTGTTTTCGATTACCATATATATCGTTACAATAACACCTAAAATACCAAAGTTTAGATTTTTTATCTTGGTATACTGGCATTTTTAAATTTCCTCCTTTCCACTATAATGATAACACTTTTTTTTGTTGTAGTGCCATTTCTGCAATATAATTTGGATCTAAGTTTAAATATTCTAATACTAATCTTGTTGGGACATATTTTGTTTTACATTGAGGAAGTGTTTTTCCAGAACTGATTATTTGTTGTTCAATAAGATTTCTAATTTTTATTGCATTATCTCTTCCACAACTTGCAATTTTTTTAATATCATCCACTTTTATCCATGGATTGCATATGATTTCATATAATTCTACATAAGTCATATTATTATCACCACCTTTCTTTTTTATATAAATAATAGACTAGGATTTGAATTTGCTTCCACGAGGATTTTAGATAATCCACAACTCCCGTACCAATAGGGATATTTTTCCTTGTAATTATTTAACGAGTCGACATATATCGGAGATTTTCAACTCTATTTAGTTTTTTTTATATTAATTTCTTAATATTTATATTTTATCCTCCTTTCTGTTTCAAAATTGTTTTAAATTACATTAAATGTTGCAATTTAACAACATTATAACATTAAAATTATAAATGTCAACCTTTTTAGCAAAAAAAATATAAAAATGTTGCAAAAATGCAATATGTGTGCTATAATCGTTTCGAAAGGAAGGATAATATGGCTAAAACGAAAGTTGGAGAGTTAATTCAAAAGGGACGAGAAGAAAATAATTTATCAATGCGTCAACTTGCTGAATTGGCGAAAGTTAGTTCTTCAGATATATCGAGAATTGAGTCAGGGGAACGAGAGGTCCCTAATCCTAAGTTACTTAGAAAGATAAGTAAATATATTGGTGTTAATTATAATGATTTAATGTATGCTTCTGGATTGGGTGCTAAAGTAAGTCCGCTTAACCCATATTTACTTGAACACTACTCAAAATTGAGAGGAAAAGAGTTAAAGGAAGCGATGGATAGTATAGAAAGTTCTACCGCTAATAATAATATAGTAATAGAGTCATTAAAAAAATCATCTGAAAGTGCAGATGAAGAAAAGAAAAATATACTTTTAGAAACAATAGAAGATTTGGAGTATCAAAACGAAACAAATGAAGAAATTATGAAATTGTTAAATAGCAATGCGATAGAGGAGTTTAGAAATGGTAAATAGTCTAAAAAGATTAAATTTTATTCAAGTTATAAGTATGATATTATTGATTGTTTCGTTTATATTAGTTTGTTTTGGTGTATATAATAGTGAAAATTTATTTTGGGTTTGTCTTTCATTGAATATGTTAGGTTATGCTAAATTTGTGATTAAATGGTCAAGAGAGGGAAGAACTAGAAATAGAAGATTAGATAAAAATTATAATAAAAATCTTACGAGAAAATCATCCGAATTTATATTTATTCTATTAGTTGCATATTATTTACTTATCTGTCTATGTATAATTTCTGGTATATGGATTAAGAATTTTACAAATGAATTTGGAACTATATTAGGATTATTAATAATTTCGTTTATATGTAATTTTTTATCATTAGAAATTGTTGATAGAACTTCAAAAGAAGTCAATATGTTATTAAATTCAAAAGTTATAACAAAATAACGCAAAATTGCGTTATTTTTTTGTTTTACCACATAGTTTACTTAATGAAATATTAAATTCTTTTGAAAATTTGTATAAATTAGAGGTAGATATACAGATTAAACCTTTTTCATATCTAGTTATACACGCTTGTGTAACACCTAATATATTTGCTACATTTTCTTGAGATAATCCATTTTTAATTCTAATTTCTCTTAAATTGTTTCCAAGTATTTTCAAATTAAGTGATTTATTAATAATTTTAATGTTTTTATTGTTGGTTAATCCAAGGACATAATCAATACTTACATTAAAATAATCAGCATAACAACATAAGTACTTTAGAGGAATAATATTTATACCTAACTCCCATAATGAGTATGTTGATCGATTTACATTAAGTATATTTGCCATTTCTTTTTGGCTAATATCATTATCTTCTCTAATATCTTTCAATCTTTTAAAACTAATCATAGTATCACCTATAATTAATTTTTACATTAAAAATCTTTGTATACTAATAAATGCTATTTTAAGTTATAATTTTTGCTATTATGTGTTATAATGAAGATGTAAGTATTTAAAATTATGAATGGAGGGAAATGTATGGAAAAAGAGAACTTTAAATCAGATTTTTTAGATTTTGCGCTTGAAGATGAAAACTATGTGCCAACAGAGGACGATATTGCATATGATAAAGAAGCAACAGGAATTAGAAAGTATTACGATACCTTATTACTTACAGAGTTATTATACATAAATCATAAGTATCCAGATAGTGTATATTCAGATAAGGATTTATACATATTCAATACTTTATTTGATACTTTAGCATATACAAATGATGAATTAAATCAAATGATAAAAGATGCAATTAATATTGTGAAGATAAAGTATGATATGGATATTGATATATTCGAGGCTGAATAAATATTCAAAATAGTTCTATAAAATTTATAGGACTAAAATGTCATTTTAGTAACACACTACGATATTGGCAGAGCCAATAACGATGTGTGCCAAGGGAAATCCCTTTGGAAACCCTCCAAACAATATATTACAAGCATTGCAAGTAATATATTTATTTTTTATTTCAAATTCTATGAAATAAAAAAATAAAAAGAACCTAATCGCCAATCCTAAGAAAGGCGAAAAGGTTCTTTTTATAGACCTAAACTGAAATCATCATTTTTATCCTTATTATGTACTTTATTATTTCTGTAATAATAAGGTACATTTGAATAATCAAATAATTCATCTTCCTTTGTTGTTCCTTTTGATATATTGTATACATCATTTGTATCAAAATCATTGTTATCGTAATAATTTTTTATTTCTTTGGTTGTTGCTTCTTTTGTATTTTCGTTACCGATTTTCAACAGATGTCTAAAAAATTTTTTGATTGTATTTAAAATTGACTCTATATATAATTTCAAATTATTATTTTCTTTCTTTAAATTTTGATTTCTAGTAGTTAATGATTTAATTTCTTTTTGTAAATTATTGTTTTCTTTTTCTAGTGCTTTATGACTTTTAGTAAAGGTATTTACCTCATTAAATAATTGTTCCATTTTTGGTTGAAAATTCATAATGTTTTTTGTTTCTTTGATAATATTATTCATACTATCAAATGTTTCTTTTTCTAATATAATATGTTTTTTATCAAAGGGTATATTTTTAGTTGTTTGCATTTTATCTTCAAAATTATTAATTGCATTATCTAATCTACAATTTAGATTATTAACTTTTTGTTCATAATATCTAGTAGTCTTTTTAAATTCTTTTACCTTTTGATGTTTCGTATCACTTCCTTTTATTCCTCTCTCTAAATCATAACCTTTATTTACTAATCTAGTATGATATTTATCTTGTAATTCCGATAAATGATTTTTATCTTTAATATATTGTTTTTTTGATATTGTGTATCTTTCAGTATTGGTTCTTTTATCAAATTTTTTTATTAAAGGTACAACTACACAATGAAGATGAGGTGTTTCCTCATCTAAATGTACTGTTGCATGTAATATTTGTTCTTTTTTATAACCTAAATCTTCATAAACAAATTCCATACAGGTATTAGCCCAATTCTTTATATCCTCATTACTCATATTATCAAAAAATGTATGTGATGCAGTAAATATTAATTCATCTGCTATTACATTTTTAGATTTATTTAACATTTGATTAAAGGTTCTTTTTCTGTCTTCACGCTCTGTTTTCATTCTTTCATCGTGTTCTTTTTTATATTCTTTTGTTAAATTATAAAAACCTTTAATATATTTTTCCGACAAAGGTACTATGTCTATATTATTTTTGCTTAATTCTATTTTGATATTTGGATTAGAATTATATGCTTTTTTTTCTCTTTTATTATGTGATCCAATTTGTGCTAAATCTTGTAAGGTATAAATTGGTTCGCTTCTAAATATAGCATAATTAATATTCATAGTTGTCATTCCAATCTAAATCAATATCACAATTCAATTTTTTTAAGTTGTTTATTAATGCTTCTTTATAATATCCATATTTATTGATTATAGTATTATCGTTTTCATCTAGTCCTTTGTGTTTATCATATAAATTTATAATATAACTTGTTATCTTTATAACCTGTAAAAAATCATACTTTGATAACATAAGTCTTATTAATTCATCATATTTGTATAATTCTAAATCATCATCACTTACATAATTTTTATCAATTAATTGTTTTAAAATTATATTATTATCTATAATTATTTTATTATTAATCATATTATTATTTAGTGGAGTAGTGTATTTATCTATTTTATCTTTTTCTTTTGTATTTATTATATTAGTATTTATTTGTATGTCCTTTTCCACTGATGGATTACCCACAGGTAGATTTTGGGGGTCTGGATATAATTTAGGTTTTTCGTGAATTATATATTTATAATAAAATCTTCCTTTGATGTCTTTTAATTTTTGTCTTGTTAAATAATTATGTTGTTCTAATTCTTTAATTGTGTTAGTTATAGATTTTTCTTGTTCTTTACTAACCGCACATAATCCTTTTATTGTTAAAGTCCAATTGGGAGAATAACTTAATAGTTGAGATAATAAACCTTTTGCTTTTAGTGAAAGATTTTTATCGTGTAAATGATAGTTGCTCATAACTGTATAATTTTGATTTTTTATTTCTCTTTCGAATGTTGTATTCATATATATAACCTCCCTTAAATTTGCCCTTAAAAACTTGCAATAAGGGGGATTTTATACAGAATTATAAACTATATTCCGTAGTATTTATAATAAATTGTAAATGAATAGAAATATAAAACTTAGGTCCTGTCTTCCCGACCATTTAGTAATCAAACAGACTTTATAGTCTGTTTTTTTATGTTCCAAACCATTTATTAAACTGACCTGACCTTTTGTTTCTTAAACTATTCTAGTTCTATTTCATCGAATAAAAGTTTTACATTTTCTTTTCTTATACTAAATTGTGTTCCATGATCATGCATTTTACCGGATTTACTACCACTTTTGTATACACCTAGTGTAAATGATATTCTAACCTGTCCTCGTTTTAATAATTGGATAAAATTACTGAATTTTTTTAATTTATAAAACTTATATTTGTCATATTTAACATATAGTACATTATGTGAAAATTTTTTGTCGCCCTCTACTAAACATACATAATTTAATTTCCTACATAATTTTTCTTCTAACAATTCAAAAGACCATGATGATAAATTGTCTATCAATTCATTATCTTTATTATATATTTCCATTATTACTTTTTTATTTTTGTAATCGATTCTTAATTTTGCAGAATATTCATTATTTATTGGTTTCAAAAATTCCCCATATAAAACAAAATTAAGAATTTTATAATTATTACTATCTAAGTAACTATATTTATCATATAGTCTTTTCGTTTCAAGTACATAACTATCTGGTGTTGCGCAAAATAAATCAATATAATTTTCTCTTTTACTCACTTTTGATTTAATCTCAATTGTATTATAATCAGGTATTTCAAAATTATCAGGATTTATTTCTAGTAAATTTTCAAGAGTTTTTCCTGTTACACTTTTATTTTTATTTTTACATTCTATCCACCCTAAATTTTTAATTTTATCAAGTTTTTCTTTTAATGCTAATATATCACTATTCATAAAAATTTCCTCCTATATATTTTATTATCCATAAGTTATACAAAATCCCCTAAAAAAACAAAAAATCTCATTTTTTGAGATTTTTGTAATAATTATAGACAAAAGGATTAATTGATACAATTTCAATATAACTTGACATGTTTTTTGTAACATTATATGAAATAGTAGAAATGTTATTAATATATTTTTTTTTAATCAAAGAATTAATAAGGTCATCAAAACTTTCATTATAATTATTTTTTTTAAGAAGTTCATTTGAAATTCTTTTTGCTTCATTTTCAATGCTTTTTTTATTCATTGTTAACCACCAGTATAATTATAACAAATTATATCGCTTTTGGCTAGGTGTTATTAATAAAAAATATAAGTATACTTAATTAAAAGTGGTGATGTTATGAATGTAAGTACTTTAGACAAGTATATATTGAAGGAATGTTTTGCGATAAATTTGAAATGGTATAGGTTTAACAAAAATTATACCCAGGAGCAACTTGCTGAGCTTTCTAATTTAACAGCAAAATATATTAGTGCTTTGGAAAGAGGAAAATTTTCTCCGAGTCTTAGTAAAATAGAAGCAATTGCTAATGCACTAGAAATTGAACCATATTTGTTGTTAAAACCAGATCATTTAAGTTCAAATGATTTTGGAAAAATGTCAGGAAGAATTTATAAAAGATAGTACAGTTTAAAAATATTTTTCTATTATGTATAATATTTATATTCTTTATGGTATAATACATATTGTGGAGGGAAAAATGGAAAATATAGAAGAAAAAAAATGTGAATGTGGTTGCGACAAAGAACATTGTGATGATTCTTGTGATTGCTGCCATGATGAACCAATGGTACTTGAAATGGAAGATGTTAACGGTGAAAAGGTAAATGTTCAAGTTGTTGGATCATTTGATGATAACGACAAAAGTTATGCAATTGTAAGTGATTTAGATGATGGAGAAAGTTATTATATATTTGAAATTCAAACTACTGATGAAGGTGATATGCTTGTAAGCATTGATGATGAAGATGAGTTTGATAGACTATGTAAAGTAGTAGAAAGTAAATTAAGTGAAAATAACTAGTTGACTTTTGTATAGTTAATATGCTATAATCTATTTGCAATGATTTTTTGCAAGTAGTCTTGGGGCTTTAGCTCAGTTGGCTAGAGCATCTGCCTTGCACGCAGAGGGTCAGGGGTTCGAGTCCCCTAAGCTCCACCATAATGTTAATTAATCCTTATTCATTAAGGATTTTTTTATACTTTTATGGAGCTTATGTTTAATATTATTCCAATAACAATCATATAACTCATTAAACTTGACCCTCCATAACTTATAAAAGGTAAAGTTATACCAGTTATTGGTAACAAACCTATATTCATTCCTATATTCTGAATTTGTTGAAATAAAAGCATTGCCAAAATTCCACACACGATATACCTATATTTTCCTGTTTTGGAAAGTGCTACTTTAATTATTTGCATATCAAAATATAAAATAAGTAAAATTAATACCAGCGCAGGAATAAAACCAAAATTACTTGTGAAAACAGAAAAAATAAAATCAGTCTGAGGCTCTGGAAAATATATTGGAGTATTACCAAAACCATATCCAAAAAGTCCCGCACTACCTGTCGCAGCAAGTGCATTAGTTAGTTGCATTCCCGCACCATTCTTCCAATCTAAAAGTCTGTCCATTCTATAAAAAAAGTTAGTACCAAATATACTTATAAAAAGATCTTTATAGTTAAAGAACAAAACAAGAAATCCAGAAAGTAATCCACCAACTATAATAAAAAAGCATATGAACCATCTAAGTCTTATTCCAGAAGAAAAAAGCATTACCATTAAAATAGACAAAAAAATAAATATTATACCTGTATCAGGTTCTAGAAATGCAAGAATAGAAGGCACCAAAACAATCAAAAAAGATTTTGAAATAACTTTCAATTCATTTTTGAATGTATTTTTTTTATGTTCTTTATTAAATCTATCTAATATATTAGCGAGGACTAAAATCATAAATATTTTAACAAATTCACTTGGTTGAAAATATCCAATTCCTGGTATTTTAAACCAACATTTTGCACCATTTGATTCAGTTCCGATAAACAAAACCAGTACAAGTAAAATATTACCGATTATATAGAGTAAAAAAGAGTGATCATATATAAATGTATTCTTTGATTTATAAATTATCCACATAATAATGAATCCAATAACATACCATATTAACTGTTTTATGTATAAATTGTTATAACTTGAAGATAATAATTTTTGACTGCTATATATGCTAAGTAAACTTATAACCATAAATATTAATATAAGAATAACGATCTTTGTATTCAAATAAAAGCTTTTTTTATCTTTTTCCATATAAATCACCATTTTTAGTATAAACAATTATTTGGTAAATATTTGTCACATTAAGCATAAAATTTATAAAAAGGAGTGTTAAAATGAAAAAGAAATTACCAAATATTTATAAGGGGATAGTAAAAAATACTAATCAAAATCAAAAACAGTCATTAGTATCAAGTAGTTTACAAGAAGAAAAAGAAGAAATTAATAAAGAACAAAGAACAAACCTTAATGGTAAAAGCGTTAATAGACAAATAAAAGATGTATTTTTATCACCAAATTTTGTTTATAAAGCAAATGTATCAATAAAATTAACTGATGGAACCACACAAGAAAAGACTATCATTGGAAGAACCAATAATAGTCTCATAACGATAGATGATGAACTTATAGATGTTAGTAAAATAAGTCAAATTGACTTTTTAGACTAAACATTTTCTATAAATGTATCACCTAAACATCTAATACTACAAATACATTCTAAGTTCATTGTAAAGAATGATTCAGTTGCAGTGTATGTTCCATCTTCGTTTGCGATTAAAACTCTAAATGTGCAGCAGCAGTTATCTATTTTTTCAACTCTAAAAACTGACGAAGTAGTAGTTGGTTCTGCAACTCTAGATGTTGGTGCGCTCCATGGAGTTGCACCATTACTCATACAAGTATAAAGCATAACTGGTCTTGTGTTGTAATATAAGCATGAGAATTGGCCTAAACTAGGTTTGTCGCAACTTAAAATACAATCTTCCTCTTGATCAGCATTTTTTTGTAATAAATAAATAACTTTTAATATATCACTAATGCAGTTACAATTGTTTTTACACATAATATATTCCACCCCTTTTATTATATTTTCTACTATAAGATATTCGTAAGTTTATTAAAAGTGTAGGTTTATTGCTTGTTTTTTTGATAAATTATAGTATAATTATAATAGGTGATTAGTATGAATATAATGAATTTTGAATATTTAATTGATATGAACATAATGAATTATCAATATTTAATAATTTTAGCAGTGTTAATTTTTATAGTTATAATAGTGTTAAAAGCAAACAAAAAGGATTTTTACATAGAATCAAATAAATTAGTTGATTATTTAGGTGGTAAAGATAATATTATTGCGATGGAAGTTAATATGTCCAGATTTAAAGTAACACTTAATGATGTATCGAAAGTTAATAAAGAGGCAATTCAAAAAATGGGTGCAAAAGGTATAGTTGAAATTGATAACCAATTAAAAATTATATTAGGACCAAATGCAAAAACATTACTTAAATATATTGAAGAACTAAAAAAATAGGATTTATTCCTATTTTTTTAATATTCTATAAAGATTAAATGATGGTTTATTCAAAAATCTATAATCAAATTTTGTAGTACCAACACCACTTGATATATAAAATAAAGTATTATCTATTTTATAATATGGCTTGTAGTATTCTTTAGCGTTTTCTGGAGTGATAACTGCTCCATAAACAGGTAATGCAATTTGTCCATTATGTGAGTGACCGGCAAGTACTAAATCATAGTTATATTTTTTTATATTGTCAAATTCATCAGGATAGTGCATAATATTTATCTTATAATTTACTTTATTTTCATTTATCACTTTATCAATAAAACTTTCATCTGGCTTAACAGAAAGACCAGTTATTAAAATTGAACTATTTATATCTTTATATATAATATCAAATTTGTTATCTAAATTATTAAAACCGGCTGAATCCATAATTTCATAATACTTATCTAATTCAACATCATGTTCCCCAGTAACATAATATTTTCCATACTTACTATTTATTTTTGATAATTCTGTGATTATATTGTTAATATCATTATCACTTAACTTCTTTGTTTTATCAACTAAATCTCCAGTAAATACAACAATATCAGGCTTAGTTAGATTAATTTCTTTGACTAAATTTTTTAGTTCATCTAATTTTATTACTCTACCATAATGTACATCTGAAAAGTGTGCAATTTTAAATCCATTAATCGATTCTGTTATACTATCACTTTCTATTGGATATTCTTTTATAGTAAGACCACTTGTTGCAATATATCTAGAGTATATTATAGTTAATGCAATAATTAATATAAGTGCAAAAAATATTTTTCTAAAAATACTTGGTTTTCTTTTTTCTTCGTTAGTAAACTCATCATCATTATCATCGTCTTCATCTAAAAAATCATCGGAATATTTTATTTCAATATCATATGATGTATCATCCATTTTATTCTTTTTTTTCTTCTTCATATTAACCTCCAATAAACTGAATAATTAAAAGTATTAAATTATGTAACATGTGAAATCCAATAGTAGAAAATATTGTGTCTGTTTTACTATAAATATAAGCAAAATCAAGCCCCATAATAATATAAGGAATAATCATTAAATAGTCATTTATACTAGGATTGATATTTAAATGTACCATTCCAAACATAACCCCACTTACTATTACAAATAAATATTTATTATCTACTATATTTTTTATAATTTTTCTAAATGTAATTTCTTCTACAATAGGCGCATAAATTACTGTTGAAAAACTCATATATATAGGAAGTAATTTTATATATTCTCTTACACTTGATTCATTACTTGAAATATTCATATTTGTAAATCCAGAAATGATTGTATTAGTAACTCCCATTAATACAACGCCTAGAACATAATCCGGCAAATATTTTATAAAGATTTCTTTAAAGTTTTTCTTATATTTTTTAAAATCTAGTTTTAATTCCTTATAATAAACCAAAACAACAATAATTAAATATGATAGATTTGACAAAATTAAATATAAATTTTTTTGAAATAAGTTAAATTTACTAGAATCAAGTCCCATAACTTCTAAAAAAAGTATAGGTACTATTTGCCACAAAAAATACATAAAGAACATAATCACATTCTTTGTAATTTTAATATATTTATCTTTATTCATGTTTTTATCACTACTTTCTTTATAATTATAACAAAAAAATCGCTTAAAAGGGTGTAAAAGTTAAAAAATTATGATATAATTAACTCATCAGCAAAGAGTGAGGCAAAAAACCTCGCTCTTTATATATAATGGGAGGTATATATGCTTGAAAAAATAAAAGAGATGTTAGTTGAACCATTAAAAAAAGAAAATATAGACATTGTAGATGTTTTATATGAAGATGAAGAAGGAGTAAAAAATCTATATATAATTATAGATAAAAAGCCATATGTTGATATAGATACATGTGTGCTTGCAACTAATATAGTTAATCCAATATTAGACAAAGCAGATTTAATAGAAGAAAGTTATGTATTAAATGTATGCTCAAAAGGAGGAGAATAAGATGAACGGATTAGATTTTATAAGAGCAGTTAAAGCACTTGCAAAAGAAAGAGGCATTAGTGAAGATGAAATATTTGAGTATATGGAAACAGCACTTCATGCAGCTTTCAAAAAAAATAATAATGCAACAAATAGTAAAGTAAAAATAGATAGAAAAACAGGAAAAATAAAAGTAGTTGCATACAAGGTAGTTGTTGACGAAATAAATATGGAAGATGAAGAAGATGCACAAATCTTACTAGAAGAATTAGGAGATAACCCTAACCATTTAAAAGTAGGAGATGTTATTGAAGAAGAAGTAACACCAAAAGATTTTGGTAGAGTAGCAGCATCAACTTGTAAACAAGTATTTACACAAAAAGTTCGTGAAGCAGAAAGAGAAAGCATCATGAAAGAATTCGAAGACAAAGAAGGAGAATTAATGGTAGGTACTTTAGCAAGAGAAGATAAACAAAATTATTATGTAGATCTTGGTAGAGCACACGGAATCCTTCCAAAATCAGAAATAATTCCTGGTGAAGAATTAGTAATGGGTTCACAAGTTAAAGTATATGTTTCAAAAATAGAACTTGGTCAAAAAGGTGGCCCAGTTATACTTCTTTCAAGAAGTCATTATGGATTTGTAAAAAGATTATTAGAAAAAGAAATTCCAGAATTAAATGAAGGAATAGTTATTCTTTATAGCGTTGCAAGAGACCCAGGAAGCAGAAGCAAGATAGCAGTTTATTCAGAAAATGAAAAAGTAGATGCAGTAGGTGCTTGCATTGGTGAAAAAGGAATAAGAATTAATAATATTTCTAAGGAACTTAACGGTGAAAAAATTGATGTTGTAGAGTATAGCAAAGATTTAGTTCAATTTATTAAAAATGCTTTATCTCCAGCAAAAGATGTTGAAGTATATATATTAGATGATAAGAAAAGTGAAGCATTAGCAGTTGCAGAAGGAGATAATTTATCATTAGCAATTGGTAAAAAAGGACAAAATGTTAAACTTGCCGCAAGACTTACAAAATGCAAAATTGATGTAAAAACAAGAGAACAAGTTCAAGAAGAAGGAATAAATATTTATAAATATTACGAAGCATAAGGAGGTTTTTAATGAAAAATAAAAAAATACCACTTAGAACGTGCGTTGTAACAAAAGAAAAATTAGAAAAAAAAGATTTAATTAGGGTTGTCAAAAATAATGAAAATGAAGTTTTTGTTGATTTAACAGGTAAAGCAAATGGTAGGGGCGCATACATTAAAAGGAATATAGATGTTTTAAATAAAGCAAGAAAATCAAAGATTTTAGATAAACATTTAGAAACTACTATTGATGATAGTGTATATGAAAAACTTGAAGAAATAATGAATCAATAAAAACGGTATTAGGGGGTAATATTTTGTCAGATAAAAGAGAAAACTATTTATCTTGGGACGAATATTTTATGATGAACGCACTTTTGATATCTGCAAGAAGTAAGGATCCACATAATAGAGTAGGTGCATGTATAGTAAATTCTGATAATAAAGTTTTATCAGTTGGTTATAATGGTCTTCCAAAAGGTATGAATGATGATACATTTGACTGGGCATCAAGTGGTGAAATAACAGGAATAAAAAAAGATGTTAAAGACTATTATGTAGTACATGCTGAAAGAAATGCAATATTAAATTATAGGGGTAGCCTAGATGATTTAAAAGGCAGTACTCTTTATGTAACTTGGTTTCCTTGTACGGAATGCACAAAGGAAATAATTCAAGTAGGTATTAAAAAGGTTGTTTATTTAAGAATGTATTCAAAAAAAGAATTAGTAGATATAAGCAAAATAATGCTTAATCATGCTGGTGTAGAAGTAGTTTGTTATGGTATAGATGATATTACAAAAGAAGAAGTAGAAAGTGTAACAGATGATGTATTATCACTTGCTAAAAAACTAGAAAGAAAAAATTAAAAGGAGGCGAATAGCTTATGATGAGTGTTAAAGAATATGCTTTAGATATAAATGTTACAGTTGAAGCAGTAATTAAAAAAGCACAAGAATTAGGTTATGATATTAAAAATGCAGATGATATGTTAGATGAGGACCAAATAATTGATTTGGACAATACTTTAACTATGAATGTGAATGAGGAAGAAGAACCAGAATATATAGATGAAATAACTGAAGAAAAGGATTATGATTTAGATGCAGAACTTGAAGATAAGGCTGAAGAACTTGCAAGTGCATCTCATATTAGATTTGATGATACTGTAAAAAAGCAAAAATTAAAGAAAAAGTCTGAAGTTCAAAAAGAAGATATGCATGCAAAAAGAAAGCAAATGTATAAGAATAAAGAAAAACTTATGCAAAATGAAGCATCTCATGATGATAATATTATAGTTTATAAAGAAGGAATGACAGTTAGCGAACTTGCTAAAGAATTAAATGTTAATCCAACTGAAGTAATAAAAAAACTAATGAATTTAGGTATAATGGCTAGTTTAAATAATTCACTTAGTTATGATGATGTTGAGATGATTGTAATTGATTATGATAAGACATTAAAGAGCTTCGAATCACAAGACAAGACTAATTTTGAAAAATTTGAAGTTAATGATGATCCAGCATCTTTAGTAGATAGACCAGCAGTTGTAACTATAATGGGACATGTTGACCATGGTAAAACAAGTTTACTTGATTATATCAGAAATAGTCATATTACAACTGGTGAATTCGGTGGAATTACACAACATATTGGTGCATATCAAATAGAAAAAAATGGTAAAAAAATAACATTCATAGATACTCCAGGACACGAAGCATTTACTGAAATGCGTGCAAGAGGTGCTGCTGTAACAGATATAGTTATTATAATTGTCGCAGCAGATGATGGTGTAATGCCTCAAACGGAAGAAGCAATAGATCATGCTAAAGCTGCAGGCGTACCAATAATAGTTGCTATAAATAAAATGGATAAACCAGGTGCAAATCCAGAAAAAATTATGACTGAAATGGCAGCTCGTGGTCTTACTCCAGAAGAATGGGGTGGAGATGTAATATACCAAAAAATATCTGCATTAACAGGTGAAGGTGTTGATGATTTATTAGACAGTATTCAACTTGTTTCAGAAATGAGTGAATTAAAAGCAAATCCAAATAGATATGCCCTAGGGACAGTAATTGAATCAAAACTTGATAAAAATGTTGGTTCAACGGTAACATTACTTGTTCAAAATGGAACACTTAGATTAGGCGACCCAATTGTTGTTGGAACAACTTATGGAAAAGTTAGAACTTTAAAAGATGATTTAGGAAGAGAAGTAGTTGAAGCACTTCCATCTATGCCAGTTGAAATAACAGGTTTAAGTGAAGTTCCATCATCAGGAGACAGATTTATGGCTTTTGAAACAGAAAAAGAAGCTAAAACTATTGCGGAAAATAGAAAAGAACAAGCAAAACTTAAAAATAGTAAAAATAATAAAGCAATTTCCCTAGATGATTTATTTGATAAAATTAAATCAGGTGTAAAAGAAATAAATGTAATACTTAAAACTGATGTTAAAGGAACAGAAGAAGCAGTTAAAAATTCTTTATCTAAGATAGAAGTTGAAGGTGTTAGAGTTAATGTAATTAGAAGTGGTGTTGGAACAATTACTGAAAGTGATATAGTACTTGCAAATGCATCTGATGCTATTATCATTGGATTTAATGTAAGACCAAATGCAAAAACTTTAGAAGTTGCAAAAGAATATAATGTAGATATAAGACTTCATAATATTATCTATAAATTAGTTGAAGAAATGGAAAGTGCAATGAAAGGTATGCTTGATCCAGAATATGAAGAAAAAGTAATTGGTTCAGCAGAAGTTAGAAAATTATTTAAATTCTCTAAAGTAGGTACTATCGCAGGATGTATGGTAACAGACGGAGTAGTAAGATCAAATGCTAAAGCAAGATTAATAAGAGATGGTGTTGTTGTTTATGATGGCGCAATTAATACAATTCAAAAAGAAAAAGATCAAGCTAAAGAAGTTAAAAAAGGATTTGAATGTGGTATTACTCTTGAAAATTATAACGACATAAAAGAAAAAGATGTAATTGAAGCATATGAAATGGTTGAAATAAAAAGATAGTTATAAATCCACTTTTGGGGGGAAGTTTATGGAGAAGTTATTAAGTATAATAGAAGCACAAAGAGAATTATTAAATTTTATTGGATATGATATAGATATAAAAAAAGGTGAAATCCCATTATTTGAAAGTATAGATATAAAAAAAGGTAATACAAAGGTTGGAACATTTGATATAAAAAAATCTAATTTGTATTACCTTGATAAAGATGGGTATTTAATTGGAAATATAGTAAAAAATCCAAGATATTCAAGAGAAAAAGAAAAAAATATGCACACTATGTGTCATATATGTATAAAAGATGGAAAAAACAAATTTGATTGTTATAATGGTATAAAAAATAAACATTCGGATAGAAATATATTAGATAGATGTGCCGTTATGTTAAATGATGAGTATATTTTGGTTAAGACATTTAAAGAACAAACACAAGATTTTTCTATAAATTATGATAATGATAAAATTTCATTTTTCTTTATTTGGACTTATGAAGAATCAAAGATAACAATTAGAGTGAATGATATTTTTATATGTATCTTATCTAATCAAAAAGATGAAAATTCTTCATATATAGAAATTAAAAAAGGTAAAGAAAACACAAAGGAAAGTGGTGCACTTGAAGAACTAATAGAAGATAATAAAGAACTATTAAGTCATGTATCTAATTTAATAAAAGAATCAACCAAGGTAGATTTGTTTAATAATTCTTTAAACTACATAAAACAAAGAAAAAATGGAAAATTAGACGAAAGTAAAACAAAAGTATATGTACCAGAATAAGAGGTGTTAAAATGAGTATTAAAACAGAAAGACTTGCAAATTTACTTGTTAAAGAAATCAGTTCAATTTTAATGACTGAAATAAAAGACGAAGATATTAAATTTGTAACAATAACACATTTGGATTTATCTAGTGATTTATCTTATGCAAAAGTTTATTGTACAGTTTTAAATGATGAGAATAGAGATAAATGTATTCATGATTTAAATGGAGCAAAAGGATTCATTAGAAGTGAACTTATGAAAAGAAAATTAGAAATGAGAAAAATCCCAGAACTTCATTTTGTATTTGATGAATCGATAGATTATGGAAATAAAATAGAAAAGATAATAAAAGAAATACATGAAAATGATTAGTATTGACTAAATGTTATCTTTATAATAAAATATAATTGTAATTTGATTGTGATTAATATATAAGTAATTATTATTTATGAAAAAAGAGACTTAGTGGTTTGCTGAGAACTAAGCATAATAATAATGAAATTACAATATTATGAATTAAAGCGTAAATTCATGCGTTAAATGAAAAAAGAGCATAGAAAAGTCTATGAAGTAAGGTGGTACCGCGTTTAATCGTCCTTACATCATAGGCTTTTTTTAAGTATTAGGAGGAAAAATTATGAATTTTTATGATGAATTAAAATGGAGAGGTCTAATAAAAGATGAGGCTGGAGATGATTTAGAAAAAATAATAAACGAAAAGAAGGCATGTTTCTATTGGGGAACAGATCCTACTGCAGATAGCCTTCATATTGGACATTATTCTAGTTTAGTAACTGCTAAGAGACTTGCAAAAGCAGGATTTCATCCAATATTATTGGTTGGAGGAGCGACTGGTATGATAGGTGATCCAAGACCGACATCAGAAAGAGAAATTATCTCAAAAGAAACAGTTTTAAATAATGTAGAATCTATAAAAAAACAAGTTGAAAAGATATTTGATGGTAATGTTGAAGTAGTTAATAATTATGATTGGTACAAAGATGTTAATATTCTTGATTTTTTAAGAGATACAGGCCAATATCTTAATGTTAATTATATGCTTAATAAAGATATTATTAGTAGAAGACTTGAAACGGGTATAACTTTTGCAGAGTTTACTTATACATTATTACAAGGTAATGACTTTGTACATTTATATGAAGAAAAAAATTGTATAATGCAAGCTGCAGGTTCTGATCAATGGGGTAATATTACAACTGGAATTGAATTAATAAACAAAAAATTAGGTAAAAAAGCATACGCATTTACAATGCCTTTAATATTAGATTCAAATGGTAAGAAATTTGGAAAATCAGAAGGAAATGCATTATGGCTTGATATAAATAAAACATCAAGTTATGAAATATATCAATATTTAATAAATAGCAGTGATGAAAAAGTAGAAGAATATTTGAAGGTATTTACATTCTTGAGTAAAGAAGAAATTGAAAAAGTTATGAGTGAACATAAAGAATGTCCAGAAAAAAGAATTGCTCAAAAAACACTTGCAAAAGAAATTATAACTGATTTACATGGTACAGAAGAATATAATAAAGCATTAAAAATAACAGAAGCATTATTTAGTGGTGATATTGCATCACTTTCAGAAAATGAATTAAAAGATGTATGATCGGGAGTTCAGACAGAAACAATAACAGAAGAAATGAATATTGTTGATATGCTTGTAAACACTAAAATTTTATCAAGTAAAAGAGAAGCAAGAGAATTTATTAATAATGGTTCAATAAGTATTAATGGAGAAAAAATAAATACTACTGATATGCTTGTAAATAAAGAAAAAGCGTTATATAATAAATATATAGTAGTAAGAAGGGGAAAGAAAAAATACTACTTAGTTATATTTAATTAGGAGGAAAAAATGGCAAAATTATTTTCAAAAGAAAAAGATATAGTTTTAAAAGTAATTAACTCAATACTTGTAATATGGCTTATTGCGGCTATTGTAATTACATTTGGAGTAGGGATAAGAATATTTAATAAAGATGTAACATTATCTTATTCTGATTATTCAAAACAAATTTGTGATTTGGATAAAATTCCTACAGAAGAAATTGATCAACAAACAATTAAAGATAATTGTTATGCAAGTTATATTGCGGAAAAGAAAGAAAATGAATCATATAATAAGACAAATGTTAATAATATTCTTGTATCATTATCAAATATTGTTATAGTTGCATTATTCTTGAGTTTATTAAATAGAAAATATAAATAAAGACTTTAAAGTCTTTTTTTTTGTAAATAAATGTAAAAAATATGGACTATTTTTTCTTATTAGTATATTATAAAGATTAGTTAGTTAAAATAGGAGGAAATAAAAATGCTTAGAACAACTTATGAAAATAATAAGAAAGAGTTGGATATGATTAGGTATGGTACGCTTGAAGGCAACGAAAAAGACATAAAAAATGCTGGTATAGAGGAACTTGAGAACACTATCAATAATTATATAAAAAGAATAAAGAATTTAGAACATAAGAAAAATGAAATGAAATTAAGAAAAGAAAATTTGGATAAAAGTGCGAATCAAGAGTTTTTGTATTTAGATGACCAAATAAATAGATGTAAAACTTATATAATGAATTTAAAGAAACAACTTTATGGTTATAATTCAGAATATATTAGAAAGCGTGTTATTGAAGAAGAATTAATAGTTGTAATGAGTTATCAAAGAAAAAATAAAGTAGATAGAGAAATCGAAGAAATGCAATTGCTTACAAAACCATTTATAGTAAGCAAAAAGAAAGCAAATTTAGAAAAACTAAAAGAAATAAAAGAGAAAATTTTATTATTCAAAACAAATATAAAAAGTAAATTCAGTGAAAAAGTGCTAACCAAAAAATTAAAAAAGATATAAATTTTATTTAATTGATATCTTTTTATTTTTAGTTTTTTTCTTTAAAAATATGGACTATTTTAAAATAAAATGGTATGATAATATATATAATAAGAAGATTATAATAGAAAAGGGTATGCATATGAATGAATTTAAAATAAATATTAATGGTGTTGATAAAATAGCTCATATAGTTACTAGATTAGAATTAGAAAATACAGGCATTGAATATATCTATTATAATGTTGATGGTGAAAAAAATATAAATGATGATTATTTATTATTTGCATCCAGAATTAAAGTAAATGAGGACGGAACAGAAGAAATTGATGAAATAGAAAATGATGAAGAAAAAAAGATTGCTTTTGAACTGTTTTCAACTGCTTTTAAAAATTTAAAAGGTTAAAAAGGAGGCAGTTATGAAAAATTTAGAAGAATTAAATATGAAATTAGTTGAAATGAAAAAAGAAATAGATAATCTTGAAAGTAGTATTTATGAATTAAAAGAAAAATATCCAGAAATTTCTGCCTATGACCTTGCAACTAAAAGTAATGTAAATGAATATATAGAAAAAATTAGAGAAATTAATAAAAAGCAAATTCAGTTACAGGCAAAAAAATTAGAATATGAAAAGTTAAACAAAGAAAAAGTTAGAAAAGTAAATAATAATGAATCGATAAGAAAAATAGGTATAAAGGTAAATGAGCCTAAAGTTAAACTTACAAATAAACCAAAAATTAAAAATAAGATTACAAGTGTAATTGCAAAGGGTAAAGATTCAACTATTAATGAAATGAAATCAAAATTTAAATTATCAGTTGGAAAAATAATTGGAAATGTTCCACATATATATCAAAAATTATGTGACCTACATAATGATGAAATGAATGAATCTAAAACTTTAAATCAACTATTATCAGATTTAGAAAATAATTATAAAAAGCAGAAAGAAAATCAAAAAATAAATGACATTAAAAGTACAATAAAAATTCAAAAAATGTATAGACAATTACTCGAATCAAATAATCAGGAACAAAAAGAAACACAAATTATGTCAATGTAATAATTTAGGAGGAATAAAATGGGAGATAAATTTGAAATAGAATTAAAAAATGGCGAAAAGAAAGAAGCAACTTTAATTACTAGAATTAATACTGAAAATACAAAAAACGAATATATATATTATTTTATCAAAAATACAGATAATAATAATGTATCAATATATGCATCTAAAATAGTAAAAGAAGATAGTAAAGAAATAATGAAAGATTTAGAAAGTGAAGAAGAAAGACAAGAAGCATATAAAATCTTTTCAGAAACATATAAATCATTAAGAGAAAGTGAAAAATAAGGTTAAGAGGTGAGAATCATGGAAGTTACAAAATTATCAAACGATAAATCTGAAATTTTGGTACAATTATATGATTCGCTAGAAGATGTTCTAGAAAAAGGAAATGAACTCGACAAAAGAATTCTAGAACAAATGGATGCATTTAATAAAGTGGAAAAAGAATTATCAGATCTTGATAAAAGATTTGATGATCTTAAAAGCAAAAATGTAGATAATCTTACAACTAATGGTGCGAAAGATGCAGGTGATATTGTCAGAGAGATAATATCTAAGAAGAAAGAGAAACAAGATTTGTTAGATACTGATCAAATTTTATATAAAGAATATATGATTATCACAAATGAAATTAAAAGAATCCAAGGCGATATAGATAATGTATTAAGTGAAGAAGAAATAGAAACTTTAAGTACAAATTCTGGAATTAAAGTAGCTTCATTAGATACAATTGTACATATTAAACATACAGATTTAGGTTATATTGCTTTGGAACCTATTTCAATTGAAAATTCTGAAATATCTGAAACAACTATAAATATAGTCAAAGAAATTAGTAGAAGGTTTAAAATAAATGAAGAAGAAAAAATAGAAAATAACAATCCTCATGAAATGCTAATTAATTTATATAATAGTAGAAATAGACAAAAAGAAGAAAATGAAGAGTTTTTAAGTAGAATTCCAAAATTTATAGAAAAAGATGATACTAAAGAAGAAAAAATAATTGGTGAGGAAGAAAATATTAATGAATTAAAAGATAATGTTAGCAAAATAGATACAAAAGAAAATCAAATTGAAGTAATTAATGCCAACGATAATGAAGATGCAATTAATAAGGGTGAAAATTCTGAAGATTTAAATGATGAAAGTCAAAATATAGTTAATATCAATACAGATGTGGAAGAAATTAATAATAATTCAGAAGAGTTAACAGAGGATGATTCAAAAGTAAATTTACAAGTTGATTCCAACATAGAACAGAATGTTGGTACAATTGATGAAAATTTAGATCAAACTACTAAAGAACCCATTAACCTAAACGTTCTTACTGAAAATGTAATTACAGATTTGAATACTCAAGATAATGAAAATAAAGATGAAAATAAAATTGTTGGAATGCCTAGTTTAGATTTATCAACATCAAATTTAATTAAAACTTCAAATACTGAATCAGAAGTAAAAGTTCCAACATTTGAAGTACCTGCACCAAATATTCCAGTAAATGTAGAACCAAAAGTAGATGTTAATAATAATGTTCCTCTTAATGAGGAAGAGGTGAATTCAATACTTGCTGGAAATAATATTGACGAATCTATTAAAGAAGATGTATCGGAAGTAATTATTAACGAGCCATCAGAACCAACTAAAATAGCTAATTCTACAGAAGCAAAGGTTCAAACAATATTGGGAGTATGGTCTAAACATAAAGTACCAAAAACAGTAATTAAAAACGATATTAAGAAAAATGAAAATGTAGTACCTTTAGATGCAATATTATCAGGCTCAGACAATTCTAAAAATACTACAACAAATAATATACAATCATTTTTCTCAAATGCAGCTTAAATAAGTGCTGCATTTCTTTTATTTTTAAAGGAAAAATATAAAAAAGTATTGTAAAAAATATAAAAAAATGGTATTCTATATTTATAAGCATAGTATGCTTATTAATAAGTCAAAATACGGAGGTTTATAACATGACAAAAGCAGAATTAATCGAAGCAATGGCAGCTAAATCTGGATTAACAAAAGCAGATTCATCACGTGCTTTAGAAGCATTCATGAGTGCAGTAGCTGAAACATTACAAAAAGGAGAAAAAATCACATTAACTGGATTTGGATCATTCGGAGTATCTAGAAGAGAAGCTAGAGAAGGAAGAAATCCAAAAACTGGATTACCAGTTAAGATTGCTGCTAGAAATAGCGTTTCATTCAAAGCTGGAAGCAAATTAAAAGAATCAGTTAATAAATAATTAAAAAACCATTCATATTGAGTGGTTTTTCTCGTTTTATGATATAATTTTTAAGGTGGTATTATGTATGAGAGTGCGATTAAAATATTAAATATATTAGAAAATAATGGTTATAAAGCATATATTGTCGGTGGATATGTTAGAGATAAAATACTTGGTATTGAATCTAATGATATAGATATTATTACAAATGCTAAACCAGATGAGTTAAATAAAATATTTAATAAAAAATGTTCAAATAATTATGGATGTATTATTTTACCATATAATAGTTATGAATTTGAAATAACTACTTTTAGAAAAGAATATTATAAGGATAATGATAGAAGACCATATAAAATAGAATATATTTATGATTTAAAAGAAGATTTAATGAGAAGAGATTTTACTATAAATTCTATTTGTATAGATAAAAATGAAGATTATATAGATTTGTTAAGTGGAATTAATGACATTAATAATAAGGTTATACGTGTAATAGGTGATTCTGATAAAAAAATATATGATGATCCATTAAGAATACTTAGAGCTATTAGATTTGCAAGTATATATAATTTTAGTTTAGATGATAATTTAGTTTCATCAATTATTAAATATAAAGATAGATTAAAATATATTTCTTTTGATAGAATAAAAAATGAATTAAACATTATTTTTAGACATAATAAAGCCAGTAATGCATTTGAACTTATAGATGATTTAAAATTAGATAAAGTGCTTAAAATAAGCCATAAAAATATGATTATTGACTCTGATAATTATATTGGAGTTTGGGCACAGGTTTTATATTCAGATGATTATAATTTTTCTAAAAAAGAAATGAATGAAATTAGTATAATAAAAAGTATTATAGAAAAAGGTTACATAGATGATTATATGTTATATAAATATGACTTTAATATAATAAGAACATCATCTTTAGTATTAAATCTAGATATAGATTATAAAACTAGATATAATAATTTACCAATACATAACAGAAAAGATATAGATATTGATTCATATGATATAATGAAATTAACTAGTAAAGAAAATATTGATAAAATTTATGTAGATTTAGAAAAACAAATATTGTATAATAAGTTAAAAAACGAAAAATCTATTCTTATAGAATATATAATGAATAATTATAGAAATTAGGTGATATTTTGAATAAAAATGTTATAGAAAGTTTAATGATTGTTAATAATCATTTAATAATACCAAATTATTTTATTAAATATTATAAAAAATTTGATTTAGAAAATAATGAATTATTAATGCTTATATATTTATTAAATTGCAATGAAAAATTAATATTAGATAATAAAAAAATATCTAAAGATTTATATTTAGAAGAAAATGAAGTTTTAAATATAATTAGTAGTTTAATAGAAAAAAATTATATATCAATTGAAATGAGTAAGAATAATGGAATAATAGAAGAGTATATATCATTAGATTTATTTTATGAAAAAATTAATTCTTATTTAATAGAAAATGATAAAAAAGATAATTCTTCCGATATATATTCTAAATTTGAAAAAGAATTTGGAAGAACTTTATCACCTGTAGAATATGAAACAATAAGTAAATGGATTGAAAGTAATATACCTTTAGAACTTATTGAAGCAGCCTTAAAAGAGGCAATATTAAGTGGTGTTAATAGTATAAGATATATTGATAAAATACTCTTTGAATGGAATAAAAAAGGGTATAAAACTTCTTCAGACATTGTAAACAAAAATAAAAAAGATGAATATATAGAAGAAATATATGATTATGATTGGTTAAATGAATAAAGACATATCAAATTGATATGTCTTTTATATTATTAATTTGTCTTTGTTGTTTGATTTGTATCATTACCAGAATTTCCACCAGTTCCACTTGATGAATCACTTACTGTAATTGTTCTAGTTGCAGTTTCCGTTGAACCGTTGTATGAGATTGAGTATTTTAATGTGTATGTTCCTGCTTTAGTAAATGTATACGTTTCTTTTTGAGATTTACCACTTGTTCCAAGTTCAGCACAAGAAACTGTTATTTTTGTTTTACTAGTAACATCAATTCCATCACTAAATACTTTTATACCAGAGTCTGTATAACTACTTCCTACAGTTGCAGTATCTTTTGAATTACCAATAACTTCATATGTAAGAAGACTACTAGTTTTTTCAGGTTCACCTTTAACAGTTGTAGTTATACCAGAACTTGCAGTACATCCTAAATTAGCAAGTTTAGTTTTAACTATATATGTAACATTACTATTTATTTTTGTAGTTTTAAATGATGTTTCTGTTGTGAATCCTAATGAATTAGTTGTTCCTGTATTATTATCTTTAACAAGAACTTCATAGCCAAATTCACCATCAGATGCTTTTCTAACTGAAAGTGCTGATTCTAAACTACTACCAAAATAATTTTTATAATTTTTCCTGAAATAATCATCAGTTAAATATTCTGGTTTAGTAGCAGCTGCCCAAGTTAATTCAACTTGATTACCATTTGTTTTTGCTGTTAATCCAGATGCATTTGAAAGTGTACTATATCTTGGAGATACTTCAGTAGGTTGAGTTCCTTTTTTGAAGTATTCAGTAACTTTCATATTATCTGGTGTATTAGCAGAAGGAAGCATTAAAGGTGATGTTTCTTTTTCTACAGTTACTTTTACAACACTATTTGGTACTGTAAATTTTTTACTACCACTTCTATCAGATATATTTGATATTATTTGTCTAAATATTTTACCACGAACTGAATATCCTTCACTTCCTAAGTAATATCCTTTTTCTGCTTCTGTATAACCATACCATAATGATACAGCATATTCTGGTGTATAACCTGTTACCCACATGTCCATATTTGCAGATGATGGATAACCATTTATTTTTCTAGCTGCTTCGTCAAACATTGTTGTACCAGTTTTAGCAGCAAGTTGTACACCACTAACAGATCCACCAATATTTCCATAACCAGAAACAGCATATGTTAATGCGTCAGTTATCATATATGCAGTCGAATCTGACATAACTCTTGTTCTTTTACTTTTTAAACTTACAGTTTTATCTGAATCAATATATTCTACTTTGTTAATTGTATATGGTTCAGCATAATAACCACCATTCGCAAATGCGGCATATGCAGCAGCCATATCTCTTGGATTTGATCCACTAAATGCACCAAGTGCATGTGCTTCGTGTAAGTCTGAAGTTGCTTTTGTATCATTCTTGTCTTTTTTATTTACACAAACTTTTCTTTTTTTATCATATTTATAATCACCGCTACATACTTCAGGAGTTATTCCAAGATTAGTAACGAATTCTTTTATTTTTGCATTTTCTGTTGATTGGAATACCTTAAGTGCAGGTATATTTCTTGATGCAGCAAGTGCATATTTGTAAGTCATTGTACCACCATAGCTACCATCAACGTTTCGTATAGAAATACCACTTGAATATCCATGTGGTCCATCATACACCTGTGATGCAAGGCCAGCACCACTATATTCAAACGCTGGTCCATAATCAAATAATGGCTTAGCACATGATCCTATTTGTCTTGTTATATCAGTTGCATAGTTAAGCTGTCTTGCGCCAGTTCTATTTCTACCACCACCAACAGCAACTAAAGCACCAGTATTAACATCAACAATTGCAACACCAGCTTGAACTTTATCATCTTTCCAAGTCCATGTTTTACCATTCATTAAATCATTTAATACTGTTTGTTTATCAGTATCTAGATTTGTATATATTTTCATTCCTGTTGTATAAGGATTATTACCAGTTTTTTCTTCAACTTCATCAATTACTACATCTATATATGATTGATATTCGTTTGATTCACTCTCTGGATTTGATGATCTAAGAAGACTTGTTACTGAAATCTTTTTAGCATCTTCTGCTTCTTCTTTAGTAATATATCCATGTCTTTGCATTAGGTATAGAACTGTATTTCTTCTTTCTTCTGCATAATCTGGATGTCTATATGGATCATATGAAGCGGGTGCTTGGAATAAACCAGCAATTAAAGATGCCTCACTTAAGTTAATATCAGAAACGGATTTTCCAAAATAACTTTGACATGCTTGTTCAACACCATATGAGTTATTTCCAAGATATGGTATATTTACATAAAATTCCATTATTTCTTCTTTTGAATAATTTTTTTCAAGTTTGAATATTGAAATGTATATATCTGTAAATTTTCTAACTATTCCTTCAAAACCGGATGATTCAACAGATGTATAGTTATTTTTTGAAACTTGCATTGTAAGTGTTGATCCACCACCAGCATTACCATGACCTGTTATTTTATTTACTACTTGTCCTGCGGATGCTTTTAAGAAACGAGGTAAATCAAAACCATTATGTTGCATAAATCTTGAATCCTCTGTTGCGATAATCGCATCAACTAAAACTTGTGGTAAATCGTCATAATTAACGTTTTTTCTTTTTTCAACACCAAGTTTAGTAATTTGTTTTCCGTTTTTATCATATACTATAGATGATTCTGTACTATATAAGTTTTTTGGATCAAAATTTGGAGCTTTTACAACTATGTATACTGCAAATACTATTCCACCAATTAATCCAATAAGCAATAAAAGTAAGAATATATTAAGTAATAATTTTAATATTTTTTTAACTTTTTTCTTTTTCTTTTGCTTAACTACAGTATCATTTGATTTAGTTTTCTTTGTACTTGTTTTTTTGTTTGTTTTTTTCATCATTTTATCAGCCACCTTTATCTTTTTTTATTTATCATAAATTATGTTTATATATGGAAAACAAAATATATAGACATAATGTATTTTAAATCATTATTTCATCTACTATTTTTATATATTCTAATCTTGGGTTATAATTTTCATTAATCAAATAACCATTATCATTAATATATGAAAGAGGTATTGATTTTCTTTCATTATTATATAGGAATTCTTCTAATTTTTGAGTTTCTAATAAAAATGTTTTATTTATCGTCGTGAATCTGATTATTAAAAAAGATATTCCACCATGATTTTTAACTTTAATTAAATGATCAATTTGGTGTTTATGAATATTATTTAATGAAAAAGATGTCTTAGATTTTGTTTCTTTTGCTTCAAAGTCTATATATCTTCCTTTATATATACCATTATAGTCAGTAGTAGAAGGTATTTCGTAATAAGCTTCTGTTATTTTTGTATTAATTCTTTTATTATAATCTACTTTAACCACTTTTATTGGAGTAGGTTTTTTATATATAACCGCTATATCATTATCAAGATAATATTTATTTGATGAATTAATATCATCTTCTAAGTTCATACCTCTTTTCCCATAATATATATAATTTTCATTAATAATTTTCTTTTTATTTGGGTAATTCATTATAACCACCATATTAATTATACTATATATTGAAAAAATTTGATATATTTTCTTTTAAAAAATTTGAATTCTATAATCTAATTATATCTATAATTATCTTTGTTTGTCGATTGTAATGAAACTAATTTAGTTTTGTGATAACGTAATAATAAAGGAGATAATTAAAATGAATAATTTATATCTTATATATGTAATTGATAATATGATTGAGGATGTAGAAGATAGTAAATTAGATTTAATGTTAATGTGTTTGTAAACAAATAAAGTAAATATATGTCTATTGACAAATAGACCTTTTTCTGTGATAATTACTTAAAAGAGGTGAGGCAAAAGTGTCAAAGGAAATTTTGTTAAATCCAGATATGCTTTATAATTGGGATTTTAAAGTTGATGCTAGAGGATATAGACCTCAAGAAGTTGATAAAGTACTTGATATGGTTATAAGTGATTATAATGCATATAACAGTATGATTAGAGAAAAAGATAGACAAATCGATGCTTTGAATAATCAAATTCTTGAACTTAAGCAAAAACTTAGAAATGCCAAAGCCAATATGGATATTGTAAAAAATAGCGAAAGACAAGTGACTAATGTTGACTTACTTCGTAGAATTTCCGAATTAGAAAAAATAATTTATGGAAGAAATAGTGGTAATGAATAATAATTTTTAGGTAAACGCTGCATTTATATGTAGAGGAAAGTCCATGCTCGCACTCTTCTGTGATGAGAGTAGTGTTTGTGTATAGGGAAAAAATAACCTATAGTAGTTTATGCTAACGACGATGAATAATCCTAAGGCTTTCTATGGATTTAGTAATCATAAAGTGCCGCAGTGACGATATTTTTCCGAAAGGAAAAAGTGAAACGATTGGTAAACTCCGCAAGCGAGAAACCCAAAATATGGTAGGGGAACCTGTGCAAGGAAAAAAAGAACTAAGCATAGGATGAGTTAATCATAGATAAATGTTTACCACCTAGTAATAGGTACAGAACATGGCTTATCAAAATTATTATTTTTTTAAATTGTAAGGAGTGAAATGTTTGAAAGAAATAGGAGAAGTTCTAAAAGAATCAAGAGAGCAAAATGGGGTGTCTATAGAGGAGGCCGCGGAGGATTTAAATTATAAAGTTTCTCAACTTGAAGCAATAGAATCTGGAAATTATAAAATATTTAAAGATATATTTTTACTTAAATGTATGATAACAGACTATGCTAAATACTTAGGACTTAATTCTGAACAAATAATAGATGAATTTAATGAATATGTATTTGAATCTACTTCTAAGATACCTATAGATGATATAGAAAAAGCAAGTAAAGCAAAAGAAAAAGAAGATAAGATTGCATCTCCATATACAAAAGAAGAAAAAGAAAAGAGTAAATTACCACTTATACTAATTATAATATTAGTTGTATTAATCGCAGTATTTGTAGGTGTTACAGCTTATAATAATAGCAAAAATAGTAATTCAAGCGATAATATTAAAATAAGTGATAATGAGTAGAGGGGTAGTTATGAAAAATAAAAATTTGCCTAATAGACTTACTAATTCAAGATTAGTTATGTCAATTATAATAATTATTATATTGGTATTTCCATTTGATATGATAAATGTAAGTTTTAAAAAATTTCTTGTTAATAATACATTAATAATGGATACAAGAATGATTATAGTTGGAGTTCTATTTATACTTTCTTCTATAACAGATTTCTTAGATGGCCATTTAGCAAGGAAATATAATAATGTTAGTGATTATGGAAAGCTAATGGATCCAATTGCGGATAAGTTATCAGTAAATAGTTTACTTATAATTTTATCAGCATATGGTTATATACATCCAATTATTCCTGTAATAGTTGTAATGAGAGATATGATAGTTAATACTATTAGACTTTTTGCAAATACAAATGGTGAAGTAGTTCCAGCAGGTTATACAGGAAAATTTAAAACTGCATTTTTAATGATAGGTTTAACACTTAAGCTTTTTGGCAATTTACCATTTGGTTTAATAAATATTGCTGCTGATGATTTCTTTTTAATTGCTGGTACAATATTATCATTAATATCTGGTGTTGAATATTATGAAGCTTATAAAAAATATTTATTTAAGAAACAAGATTAAAATATGATGAAAAATCATATTTTTTTTAAATTCTAGGGGAATTTTATTTATAAAGAGAGAATATAACATATGAAAGGGTTATTTTATACAAGTGAGAGGAGGTAATCATTCGGAAAATAAACATTAGAATTATGAATAGTTAGAAAGAAAAATTTCATTAGAAAATAGAAATAGAACAAATGTTTGAAAAAACACTTGATTTTGTTTTTAAGTTGCGTTATAATATAAATGTATTAAGCTACAAGGAGGAAAAATAGATGGCAAAAACAAATGAAACAGATAAGGACAAGATATTATCGCAAGTTCTTTTAGATATAGAAAAGCAATTTGGTAAAGGGGCAATAATGAAACTTGGTGATGATACTCATAATGAAATAGCAGTATCACCAAGTGGATCACTAACACTTGATTTAGCTTTAGGTGTTGGAGGATATCCTAAGGGAAGAATTATTGAAATATACGGACCAGAATCATCTGGTAAAACTACATTTGCACTTCATGCAATAGCAGAAATTCAAAAAGCAGGTGGAAGAGCAGCTTTTATAGATGCTGAACATGCTTTAGACCCAGTATATGCTAAAAATTTAGGAGTAAATATAAACGAGTTATTACTTTCTCAGCCAGATACAGGTGAGCAAGCACTTGAAATTTGTGAGGCATTAGTTAGAAGTGAAGCAATAAATATTGTTGTAATAGATTCAGTTGCAGCACTTGTACCACAGGCTGAAATAGAAGGTGAAATGGGTGATTCACATGTTGGTCTTCAAGCAAGATTAATGAGTCAAGCTCTTAGAAAATTATCTGGAACAATTAATAAAACAAATACAATTGCAATTTTTATTAACCAATTAAGAGAAAAAGTTGGTGTTATGTTTGGTAATCCTGAAACTACACCAGGAGGAAGAGCATTAAAATTCTATTCAACAATTAGAATGGATGTAAGACGTAGTGAACAAATAAAACAAGGTGATAGTGTTATTGGTAATAAAACTACAGTTAAAATTGTAAAAAATAAAGTTGCGCCACCATTTAAAACAGCTGTTGTTGAAATTATGTATGGTGAAGGTGTAAGTAGAGTTTCTGAAATAATTGATTTAGGTGTTGAAGCAGGTATCATTGATAAAAGTGGTGCTTGGTACTCATATAATGGAGAAAAGTTAGGTCAAGGTAAAGAAACTGTTAAAGCATTATTAAAAGAAAATGATAAATTAAGAGATGAACTTGAACAAAAAGTAAGAGAACATTTTAATATGGCAATAAAAAAAGAAAAATAAAAAAAATTCTATATGATGTTAATTTAAAATATCAAACATCAATATAGATTTTTTTTATATTAAATAACTTTTGTCCCCAAGCCTTTTTTTAGCATATTCTTCATATAATGCTTTAAATCTTTCATAATGGACAACTTCTCTTTCTCTTAAGAATGAAAGAGGTGCTAAAATATCTTCATCATCAGTTAAATCCATTAGATTTTCATATACTGTTCTTGCCTTTTGTTCAGCAGCCATATCTTCAGCAAGATCTGTTAAAGGATCACCAGTTACAGCAAAATATGCGGCAGTAAAAGGTATTCCGTTAGCATTTTGTGGATAAACAGCATTTTTGTGTTCAGTATACTGACTTCCAAGACCTGCTTTTTTTAACTCTTCAGGAGTCGCACCATCTAAAAGTTGATATACCATCGCACTTATTATTTCAAGATGTGCCATTTCTTCAGTTGCTATATCAGAAAGAATAGCTTTACCTTTATCATCTGGCATTGTATATCTTTGATTTAAATATCTAAGAGTCGCACCAAGTTCACCAGCGTAACCACCATTTTGTGTGATTATATATTTAGCCATCTCAACATTTTTATTTTTTATATTTACAGGAAACTGTAATTTTTTTTCATATTTCCACATAAGAACCTCCTACTGTCTTTCCCATGGCCATGGACTATTTATCCAAGACCAAGGAGAGCCTTCATTTGAATTTAAAATAATATTTCCGAATCTTTTTTCATATTCTTTTAAGTATTTATTACTTATTTCTGAATATTGATTATAAAGTCCAATAGCCTGTGCATCATTTGGATATATGTCTAAATATAAATTAAGTTCATGAGCTGCGAAAGCATACATTTGAATTTTTTGCATTAACTCATCTCTTTCATTCATTGGCTTAATATTTGCAACATATTTGTAAGGCCAGAAATAATAATCAAAAAGATTACCTCTATTTAGTGCTTCACTTGGAGAAACTATGCTATATAATTCTTTATTTTCATTCATTTTTATCATCCTTTCATTTTTTATATTATGTATAATATTTATATTTGAATGAGCATTTGCCTATTGAGTATAAAACAAATGTTTGATATAATAAACATGGAGAAGAGATTATGGAAAGAATAGTTTTACATATAGATGTTAATAGTGCTTTTTTATCTTGGTCTGCAGTTAAACTTCTAGAAGAGGGATATAAAAAAGATATCAGAAATGAAGTTGCTGTTGTTGCGGGAGATCCTAAAAAAAGACATGGAATAATAGTGGCTGCAAGTATTCCGGCAAAAAAACTAGGGATAAAAGCGCCAATTAATTTGTATGAAGCAAGAAAAAAATATAAAGATTTAATAGTTGTAAAACCTGATCATAATTATTATTATAAAAAGTCAAAGGCAATGATGGATTTTTTAAAAAAATTATTTCCAGAATTTCAACAATATTCAATAGATGAATGTTTTATAGAATATACATCTATGAAAAGAATTTATGGTGATGAAGTAAAGTTTGCTTATAAGTTAAAAGATGAAATATATAAAAGATTTGGTTTTACTGTTAATGTTGGTATAGGTAATAATAAATTATGTGCTAAAATGGCATCAGATTTTGAAAAACCTAATAAAGTTCATACATTATATGAATATGAATTTAAAGACAAGGTATGGAATTTAGATATATCGGAGTTATTTATGGCTGGTAAATCATCATGTAAAAAATTAAGAGAACTTAATATAAATACTATTAAAGACCTTGCATGTGCAGATTATAATATGATTGTTCGTAATTTAAAAGGAATTGGTAAGATGCTTTATGAATACGCAAATGGTATCGATGATAGTAAAGTTGAAAATCTTTATGAAGAAAGAAAAGGAATAGGGTATTCTAGAACTCTTATAGATGATTCAGATAATATTGATGAACTTTATTCATATCTTTATAATTTTGCAAAAGATATTTCATATTCACTTAGAAAAAAAGAAGTATATGCTTCTACATTAATGGTAACTATTAGAAATTATGAATTTAAAACATTAAATCATCAAAAAAAGTATACAAATTCATTTTGTTTAACAAATGATATATATGAGAAAGCAAAAGAATTATTTAATGAGTTTTGGGACAAAGAGCCAGTAAGATTAATAGGACTTAGAGCAACTGATTTTACAAGTACGAATAGTGTGCAGTTATCTATGTTTGATAAAAATAACGATAGTTATAAAGAAGAACAATTACAGAAACTAGTTGATAATATTAATAGTAAACTAGGTAGTTCATCTGTAACACTTGGTGTGAAAAAATAATATTTGTATGGTATAATCTTATAAAGAATATTGGAAGTTTAATATAGGAGTTTTGCTATGAAGAAATATAAAAAAATGAAAAATGATTATTATGAATTTTTATATGACGAAAAATATCAAAAAGAAATTGAAAAAATTTTTGAATATTCAACTAAAAAATTAATTGAAAACTTAAAATATTTTGGTGAAGAATCTTATGATAATGTTATTAGTGTATCGTTTTTTGATAATAGAGAAGAATTTATTAATAGGATTCATGAAATAGACAAAAATGCAAATCCACCAATATGGGCATCTGGTTGTTTTTATGGGGGAGAAAATCAAATATTATTTCCAGAAGGTGATATTAATAAAAAATTCTTTACACCTGCACATGAAACTTGTCATTTGTTATTTCTTAAGTATGTTTATTCAAATTATAAAAATAATAAAAGAATAGTATGGCTTGATGAATCATTTGCTGCTAATTTTTCTGGTGAAGTACAAAATAATATAAATAATGGTATATTTATAAATCAAATAAAAAAATATATAGGTGCTGTACTTCCAAATATGAATGATATATCGTTTGAAAATAAAAATATAAAAACAAAAGAGTATAATGCATATGATTTCTTCCATATAATAGGTAGATATTTAATTGAAACAAATAATAAAGATAATTTGTTAGAGTTATATAAAGATGAAGGAAGAGTTTTAAATTTAGGAGAGACAATCTTAGGTGATAGTATTGATTATTTTATAAAAAAATATAATTTATTAGAAGATGAAACTATTAAAACAATTTAAAATGCTAAGCAAAAAATATAAACTGGCATTTTTTTCTTTTTATATAAATAATTGTTATGGTATAATTTATATGTTGAATAAAAAATATTGTAAATAAAGAGGATGTAAAAAATGAATGAAGATATAATTAAACAAATTGCGCTTGAACTAAATATTAGAATAGAACAAGTAAAAAGTACATTAAAAATGTTAGAAGATGGTAATACAATACCATTTATCGCAAGGTATAGAAAAGAAGTAACTGGTAATCTAGATGAAGAACAAATAAGATCAATTAGTGAAGTTTATGAATATCAAGTTAATTTACTAAAAAGAAAAGAAGATGTTATTAGATTAATAGATGAAAAAGGTTTATTAACAGATAAAATAAAAACAGAAGTAATGAATGCTTCAAAATTAGTAGAAGTAGAGGATTTATATAGACCATATAAAGAAAAGAAAAAAACAAAAGCAACAGAAGCAATTAAAAACGGTCTTGAAGGTTTAGCCAAAATTATATTAAGCTTTCCAAAAGAGCTTTATACTGTGGATAAATTCTTAAATGATAATGTTAAAACTAAAGAAGATGCTATTGAGGGTGCTAAATACATAATTGCAGAGTATATAAGTGATAATGCTTATTATAGAAAATGGATAAGAAATGATATATATAATAACTCTAAAATAGTTACTAAGAAAAAGAAAAACGCTGTTGATGAGAAAAAAGTTTATGAAATGTATTATGATTATTCTGAAGACGTTAAGTATATAAAACCACATAGAGTACTTGCTGTAAATAGAGGAGAAAAAGAGGGGGTACTAAGTGTTTCACTAGAATATAATAAAGAATATATTTATAATTATTTAGAGAAAAAACTTATAAAAGATGAGAATTCAGAATGTGCAACATATGTAAAAGATGCAATAGTTGATTCATATAAAAGATTAATTGGACCAAGTGTTGAAAGAGAAATTAGAAGTGAACTTACTGAAAAAAGTGAAGAAGGAGCAATAGAAGTATTTGCTAAAAACTTAGAAAATTATTTACTTACACCTCCAATGAAGGATAAAATGATATTAGGTTTAGATCCAGCATATAGAACAGGTTGTAAATTAGCTGTTATAGATTATACTGGTCAAATGCTTGATATAAAAGTAATATATCCTCATGAGCCTAAAAATGATTTTGAAGGCAGCAAAAAAATTGTACTTGATTTAATAGATAAATATAATATTGATGTAATAGCAATTGGTAATGGTACTGCATCAAGAGAAAGTGAAACATTTATCGCAAATGTTATAAAAGATGCAAAAAGAAGTGTAAGCTATATTATTGTTAATGAGGCTGGTGCGAGCGTATATTCAGCAAGTAAACTTGCAATAGAAGAATTTCCTAATTTACACGTTGAAGAAAGAAGTGCAATATCGATTGCAAGAAGACTTCAAGATCCACTTAGTGAACTTGTTAAAATTGATTCGAAGTCAATAGGTGTTGGACAATATCAACATGATGTAAAAGAAAAGAATCTAAATGAAGCACTTGACTTTGTTGTTAGTAAATCAGTTAATAATGTTGGTGTTAATATAAATACAGCTAGTGCATCAATACTTAAATATATATCTGGTTTAACTAAAAAATCTATTGAAAAAATTATAGATTTTAGAAACAAACATGGTAGATTTAATTCTAGAAATGAACTTATAGATAATAAGATATTAAGTGCTAAAGCATATGAACAATCAATAGGATTTATGAGAGTGTTAGATGGATCTAATCCACTTGATAAAACAAGTATTCACCCTGAAAGTTATGATAAAACAACTAAACTTCTTGAAAGCATTGGTATGAATTATGATAGTCTTGGAACGGAAGAACTTATAAGTAAATTAGATAATATTAATATAGATGATTATTCTAAAAAACTTGATATAGATATTTATACACTTGAGGATATTATAAATTCACTTAAGAAACCTAATAGAGATCCAAGAGATGATTTTGATAAACCTATTTTAAAAAGTGATGTTCTTCATATAGAAGATTTGAAAAAGGGAATGGAACTGGAAGGTACAGTTAGAAACGTAGTAGATTTTGGTGCATTTATTGATATTGGAATTAAAAATGACGGTCTTGTTCATATATCAAAGATTACAGATAGGTATATAAAACATCCATCAGAAGTATTAAGTGTTGGTGATATTGTAACTTGTTATGTTGATGAAGTATTTTTGGATAAAGGAAAAGTTGCACTTTCGTTAATAAAAAATGATGAAAAATAATATTGTTTAATTAAATGAATATATTATAATAAATATAGATTGGAGTGAATTATATGAAAGGAAATGAATTAAATTTAAAAGATGAGAATATATTTAATCAATATTTGGAAGAAAATATAAAAGAGTTGAATAATAGAATTCAAAAATTACAAGAAGAAATCTTTTGTTTGATATTTAATAATATACCAGAAGATAAAATGAATGGTTCTATAGATGTACCAGTTGTAAAAAGAGAAAATAGTGATTTTGAAATATTAAAAACTCAAAAAGGTAAAATTTGTCAAGAAATAAGAAATATTCAAAAACAAATAACTGTGTCTTCAATTTTATCAAAGTCAGAGATTTTTAGTTTAAAACAAAAAAAAGAAAGTTTAGAAAAGGAACTTGCTTATATTAATGAAAATCCAAAAAAGTATTTGAGATATCAAGAGGCAAAGAATTTTAATTTTTCAAGTATTTCAGATGAAAGAATCAGAATAGTAATTAAATGTAAACTTGATGAACTTTCTATGCTTGTTAAAGAAAAAGAGAAATTTTCAAAAATAAATCCTTTTTCAAAGAAAAATGAAAAGCAAAGAAAATATAAACTAAATAATGAATAAAAAATAAAAAAAGTATTGACAACTAATAAAAAAATAAGTATACTTAAATAGTACTTATTTTTGATGCAGGTGTAGTTTAATGGTAGAACCTCAGCCTTCCAAGCTGACTACGGGAGTTCGATTCTCCTCACCTGCTCCATTGAAGTTTCTGTTCCAACTTTTGGAACATTATATATAAAGTATCAATTCGAAAGAATTGATTTTTTTTTTGTTTATCGAACTCTAACGCTTACGCTTGGAAGGCCTACTCAACTATAAAGAATCAATCTTAAAGAAAGGATTGAAACTTATGAAGATTATTAAGAAAGAAATTTTAATGGACGAAGATTTAAAACAAAAACTTGAAATTATATGTAGTTTTGCTAATACTAAACCTACTTTTATTAATGGTAGTATTAGAAGTATTGAAAAGACTAATCTAAATTATATTGAACCTCATAGAGTTATTATTAAAGGCATTACTTTTTTAGCATTTAATTATGATAAATATATTTATATTAAAAATATTAGAAACAAAATAAAACTAACAGAATTAGAAGATTATTTAAAAAATATCTAAATACCTATTGATTTTAAATATATTTTAACTATAATAATTAGCCAAGAAAAGGAAGTATTTTCCAGAATTGGAGGTACAACTATGTCGATACACAAATTAAAGAATAATGATTATATATTGAGAGTCAAAGGTATTAGAATTATCTAATGTCTTTGACTCTCTTTTTTTGAAAGGAATGGAGTTAAATGAATGAAGAAAAAAAGATACTAGCAGGTTTATACATGAGAGTCTCAACTGAAGACCAAGCAAGAGAAGGATTTAGTCTACCAGAACAAAAAGAACGATTAGAAGCCTATTGTAAGTTTAATGGATATAAGATAATAGAATATTATACCGATGCTGGAATTAGTGCTAAAACGGGTAATTTTAGGCCAGAATACGATAGAATGCTTGAAGATGGTAAAGAAGGAAAAATAAATATGATTATTGCATTAAAATTAGATAGAATAACAAGAAGTTCAAAAGATTGGGAATCTTTAATGGACTATTTAGAAAAATTTAGTGTTAATATTGCTTTTGTTAATGATGATATTAATACAACAACGGCTAATGGTAAAATGGTTTCAAGAATAATGATGAGTGTATCTCAAAATGAAATAGAAAGAACTAGTGAAAGAACAAAGATAGGTTTAGCAGGTGCTATCAAACAAGGACATATTCCACATCAAGCTCCTTTAGGCTATAAACATGAAAACAAAAAACTAGTAGTAGATCCGCTTACTAAAGATGTTGTAATAAGAATATTCAATTTATATTATGAAGGTATGTCTTATCAAAAAATTAGTACACTCTTTAATAAAGAAAAGGTATTAGGCAAAACTAATTGGCGTGATTCTACTATTACTGCAATTCTTTCTAATGAAATATATAAAGGAGATTTCGTCCATGGTAAAAGAGGAAAAAATCCCACCTATTATACTGATGTAGTTGAACCTTTAGTATCAAAAGAACTATGGGAAGAATGCCAAGCACAAAAGAAAAAGAACTCTAAAAATTATGTAAGAACTTTAACATACTTATTCTTACAAAAAATTAGATGTCCTCATTGTAATAGAATTTTAGGTGGTAAGGCTACTACTAAAAAGAATGGTAATATTTACTATTATTATAAATGTAAAGATTGTAAGATTTTAATTAAAGAAAAAACTATTGAAGAATACTTTGATAGTTTTATAGATGAGTTAGTAGAATATGATTCTATTGTTAATCAATTCTTTTTACCAATGATTAAACAAAGATTTGATGAACCTAAAGAAGCCTTACAGAGTGAAATATATAAACAAGATGATAAATTAGATAGAATTAAGAAAGCTTATATAAATGGTGTATTTACTCTTGAAGAATATAATTATGAAAGAAAAATAGTTGAAAATAATATAGATAAACTACAAAAAGATTTATATAGTGCAAATGATAGTGAAACAATATGCTTTACTCCACAAGATATACTTTTAAAAAGAGACATTGATTATATTAATAAAGTTAAATTAAAAGATGAATACGATAAAAGGACAAAAACTTGGAAGAATTATACTAGAGAAGAAAAATCTAATATTATTATGAGATATATTGAAGATATTAAACTTTGTAATATTGGTAGTGAAGTTTTTGTTGAAAAGATTAACTTTAGAAAGTCTATATGTGAGCCTTGGTATGATTTATGGGATAACGGTTATATAGATATTAAAACACCTGCCGTATTTGGTAATGTTGTAGGAACAATTAGAATGAGCAACTATCTTAATGAAGAAGAAGTTAGTCAATTAATAATGAGATTAAGACAATACTACGATGTAGGTTATCAAGAAGCAATATATTATGTAGATAAACAAGTATTTTACTTTAACTTTATTACAGATAGTAAAGCAATAATTAGAATATTCCCGTTAGAAGATTATTGTAAGATAGATCCTAATATTAAAATGAAAGAATATAAATATGGAATTATTTATATCCGTGAAAAAGATGAATTTCAAATGGTAGATGTAGATTCAGCATTTGATTATATTCCTGATGAAACAAACGATAAAATTATATATATGAAAAATCCTATTGAAAGTACAATTGGAGTTAAACCAGTTAATCCTGATTGGTTTAAAGATGAATAAAATACGTGGCACGTTTGGTACTATAAAAGTGTAATAAGTAAATCCTAACAAGATTGAACATTACACTATTTTATATTATGATTGAAGTGATTGGTTAACGAGGGCACGAATGAGATAAAGTTCTCGGGAACAAAACAGTTAACCAACCTTCACATAATGTATTCGATTAAGCAAGTTGAGTCTGAAATAATACTCGTGTAACGAACCAAAATGAGAGTATGTGGATGCGTTGGAACCAGTCATAATATATGAATAAAGAGGAAGGAAAATGTAAAATGAAGTATGGTGTAGAAATCGATATTTCAAAAGGGAAAAGTACAGTTTCTATAATATCACAAGCAGGTGAAGTTATGGAATTACCTTTTGAAATTAATCACGATTCAAATGGATTAAAAATATTAAAAGATACAATTGACAAATATCCTAAAGAAGATATTAAAATTGTCATGGAGGAAACAGGAACATATCATTTACCAGTTCTAAATTTCTTATTAGATGAAGGTTATTTTGTTTGTGCCGATAATGCATTTAAAATTAAGAAATATTTAGATCGTGATTTAAGAAAAGTAAAAAATGATAATAAAGATTCATTAAAAATTGCTGAGTATTGTTGTGATAATTGGTATAGAATTAAAAAATATGAAAATTCTAGTCAAACTTATAAGGATTTAAAGTTTTTATCTAGACAGTATACCGCACAAATGTCAGTCCAAACAAAAGAAAAAGTTCAATTATCGAATCTATGTGATTTATTATTTCCAGGATATTATTCATTATTAAATGAAAATAATTTTATATTAGGAATCACAGTTTTTAAAAAATATTATCATCCAACTTTAGTGATTAAGAAAAATAAAGAATCATTTATAAAAGATGTTGATAAAATTGCAAAAAAACTAGGACATAGAAGTGCTGGTATTACTATAGCTAACAAAATTTACGAACTAGCCAAAAATACAGTATCTCCACATCCTAGTAATGAATATTCACAACTATCCGTTGATTGTTGTGTTGACTTATTAATTTTAACAATTAATACGACTAATAAAATTATATCAAAAATGGATGAACTTGCAAGTACTTTACCAGAATATGATACAGTAAAATCAATGGAAGGTTGTGGAAATAAGCTAACATCAAGAATTATTGCAGAAATCGGTGATATTAGAAGATTTAAGAATGCCGGTTCCATTATTGCTTATGGTGGTTTAGATGCTCCTCCCTATCAGTCAGGTCAATTTGAAGCGACTATTAGACATATATCTAAACGTGGCAATAAATATTTAAGAAAAACAGGATATGAAATTGTAAAATGTATCAAAAGTAATAAAAAAACTGGTGAAGAAATCTATGAATATATCATCCAAAAAGAAGTTGAAGGAAAAGCAAAAAAAGTGGCAAAAATTGCAGGATTAAATAAGTTTTTAAGAATATATTATGGATTAGTAAAAAAGAAATATAAAGAACTACAAATTTGGTAATTTTTTATATTTTCAACACTTTTAAAATAGATCTAGCAATAGGTCTGCGTTAGCATGCCCTAACATATTATTAGATTTTTTATAAATTTTTTTAAATAACCATTGACTTTTGTTAGCAAGTTTTGTTCCGTAGGAATGAAAGTGGCGATAGTATTTTATATAAAAAAGGATTCATAAGGAATATTCCTTATGTCCACAAGGATATTTTGATAGGTGCCACTTTAGTGGCACCATGTCAAAATTACTAGGGGGTTAGAATTATTGACAAACTAAAAAAGAAAGGTGGGAACATTATGGAACAAATGACTTATTCATTTCATTTAAGTAGTGATAAGAACAGAAAGAATATTTCTAAGGTAAATAGTAAAAATAATTTAAGTGGTACATCGTCTTTATCAAATAATGCTATTCAAAATGCTAGACAATTATCCAAAGTAGATAAACATAATTATCGTAAATATGATAATAAACAAGATTTAATACAAATTGTTAGAGGTACTAGTTCTCCTTATAACGATGTAATTAATTTATATAATAAAGAATTTGAAGAAGCAAGATTAGAATATAATTCTAAACAAAAAAGAAATGATAGAAAAATAGATAACTACTTTGATAATATTTCTAATAATGAAAAGAAAGATTTAGCCTGTGAAATTATTATTGAACTTGGAGATAAAGAATACTGGGATACTAAAGATATTGATTATAAGAAAAGAATGACTAGCGTATATAATAAACAAGTTAAAGATTTAGAAATGTTAGTACCTAATTTTAAAGTGGCCTCTGCTATTATTCATTATGATGAAACTAGTCCTCATATGCATATTGTTGGAGTACCTATCAAAGATAAAAATAAAAATGGTATGTCTAAACAAGTTGGTAAGTCTGATGTCTTTACTAAAGAATCATTAATTAAATTACAAGATAAAATGAGAACCCTATGTATTGATGAATTTAATCAAGAATATAATTTATCTAATATTCTAAAGGCTAAACAAAAAGGTAGAAATAGAGATATTAATGTTAAAGATATGACTAATTATAATGAATTAAAGAAAGAACTAGAAACTAATAAAGAACAAGTAGAAATAACTAATAGAAAATCATTAGAACTTGATAATAGCACTAATGAAGTTAAAAATATTGTTTCTAATCTAAAGAATTCATCTTTAAGAAAAGAAAATTATATTCTTAAAGAAGAAGATAAAAACACTTTAATTAATTATTTTGATAAAGTTGATAAAACTAATAATGATTTTAAAAAGATTAATAATATATCTAGTATCCTTAATACCATTGAAGAAGAATTAAAGGATAAGAATAATAATATTCAATATCTTACCGAAAAGAATAATGCTTTATATATAAGAATAGATAGTTTATCTAGTGAAAATATTAATCAAAGTAATATTATTAAAAAACAAAATAAAGAAATTAATAATCTTAAAGAAGAAAACTCATCTTTAAAATCTAAATTAAATTATTATATTAATAAATTTAAGAATTTAGTAAGATTTCTTACTAATAAAATGTTTAATAAAGATAAAAACAAATATTATGAATTTTCCAAAGACTTATATACTCATGGAATATTAGATTATGAACATATAAAAACTATTAATAATAATTATACAATTTCAAACGTTGATAAAGAAGAAAATATAAAAGAAAAAGACGATTACGAATTATAATCATCTAAATCTTCTATTAGCATATTGCCATGAAGCTTGCTCTCTCTGTTTTATTTTTTTCATCTCTTTATTCAATCTTTCATTAGCATTATGAACACTTATACCAATATTTTTAGTTGAAGTTATATAATCAGATTCAGGATGATGTATAAGTAATTCTCTCATATAAGAACCTACAAAGAAATTTTGATAATTTTCGGCATAATTCATCATTTCTTTCGAATTTTCCTTATCACAACTTCTCATAAAATCGTATGCAAGTTTCTTCTCATCTTCAGTTAATTTTATTGATGCATAATATGAAATATTGAAGGTTGGAATATTTTCAATTAATCTTTTATATTCTCTTTCGTCTTCTAAAGAATGTGGTTTTTCTAAATTAAAATGTCTTTGTTTTAAGCTTAATTTACCATCAATTTTTCTTATTAAAGCATATAATTTTTTTATTTGAACTAAAGTTAAGTCGTCTCGAAGTTGTTGTTCCTCAAATTCTCCTGAATTTAATCTATCTTTATAACATTTTGGCATATATGAAATCCATTTTCTTAAATTCTCAACTTCAACTAAATCTAATCCTGGCCAGCCCATGCTTTGAACTGTAATCATATTATATCAACTCCATTCTAATAATTATTTACCAACCCATATATCTTTAGATGCTTCCCAGCTTTTTACGCGTTCTAATTTATTTTGCTTAATTTTAGGTTCTATTGCTCTGTTTATTCTATTAATATCAGCTTGAGTTATTACACAAATGACTCTAGACACTTGATACCATTTTCCTATTGTATGATTTTTACATTTAAATAAGCCTCCAGAAGATGCTGGTTCACTCATCCTAAAAAGTCTTTCTCTTGGACTCAAATCAACTTGTCCCATCTTAACTTTTGTTTCAAAATATTGAGATTTTTTTAAATCTAATAAAAACAATTTCAATACATCACTATCACAAAAACTAGAATTATTTAGATATTGACTATATAAATCTGCTAATAATTTAATATCATTTGAATCTAGCATTTCTTTTTCTCTAATCCAATTTAGGTTATCGTTAAAAAAACTTCTTAAAAAATCTCTTTCCTCTTGTGTTATTCTCATTTTATTTACCTTACTTTCTATACGGATTAGAAACATTATAATAACTTCTTTCACGCATTCTTTCGTTAGAAGCTATTTGTGCATCGATTTGTTCATTTAATTTTTTCATACCACGATTTTTAGACATATCAGAAATCAAATGAAAAACTAGTGAATCAAATAATGGCATTTCAAGATATGCTTCAGTATTAGAATTTGTACTTCTTACTTTGAGATATTCAGAACACTCATTTTCATTCATTGTTGAAAATAAAGTTTTTGCTTGTTGTTTTGCTTTCGCTACTTCTTCAGACCCCAACTTAAATTTAGCAATTGAAAAAATATTATTTTTTAGCATAAAATCACACGCTATTTTATATTCTTGTTGTGTTACTTTTTTTCCAAAAGCATATTTTGAAAATATCTCTGCATATACTTTATATTCTCTATATCTTTTTAATTCTTCTAATTGTTCAATAGTTAAGTTTTCAGGTAATATCCTATTTAAATAATTTTTTCTTTCTTTTTTTCATCGGATTCATAGGATAACCATTTATAAAATTCAATATCAGGTGATATGTTTGGCATACTTCCACCATGAAGAAACTTGACTTTTCCATCAGATTTAGACATTTCATTAATTAATATATTGTGTATACTCATAAAACCTCCTTAATTAAATAATTCAAAACTAGTCTTATTATACAATAATTTTTTTTAATTGACTATACAAATTACTAATTTAATGCTAAAATATACTTGTAATTGATATTTTATATATCAAACTTTATTTAGAGATGTAGTTGTCAATAACTACAACTATTGCTCCATAAGGAAATACGCTCGAACTTTTCGAGCTTTTTTAATACAACTAACTCATTTGGGTTAGTTTTTTTGTGTATCGAACTCCTACGTTTAAGCTTGGAAGTCATACAAAGACTATCCTACAAAGAAAGGATGGTATTTATGGTAAATATTATTAAGCAAGAAGTTGTTATTGAAGAATCATTAAAAAAGAAGTTAGAACTAATATGTGAGTTTTCAAATACTACTCTAAAAATTATAAATGGTAGTATAAGAAAAATTGATAGAACTAACTTAACTTATGTTGAACCTCATAGAATAATAATTAATAATATAACATTTCTTGCTTTTAATTATTCTAATGAGATATTCATTGAGAATTTATCTAATAAGATTAAACTATCAGTATGAAAATCAATATAAAAGTTTAAAAGAAAAAACTGATTATCTTATTTATCATTTGAATAAGGTATTAAAAAAATTACACGAATTTATTCAAAACATTGTTGAAAGATTATTTAATTATAGTGGTTTAGATTTAAAATATTTTAAACAGCAATATGATCCAGAAGTTAAAAGTAGGCTTAAAGGTTTTAATTTATTTAATAAAAAAGAAATTGAAAAAGCAACCAAGAATATTAATAATGAAATGCATGAATATGCTGAAGATTTTTATGATGATAAAAAAGATAAAGAAAAAGGCGATGGTTTTGAACTTTAAAAAAAGATGGTTCATTAATTGAATCATCTTTCATTTTGACTTAAATTTATTAATTGAGTATAAACATTTTTTATTTCATTTTCTGGTATTTGTAAATCCCTTAATATTGAATATGCATATTCAATACGCATATTTAAAAAGCAATCTTTTTGATTTAGTATATTTCTAATTAACTCATATTTTTTTAATTCTTCAGGATTTTCTTTATTTGCTTCTATGTATTTTTCAGTAATCATTTTAAGTTTATCTATCATCTTTTCATTCCTCCATATTCAATAATACCAGGAATTCTTGGATCATCTTTTTCAACATATTCAAGTTTACCATCATTAAATTTTGTTTGTAATTTTTCTTTTGCAATAGGAACAAGTTCATGATTAGGATTAAAATAATAATAAACATTTTGTTCTGGGTTTTCTTCAAAATTTTGACCATTTAATGTAAATATAGCACTAGCCATAGCAACTTTTCCTTCTTCGAATGGTTCATTATTTCTTACTATTGTTACACAAATATTATTCTTTCTTTGTTCCTCAGTAAATAGTATTTTTCTCAATTGCAATACATATGATAATGAATCAATTTCTACCATTCCAGTTGAATTCACTTTACTAACTAGAATTGATAGTCTTTCATTTAAACTAATATCTTGAATATTGTTTGTTATATGTGAATATTCTTCTAATAACTCAGCTAATGTTTGGATATGTTCAACAGGTTTTCTTTCACTTAAACTTTTCTCTTGTTGAGCAATTAATTGATACATTTTAGTTAATGATTGTTTAAACTCTTGTTGTGTTTGTTGATTTCTATTAACACACTTTAATCCAACTAATGGTTGATTAAGTTTTGCTTGCATAATATCTCCTTGAAGTATAGAAGTAACTGAATCAGCACTTACCAAAAATTTATCTGATCTAAATTCTAGGTTTGCATGTCCAGCTCCATATGCTTCTCCAACCATATTTTTATAATCACTACTAAAATGAATGCCCAATTGATTTAACAATTTTGAATATATTAAATTAAATTCAAAGCATACAACTTTATTATTTTCTAGTGTAATTGATGAAACGTAATCTGTACTCTTGTGTTTTTCTGTGGCTACACCTTTTTGATTAACTGCATAATATTCTTCATCATAAGTCAGTAATTTACACATTTTTATATAAATATAAATTGCTTTTTCTAAATCAGTAGTATTTTTAGGAATTCCCGAAATAATTTCATGTTCTAAATTACTGTCTATCTTGATGCTTTGATATTTAGTATCAGTTGTTGTTAAATATTTATTTATAGCTTGTAAATCTATTTTTTGTAATGTTCCAATATCTCTATAACGATTAGCAACAATATCAGGCATTAAATATTCTTCCAATGCTTTATTTTCTCTAAAAAAATTAAATGCAGCATAAATAAAATATTCCTTAGGTATTTCATTTATTTTTTTCATATCCACACTAGAACATAAATTATCAAATTGTTCATCAGGTAATTGCATTAAAGAAATTAATTGTTCAGTAGGAATAGAATACTTATTTCCATCAATATCTATATTATATTTGTTTCCTTTATGCTTTTCTAAAAATTTCTCAAATGAGATACTATTTTTTAAACTATCTAATTTTTGTTGTTCATCAGGTTGTAATACAATTTGTCCCGATGATATTAATTGCTCTAAGGCTTTTATAATTGTGCTTTTTTTATAGTAAATTGAACCTCCAGTATCTCCACCTATAATATAGCAAACTGCGAAGTTATTTATATCGCCATTAAAGTATCTTGAAGCATATTCAAAATAAAAATCATTATTTAAAATTCTCTTTAAAAATTCTATTGATACATCTTCAGAATTAACCTTAACTTTTTCACCATTTCTTATTTGTTCTACATCCTCTCTTGTTGTAAATAATGTATATTCTGCCATATTTCTTAAATATGGATATTTTTCCATCCATTGTTCAACTGTTAACTCTTCCACTATAACCTCCTACTTTATATTATCTTACAATTCCATTATATCATTATTTTCATCAATTTTATCAAATTGCTTTAAAAATTTTAAAAAATATGCTATTATGTTTATAGAAGCTAGTTGTATTAACTTATATAGTGATAGTTTCAAATTATCTTATCTATCGCTCCATTTGAAATCAACTTACGGACTTAATTGTTCGTAAGTTTTTATTTTATCTTTAAAAGTTATCTTTCAGTATTTTTATAAAATATTTAAATTTTAAATTTAACTATAAAGAAAATAGTTAATTTATGATATAATAACTATTATGATGGAGATTAAATATGAAAAGTGCTAAATTAAGTAAAAACGAATTAATTGATTTGATTTTTTATAGTTTAAATGAAAATAATGTTGATATAAAAAATATTAATCGCTCAGAAATTGAATCTATCTTTGCAGACTATATTATGTTTTGTAATCATTTTCAAATTGCTTATGTTCAAGGAGAATTAGACACATTTAAAAGAGCTGCATGTTTGTTAGTTTCTATTAATAGAGGTAGACTATCTAAAGATAAAAAAACTAATGCTTCAATTGCATTGGACGCAGCTTATAAAATGTGCGAAAAACCTTATTGGAATGTTGGTGAAAACTTTGATATTCCCAAAAAACTGGAAGAAGTTGAATTTAAAAAGGCATTTGAAAATAATATGTATATATATAATAAATCTAAAGAGATGTTAATTGATTCATTAGTTTATGAAAATGGTTCACCACTAAATTATAATCTTAACTTGGAATTATTATATCAAGTAGCATTAGAATTGAAACATAATCAAATTCAATCAATAAATAGTGAAAACCAAGAAAAAAACATTGAAGAAGAGTTATCCGATTCAGAAATAGAAAAAGACATTGGTCGAAAAAGAAAAATTTTAAATTTATTTAAGAAACCATTTTAATTTTTATACTATAAAACTACTGAAAGTTAAATCAGTAGTTTTTCTATTCAAGAATTATTATATTTATTTTTCTTTTAACCTTTTAATTAGTTTTTTATTAATTAGTTTTATAAAATTACACAATTGCTTTGTTATCTGCTTCTTCAGACAAAATTTATTTTAAAATCGTAGATATCTTCGACAACCGCTCCATTTGAAATCAACTTATGGACTAATTAAAGTTCGTAAGTTTTTATTTTGCATAAATAAACATATTACTCAGTGAATTTGATGATAATAATTAATATAAATGAAAAAGCGTAAATAATGTTGTCAAGAATAATAAATTATTGCTAAAAAAATGAAAATGTTGTAATATTATTATAGGTGATGTATAGATGTTGGATAATAAGATAATAATAGGTATAGCAATAATCGTTTTAATAATAGTAATAGTAATTATAGCAATTATATCTAAAAGTAAAAAAGATAAAAATAAGGAACCTGAAGCAAGTATATTAGATGTTGATGAAATAGGTGTTCCAAATACATCTGAATTACAAGATTTTTCATATGGTTATGAAAAAGAAGAAACAATAGTTATGAATCCAGTAACAGATGAAAATAATGATAAAAATGATAATGATAGGAAAGAAAGTGAAGATAATGAATAATAAAGGCGTTATTACAAGAGGTATGGCAATACTTGCAGCATTAATATTAATTGTTGTTCTTGCTATTGTTTTTACTATCAATCTTGAAAAAAGTACAAATGTTAATAAATATAAAGATTTTGAAAAGGAACTTGTAACTGGTGCTCAAAACTATTATGTAATTAAAAATTTAGACATAGATGAAGGTGAAGAGAAAAAAATTACTTTAAAAACATTATCAAGTTCAAATTTAGTATATAGTGATTTGAAAGATAAATGTGATGGTTATGTAATAATAACAAATGAGGAAGATTTTTCTAGTGATAAATATGTTCTTGTTTATAATGCATATATTAAATGTGGTAAAAAATATATGACTGCAAATTATAGTGAGTATTAAAATAAGTAAAAATGTTTACTTATTTTTTCTTAATATGTTATAATAAAATATATGAAATAGGAGGATATGTATGGAAGAGACGAAATGGCTAACAAAAGGTAAAATAATAACGTTTGTAGTACTTATTTTATTAATTGCTGGAATAATTATAGGTGTTATTGTTCACAGAGGTAATTTGAAAAAAGATTATGCTAAATTTGAAAAACAATTAGAATATGCAGCACCAAACTATTTATTAAAAGAAAAAATTAAATTATATGAGTATGAATGGAGAGAAATAAATATAACTGATATTTTAAAACAAAAATTAGTTATAAATAAAAGAGCCTCAGATTGTAATGGATATGTTATTGCTGAGGCATTAAAAGATAGTACTTTAGACCTCGAAGAAAGTACATCAAATGTATCAGATAGTAGTGAAAATAACGATATTGCAAGTACTAATGATACAACAGATTCTAATCAAACTAGTACAGAATCATCAAGTGAGGATGATAAAAAAGAAGATAAAACTAATAAAAGGGTAAGTAGTAATATTACATACAAAGCATATATAACTTGTAAAAAAGTTTATACCACAAAGGGATATGGTACAAAACCTGATAGTAAGAAAAAGAATACAGAAGAAACTCAAACTCAAAATGATACTGAAAAACCAGTAATTGAACTTTTCGGAGACAAAACTATTACAATAAAAGTAGGAGATACATATAAAGAACCTGGTGCAGTTGCTACTGATAATGTAGATGGTGATATCACTAAGAAAATAAAAATAACTGGTAAAGTAGACACTAAAAAAGAGGGAGAATATGTAATTAAATATACTGTTTCAGATAAGGCTGGTAATAAGGCAACAGTAGAGAGAAAAGTTATTGTTGAAAAAAAGGAAGAAGAGCCTAAAGAAGATAAAAAAGATACACCAACTGATAATAATACAAATAATGATTCAAATAATAATACAAACAATAATACTAATAATGATAACAATAATTATTACAGAGATACAATAGCTCCTATAATGACATTTAATATAAGTGATGCATATCAAAATATATGTACAGGAAATAGTGTTAATATAAGTGCTAATGGTCCTTATGGATATGTTGCAAGAGATAATGTAGATGGTAATATAACTTCAAGAGTAAGTATAACAGGAGATACAGGAATAATTAATACACCAGGTGTTTATAACTTATATTACACAGTAACAGATAGTTCAGGTAATAGAGCAAATGCATCTAAACAATTCACTGTAAGAACTTGTGGTAATCCTATTCAAAAACCAGATACAACAGTTTCTGTAACAAGTGTTGTAGTTACTCCAAATGCAAAAACAATGACTGTATCACAAACAGCACAATTAAGTGTTTCAGTTTTCCCAAGTAATGCAACAAACAAATCAGTAACATATTCTTCATCAAACTCAAATGTTGCTAGTGTAACATCAAGTGGATTTGTAACTGCAAAATCTAAAGGTACAGCAGTAATAACAGTTACATCTTCAAATGGTAAAACAGGAGTATGTAGAATAACAGTTAATTAAAAGAATCTATATGGTTCTTTTTTTTTCTATATATGTGTGTTATAATTCTTATAAGAGGGTAGAAAATGAAAACAATAAAAGATATAGATATTAATAATAAAACAGTATTAATTAGATGTGATTTAAATGTACCAATAAAAGATGGTAATATAGAAGATGATAATAGGATAGTTAAAAGTTTAGAAACAATTAAGTATGCATTAAAACATGCAAAACATGTAATAATAATGTCTCATTTAGGGAGAATAAAAAATGAAGAAGATAAAAAGAAAAATTCTTTAAAAATAGTTTGTGATAGATTATCAGATTTATTAGGTGAAAAAATATATTTTTGTACATATGATGAAAATATTAAAAATGCAGTTCAAAATAATAAAATTGTAATGCTTGAAAATGTAAGATATTTTGATTTAGATGGTAAAAAGGAAAGCAATAATGATGAAGAACTTTCAAAATTCTATGCGTCACTTGCAGATGTTTACATCAATGATGCATTTGGAGTATCACATAGAAGAGCAGCATCTACTACCGGTGTTTCAAAATATTTAGAAAGTGCAGTTGGCTTTTTAGTAGAAGAAGAAATTAATAAATTAAGTATTTTATTAAATAATCCAGAAAAACCTTTTTGTATTATATTAGGTGGCGCAAAAGTATCAGATAAAATTGGTATTATATCTAATTTAATAGAAAAAGTAGATAATATTATAATAGTAGGTGCAATGGCATTTACATTCTTAAAAGCAGAAGGAATAAATGTTGGTAAATCACTTATTGATGAAGAAAACATTGAATATTCAAAGAATTTGCTAGATAAATATTCTGATAAAATAATTTTACCTGTAGATGTATATGTATCTGATAAGATAGATAGTAATGATAAAGTTTTAAAAAATATTAATGAAATTGGTAATGATGATATAGCATTTGATATAGGACCTAAAACAATAGAAAATATAGATAATATTTTAAAACTAACTAAGACAGTATTTTTAAATGGTCCAGCAGGTGCATTTGAATATGATAACTTTTCATATGGTACAAAAGAAGTATTAAAGTCACTAAAAAATAGTAGTGCAAAAGTTATAATAGGTGGTGGGGATTCTGCATCAGCCGCTATAAAGTTTGGGTATAAAAATTCTTTTTATCATATTTCAACAGGTGGAGGTGCATCTTTAGAATTTTTATCTGGAAAAGATATGCCTGGATTTGAAAATATAGGAGAATAATATGAAAAAATATAAAACTAATATAATAATATTAATATTAATTTCAGTACTTATAATGTATTTAATTATGAAAGATGATTTTAAAGATATAATGAGTGCCCTTACAAATATAGATATAAAATTTTTATTTGTTGCATTTATACTTATGGGACTTTATGTATTTTTTCAATCATTATCACTTCATCTATATTTAAAGTCTATAAAAAAAGATTATAAAATAAAGGATACATTTATTCTTATGTGTTCGGCACAATTTTTTAATGCAATTACTCCTTTTTCATCAGGTGGACAGCCATTTCAAATATATTTATTAAAAAAGCAAGGTATTAAAGTTACTGATTCAGGCAATGCTCTTTTACAGAATTTTTTTACATATCAACTTGCGCTTATTATAATGGGAACATTTGCAGTTATAACAAATAGTTTTCTTCATATAATTCCATCAACGAGTTTACTTAAGAATATTGTTTTAATTGGATATATAGTTAATATTATTGTACTTATTTTATTATTCTCATTAGGAAGAGCGAAAAATCTTAATACAAAAGTATTTAATAAAATATTTAATTTTATATTCGGATTTAAGTTTATTAAAAATAGAGAACACCTAAAAGAAGAAGCAACTAAAAAAATTGATGAATTTTATAATAGTAGTATATATTTTAAAGAAAATAAATTTATACTTATAAAGTCAACATTTTATAATGTAATGGGTCTTACTATGTACTATTTAATACCTTTATTTATTTTCTATAGTATAGGAAAGTTTCATACTGTAAGTGCACTTGATTCTATTGTTTGCGCAAGTTATACTTGTTTTGTTGGATCATTTGTACCAATACCAGGTGGTACAGGTGGACTAGAATATGCATTTTTAGAGTTTTTTAGAAGTTTCGCAGATGCATCAATTATAAGTGCATGTATGATTTTATGGAGACTTTCAACATATTATTTACCAATGATATTAGGCGCTATTTCAATAGCGTTTGTTAGAAGGGGAAAGGAGGAAGAAGTAAAATGAGAGTAGGAATATTTACAGAATCATATCCTCCTTTAGTAAATGGAGTATCAACTAGTATATTAATGCTTGAACATGCTCTTACTAAACTTGGACATGAAGTATTTATAATAACAGTTAGTGATAATAAGAAGGATTATGTTTTAGAAAATAATGGACATATATTAAGATTACCATCTGTAAATCTTGCAAATTGTTATGATTATAAAATGACTAGTGTTTATCCTATAAAAGCAGTTAATATGATTAAAAAAATGAATTTAGATGTAATACACTCAAATGTTGAGTTTACTGTAGGAATATTTGCAAGAGTTGTATCTGAACAATTATCAATTCCTCTTGTTCATACGTATCATACAAATTGGGAAGATTATACACATTACATAACAAAAAACAAAAAGATATTAGATGATATATGCAAGAAACTATTAAAGTATTTAGTGGTGTTTTTTGAAGATAAAACAGTAACAGAGTTAATTGTACCATCTAATAAAATATATAATCTTTTTAAAGATAAATATAAATTTACTAAAAATATACATATTATACAAACAGGAATTGAAACAAGTAAGTTTTATAAAGAAAACTTTAATCAAAAAGATATTAATAGTTTAAAGAAAAAACTAGGTATAAAGAAAAAGGATTTTGTTGTAATGACCGTTTCTAGACTTGCAAAAGAAAAAAGTGTAGATAGAATTATAAATAATCATAAAGAGCTTGTTAAGAAATATTCAAATATGAAGCTTTTAATTGTTGGTGATGGGCCAGATATAGATAAATTAAAAGATGAAGCAAAAAGTCTTGGTGTATCAGATAGTGTTATTTTTACAGGAAAAGTTCCATTAAGTGATATTCCAATATATTATCAATTGGGTAATGTGTTTGTAACTGCATCTAAATCAGAAACACAAGGATTAACGGTTGTTGAGGCTATATCTTCTTCACTTCCTGTTGTAGCAGTTAAGGATGATAGTTTTGTAAATAGTGTTATTGAAGACTTTAATGGATTTGTATTTACAGATGATGAAAAATATATTAATTCAATATCTAAATTATATGAAGATAAAGAATTATATAATAGACTTTCAAATCAATCTAGATTACTATCAGAAGATTTTTCGTCAGAATATTTCGCGTTAAAAGTTTTAAAAGTATATGAAACTGCGATTGAAAACTACAAAAAAGATAATAAAAAGATAATAAACAAGATAAAAAATAATATTGCGAGCAGAAAATACAAGAAAATATCAGAAAAAAACTGATATTTTTTTTGCTAAAGTTTATTTGTAGTTAATCCTGCGACAAAAATCGACAAAATACGACAAAATTAGATGAAAGAAGCCAATAAAATATCTGGTATTTGAAAAAAATATGTTGTATAATGAAAAAGTACGAAAAATAGAGAGGAAAATAAAAAATATGAAAACGCAAAGACTTTTGGTTGTAGATGATAATTTAAGTTTAATTCACATGATAAGGGAACATGCGAAAAATAGTGGTAAAATGGAAGTACTATATGAGGCTCATGATGGTGAAGAAGGATTTAGAATGATAAAGAATCATGCTAATGAAATTGATTTAGTATTACTTGATTTAATTATGCCAAATAAAGATGGGATATATTTATTAGATAAATTAAAAGAAGAAGAAATTAATGCTAATATAATAGTAATAACTTCATTTAATGCAGATGCGATTATTAAAAAGTTATCTTCTTATAATATAAAGTATTTCTTACTTAAACCATTTGATTTAAAAGATCTAGAACAAAGAGTATTAGAAGCAACACAAACAGAAGATAAAAAAGCAATGACAACTTATGATTATGATTTAAAAATATCTGTTACAAAGATATTGCATGAACTTGGAGTTCCATCACATATAAAAGGATACCAATATATAAGAGAAGGTATATTACTTTTATATAATAACCCTGATATAGTAGGTGGAATAACAAAAGAATTATATCCAGAAATTGCAAGTAGATTTGATACTTCAGTTTCAAGAGTAGAAAGAGCAATTAGGCACGCTATTGAAGTAAGCTGGAATAGAGGTAACTTAGATCTTATGGAAGAAGTATTTGGTCATAGTGTAGATTATGATAAAGCAAAACCAACAAACAGTGAATTTATCGTGACAGTTGCTGATAAATTAAAACTAGAATATGGTAGAATTAAAGCATAATTAAGAGTCATCTTAATTTTTTTTCTTTTTCATTTGATACTTTTTTGTCATTATTTAAAAAAAAACTTTATTAATAATTAAATTTTTGGTATAATAAATCATGATAGAGTAGGTGTGATATGAACATAAAAAAAGTATTTATAATTTTAATATGTGTATTTGCATCTATTGGATGCACAATCCAAAATATAAGTGATAGTGACATAGATAAAAACCTTGATGTTATATTAAATAAAAATATAAAAAATTCAAATAAAGAGGCAATTGGATACCAATATTATTTGCCAAGTTATATTTCTACTAGAAATGTTAAAGATTTTAATCAAGAACTATATTCAAATGGTAATACATATTACTTATATGTTGATATAGTTAGTTATTATCATAAAATAAAAAATAATTACAAAATAGATAAAAATGCATACATATCAAAAAAATTAGATTATAATTCAAAAACAGGATATTTAGAAGTAAATGAAGTAAAAGGTAAGTATTATATTGAAATGATGTTTAATTATGCAAAAGTAGAAGCATATGTATCTAAATATGATTTAGTTGATTCAATTTCAAGTATGGCTTATGTTTTATCTAGTATAAAATATAATAAAAATACTATTGAAACTATGCTAGGTAGTGGTAAATATGATTTAGGAGAAAATGAAACATATAACATATTTGAAACTAAAAAAACAACAGATGGTAATTTTTTAGATTGGGTTAACGAATATGACACTTATAATGGAGATAATTCATCTTTAGAAAGTTTAATAGAACAAGATGAAATTACTTCTACGGATGAATAGGAGGATAAATATGGGATTACTTGATAAAGTTAAAAATTTCTTTTATGATGAAGAAGACGTTGAAGATGAATACGAAGAAGAAACTCATAAAGAAGTAAAAAAAGAAAATAAAAGAAAATATGAACCAGTAAAAGAAGATATAGTAAGAAAAAGAGAAAATAGATTAGAAAAAGAAAATGAAGAAGTAACAGAAAGAGAATTATTTAAAGCAGAAAGTACATTTAATTTTCCGATGGATTTAGATGATACTATATATGAAAAGCCATCTAAAACAGTAAGTAGACTTGAAAAAGTTCAAAAAGAAGAACCAAAAAAGGAAGTTAAAGTAAGTACATATAAGACATCAGCAAGAGAAACAACAGCATATCAAAAAAGGACTTATCCAACAGAAAAAATAACTACAACAAAAGATGATAAGAAATTTATGCCAACTCCTATAATATCACCTATTTATGGAGTGCTTGATAAAAATTATAAAAAAGAAGATGTTGCTTTAGATAGTGCGAATGATCTTAATATAACAAAAAAGTTAGATTATGATTCAGTTATGAAAAGAGCAATGAAAAGAGTAGATGATAAGGAAGATGAAGAAAATAAAAGTATCTTTTTTAATCTAGATGAACAAGAAGCAGATAAAGATGATGAAGTAAAAATAATATATAATGATGTATCAACTAGTGATGATATGGATAATACTAATAAAGATGATACTAATAATAAACCATTAGTAGATGAAGACAATATTCTATCCGAAACAAAAGAACAAGATTTATTTAATTTAATAGATAATATGTATAGTTCAGAAGACGATGAGGAGGACGATGAATAATGGATTTTCTAAATGAATTTTTACCTATAGTAATATATATACTTCTAGTAGTTTTGATAATATTATTAATAATACTTGCATATAGATTAATTAAGACTATGGACAAGGTTAAGTTGATTGTTGATAGTGTTGATGAAAAGGTATCATCGTTAAATGGTGTATTTGCTGTTATAGATAGATTCAGTAATGGATTTTCTATAGTAGGAGATAGATTTATTGATTTAATAGTTAACTTTTTTAGTAAGATATTTAAATCAAAAAAAGAAGAAAATAAGGAGGATGATTAATATGAGTAAAAAAGGAACTGGAAAATTAATTTTGGGAGCAGGTTTAGGAGCAGGACTAGCGCTTTTATTCGCACCAAAGAAAGGATCTGAATTAAGAGAAGATTTAAAATGTAAAATTAACGAATTTGTTAATAAAGCAAAAGAAGTAGATACAGAAGAAGTAAAAGAAAATTTAGAAAATAAAATAGATGAAATTAAAAAAGAATTAGAAGATCTTGATAAAGAAAAAGTTAAAAAAATAGCTGAAAAAAAGGTAGAACAACTAAAAAAGAAAACTGAAGAATTAGTTGAATATGCTAAAGAAAAAGGTACTCCAGTACTTGAAAAAACAGCTAAAGATGTTAAAAAACAAGCAGCAAATGTATGCAAAGAAGTATTAAAAAAATTAGAAACTGATAGCGAATAATTCGCTATTTTTTTTATTAAAAATATAAATAGGTATTTTATAATTAACAAAAATAGTTTATAATATTATGTATAAAGTAGAATGGAGTTGTATTATGAGTTTAAATAATATTGGAATATCTTATAGTGGAAGTTACCTTCTTCAAGGAAATCAAATAGAAAGACTAAAAAAATCATTAGAATTAAAGGCAAATACTACTGAATTACTTCTTAGAACTGATAAAAAAGAATGTGATATAGATAGTTTAAGAAAAGTTTATAATGGTAATATTTTATTTCATGTTCCAGCTATAAATCCAGATTTAGCTAATTTAAAAATAGTTAACGAAATAGTTAGAAATTTAAAAGAAAATAAAATAGAACTTATTACCATAAATGCATCTAATTTGTCTTTAGATTTATTTGAATGGTCTACTTTAGATGAACAAAAGAAATATTTTTTAAACATTGTAACAGCAATTTCTACACTTGCTTCTAATAAAATAGAGGTAGCAGTAGATAATATTAAATACGAAGAAAATAATGCTTTATTTGGAAGCAATATTGCTCAAATGACAGATATTATTGTTTATTCTAGAAAAATGCTTGTTAGAGATTTTGGTTTTAGAGAAGAAGAGGCAGAAAAATACATAGGACTTTCATTAAATATTGATAATATAAGAACTGATTCTTCAAAAGAAAGTTTAGAAAATTGGATGGAAGTATTCAGTAATTCAATAAAATGTATAAAGATATCAAATACAAATGATACTGATAAAATTAATAAAATGCTTGATATTATGGAAAAGGATAATAAAGATTATACTATTCTTTTAAGTACTAACTCAGATTTAGATGAAATAAATAGTGGATATATTAATTTAATTAATCTAATAGATAAAGATTCTAGTATAGAAATAGAAGAAAAAAATACTGTAACTGATATTAAAAGTGATAAAAAAATGACAAATTATATAATACTTGGAATGATAATCGCAACTATAGTAATAATATGTATGATGTTTGTATTAAAGTTACGTTAATTTGACTATAATACCTTTTTGTGGTATTATTAGTGTGCTTCGCTAATTACAAATGAGGTGAAAAGTTGTGAAAAAATTTCGATTAATTAATGAGAAAGTAATAACTGTGTTTTTATGTTCAATGATTACGTTATTTGCTTTTTCAAGTTTTTTATCGAATGTTGATAAAGAAGTTTTAAGTAATATGTTTTCTTCTGTTAATATGATTGAAGAAGAAGCAAAAGAAGAATTTGTTGATTCTATATCAGAATTAAGTAAAGAAAATAATGTTACAAAAAGAGTAATTGTATATGATGGTATGACAATGAGTGAACTTACTGAAAAATTAAACAGATCGCTTAAGTCAACAATTGCTGGTAAAGGTGATATATTTGCATCTTATTCTTTAGAAAGAGGTGTAGATCCATATTTAGCAGTTAGTATTATGCTTTTAGAAACAGGATGTAATTGGTCTTGTAGTTCACTTATGAGAAGGTGTAATAATGTTGGTGGACAGAAAGGTTCTCCATCTTGTGATGGTGGTTCATATAAATCATATCCAAGTTTAGATGAAGGTATAAAAGGATTTATTGATAATATTGCAGACAATTATTATGCATATGGATTAACAACACCAGAAGCAATGAATAAGAAGTATGCAGCAAGTAATGTGTGGGCAATTAAAGTTAATAACTATATTTCATCAGTAAAAGCAAAATAGGACTTATAAAGGTCCTATTTTTTTTATGTAACAAAAAAACCTAGATAGTTCTAGGTTCTTATTATCTACTATAGAATTCAACGATTAATGCTTCGTTTATATCTGAGCTAAGTTCGCTTCTTTCTGGTAATCTAACATATGTACCTTCAAGTTTATTCTTATCGAAAGTAACAAATTCAACAGTATTATTGATAGCTTCTAAAGCTTCTTTAATAGCTTTATGATCTTTTGATGATTCTTTAACACTAATTACATCACCAGGTTTAACCATATATGAAGGAATATCAACTTTTTTACCATTTACTAAGATATGTCCATGGTTAACGATTTGTCTTGCACCTCTTCTTGTTCTAGAAAGTCCCATTCTATAAACTATGTTATCTAATCTACTTTCAAGAAGTCTTAAGAAGTTTTCACCATGAATACCTTGCATTTTACCAGCTTTATTAAATAATAGTCTGAATTGTTTTTCGTTTAAACCATAAGTGAATTTAACTTTTTGTTTTTCATTTAATTGGATAGAGTAGTTAGAAGCTTTTGCTTTTCTATCTTGTCCATGTTGACCAGGTTTATATGGTCTTTTAGCTAAATCTTTACCATTTTCAAGTGTTGAGAAACCAACTCTACGACTTTTCTTATTAGCAGGTCCTGTGTATCTTGACATTTTCCTTTTCCTCCTTTACTAGATTTCAAACCTTTGGTATCTTGCTCGCCAATATATAGGGTGTTATATTTTAATACTTTCCATCGTGCGTAGCTTTTAAAAGGGCACGGTACTAATAATACTTTTCGTATATAACGCATTACATATTTCAAGTAAGTGCTACAAAATGTTTGCACGTATATTATAACACAAAAAAAATAATAGTCAAACATAATATTAATAAATAAAATGCAAAAAACGTAGAAATAAGTTTTAAAATACATTATTTTGTGTTAAAATGTAAATAATAGAGGTGGTATTGTGAATAAGACGCTTATAATTTTTACAATTTATATAGTAACTATTATTTTGTTAATTATTATCTTTGTGCTTAGAAATTCAAAACAAAATAAGAAATTAACACAAGCTATTAGTGAATTAGAAAAAGAAAAAAACTTAATCATTAATGCCCCAATACTAAATGAATTATCTAAAGTTGAAGCACTTGTAAAAGATGATAAGTTAAAATATAAATACGACAATTGGCAACATAAATTTGATGACATTAGAAATATTTATATACCAAAAATTACAGACATGCTTTTAGAAGCTGATGATTTAGTATCTAGAAAAAAATATAAAGAGTTAAGACTTTTACTTGCGGATATTGAACTTAAGATATATAAACTTAAAGAAAAGACAAATAAATTGTTATCTGAAATAAAAGAAATAACATTAAGTGAAGAAAAAAACAGAAATCAAATTGTTAAGCTTAAAAATAAATATAGAGGAATAAAACAAGATTATGAAAAAAATAAAGCAGATTATAAACCAATAAATAATCAAATAGAGCTTCAATTTGAAAATATCGAAAAAAGATTTCAAGAATTTGAAATTGTAATGGAAAAGAAAGATTATGATGAAATAAATTATTTAGTAAAAGGTATTACAGAAATGATTGATCATATTGAATATGTAGTTAAAGAAGTTCCTGCGATACTTATTATGTGTAACGAACTTATTCCAAATAAAATTGCGGATATATCTAACTTATATATAAAGATGACAAGAGATTTATATCAACTTGATTATTTAAATGTTGAATATAATATTAAGGAAACAGAAAAGAAAGTAAAAGATATATTAGATAGAGTAAAAGTATTAAATCTAGAAGACGTTGTGTTTGAACTTAAGACAATAGTTACATATTATGATTCACTATATAATGATTTTGAATATGAAAAATTATGTAAGAAAACATTTGAATCTAATGTTAAATCGTTTAAAGTAAAATTAGTTAGAACAAATAAAATAATCAATAATTTAATAGGTCAATTAGATTCTTTAAAAGAAACATATGATTTATCAAAGGATGATGTAAATAGACTTCATATAATAAATACTGAAGTTAAAAAGATAAAAGATAGTTATAATAATCTTATGGATTGTAGTAAGAATCATACTTTTCCATATTCTAGAATGGTAAAAGAACTTGATGTACTTATTATTAAGGTTTCAAAACTAGAAGAATCATTAAATTATGATTTAAAAACAATTGGAAGTATGAAGGAAGATGAAGTAAGGGCAAGAGAACAATTAGATAATATTAAAAACTTGCTTAAAAAGGCTAAAAATAGAATTAGACTTTATAATATTCCAGTTATTCCTGATAATTATTTCGTAGAATTACAAGATGCATCAGATGCGATTAAGGAAATTCAAAAAGAACTTAATAAGAAACCGATAAATATTGAAACACTTAATATAAGAGTTGATACAGCAAGAGATTTAGTATTTAAGGTATTTAACACAACAAATAGTTTGCTTAAAACAATAGTTATGCTTGAAGAAACTATGGTTTATGGTAATAGATATAGAAGCTATAAAGAAAAAGTAAATGAAGGACTTATAATGGCTGAAAAATTGTTTTTTAAGGGTGAATATAAAAAAGCACTTGAAGTAACTATGAATGCGATAGATTATGTTGAACCTGGAATTCATAATAAAATTATGAAGGCTTATAATGAAAATTAGGAGGAGCTATAAATGAGTAATGAAGAATTTGAAAAAACTATAAAAGAATATAATGAACAGAAAAATGAGCAATTAAAAAGAGATACACTAAATAACTTTCATAAAAAAAATGATGATAGAGAATCAGTTTGGAAAAGAAGCGATGAAATAAAATATGGATTCGAAAATGAATATTGTACTGATAGCTTAAAAAAAGAAAGAAGTGAACAACATAGAAATGAAAATACAAAAAGAGCATGTAAACAAATAAAAAAGAAAAAATTTAAAAATACTATAATTAGCCCAGAACTTAAAACAAGAATAAAAAAAATTGCTATTGGTACTTCAATTATAGGTATAGGTATAGGAGCAATAGCAGGATTTGAAAAAATATATGAATTAGGTGTAAATAATGGAAAAAGCGAGCTTCTTCAAGAAGTTTCAAAAACTCAATTAGTAAGATACAATTTGAATACAGCACCTGCCAAGATTATTGAATGTTGGGCAGATGCAGAAATAGGAAAATTTGATCAGGCAACCCAAAATAATGATTCTCTTAGAGACGTATTTAATTCAATTTTAGAAAATGAGTATGGTAACGTTAAGAGCGCTTATTATGAATATATTGAAACAGGATCTGAAAATGACAGAGAAAAATTAGTACAATCTGCGGAAACTTTACAAAATAAATTAAAAAATTCTATACATAATGGAGATTATAGTTTTAAAAATTCAAAATTTGCTTATGCACTTTTACGTGATCCAGATGGGAATTTTATAGATTATGAAACTCTTGATCCAAATCTAGAAGTTTATGAGGCTGTAGGTCTTAATGTTGATGGTAGTTTTGAACCTGGAGATGTATTATATGAGGGTGCATTTTATAGAAAATATGACAATAATAGTAGTATTCAAAGCTTTAAAATGAGGTGAAAATGAGTAATCATTTTCTTTTTATTTCATAAAATTTATTAGGTGATAATAATGCTTAAAAAAATATTTAAAATATCTGCAGTTTTATTACTTGTTGGATTTAGTTTTTTTTATACTGAAAAGGTAACTCTTATAGCAAGAAATTCAGATCCGATAATGAGGGCTATTAAGAAGGAAGAAAGTAATAAGAAAGTATCAAATGTAAATCCAGTAATAAATAATGATGAATATATAATGGGGATTAATGGTTGTGAAATAGATGTTGATAAAAGTTATAGTAAGATGAGAGGTGTAGGAGAATTTAAAGAAGAATTAATAGTAATGAAAGAAACTTCAAATGATAAAGATTTAACAGATAAGTATGTAATTGGTGGTAATAATAAAGAAAAAAAAGTATCCTTAATATTTATAGTAAATAAAGATATAGATAGCAACCTTACAAATTATATAAATGATAAAAATTTAAAAGTGAACTATTTTATAGATGGAAAATATTTAGAAGAAAATATGATAACAGTAAAGTTTTTATCAGAAAATAGTAATATTTATTATTTAGGTGAGAATGAAGAATATAGTGATGAGAATATGCTTTATCATAATAATTTAATAAGTATGAATGGCTCAAATGAACCAAAATATTGTTTTACAAGTGATAAAGATAATAATACATTAAAATTGTGTAATGATTACGATATGGTTACTATTAAATCTGATATTATAAAAGATAATATATATAAGAGGGTTAAGGATAAATTAAACAATGGTGTAATATTTGCGATTGATTCAGATAACATAGATGAGATTAAAGTTTCAATTAATTATATATTATCGAAGGGATATAACATTATATCTTTGGAAGATTTATTATCAGAAAAAAATGAATGTAAATAATTACTTATATTAACTGATAAAGGGCTTTAAGCAAATTTATCAGTTTTTTTTTTCAAAATACTTGCATTTATTTTAAATTGTTGATATAATTGTCCTATGTGTGACTGCGTAGATGTGGGAGATTGCTGACACACCAGGTTAAGTTGCTTTTATAGAATAAAGGCAAACCTTAAATGTCAGGTAACTTGCACGGAGTATGCCTATACAAGATATAGACGAAAGGAGGATACAATATGTCTAATAGAATTCAAGTTAATTTAAAAGCATATGATCCAAGAACTATCGATCAAGCTGCAAGTAAGATTGTTGAAACTATTAAAAGAACTGGCGGAGAAGTTAGTGGACCAGTACCACTACCAACAAAAGTTGAAAAAGTTACAATCTTAAGAGCTGTTCACAAGTATAAAGATTCTCGTGAACAATTCGAAATGAGAACACATAAAAGACTAATTGTTATCAATAATCCTAGTAAAGACACAATCGAGGCTATGACTAGATTGGATTTACCTAGTGGTGTTGAAATAAATATTAAATAATTATAGGAGGAAGAAATGAGAAAAGGAATCTTAGGCCGCAAGGTTGGAATGACTCAAGTTTTTGCTAAGAATGGTAAATTAATTCCTGTAACTGTTATCTCAGTTGAACCTAATATTGTTTCACAAATTAAAACAACTGAAACTAACGGTTATGATGCAATTCAATTAGCATTCGAAACAAAGAGAGAAAAATTAAGTAACAAACCTGAGATGGGACATCTTAGAAAATCAAATACATCACCTAAGCGCTTCTTAAAAGAAATCAGAAATGTAGACGCAAGTAACTATACTTTAGGTCAAGAAATTAAAGTTGATATCTTTGCAGAAGGTGAAATGGTAGATGTAACTGGCGTAAGCAAAGGTAAAGGTTACCAAGGTGTTATCAAACGCTTTAATCAAAGCAGAGGTCCTATGGGACATGGTTCACAATACCATAGAGGTGTTGGTTCACTAGGAACAATGAGACCAATGCGTGTTTTAAAAGGTAAGAAATTACCAGGACATATGGGAGCAAATACAGTAACAGTTCAAAACTTAGAAATTGTTATGGTTGACTTAGAAAACAATGTTATCTTAGTTAAAGGTAATGTTCCAGGTCCTAAAAAGTCTTTAGTTATAATCAAATCAGCTATTAAAAATGAAGGTAAAATCAAAGAAACTTTAGAATTAGTTTCATTTGAAGAACCAAAAGCTATTGAAGAAGTAGAAGAAACTACTGAAACTGAAGAAGTAAAAGAAGAATCATCACAAGAAGTAACTGAATAATTAAATTAAACATTATATAAAAAATTATTGTGATGAAAGGAGGAAGAAATATGCCTAAAATAGCTCTTTTAAATGTAAAAAGTGAAAAGATTAAAGACATTAAACTAAGCGATGAAGTATTTGGAATTGAACCAAATAATCAAACAATATATGATGCAGTTGTTTTAAAACAAGCATCTATGAGACAAGGAACTCACAAAGTTAAAACAAGAAGTGAAGTTTCTGGTGGTGGAAGAAAACCATGGAGACAAAAAGGAACAGGTAATGCTCGTCAAGGATCTATCCGTGCACCTCACTTTGTTGGCGGTGGAGTAGTATTTGGACCTACAACAGAAAGAAATTATACAAAAAAACAAAATAGAAAAGAAAGAAGATTAGCTTTAAAATCAGCTTTAACTTATAAAGCTAGAGAAAATGGAATCGTTGTTGTTGAAAATATTGAACTTTCAAGCAATAAAACAAAAGATTTCATCAAATTATTAGAAGATTTAAAAGTAACAGGAAAAACTTTAATCGTTGTTAAAGAATTAACTGATAACTTAATTTTAGCTTCTCGTAATTTAAGTAATGTTAAAGTAATCGAATCTCATGAAATCAACACTTATGATGTATTAAACTATAATAATGTAGTTATTACTGAAGAAGCAGTTAAAATGCTTGAGGAGGTACTTAGATAATGATAGGAAATTATAGAGATGTAATAATTGCCCCTGTTATTACTGAAAAAAGTGCAAAAATAGCAGAAAAGGGTAATAAAATCGTTTTCAAAGTTAAAAACGATGCTAATAAAATCCAAATAAAACAAGCAGTTGAAAAAATATTTGGAGTAAAAGTATTAAGAGTAAATACAATTAACGTTAAACCAAAATATAAAAGAGTTGGACGTTATGCAGGGACTACTAGTCGTTACAAAAAAGCAATTGTAACACTTGCTGAAGGTAGTCAAATAGAATTATAATAGGAGGTTTTAGATATGGCTATAAGACATTTTAATCCAGTTACACCTGGGCAAAGAAAGAAAAGTACTTTAGTAAATGAAGAGCTAACTAAAACAGCTCCTGAAAAAAGTTTACTTAAAGCAAAAAACAAAAAAAGTGGTCGTAATAACCAAGGTAGAATTACAGTAAGACACCAAGGTGGAGGAGCTAAACAAAAATATCGTTTAATAGATTTCAAAAGAAATAAACATGATATTGAAGGAACAGTTGCTTCAATAGAATACGATCCAAATAGAAGCGCAAATATAGCTTTAATTAACTATGTAGATGGTGAAAAAAGATATATAATCGCTCCTAAAGGTTTAAAAGTAGGAATGAAAATTGTATCAGGCGAAAATGTTGATATAAAAGTTGGTAATGCACTTCCAATCATGAACATACCTGTTGGTACAGTTATCCACAATATAGAGATGAGACCTGGTAAAGGTGCTCAAATCGCAAGAAGTGCTGGACAAAGTGCTCAAATACTTGGTCGTGAAGAAAGATATGTACTTGTTAGATTATCTTCAGGCGAAACAAGAAAAATATTAGGTACTTGTATGGCAACAATTGGTGAAGTTGGTAATGAAGATTATTCACTTGTTAGACTTGGAAAAGCAGGTAGAACAAGACATATGGGTATAAGACCAACAGTTCGTGGTTCTGTTATGAACCCTAATGACCATCCACATGGTGGTGGTGAAGGTAGAGCTCCAGTTGGACGTAAACAACCAATGACTCCATGGGGTAAACCAGCTCTTGGATATAAAACTCGTAAGAACAAGAAGAGTTCAAATAAATTAATAGTTACTCGTCGTAACAGTAAATAAGGAAAGGATGAATTATAATGGCTAGAAGTTTAAAAAAGGGACCTTTTGTAGATGAACACTTAATGAAAAAGGTTCAAGAAATGAATAAAAGTGGAAAAAAAGAAGTAATTAAAACATGGTCACGTCGTTCAACTATTTTTCCTGATTTTATTGGACACACTTTTGCAGTTCATAATGGTAAAGAACATATTCCAGTTTATGTTACTGAAGATATGGTAGGTCATAAATTAGGTGAGTTCGCATTAACTCGTAAAAATGGTGGTCATGGCGAAAATAAGAAGAAATAGTTTGAACCTTAAGAGAAGGGAGAATTAGAAAATGGAAGCAAAAGCAACTGCTAGAACAGTCCTTATCGCTCCTAGAAAAGCACGTTTAGTTGTTAATCTAGTTCGTGGTAAAGATGTTAGTGATGCAATGGCAATTTTAAATAACTTAAATAAAAAGTCAGCTCGTTTAACTAAGAAAGTTTTAGTGTCAGCTGTAGCTAACGCTGAAAATAATTTCAAAATGGATAAAAATAATCTATATGTTAAAGAAGCTTACATAAATGATGGACCAATAATGAAAAGAAGAAGAATTGGTTCAAGATCACATATTGATAGACACGATAAAAAAACAAGTCATATAACTATCGTTGTGGCTGAAAGAAACTAGTAAAGGAGGTTAATTTATGGGACAAAAAGTTAATCCACATGGAATGAGAGTTGGAATCATCAAGGATTGGCAAGCAAAATGGTATTCAAATAACAAAGATTTCTCTAAATATCTTGGAAACGATTTAAAAATCAGAAAATATCTTGATAAAAGACTTAAAGATGCATCTGTTTCAAATATTAATATTCAAAGAGATAATAAGAAAACTGAAATCGTTATTTATACTGCTAAACCTGGTGTTGTAATCGGACACGGTGGAGAAGAAATTGAAAAATTAAAGAAAGAATTATGTAAATTAACAGGTGAAAATATTGTTGTTTCAATATTTGAAATTAAAAACCCAGACATGGTTGCACAATTAGTTGCTAATAATGTCGCTAAACAAATTGAAAATCGTGGTTCTTACAGAATGGCTCAAAAAAGAGCAATAAGAAACACAATGAAGGCTGGTGCTAAAGGTATTAAAATCTTAGCTTCAGGTCGTTTAAATGGTGTAGATATAGCTAGAAGCGAAGTATATAGCGAAGGAACAGTTCCTCTACATACTTTAAGGGCAGATATTGATTATGCTACAGCTGAAGCTGATACAACATTTGGTAAAATAGGAATAAAAGTATGGATATACAAAGGTGAAGTACTTCCTAAGAAAAATGTAAAAGGAGGTAGTAGACATGCCACTAATGCCAAAAAGAACTAAATATAGAAAACCTCATAGACTTTATCATGATGGTAAAGCTAAAGGTAATACAGAACTTCAATTTGGTGATTATGGTCTTCAAGCAAAAGAAGGTGCATGGATAACTACTCAACAAATTGAAGCAGCCCGTGTTGCTATGACTCGTTACATGAAACGTGGAGGAAAGGTTTGGGTAAACATATTCCCTCACTTATCATTAACAAGAAAACCTGCTGAAACTCGTCAAGGTAAAGGTAAAGGTAATCCAGAACTATGGGTAGCAGTAGTTAAAGAAGGAAAAATAATGTTTGAAATTGCAGGTGTACCTGAAGAAGTAGCTAGAGAAGCATTAAGACTTGCAATGCACAAATTACCAGTTAAATGTAAATTTGTAAAAAGAGAAGAAAGTGGTGACGTAAATGAAAATTAAGGAAATAAGAGAATTAACCACTGAAGAACTATTAAATAAAATAGAAGAATTAAAAGAAGAGTTATTTAATTTACGTTTTGCTAATGCAACAGGTAACTTAGAAAAACCTTCAAGAATAAAAGAAATAAGAAAGACAATCGCTAGAATAAAAATGGTTATTCGTGAACGCGAAATAAATAATAAGTAGGAGGAAAAGGTATGGAAAATAAACGTAAAGAAATTGTTGGTATCGTTATTAGTGATAAAAATGATAAAACAATAACAGTAAAAGTAGAAACATATCGTAAACATCCACTATATAACAAACGTGTTAAGAGTTCAAAGAAATACACTGCACACGATGAATTAAATAAAGCTAAAGTAGGAGATAAAGTACGTATTGTTGAAACTAGACCATTATCTAAAACAAAAAGATATGAACTAGTTGAAATCGTTGAAGAAGCAATAATTCTATAATCTCTATGCTTAGAAGGAGGATTAATCATGATTCAACAAGAAAGTAGATTAAAAGTGGCTGATAATTCTGGTGCAAAGGAATTATTAGTAATAAGAGTTCTTGGTGGAAACAAAAAATTTGGTGGATTAGGAGATATAGTAGTTGGAACAGTTAAGAAGGCTACTCCTAATGGAACTGTAAAAAAAGGTAAAGTAGTAAAGGCCGTAGTAATAAGAACTAAAGCAGCTTCAAGAAGAGAAGATGGTTCTTATATAAGATTTGATGATAATGCATGTGTACTTATTAAGGATGATAAGAGTCCACAAGGAACACGTGTACTTGGCCCAGTAGCACGCGAACTTCGTGATGAAGGATTTATGAAAATCGTTTCACTTGCTAAAGAAGTGCTATAGAATTTTAAAGGAGGATAAACATGAACTTTAAAGTTGGAGATAAAGTAGTGGTTATCGCTGGTAAGGATAAAGGTAAAGAAGGAAAAATAATCAAAACATTAAAAAATGATAACAAAGTTGTAGTTGAAGGAATCAATATGGTTACAAAACATGTTAAACCATCAGCACAAAACGAAAATGGAGGAATTATTAAAGTTGAAGCTCCAATTCATGCATCTAATGTTATGATATTAGATCCAAAAACTAAAAAAAGAACCAGAATAGCTCATGAAATTGATGAAAATGGAAAGAAACATAGAATTTCAGTAAAATCTAAAGAGAGACTTAATTAAGCGAAAGGAGGGTATTTATGAACCGCCTAAAAGAAAAATATGTAAATGAAATCGTTCCTAGTTTAATGCAAAAATATAACTATACTTCAGTAATGCAAGTACCAAAATTAGAAAAAATTGTAATTAATATTGGTGTTGGTGATGCAACAACAAACAGCAAATTATTAGATGCTGCTGTTAATGAACTTGAATTAATAACAGGTGCTAAACCAGTTGTTACAAAAGCTAAAAAATCAATTGCTGGATTTAAATTAAGAGAAGGTCAAGCAATTGGATGTAAAGTTACACTTCGTGGAGAAAAAATGTATACATTCTTAGAAAAATTAATAAGAATTTCACTTCCACGTGTTCGTGACTTTAGAGGTGTCTCACCAAAAGCATTTGATGGTAGAGGTAATTATACATTAGGTATTAAGGAACAAATGATTTTTACAGAAATTGAATACGATAACATTGTTAAAAGTCGTGGAATGGATATTGTATTTGTTACATCAGCAAAGACAAATGAAGAAGCATTTGACTTATTAAATGGAATCGGAATTCCTTTTAGAAAGTAATAGGAGGAAAGTAAAATGGCAAAAAAAAGTATGATTGTAAAATCACAAAAAAAACAAAAATATAAAGTACGTGAATATACACGTTGTCAAAGATGTGGAAGACCACATTCAGTACTTAAAAAATATGGTATTTGTCGTATTTGCTTTAGAGAATTAGCATATAATGGCCAAATACCAGGTGTAAAAAAATCTAGTTGGTAGAATGAAGGGAGGATATTATGGTAGTATCATGTCCAATCGCAGATATGCTTACAAGAATTCGTAATGCAAACCAAATGCGTTATGAAGAAGTTTCAATGCCTACATCAAAAATGAAGGTTGAAATAGCTAGCATATTAAAAAGCGAAGGTTTTATAAAAGATTTTAAAGTTGTTAAAAAAGATGTTCAAGATGAACTTGTATTGACTTTAAAATATGGAGAAAAGAAAGAAAGAGTTATTTCTGGTTTAAAATGTATTTCTAAACCAGGATTAAGAGTTTATGCAAAAGCTGAAAATATTCCTAGAGTATTAAATGGTCTTGGAATTGCAATAATATCAACATCTAAAGGAGTTATGACTGATAAAGAAGCTCGTAAAGAAAATGTTGGTGGAGAAGTTTTAGCATACGTTTGGTAATAAAAAATAGTAAGGAGGCTTTAAGTATGAGTCGTATTGGTAATAGAGAAATTAAAGTACCTGCTTCAGTTACAGTAACAGTTAATGATAACGCTGTTACAGTAAAAGGACCTAAAGGTGAATTATCATTTGATATTAACGAAAATTTAAAAGTTAATGTAGGTGAAGGTACAGTAACTGTTGAAAGAACTAAAGAAGATAAACAAACAAAATCAATGCATGGAACAACTAACGCAATTATAACTAATATGATTGAAGGTGTTAGTAATGGATTCTCTAAAGGACTTGAAATTATAGGTGTAGGTTACCGTTTTACATTAAAAGGAAATACTTTAGTAGTAAACGCTGGTTATTCTCATCCTGTTGAAGTTGAAATTCCAAATGGAATTGAAGTTGAATCAGTTAATAATACAGAAATAGTTGTTAAAGGTATAAATAAAGAATTAGTTGGAGAATTTTCAGCTAATATTAGAAAAATAAGAAAACCAGAACCATATAAAGGTAAAGGTATTCGTTATAAAGGTGAGTATATCCGTCGTAAAGAAGGAAAGAAAGCATCTAAATAGTAGAAAAGGAGAGTCTTATATATGATGAAAAAAGTATCTCGTAATGAAGCTCGTCAAGCTAGACATGAACGTATTAGAAAAAATATAAGTGGTACAAATGAAGTTCCAAGATTAAACGTGTTTAGATCAGCTAAACATATTACTGCTCAAATCATAGATGATGAAGCTGGAAATACATTAGTAAGTGCATCTTCTATGGATAAAGATTTAAAAATCGAAAATGGTGGTAATGTTGAAGCTGCTAAAAAAGTAGGAGAAGCAATTGCTAAAAAAGCTGTTAAAGCTGGAATAACTAAGGTAGTTTTCGATAGAGGTGGATACCAATATCATGGAAGAGTACAAGCATTTGCTGATGCAGCACGTGAAAATGGATTAGAATTCTAAGGAGGGTAATGATGGAAAAAAAGTTTAACAACCCACGTAAAGATGATTATAGAGACGAAGTTATTGATATTCGTCGTGTTACAAAAGTAACAAAGGGTGGTCGTACTTTACACTTTTCTGCAACAGTAGCAGTAGGAGACGAAAAAGGTAGTATTGGTATTGGATCAGGAAAAGCTGGAGAAGTAGTAGAAGCCATCAAAAAAGCTAGAATGCAAGCTGTTAAAAATGTTCATAAAATTGAAATTGTTGATAATAGAACTATATCTCATGAAATGATAGGAGTTAGCGGAGCAGCAAGAGTTTTAATTAAACCTGCTAAAGCTGGTACTGGTATTATTGCTGGTGGTCCAGTTAGAACAGTATTAGAACTTGCTGGAATTAAAGATGTTGTATCAAAATCACTTGGATCAAACACTAAAATTAATACTTCAAGAGCAACAATGAATGCATTACTTGCTCAAAAATCAGTAGCACATGTTGCTAAATTAAGAGGAAAAACAGTAGAGGAGATTTTAGGATAATGAAATTACACGAATTAAAGTATAATGATGGTTCTGTTAAAAATGCTAACAGAGTCGGAAGAGGTACAAGTAGTGGTAATGGTAAAACTTCTGGAAGAGGTCAAAAAGGACAAAACTCACGTAGTGGTGGTGGAGTAAGACTTGGCTTTGAAGGTGGACAAAATCCATTATTCAGAAAAGTACCAAAAAGAGGATTTAACAATTATAATTTCGAAGTTAAATATGCAGTAATTAATGTAAGTGATTTAAATAAATTTGAAGATGGAACAGAAATAACTCCAGAATTATTAAAAGATATGGGATTAGTAAAAAAACAATTAGATGGTATTAAAGTTCTAGGTAACGGAGAACTAACTAAAAAATTAACAGTTAAAGCATCAATGTTCTCTAAGACAGCTAAAGAGAAAATTGAAAAGAATGGTGGAAAAGCAGAGGTGATTTAAGTTGTTTGCAACATTCAAACAAATTTTTACACCTAGAAATAAAGAATTAAGAAAAAGAATATTATTTACTTTAGGTTGTTTAGCAATATTTATTATTGGAACAACTATAAGTATTCCAAATACGAATAAGCTAAGTGGAGATTTAGGATTCTTAGAATTACTAAACTCTATAGGTGGTGGTGCACTAAAAAGAGGATCAATTTTTGGTCTAGGTGTAATGCCTTATATTAGTGCATCAATAATTATTCAATTATTTACTATGAATATTATTCCTTATTTTACAGAACTTGCAAAAGAAGGATATTCAGGTAGAAGAAAATTAAACACAATCACAAGATATTTAGGAATTGCAATAGCATTTATCCAAGGTATTATCTTATCACTTGGTATAGTAGGATCAGGTTCTGATGCTATTAGTTATATAAAAGTTGCAGTTATATTAACTGCAGGTACTGCATTCTTATTATGGATAGGAGATCAAATTACACAAAAAGGTGTAGGAAATGGATTATCTTTAATAATTATGGCTGGTATAGTTGCACAACTTCCATATATGATGACTGAAGCATTTAAAACATTCGTTTTAGATAATGATAATTTATTTATTGGAATTGTTTCATTCATTATTTATGTAGCAATTTATTTTGCAATAGTAATTGGTATTGTATTTATTCAAGAATCTGAAAGAAGAATTCCAATTCAGTATTCAAATAAAACATCAAGTGCATATGGTGCTAAACAAACTTATATACCATTTAGAGTTAATGCTGCAGGAGTTATGCCTGTAATATTTGCATCAGCAATAATCGCAATTCCACAAACACTTGCAAATTTTATTAAAAGTGAAGGTTATATTAAATTTGTTAATAATTACCTAAACTATAATACAGTTGTTGGTTTAATTATATATTTAGTATTAATCGTATTATTTTCATACATTTATACTTTATTACAATTTAGACCAGCAGATATTTCAGAAAACTTACAAAAGAATGGTGGATATATTCCAGGAATAAGACCTGGTGTTGAAACTAAAAATTATATTAAATCAGTACTTATTAAAATAACAACATTTGGTTCATTATTCTTAGTAGTAATTGCTGCTTTACCAATTTTATTCTCAAACTATTCAAATGTTCAAAATGCAAATATAACACTTGGTGGTACAGGAATATTAATTGTTGTAGGTGTAGCACTTGAAACTTATAAACAGATTGAGAGTGTATTAACACAAAAAGAATATAAGAGGCGATTTTAATGAGTAATATACTTTTAATATCTGCGCCTGGCGCAGGTAAAGGAGTAACATCAAAGTATTTAAAAGAAAAGTATAATATGGTTCATATGTCAATTGGAAATCTTCTAAGAGAAGAATCAGAAAAGAATACATCATTAAAAGAAAAACTTGCTAATGGTGAGTTTATTGAAAATAATATAGTATACAGTTTATTTTCTAAATTCTTAGAAGATAATAAAGGTTCATCTTTTATATTTGAAGGTTTTCCAAGACTTATGGAACAAGTTAAACCATTTTTAGATATTTTGAGTGAGCATGACATCATTTTAGATAAAATAATATTTATAGATATAGATAAAGATATTGCATTAAAAAGAGTTACAGGAAGATTAATGTGTAAGAACTGTAATGAAATTTATAATAAATATGTTGATAATCTAGAAAATAATAAGTGCAAAGTATGTGGTGGTTCTTTATATACAAGAGACGATGATAAAATTGAAACATACGAAAATAGATATAAATTATTTAAAGAAAAAACTATGCCTGTTGTAGAATATTTAAGTGATAAATATGACATTTATACTGTTTCAAATAATGGAACGTTTGATGAAATGAAATCACAGATAGATAATATTATGGGCAATTAGGAGAGTGTAAAAATGGCAAAAAATGATGTAATCGAGGTAGATGGAAAAGTAATCGACGTATTACCTGGAGGTAAATTCAAGGTTGAACTTGCAAATGGACACATTGTAGAAGCTCATGTTTCTGGTAAAATACGAATGAACAATATTCGCATCTTACCAGGTGATACAGTTGTCCTAGAATTATCCCCAGCAGATATAACACATGGGCGTATAACATGGAATAAAAGATAATGGAGGTAAATTATGAAAGTTAGAGCTTCAGTAAAACCGATTTGCGATAAATGCAAAGTAATTAAGAGAAAAGGTGTTTTGAGAGTTATTTGTAGTAATCCAAAACATAAACAAAAACAAGGTTAATAGGAGGTGTATTAAATGGCACGTTTTAAGGGTATAGATATTCCAAATAATAAAAGAGTTGAAATAGCATTAACTTATATATATGGTATTGGTAGAAATTTATCAAAGACTATATTAAAAGAAGCTAATGTAAATGTTGACACAAAAGTTAAAGATTTAACAGAAGATGAACAAGCAAGAATTCGTGAACAATTAGATAAACATGTTCTAGAAGGTGATTTAAGACGTGAAGTTAGTCTTAATATCAAAACTAAAATGGAAATTGGATCTTATCAAGGAATCCGTCATAAAAAAGGTTTACCAGTTAGAGGACAAAGCACTAGAAGTAATGCAAGAACTCGTAAAGGTAAAGGTAAAACAGTAGCTAATAAGAAGAAATAATAGATAATAAGGAGGTTATTTAGATGGCTTATAAGGCAAGAAAACGTAAAGTTAAGAAGAATATACCAACAGGTTGTGTTCATATCCAAGCAACTTTTAATAATACAATCGTTACTATTTCAGACGAAGCAGGTAACGCAGTAAGCTGGGCATCAGCAGGTGCTATTGGTTATAAAGGTAGTAAAAAATCAACTCCATTTGCAGCTCAAATGGCTTCAGAATCAGCAGCTAAAAAAGCTTATGATGCTGGTATGAGAAAAGTTGACGTATTAGTTAAAGGTTTAGGACCAGGACGTGAAACAGCAATTCGTGCACTAGCAACTGAAGGGTTAGAAATACAATCAATTACTGATGTAACACCAGTACCACATAATGGTTGTCGTCCACCAAAACGTCCAAGAGGATAATAATAGATAAGGAGTGTGTTTATGATAAAATTTGAAAAACCACAATACAAAGTAACAGAATATGTTGAAAGTAATAGTTACGGTAAATTTGAAATAGAACCTCTAGAAAGAGGATTTGGTACAACAATAGGAAATGCACTAAGAAGAGTAATGTTATCTAGTTTACCAGGATCAGCAATAACTTCTGTAAAAATTGAAGGGGTTATGCATGAATTCCAAACAATAGATGGAATTATGGAAGATGTAACTTCTATAGTTTTGAATCTTAAAAATGTAGTAGTTAAGAATCATACAGAAGAAGATGCTGTTATTAGATTAATTACTGACAAAGAAGGTGTTGTTACAGCTGGTGATATTGAATGCCCTTCTGATGTTGAAATAATTAATAAAGATCAAGAAATTGCTACAATTGTAAAAGGTGGAAGCTTAAATATGGAAATGACTGTATCAAACGGTCGTGGATTTGTAAGAGCAGAAGCTAATAAAAAATTAATGGGAGATACAAAAGTAGGCGTAATAGCTATAGATTCAAATTATTCTCCAATTGAAAGAGTAAATATAGCTGTTGAAGATGCTCGTGTTGGTCAAGCAACTAACTATGATAAATTAATATTAGAAGTTTGGACTAATGGAGCTATGAAACCAGAAGAAGCAATCGCACTTGCATCTAGAATCATTATTGAACACTTTGAAATATTAACTGAACTTAATAGTATAGCTGATATAAAAGGATTAATGACTGAGCAAGATGAAGATCCAAAGGTTAAAGCACTTGAAACATCAATAGATGATATGGAATTTTCAGTTAGAGCTTATAACTGTTTAAAAAGATCAGGTATTAATACAATGCAAGATTTAGTAAACAGAAAAGAAAGCGATATGATGAAAATTAGAAATCTTGGAAAGAAATCCCTAAAAGAAGTATTAGATAAAGTTAAAGAAATGGGATTATCTTTTAGAGATGATGATTAATATTAATAGGAGGAAAACATGGCTTATAGAAAATTAGGTAGAGACAATAAACATAGACGTGCTATGCTTGCTAATTTAACAAAAGCAGTTATCATGAATGAATCTATTGAAACTACAGAAACTCGTGCTAAAGAAGTAAGAAAATTTGTAGATAAAATGATTACATATGGTAAAAAAGGTGATTTAGTTTCTAGAAGAAAAGCATACGCATTTTTACATAATGATAAAGCTTGCGTTGAAAAAGTATTTAACGATTTAGCAAAACGTTATGAAGGAAGAAATGGTGGATACACTAGAATAGTTAAATTTCAAGAAAGAAAAGGGGACGATGCATTAATGGTTGTACTAGAATTAGTATAACCTAAGGATGCGTCCTTTTTTTTTGCTTTTTTTACCTTAGTTAAATTGACATCATTTACATAAATTGGTATACTTATTTATAGAATAGAGAGGTGTTGACGAGTGGAGTCAATGGAAATTTTAGATTTAGAGGAATTAAAAGAAAATAAAAGTGAAGTTATTGATGAAAACTTAAAAGGTTTTATGTCGAAAGATGAAGAAGTATCAAAACTTCTTGAAGATAAGATTGGTGAAATAGATTCTGAAACTGAAAAACTAAATGCAAAAGAAGAAGAAATAAGAGAGTTAGAAGAATCAAGTAGAGAAAAAATAAGTATGGATGCATCTCCTGATGAACTTATAGAAATTGCTGGAAAAATTAAATCAGCTCAAAGTGAATTAAGTGAGATAAATGCTAATATTGAAAAATTAGAAAATGAAAGAAAAGAATTAGAAGAAACAAAAAATAATGTTGAAGAAACAAAAAAAGAATACATAAAGAATTTGTCAGATGCTAATTCAGATTATCAAAATCAAATTTCTAAAATAGAAGATGCAATTGCTGTTTGTGATAATCCAAGTCTAAAACAAGTTTTAGAAGATGTAAAAAAGGAAAAAGAAAGAAAGTTAGAGTCTTTACAAGAAAGCAGAAATAATGAGCTTAAAACAGCATTAAATCCAGCTATAGAATCTGTTGAACCAAAAGAAGAAGTTAAAGAAGAAAAAGTAGATAATATTGATCCTATTACAAATACAGAAATAAATGTATCGGATGAATCAATAATAAATGAACCAGAAACAAATAATCTTGAAATTCCAAAAATAGAACCAGAAATAGATATACCAGTTGTAAATGAAGAAAATGCAATTCAAAATACTGAAGATCAAGTAAAAAAAGATCCTATGATTGGTTTAGATTCTATATTATCAAGTAATGATGAAATAGTTATGCCTAAATTAACTAATGTAGAAACAGATAAAATAGAAATGCCAAAAGTAGAAGAAAAAAGAGTTAAAGTTATTTTTTCAAAGGATGTACCAGATGTAGCAGTTAAAGAAATACTTTCTTCAAGTACAGTAATGCCTAATGTTTATAGTTATTTAGGTAATAATATTATAAGTAATGGAGGTATATTATTATGATGGACTCATTAAAGAATAAAATAGTAAAGTTAGAAAATAACAAAGAATATTTTGTATTAGAAACTTTGATAGATAATAATATAAATTATATGTTATTATTAAATCTTGTTGATGACAAAGAAATTAAAATTGTTAAAATGATTTTAGATAATGGCGAAGAATATTTTGTTGAAATAACAGATGATAAAGAATTAACAAGTTTAAAATCAAGATTTAAAGATATTTTGGATGAACAAAAGAAAAAAATAATAGAAAATTAATAATATTAATTTTCTTTTTTTTGAATTTAGTATATAATAAAATCTAATTTGTGAAAGAAAGTTTATGGGTGGTAAAAATGAACTATGTTAATATTGAAAACTTATCATTTAGTTATGATGATAAAAAAATATTTAGTAATGTTAACATGCAGATAAGAAGAGGAGACTTTATTTCTATTTTATCTTCAAATAGTTCAGGTAAAACAACCTTTTTAAGGCTTATTAAAGGGCTTTTAAACTATAATGGTACAATAACTGTAGATAATAAAGAAATTAGCGCTATAAAGGAAAATATATGCTTATTAACACCATTTACAGAATCATATTCTAAAACAATATTAGATGAACTTTTATTAATCACAAATGATATAGTTAAAATAAAAAAAATACTTAAAGATTTTGATTTATATGATGATGTAAATAAGTCTACCCAAAGTTTAAGTTATTTTGATAATCAAAAATTAAATATAATAAAATGTATACTTAAAAATCCTAAATTGATATTAATTGATTCAATATTTTCATTTTTAAATAAACATGAAAAATTAAAAATATTTAGTATGATAAAAAAATATCAATTAGAACTTAATTTAACAATTATTTATACAACCATTAATTTAGAAGATATATTATTTTCTGATAGTGTGTATATTATAAATAATAAAAAGATAAGTTTGATATCAATGGAAGATTTATTTACAAGTAAAATTATAAAAGATAATCATATAAATATTCCTGTATTTTATGAATTAAAGGACAAATTAAAGTTATATAACTTAATTAGTGATAATGTTAGCATAATTGATGAAATGGTGGATGAAATATGCAGATAAAATATAAAGAAAAAAGTATTGATATAATAGATAAGAAAATAACAGGAATAGTAAGTAATAGTGTAAGTAATATTATAAAATTTAATGAAAATTTAGGTAGTGAAGTATATATTATTTCATATTTTAATGTTCAAAATATGAATGAAGGAATAGTAGAAGATTTTTTGAATACTAAAAAAAATGAAGATAAGTTACCAGATGCTTTAAAAACATTAAATATAAATAGTAAGATATTAAGCAAAAATATTTGTGAATTAAGTACAAGTGAAAAAATTAAATTATTAATAGTTAATGCTTTATTAAAAAACTATGAAGTAATATATTTTGATAATATTTTACCTTGTTTAGATTCATCATCAAGAACTAGATTATACAAATTAATAATTAAATTAAAAAAATTTCAGAATAAAACTATTCTTATTTCAGATATAAATATTGATAATATATTTGAATTTGTTGATAATTTAATTATAGTAAGTGACACTATAATTAATGGAAATAAATATGATGTATTTCCTTGTGATATAATTAATAATCCAATAACGTTAACTTTAAGAGATAAAATACTTGAAAATAAAAATATAGATATTGGTAAAGTTGATAGTGTTAATGAATTAATAAAGGCAATTTATAGAGAAATAAGGTGATAAAAAGTGAATAGATTTTTAATAACATTTTCCTATGATGGTACAAACTATAATGGATATCAAAAACAACATGGTTTAAATACTATTCAAGGTTGTATGGAAGAAGCACTAAAATATATTAATAACGGAAAAGATACAAAACTTGTTTCATCAGGTAGAACTGATGCTTTTGTTCACGCTAATAATCAAAAAGCTCATGTAGATATTTCTGTAAATATTACAGAGGAAAAACTAAAAAGAGCATTAAACAGTTTAATTCCAAATGATATATATGTAAAAAATGCAAAAATAGTACAAGATGACTTTCATGCAAGATTTATGGTAAAAAGAAAAGAATATGTTTATATATTAAATATGGGTGAATATGATCCAATAAAAAGAAATTATGAGTATCAATATTGTAAAAAACTAGATGTAGATAAAATGAAAGAGGCATTAAAATATATGGAAGGAACTCATGATTTTCAGAATTTATCATCAAATGAAATAAAAGAAAAAAGTACTATTAAAACTATATATAGTGCAAAAATAAAAAAAGAAAAAGATAAACTAATCTTTACTTTTTGTGGTAATGGTTTTTTAAGATATATGGTTAGAGTAATGGTTGGTGTGTTAATTGAAGTAGGAAAAGGCAAAATAGATGTGGATGATATACCATTAATAATAGATGGCACTTATAATAAAAATTATAAAAAGGTTGCAAATCCTGAAGGACTTTATTTAAATAATGTTGAATATTAAAAAAATATAGATTTTTGTTAATCTATATTTTTTAGTCATTATCCTGAATTATATCAACAAGTAGCTTTATATTAATGACACCACAAATACCTACTATTATGTAAATAATTTTAGTAAATAAACTATCAGCGCCACCAAATATTAATGCAACTAAGTTAAAATCAAATAAACCAATTAATCCCCAGTTTATTGCACCAATAATAGTAAGTGTTAATGCAATAACATTTAATGTTTTCATTATTATCCTCCTTTTGTACTAATTTCATTAATTATATTAAACAAAAATTTTAAAATTATTCATGAATATTTGATATTTTTAACTAATATAATTAAGTGAAATATGAAGAAGAGGTGAAAGTTTGAAAAAAATATTTTTTGTAGGCTTAATAATAAGTTTATTTTTTTTAACAGGATGTGGTAAATATACGGAGAAAACTATAGTAAAAGATTTAAATAAAAAAATTAATGCTATAACTGGATATCATGTCCAAGGAAGTATGGAGATTTATAATGGTGATGATGCATATAAATATGATGTAACATCTTCATATGAAAATGATAACTATAGAGTTAGTTTAATTAATAAGGCAAATAATCATGAACAAATAATACTTAGAAATTCAGATGGAGTATATGTGCTTACACCATCGCTTAATAAAAGTTTTAAATTTCAAAGCAATTGGCCAGAAAATAATTCACAAGTATATATAATTCAATCTGTTCTTGTAGATATAAATGAAGATAAAAATATAAAACTAGAAGAAAAAGATGGAAATTATATATTAACTGCTAAAGTAAATCATTCTAATAATAAAAATTTATCATCACAAAAAATCTATTTAGATAAAAAACTTAATTTTACAAAAATAGAAGTATTTGACGAATCAGGTAATAAACAAATAAAAATGGTTTTTGATTCTATAGATACAAAAGCAACATTTAACAATAAATATTTTTCAACAAGTGAAAATATGAAAACTAGTGCTAGTGAAAACGCTAATGCAAATATAAATTCAAATGAGTCAAGTAATGGAAGCACTAATACTAAAGAAGAAATTAATGCTGATAATAAAGATGAAATTAGAAATAATAACTCATCAGAAGAAGCTAATATAAAATCAAATGAAAAAAATAGCAAAATAGAAAGTAGTTCAAATGATGAAGAACTAGATAGAAAATCACAAGAATCAACTAGTAGTTCAGGTAAAAATTCAGCAAATAGCTCAAGTAAAAATTCTACTACATCAATACTTGAAGAATCTGTATATCCTATGTATTTACCTAGTGGAACATATTTAAGTGATGAAGAATCAGTATCAAAAGATGATGGAAATAGAGTAATATTAACATTTGCTGGAGAATCTCCATTTATACTTGTTGAAGAAGCAGTTAGTAAATCAGATGAAATGGAAGTAATACCAGTATATGGAGAACCAACTATAATTCTTGATTCAGTTGCTGCATTATCAGATTCATCAGTTAACTTTATATCAAATGGAATAGAATATTATATAGCATCTGAAAGTTTAACAAAACAACAAATATTACAAGTAGCAGAATCTATAAGTACACTTCCTAATATGAAATAATAAGGTAATCATTAAAATTGTGTGGACCTCATTTATAAATTTAAAAAAATGAGGTTCATATCAATGTGATTACTTTTTTATTTTTTATAAAAATTTAGTTATTATGCATACTAATGATAAAGAAGAAAAAATATCTATTCATTTGTTTTCAAATATGTTATAATTATTACGGTGAGGATATATGAAGAAGAAACAAATTTTAAAAAATATAGAAAAGAATACAAAGGATAATAAATCAAAAGGGGAGAAAGATGTATTTTTTAAATTTATCACAACACTTGTTGTACTAGTACTATTAGGTATATTAGTATATTTCCTAATTGGTGTATTTTATACTAAAGAAATAGACTTTAAGAGTGATAACAAAAAAGATACAAAAGAAGATGTTACTATTGATAATTCAACAATAACTTTGGGTCAAATTTTTGATCAAGCAGAAGATGAATATTATGTCCTTGTTTATGATGTTAATGATGATAAATCAATAATACCTACTTGGATGCAAGTATTTACAAGTAATAATAGTAAAGCAACAATATATAAAGTAGATTCTAAAAGTAAATTTAATGCAAAATATTTAACAGATGATAATAGTAATACAAATCCTAGTTCATATTCAGATTTAAAAGTAAAAAGCCCAACACTTATTAAAATAAATAATAAGAAGGTATCTGAATATATTGAAGGAGAAGATTCTATAAAAGATTACTTTAAGAATAATTAGAAAGAAGATGAAATTTCATGGCAAATAACGCAAAAAAATACATTAAATTAGCAATTTTAGCAGTTGTATCGATGATCATTGGTTCTGTTATAACTATTGCTATAAAAGATTTTGATGTAGCAAAAGTGAATACAAATAAAACAGAAGTAAGTTATAGCAAAACAAAAAAAGGTTTCGATTCTTTATATGAAACTTATGACACAATAATGAGTGAATATTATAAAGATGTTGATAGTGATAAGTTAATAGAAGGTGCAATAAACGGTATGCTTGAATCATTAGATGATGAGCATACTATGTATTTTGATAAAAAGAGTAAAGAAGAGTTTGATTCAGAACTTTCAGGAAATTATTATGGAATAGGTGCACAAATACAACTTACAAGTGATGAGACAATAAAAATAACTAAAGTGTTTGATGATTCCCCAGCTAAAAAAGCAGGATTAAAAGAAGAAGATGTTTTTGTTAGTGTTGACGGAACTTCTGTTAAAGGAAAAAGTGCAACAGAAGTAGCAAATATGTTAAAAAGTGATTCAGTAAAAACATCAACAATTGTTGTAAAAAGAAATGATAAAGAATTAACATTTAAAGTAACTAAAGAAAATATTACTTTATTCTCAGTTAGTTCTGAAATGCTTGATAATAATGGTAAGAATGTTGGATATTTAAGTGTAAGTATTTTTGGTCAAAAAACATATTCTCAATTTAAGGATGCATTAACAAAATTAGAAAAACAAGATATGGATTCTTTAATTATTGATTTAAGAGGTAATACAGGTGGATATTTATCTACTGTAACTAATATGCTTGAAGAATTCATAGATAAAGGGAATGTTATATATCAAATTCAAAGTAGTTCAGGTGTAAAACAATATAAAACTGTTAAAGCTTCTGAAAAAAAATATAAAATAGTTGTATTAATAGATGGTGGAAGTGCTTCAGCATCAGAAATTATGTCAGCTGCTATGAAAGAAGTTTATGGTGCAACACTTGTTGGTCAAACAACATATGGTAAAGGTACAGTACAAACAACTAAGAATTTATCAAATGGATCAATGATAAAATATACTATTGAAAAATGGTTAACTCCAAGTGGTAAAAATATAGATAAAGAAGGAATTAAACCAGATTATGAAGTAGAATTAGGAGATTCATATAAGAATAATCCTACTAAAGAAAATGATGCACAACTTCAAAAGGCATTAGATTTATTAAAATAGTCTTAATAATAGACTATTTTTATTTTGGATATTTATGTTATAATGTAATAGAAAGAGGAATAAATATGAAGTTTGGAGAAAAATATAATATACATGGTTATAAACATAATGGAGATTTATATAAAGTATGGGATGAAACAATTTTTTTAGCACAAACAGATGATTATTATGTTTTTGCAAATAATAAAATTAAAGTTACTGAGATAGATGGAAGAAGTTGGAGAACTAAAGAACCAGCAATTACATTTTATTATAAGAAAAGTTGGTTTAATATAATTGCTCAATTAAAAAATACAGGAATATATTATTATTGTAATATTTCATCGCCAGTAATAATTGAAAACAATACAATAAAATATATTGATTATGACTATGATCTTAGGGTGTTTCCAGATGGAGCATATAAAATATTAGATAAGTCGGAATATGAATATCATAAAAAAATTATGAATTATCCAGATGAAATAGATAAAATAGTGAAATATGAATTAAATAGGTTAATTGAAAAATATAAAAGAAGAGAAGATCCATTTAATGAAGAAACTATAAAAAAATATTACGATTTATATAAAAAATTAAAATAATGAAGAAAAAATAAAGATAATGTGAATTATTTTTATTTTTTTGAATAAATTATATTGAAGCACATAAAAAAGTACCAAAAAATGTCATAAAAAGCATTAAAAATAAGAAAATTACAAAAATCGACAAAAATTTTAAAAAAATTGTTGACACACCAATTTAGTTATGGTACTATTAATGTGCACTGCGACAAAGAGGCCTTAAAAGATAAGGCGTTGCAGAGTAAATGATCTTTGAAAACTGAGTAAAACGTCATGTTTTTTTGAGTAACTAGGATTGAACAAAAAATCAATTTTTTTATTGAGAGTTTGATCCTGGCTCAGGATGAACGCTGGCGGCATGCCTAAGACATGCAAG
>ERZ779941.29-NODE-29-length-84970-cov-3.127316_pt1 | contig 84970 bp, 67 predicted proteins | sample MGYA00511952_ERZ779941 | MGnify/ENA primary metagenome ERZ779941 (study PRJEB29588, sample SAMEA2142846) | human gut metagenome | biome: human gut; feature: human-associated habitat; material: faeces | place: Denmark | collected 2008/2010 ...
CTTTGGATAATCTAAATATTTTTTATAATATAATAATTTTTCTATAATTTTATTTTTTTCATTATTTGATATTTTATCATTTTCTGTACAAAATTTAAGTAATTCATAATAATCCAATTTATTTGTATCTGTTTTCAAAATAACCACCCTCTTTAACATTATATCACCAAAAGTAAAAAACTAAAGTATTTTCTTTAGTTTTCCATATTAAAATCATCTAAAAAATCATCTATAGTCATAATCTTATCATCTATTTCTTTTAATGATACATCTTTTTTTGGAATACTTTCTACTTCTTCCTCTTCTAACACTTCAAGTTCTTCTTTTGATATTAATTCTTTTACTTCAAATACATCTAATACTTTTTTCTTAGATATAGATGATCCTGTTGAGTATCTATCATTTATTGATATTTCTGCGCTTCTTATATAATCAATATCAGAACTTGTCATAAATCCTAGTTTACTCTTACCGTTTATTACAAAAGTTTTTACTATTTTATATGGATTAGTTTTAACTTCTCTAATTAATAATAATCCTCTTCTAGCTCTTGATGATTTTTCCATTTCTTCTAATTTTATTCTTTTAGCAGTTCCTTTATTTGTAAATACTGCGATATATTCATCATTTTTATTAAATAAGCATCCTGATACTACTATATCATCTTTTAAATTAATAGATTTAACACCTGATGCTTTTATTCCAGAAATAGGAACTTCTTCTATATCATACCATAATCCATAACCATTTTCTGTTGAAATTAATACTTCTTTATTTTTAGAATTAATAGCATTTACTACTTCATCATCATCTTTTAATTTAATACATGTTACTGCCTTTGAATATCTTTGAAGTTTAAACTCTGATAAATTAGTTCTTTTTATCATACCATTTTTAGTAAATAAAGTAATAATATCACTTGTTTCAAAATTAGTTACTGGTATGCATCCAATTATTTTTTCTTCTGATTTTATAGTTCTAATATTACTTATATGTTTTCCTAAATCCTTCCATTTTGCATCTGGAATTTCATGAACTGGAACATATAAATAATTACCTAAATTAGTAAATAAAAGTACTGTATCTAATGTATTTAGTTCATATAAACCAAGTACATAATCATTATCTTTTAATAAAGTATCTTCATTCTTACTAGATTGATAACTTCTACTTGATACTCTTTTTATGTATCCTTCTTTTGTTATAACTACTATTACATCTTCTTTTTGAATCATATCTATTGCATCTATTTTTATTTCAGATACTTCATCTTTAATAACTGTTTTTCTTTCTGTAGCATATTCTTTCTTTATATCTAATAATTCTTTTTTCATTTGTTTAAATAATACCTTTTCATTAGATAAAACTGAGTTTAAGAATTCTATTATCTGTTCTAATTTTGCTCTTTCTTCTTCTAGAGCTACTACATCTGTATTAGTTAAACGATATAATTTCATATCTACTATTGCAGTTGCTTGTTCTATAGTAAACTCAAATTCTTTTACTAAGTTATTTATAGCATCTATTCTATTATTACTTTTTCTAATGCAAGCAATTACTTCATCTAATATACTCATTGCTTTTAAATAACCATCTACTATATGCATTCTTGCTTTAGCATGCTCTAAATCAAATTTACTTTTTCTTATTGTAACTTCTTTTTGATGAGCAATATATGCATCAATTATATCAACAAGTCCAACAAGTTTTGGTCTTCTATTAACTATAGCAATCATATTAAAACTATATGATATTTGCATATCTGTATTTTTAAGTAAATAATTTAAGATAAGTTCACTATTAGCGTCTTTCTTTAAATCAATTGCAATTCTAAGATCTCCTCTTGCTGTTTCATCTCTAGCATCTACTATTCCATCTATTTTCTTTTCTATTCTAATATCATTTATTTTCTTAACTAAATTTGCTTTATTTACTTCATATGGAATTTCTGTAATAAGTATTTGATGAACTCCCTTTTCCTTTATGATTTCATATTTACATTTTACATTTATTTTTCCTTTACCAGTTCTATATGCTTCTTCTATATTTTTCTTTCCTTCAATTGTTCCACCTGTTGGAAAGTCTGGTCCTTTTACTATATTAAATATTTCTTCAAAAGAACATTTTGGTTTATCTATTCTATAAACTGTTGCATCTATTACTTCACCTAAATTATGTGTTGGTATATTAGTTGCATATCCAGCACTTATACCTGTTGAACCATTTACAAGTAAATTAGGAAACTTACAAGGAAGTACTGTTGGCTCTACTCTTGTATCATCGTAGTTAGGAGCCATATTAACAGTTCCTTTTTCTATATCTTTAAGTAGTTCACCTGCTATTTTAGATAATCTTGCTTCTGTATAACGCATAGCAGCTGCTGAATCTCCATCCATAGATCCATTATTACCATGCATATCAATATATGGAGTCATCATTTTCCAATCTTGACTCATTCTAACCATTGCATCATATATAGATGAATCACCATGTGGATGGTAATTACCCATTATTTCTCCAACTGCTTTAGCACTTTTTCTATATTTTTTATCATATGTATTTTTACTTTCATACATTCCATAAAGTATTCTTCTTTGAACAGGTTTAAGTCCATCTCTTACATCAGGAAGGGCTCTATCTTGAATTATTTCTTTAGCATATGATGCGAATCTATCACCCATTATTTCTTCAAGGGCATAATCATGTATTCTTTGTATTACTTCTTTTGTTTCATCATTTTTCTTTTTCATTTAAAGCACCTCCTATATCTTATAATCATCTTCCAAAGAAAATTCTACATTTTCTTCTATCCATTCTTTTCTAGGATCAACATTATCACCCATAAGTACTGATACTCTTTTTTCTGCAAGTGCAGCATCAGTTATCTTAACTCTAATTAATAATCTATGTTCTGGATCCATTGTTGTTTCCCATAACTGTTCAGCATCCATTTCACCAAGACCTTTGTATCTTTGTGTATCAATTGGTTTTCTATTTTTTGTATATTCTTTTAATTCTTCATCATTATAAGCATACACTACTTCATTTTTAGCAAACTCTATTTTATAAAGTGGTGGTGTTGCGATATAAAGTCTTCCTTCTTCTATAAGTGGTCTCATATATCTATAGAAGAATGTTATTAAAAGAACTTGTATATGTGATCCATCAACATCGGCATCGGTCATTATTATTACTTTATCATAATTACAATCTTTAATATCGAAGTCTGTTCCAACACCTGCACCTATTGTATAAATAAGTGTATTAATTTCTGCATTTTTATATGCTTCTTCTATTTTTGCTTTTTCTGTATTAAGTACTTTACCACGAAGAGGTAATATTGCTTGATATCTTCTATCTCTTCCTGTTTTAGCAGAACCTCCTGCTGAATCACCCTCTACTATAAATAACTCATTTTTAGATGAATCTTTCTTTTGTGCAGGAGCAAGTTTATCACTAATATTTTTTTCTTTTTTTGTTCCACTTGCTTTTCTAGCAGCTTCTCTTGCCTTTCTAGCGGCTTCTCTTGCAGCTTTTCCTTTTAATGCTTTATTTAATATTGTAACTGCTACTTCTTTATTTTCTTCTAAATAAAATCCAAATTTTTCAGAAACTACGTTTTCTACTACAGTTTTAGCAAGTGGTGTACCTAGTTTGCCTTTTGTTTGTCCTTCAAACTGAAGTAATGCTTCTGGAATTCTAAGTGATATAACTGCGGTTAAACCTTCCCTTACATCAGGTCCTTCTAAGTTTTTATCTTTTGCTTTTAAGTATCCATTATTTCTAGCATATTCATTAAATACTTTTGTTAATGCTGTTTTAAATCCTACTTCGTGTGAACCACCATCACTTGTTTTGACATTATTAACAAATGAAATAATGTTTTCATTATATGTATCTGTATACTGCATTGCAATTTCTACTTCAATTTTATCTTTTTCTCCAGTAAAATGTAATACATTATGAAGTGTATTTTTTCCTTCATTCATATATTCTGCGAATGATTTAATACCATTTTCATAATGATATTTTACTTCTTTTTTATCTTCTTCATCTATTACTTCTACTGAAAGACCTTTTAGTAAGAAGGCAGATTCTTGCATTCTTTCACATATAGTTGTAAATGAGAAGTTTGTAGTAGAAAATATTTTATCATCTGGCATAAATCTAACAGTAGTACCAGTTTTATTAGTTGGACCAACCTTTTTTAAAGGACTATCTACTTCTCCACCATTTTTAAAACTGATTGTATATTCTGCCCCATCTCTTTTAGATGTTACTATCATCCATTTTGAAAGTGCATTTACAACGGAAGCACCTACACCATGAAGTCCACCAGATACTTTATAGTTTCCTTCTTCAAACTTACCACCAGCATGAAGTATTGTATAAATTACTTCTACTGTACTTTTACCTGATTCATGCTTTCCAACAGGAACACCACGTCCATCATCTGAAACACTAACTGAACCATCTGAATGAAGAATTATCTTAATATTTTTACCATATCCATTCATTACTTCATCTATTGAGTTATCTACTATTTCCCATACAAGATGGTGAAGTCCTCTTTTATCTGTTGAACCAATATACATTCCTGGTCTTTTTCTTACTGCTTCAAGGCCCTCTAGTATTTTAATTGATTTTTCATTATATTCTGCCATAAATAAAACTCCTTTACTTTTCACTATAAGTGATTATAACACATTTTTCCTTTTAAATTCAAGGTATTTTACATTTTGTTTATGTAAAGAAAAAAGGTTTATTATTAAACCTCTCTTATTATTCTCCAATATTTGTATAACTAACATTTATATTAACTTCATCAGATGAATAACTTACTATATATACATTCTTGTCTTCAGTTACATATGCATATCCTGTCCCATCATTTTTAACAGTTATATTAAATGGTTTTAAAATTTCATTTAATGTCGCTGCCTTTACTGTAAAACTATATTTTGTATATTTTTTATTATCTATTGTTTGTTCTTCTTTAACAGTATTTTTATCATCTATATTTATACCTTTCAAAAATAAATCTGTATTAGTATAGTCATATTTTAATTTTACATCAACTTTCTTGTCTAAAACATCAGTCACTTCTGTTTTATTATCTTTTATTTTAGCAACATATGATACATTATTATCATTAAAACTTATTGTATACTCTTTATTTTCTTTATTAAGAACAACATAGTTTTCATTAAATGAATCTGTACGTATTGACACCTTTGTTCTATAATTTTTTACTTTATTTATTTTAGTATTATTTGCAGCTGTATTTAAATCATCTACCTTACTATTTCCAAAAAATAATAAAAGTAATATACATAGAAATAAACACGCTATTAATATAATTATTCTTTTTGTTGGTATTGTTTTCATTTTTTTACCTCCATTACTTTGCAGTACAAGTTAAACTTGTATTAGTCTTTTTATTATTTATAGTTGTATTAGTTGAAACCATGTTACATGTCAATAAACCAGAATTATCATTTGCTACTGTAAGATTTGTGTTATTATAAAATAAATAATCATCTACAGATGTAACTGTACTTGGTATTGTAACAGATTTAATATTATTACTTTGGAAAGCATTCATACTTATTTGAGTTATTCCTTCATTTAATGTTAAATTTTGTATATTTAATGACCCAAATGAATTTCTTCCTATTTTCTTAACACTTCCATATATATTTATTGTTTTTTCTTTTGTTGCATCCAATCCTTTAAATCCATCTTCTAATATTTCTTGTGATTTCGAAGAATTTTTACCAATATTTAAATTTGAAACAATTAATTTATTAAACATACTAGAATCCATACTTGCTACTCCATCACCAATATTTAATGTATTTACAACTCTATTACCTAAAATAGAATTTCCTATTGTAGTAACAGAATCTGGAATCGTTATTTCATTAATTGTATTCTTTGCTTCTGAATTTAGATAAAAAGCCATATTAGATATTTTTTGTAATCCCTCATTAAGATTAATACCTTTAAGTGGCACTCCAGTAAATGCTTTTGAACCTATCTCTGTTACACTTCCAGGAATATCTATACTAAGTAATCCTGAATTTGCAAATGCATCCTCATCAATTAATGTTAAACTATTTGGAAGTTTTATATCTGTTAAACTTGTATCAGACTCAAAGGCATAACCATTTATACTTGTAAGTTTTTCTGGTAAAGTAACAGATGTTATTGAACTATCATTTGAAAAACCACTATAAGGGATTGAGTATACATTATTTTTTATTACAACTTTTTCTAATGATGTAAATCCACTAAATGACGCCTGATCAATAACTTGTTCTGTTTGAAGAGTATCACTACCTATAGTCAAATCTTTTAGTGTCGATTTTATACCAGAAAATGTACTAGAAGTAATCTTAAATCCACCACCTGTATTTAATGTTGCTACTGGTGTTCCAGAGAACACATTACCAACAGTTGTTAAACTGTCTGGAAGATTAACACTCTTAAATGCATTATTACCAAAGCAATAGTTATTAAGGGTTTTTATCCCCTCATTTAATGTTAATTTACTAATATTATTTGCTATAAAAGCATTTTCGCCTATAGTTTCTACTGATCCTGGAACATTTAATGCAGAAATACTATTTCCAGCAAAAGATGTTGAACCAATACTTGTAACTGAGTCTGGCAATGCTAATGCCAAAATTGAATTGCTTACAAATGAATTATCACCCAAAGTTTTTATTGTAGGAGAAATTATTAGTTTAGATGATATACTTTTTTGAGCAAAACCAGCAGTTGATATACCAGTAACTGTCTTACCATCTATTTTTGTTGGAAAAGCCCATACATTATCTTTATATGATGATGGTGCTGTAGACTTAAATCCACTTATGTTTACTGTTCCATCTGAGTTTTCAGTTGTAGAATATAAACTTTCATCTATATAATCTTTACATATTTTATTATATTCTTCTTCACTTATTGTTCCATAATCATATATATGTTCATTACAAACATATTTAATAGTTCCATCATCTATATAATCTTTAATATTTTCAACAGTTGTTAAATCAACTCTAATTACAGGAGTTATGTAAAATGGTGTTCCAGATTCACTAAATCCAAATGTTGATTGCATTGAATTTTGCATTAGATAATAGAATGTATTTTCACCCATTATCAAACATGGCATATATGTTGACGATGGACAAATATTTAATCCATTTAACAATGCATTGTTATTTTCACTAAGTTCAACTGTGTTCATTATTCTTGCTTTTAAACCTGTAAAATCAAACGTTGAATTTATATTATATTTTGCTTCTGGTTTTGGAATTTTATCACTCCAAGTCTCAGTTATTGTATTAATATAATTTACTAAGGCTCCATCAGCTGACCCATTATTATTCTCTAGTGCCTTACCATAATCATATACTCCAGTATTTTTGTATACTAATTCATATTTACCTTCATCTGTATTTCCATGAAGTACAAGCCACGCATAACATGTATCTGATTCATTATCACACAATTTATAATTAATTGGATCAAAATATACTACTTCATTTTCTTCGTATTTAGGAAGCTTACTTGGATCTATAGTACTTGTTGTTCCACATTTATCACTTTTTTCAGCACTCCATTTACCATCATTATAAATAACATTATATTCATTAATACATAGATTTGCACCTACTACTCTTTTGTCATTTATTGTAACTGATCCACTTTGTGGTTTATTTTTTACAGTTACAGAACTTAATTCTTTTACACTATAAACAGATTTACCTGACTTAAAAAATGATTTATATTTGCTTGAATCCAAATCAGAAAAAGTCATATTTTGATTTACAGCTCTTGCATATAACTGACCTGATTCAATAGATGTTTGTCTTTTACTATTTTCAATAACATCTAGTATCTTTGGTACTGCAACTACTGTAATAATTGAAATTATTATAATAACCGCAAGTAATTCTATTAATGTAAATCCTTTATTTTTATTATCTAATTTATGCAAATAGTTCCTCCTAGTTTTACTATTATAAGTATAAAATACAATTAAAAATCAGTCAACATAAAAAGAGTTCATATGAACTCTTTTTACACTTTTCTTGATAGTTTTTTTTGCTCTTTAAATGCTAAGCCTAGACCAAGTATTATTGATACTATCGCAACTATATAAATTATATATTTTATTTGATTTACTCCTGTTTGGATTGTTATTATTAAATATGCGAATGCTGTTTCTATTACTTTTCTCTTTTCATTAGTATTTTCTAAGATATTTCCATTTACTTTTCCATCTTCTGTTATTGTAAACTCTATATCTTTATTATCACTACTTACTAGTTTATAACTTCCTTCTTCAAGATTATTTAAATATATTCTTCCTTTTATTGAAGTCATTTCACTATTATTTGATCCTGTAATATATCTACCTACTTCTTCATCTTTTTCCATACTTAATATTTTATATTCATTATCTATCTTTTTATACAAATTATATGTATTTTCTGTTGATAATTTACTTCCATCACTCATTTCATATATAATTATATTTTTTCCATTTTGATTTATATTTAATACTTTTTCTATTGTATTTATTATACTTGCACCTATACTCTCTGATGGAGCTGAATCAATTATTGTAAGTGTTCCATTCTTAACAAAACTATAATCTCCATATGTTATTGTATGTCCATTTAAATATAGATTTATAATTTTATTTTCTGGTACTATTATATCTTCAGTTAATTCTATATCTTTATATATTACTATATTTGATTCTGTATTATCTTTAACTGAATTAATTGCTGTTTGTAAACTTGTAAAGTTAATTCCATTTACCATCGCTACTCTTTCATCATTTCCTATAATTACAAGTACCATACTTATTATATCGTCTTTTGTATTAGATACTACTTTATAACCATCTTCGACTTCAGTTAATGTACCTGATAAAGCACCACTTTGTCCTTTAATTATACCATCATAGAAATTTAAAACTCCTTCATTATATACTCCATATGTTTTACCATATATTGATGGAGATATATCACTTACTATACCATCGTTTGATCCAATATTTATTATAGAGTCACTAGATTCAGTATATATACCATATTTGTCTGATTCAATTTCACCATTAATAATATTTGAAGTACCACGATCTACATTTTCTATTCCTTTTTGATTTGATATAATTTTTCCATTATTCATGTTTATAATACCACGATTATATATACCAGTTTCAGTTGATGCATTTATTGTTCCACCATTTATGTTAATAGTTGAATTATAACTACTGTTATTTATTCCATAATTACCATTAATTTCACCTGAATTAATATTTAATTCATTATTATTGACAATACCAATATTTTTTCCACTAACAATTCCATCATTTATATTTATTATTCCATCATTATAAATTACACGATCACTATTACCAGAAATACATGCACTTGATATTTCTAACACACCACTATTTTTTATTAAATCTGATACTTCTCCTGTAATAATGCCATCACCAACATTATCAGTTATTTTCAAATTTCCTTTATTATCTATAAATACCGAATTATATGATAATATTTTATTACCATTTAAATCAATAGTAATGCTCTTACCACTATCAATTATTATAGTACTTATTGATGATGGAAATTTACTATCCCTAATAAATTGTAAAGTATCATCATTTGATGATTCAGTAATGGCGGTTTGTAAATCGTTATACTGCTTATTTGTAGTCAAATTCTTAATAATATCGCCTTGTTCAAGATATATTACTTGATTGTTTTCTTCATCAGTTTTTTCAACAATATTATAACCATCTTCTACATCACTAATAGTTCCATCAATACTTTGTTTACCAATTATTTTACCATCATACAAGTTAATTACACTATTTTTATATATTGATATACCAGTAGTTTTTCCTTTTATTATTGGAGAATCTTTAGATACTATTGGACTTCCAAGTTCATCTGTATCTCCTTTAATACCTATATTAATAATTGAATTATTATTACTTGTACCAAGGACTACACCTATTGATCCAGTTGACTCTATGCTTCCATCATACAAATTAAATATACCTGAGCTATATACTGCAACTTTACTAGATAAAATAGTTCCACTATACATATTAATAGTTCCTGTAGCATCTATTGTTCCATTTATTGAAGCATTTTTTATATTCAATATATTACTACTATTGATAGTTGTAGAATTTGATGATATTTGACCACCTTCTATATTAATAGTTCCTGAATCATTTACTATACTTTTATTATTATTTGTATTAATACTACCATCAATAATATTAATTATTCCATTTGTATTATATATACTAGAATTAATAATTCCTGAGTAAACATTTATTGTTCCTTCTGATTCATTATATATTTTCCCAGTAATATTTGTACCATTTGTTGAACTATTCTTTCCTATATTAATAATTCCTGAAGATTTATTTTCAATAGAATATGAACTTACACTTGATACATTGATTAAAGCATCATCTATATTAATTGTACCTGAAGTTTCATTAATTATTGAACGTGCCTTTGAATAGTTATTAGTTAATTCTCCACCTTTTATATTTATAACTCCATTTAATAAGTTTGTTACATGTGTTAATACGGAATTTTCTATATTTAAAGTTTCTGAAGAATTATTCATAATATCTACACCATTTTCAAAGTTACTATTAGTTATCTTCATTGATACTTGTGAATCATTTTTAATACTTTCCTTTGAGTTAGAATCAAATTTACTATTTGTAATAACAATATTTCCATTTAAACCATTGTAAATTGAATATCCAGTTACATAACCAGTACTTGTATCATTATAAAATTCAGAATTATCTATTTTAACAGTTCCATTTGATGTATTATATATACCGTTAAAATCATAACATTTATTATTTCCTTGTGATATATCACAACTATCACTATCTATATTAATATTTAATTTTGAATTTGTCATAGTCAAGTTACCAGAATTAATATTAGTTATTATATTACCCATATTATAGTCACCAGAAATTAGTATTGTATCAATATAAAGAGTTCCACTATTTTCAATCAATGATTTGCCAGTTGTTTCTAATTTTCCATTACCATAATTTATATCACCGTTATTAGTTTTAGAATTAGCACTATCAATTATTTTTAAATTTCCATTGTTTTTTATAAATAATGAATTACCAGATGATATTTTATTTCCATTTAAATCAATTATAAAATTCATATCTTCATTTATTTCAAGTACACTTGCATTTTTTAGAAGTGTTAATGAATCAATTAATTGAAGAGTGTCTCCTTCTGTTATTTCTTTTAACGCGTCAGCAAATGAATAATATTCTTTTTTTGTTCTTATATTTTTAACAATCAACTTTCTATCCAAATATTTAACTTCATTACCATTTTCATCGTTATCAGAAACAATATCAAAACTATCTTCTATATCATTTACAGGACCACTAATTGCATCTTTACCAGTAATTATTCCATCATAGAAATTAAATATACCATTGTCATTAATTTCAACTCCATATTGTGAAGCATTAATGTTTGGATTATTTTTTGATACTAATAAATTTCCATCAGAATCCTTATCACCTTTTATTCCTAAATTAACAGATCCACTATATCCTATATATATGGCTGTATTATTTGTACCATTAGCGTATACGTCACCAGAATATATATTTGTTATTCCTGACTTAGAATATATTGCTGTACTATTTGGCATATCAGAAGTTGTTATAATACCACCATACATATTCGTAATAGAATTTGCATTATCTATTTCAAGGGCTTTACCATTTCGTCCATATGAACTAATTGTTCCATCATTTATTGTTAATTCTGAATTATTAAGTATTCCATTATAAGTACCTGTAATGTTACCACTTTCAACTACTAAATTACCACTATTTGAAATTCCAATACTCTTATCTTTTGTTGCATTAATATCTGAATTTACAATAGTTATTTTTCCAGATTTATTATATATTGCCTTTCCATTTATTTCATTATTATATATTTCTCCACCAAATATATTAATTTCTCCGGAATCATTATTAATACTAATATCGCTATTACTATATATATTACTGTTTGTTATATTAATATTACCATTTAAATTTTCTATTCTACCTTTTATTATAGCATCATTAATAATAAAGGTACCCAAATTATCAATAGCATAATAATATACTTCGTTATCTCGTTCTATAGATCCATTTAAAGTAAATTCACTATTTTCATGATTTATGACTGCAGTTATAGAAGGATTACTCAAAGTCATCGACTTATCATAATTAACACTACCATAATTATCAATAATAGTTGCACCCTTTGAATATATACAATTTCCTTTTGAATCATTACTATCATAAACATTAAATTTATTTTTATTAACTAGATATGTACTATTACCAAAATATCTAACAGCATTTCGATTAGAATCAAGTGTAACATCTTTAGTAGATTCACCTAAATTTACTATTGTTGGTAATGTTTTTAATAATTTAATTGTTTTATTTTCTGATGAAGTTATAGAATCAAATGCTAGCTTTACACTAGGATATGATACACCATCAACTTCTGCTACCGCACCATATTTTTCAAGTGTTGGTATTTCTAACGAAACATTCTTTAATGAATTGTCTTCAGAATTAGTTGAAGTAAATAAATCATATCCTTCTTCTGAATCGTTTATTATTGAATTTATAACTGAATCTTCAGTACCTGTAATTGTTCCATCATAGAAATTTATAGTAGATTCATAATCTTCACTATTAATACCAAACAACTTACTTGTTATTCTTGGTGATTCTTTAGTAGCTAATTGATCCTTTACACCTAAATTTACTATTGCTTGTCCAGAAGTAGTAATTCCAGATTCAACACCATTAATTGTTCCGTTAAAAATATCAGTTTTACCACTTGTATAAAGACCTATTCCTGTACTTGATGTAGACTTAATAGTACCACCATTCATTTTAAATGTACCAATATTATATATACCTTTTCCATTATCTCCAGATGATACAATATCTCCACCATTTATTGTAATATCACGATCCGTAAATATACCACTTCCACCATTAGATGAAGATGTAATATTTCCTCCATTTATAACTAATATTCCACGATTTTCGATACCATATGTTTCACCATTTACTATTCCATCATTTATTGTTAACGTTGCGTAACCTTCTACTCCTTTTTTACCTTTCACTGTTCCATCATTAATAGTAATTTCAGATTTTATATTCGAATTTGTAACACTATATATACCAGTTTCAGTAGATGAAATATTTCCTTTATTAATATTCAAAATACCTGAACTTGTATTTATACCATAAGTTGTTCCAGTTATAGTTGGTCCTTGTTCATTGATACCAATATTTATTGTTCCGTTTAAATTATAAATTCCAGTATTAAATGAATCAATATTACCTGACTTAAAGTTTACAGAACCAGATTTAGCATTATATATACCATATTTATAGCCTAATATATCAGAACTAATTAAATCGATTTGTCCAGATTCTTTAGAATATATTCCATAATTAGAAGACTTATTATCATCAGTTTTTATTGTTGAATTCTGAACATTTATAAATCCTGTTTGCATATTATAAATTCCATAAATATTAGATACAATCGTAGAATCCAATAAATTAATTGTACCAGTAGAATTATTTAATATTCCATATTGTTTTACATTAAAATTACTATTTTTCATTGTAATTATTCCATCTGAATTATTAAATATTGCTGTTCCATCTGTTGTAATTTCAAGATTTGAAATTGATGCATCGATGTTTCCTTCATTATTATTATATATTCCATATTCATTTGACAATAGATTATTAACGTTTATTTTAATATCATTTGTTGTTAAATTATATATTCCATATTTATAACCATTAATATAATCACTATTAATTATGGATTTGCTTTCATTATCATTATAAATTGCAATATTATTTAAATTATTTGCCGATACTTTTGTATTATTCTCTAAAGTCAAATCTCCAATATTAGTAATTGCATTATATTCCCCAGATTTATTCAAAACAATATTAGCATTTTTTACATTTAATATAGCATCTTTTGAATTTAATATTGTAGAATATGCAGTACTAATTATTGAACCAGTATTTTGTGATATAGTTGGATATTTACTATCAACAATAACTAAATTACCATTATTTTTTATAACATAATCATTAGTTAATGTAGTTAATGTATGACCATTCAAATCTAAATTCATATATCTTGTATTTTCAATAACAATTGAATTTGCCAATAATAAATCTTTTAATATTTGAACAGTATCAGCTTCTTGATTTAGTGTTGATACTATACCATCATATCTTACATAATCTTGTGTAACATCTCCATGATTTGCATAACTAATATTTATATCAAAACTATCACTATTTGTTTCAGATACAGGAGTATTTCCTTTTTTATAATAAGCAAATTGTAAATAATATACATGTCCTTTTTCTAATGTTTTAGAAATAACTGATGATTTTTTTGTATCAGTATACAAAATATTGTCATTATAATAACTATTATCAGATGAACTATTACTATTATCATAATCTATTTTCTTTAATTTATCTTTCATCAAATTAATGAATGCCATTGATGAATAATCAGATTTTGAGACATTATAATTTATATTAATATCAATATCATTAATTTCATTAGTTAAATCTAATTTTATATATGAAATAGCTTTTGAATCTGCGATACCTTTATTTTCATTAGTAAATTTATTTGTATCATTATCATATTTAAATCCATATACTTTTTCATTTTTTATTTTTGTATAATCAATTGTTTCTTCACCATCATTAATTTCTGTATCTAAATCTTTTTCTTCTTCATCAAGTAAATCAGGAACTAAACCGTAATATAAAGTATCATTATCTTTATCTCCCATTGCCAAAATAAATGGATCACTACTTGTTCCTGTTCCAGAAGAAATAACTACCTTTGTACTTAAATAAACTGCAGGTTTAATTGTATATCCTTGTGATGTTGGCATAACAGCCGGAGCTGAATATACTGGTGAATAGAATGATGGGAAATTACCTCCATACACTACATTTAGTGTCGCTAATGGCGAATTAAAATTATGCATCCAGTTATTAGAATTTACGCATTGTGTATAAGTACTTGATGTTCCACTCATACATGTATCTCTTGTTGTACTATAATAATTTGATGATGCCATTATATAATCGCTCACATATGGTAAACCAACTTTACCTGTCCAAGTTACTTTTCTTGTAACAGTATCATTACCAGATGTTTCAAAGTTTGTTTTACCATTATTATTTCCTCTTTCATATTGATATACTTGATATGGAGTTAATGATCCAGCATCATATGGCATAGCACCTGTATTCCATACAATAGAATCAATCATTTTTTTTGAATTATCATTTAATCCAATACTGGAGAAATCACAACTACTAATAGAATTACCATTACCTGTAAAACATTTACCACTTTGTACATTCCAATACAAACTATTATTTACTTTAATATTATTTCCATTTGAATCAATATCTTCATTATCTTCATAACCAGAATTAAGTATTTTCATTAAATCTGCTTGTGACCATTCATTAATTCCATTTCCACCATTTATATCTTTTATACTAGAATCCCATGATATGCTACTATTTGTAATGGAGTCATTTCTCATTATTTTTATTCTTTTAGCAACTTTACCATTCGAATCCTTTGTTTCAAAAACACCAATTACTCTCCAAAGTTCATTGTTAAATTTAACATAATTTTTCGCATCTTTACCAATAAATCTAAAATTTGAATCTTCTGTTTTATCATCTGTTAAATAATCTGAATCAGTTGTTGGCAATTCTGCAGTTGAATTATCAATAGTTCCTTTTTGATGAACTAATTTTCCAATACTTAAAACACTATTTGTTATAGGAATAAGTTTAATATTTTCTATTGAAGCAGAAGAATATTCACTCTTAGGGCTATAACTTGTAAAATGAACATAATATACATTTCCTTTTTTTAATACATATTTATAATCATATGAATTATAGAATTTAGAAGATCCATCTATATAATAATAACTCTTATCTGAATCAAATGATAATAAAGAATTTGAATTATTATTTATAATAATATCTTTTTCAACATCCATATTATTACTTGTAATATATATATTATTCATTTTACTTAATACAAGTTTCATATCTATTAATTGATCTTCTTCTGATTTAGTTAAATCAACTTTTACATAAGAATCATATTTATCGTTAGTGTAATTTGACTGTGGTTTATAAACTTTACTACTAGAATCATAATTAGTAAATCCTTTATAGTTAGTTTTTAATTTCTTAGATAAATCAATATTTGTTTCATTTTTATCAGTTTCAACAACATCTATAGAGTTAATTATAAATTGATCTTTTGAATTATTATTATCATAATCATCTTTAGTATAATTATCATTATTTTTAAAATAATAGAATTGAACATAATATTTTTTACCCTTACTCAATGTTTTTGTGTAATTGTATGGTCCAATAAATGTTTGCGATGATTGTAAACCATATACACTTAAATACCCAAGTGAATTATAACTATATGATGAAAGCTTAGAATTATTTTCATTAACCACTATATTAGCAACATTAGAACTATTTAATGTATCTAATGATGCATTTATAATTAACTCTTTATCTTCAGTTTCATTAGTTAAATCAACTTCTATGTAAGAAAAAGCAGTTGATGAAGTAGTATATTGGTTATTAGATTTTAATGTTCTTGTTTCACCATCATAATCAAAACCATAAACTGAGGAAACAGTCTTAAACTCTGTATCATTCGTTATAACATAATTTTCTACATTTTGTAATACAATATTTGATATTATGAACTTACTTTCTTCTTGCTGTGATGTTACTGTATGACTAAGTTTTACATAATATTTTTTATTTTTTTCTAAAGCATATTTAAATTCTTTAACACTTGTTCCCGTAATATTTGTATCAGTATCTGACAAACTATTAATTTTTGTACCATTTTCATCATTTTCTGTAACTGATATGTTGGAAGTACCAAATATAGATGTATTATTTCCAGTTATTATTAAATATTGATTATTTTCATATCCAGTTAAATCTATTATTGTATATGCATTAGAATCTTTATTAGTTTCGGATGATAATGTATTATCTTCTGAATTAAAATTAAATCCATATTTACCAATTGTTTTAAACCCTTGTATTAAAGTTGTATTTGTTCTTTGTTCTGTAGAATATCCTTTATTAGTATCTTCAATTGCTTCAAGAGCATTTGTATAATAAACTCCTGTTCTAATAATTCTTGCTTCTGCATCTTCTAGTATCTTTAATGTTGCGACCTGTCTATTATCACTTATTACTACACTTGCATTATATAGATATGGTTTATCATTTACTTCTCCTTCTATCGCAACATTTCCTGCTATCATTCCATCATAGAAGTTAAATCTTCCTTTTGTATTTTTATCTATATATTCATTTACAACACCAAATGTTCCACCATTTATATATGGTTTTGTTGTTGATACTACTAATTCTTCTTCTAACTCACCGAATGTTAGTACACCTGTTGTCTCATTTTTTAACGCTACTCCTGCATTATTTACTATACTTCCTGCTTCTTCAGTACTATCTTTTATTATTAAATTCCCACCATTATTTATTGTATATGTATCTTTTACTCCTGTTATTGTTTTTCCATTTATATTAAGAGTTATATCTTGTCCTTCTAATACTTCTACACTTTCTTTTGTATCTGTTACCATTTCAATTGTGCATTGGTTACTTGGACAAGCCTTTATCGCTCTTTCAAGTGAACTAAAGTTTTCATATAAATTTTCATCTTCAAATAGTTTATTTTCTCTTCCGATTATTCTTGCAACTATTTTTTCTTCAGTTTTAACTGTTATTTCTTTTGCTTCACTTAAGTTTCCAGCAACATCTTCTGCGATTACTTTTATTTTATAATCATTTCCTGATACTAAATCATTAAATGTATATGTACTATTTTTTTCTTCATTATAGTTTTCATTATATACTATTGTTGTTTCTAATAAATCATCTTTATATATATGTATTTGTTTCATTCCTGATTCATTATCTATTGTACTTACATTTATATCAAAACTTGTTCCTGATACATTTGTTTCATTTAATGAATTTATTATTGGTTTTATCTTATCTATGTTTGTTATGTCATGTGATTCTGTTATACTGTCTACATTTTCTTTTACCGATTTTGCTACTACTGTGCAGTTATAATCTATATCAAATGGTCCTGTATATTCTTTATATTCTCCTGTATCTATTTTATATAGATATTTATAATCTTCATGACTTGATGTTATTGTTACTGTTACTTTATTATTTGTCCACTCTGTTGGCACATGGCTTATACTTGGTTTTTCTATTTCTTCATATTTACTATGTAATACTAGATTATCTGTTACTGGTAAATTAAAGTCATATTCTTTATCATTTAATGTCCATGTTTTAAATAAATTATGTTCCCTTGTTGGATTTTCACTTGGTTTAGTTGCCTTTAATCCATATTTAACTTGTTCTTGTTTAAACAAGTTATCTCCATTCATGAATTTAACTGTATATTCATTTGCTTCATATACTGAATAAAGTGTTGTATCTTTTGTTATTTTTGTATTAAAGTCATAAGCTATACCATTTTCTTCTAATGACCAATATTTAAATGTATGTCCAACTTTACTTGGATCTGTCTCTGGTTTTATAGCGGTTTTATTATATTCTATAGTTTCATCTTCTATATATTTAGTCCCATTATCTATAAATGATACTTTATAATTATTTACACTATATACTGAATAAAGTGTTATATCTTTTGTTATCTTTGTATTAAAGTCATATGCTACACCATTTTCTTCTAGTGACCAATATTTAAATGTATAGCCTTCTTTTATTGGATCAGTCTCTGGTTTTACTGCAACATTATTATATTTGACTTTTTGTGTATCACCATATACATTACCTTGATCTATAAAATTAACACTATATTCATTTATTTCATACACTGCATATAATGTTATACTTTCAGTTATTAATGTATTAAAATTAAATTCTTCTCCATCTTGTGTAGTTGACCAATATTTAAATGTATAACCTGTTTTTCCTTGACTTTCTATTTTTTCTACTTTATTATTGTAATCTACCTTTTTAGTTGTTATTCTATTTTCATCATTAAATATTACTGCATTTTTTATGATTTCATATTTTGAATATAATTTTTTATTTTCTTTTATTTTAGTTGTAAAATCAAAGTTTTTGTTATTTTCTGTCCATCCTGTAAATGTATAGCCTATTTTACTTACAGTAGGAATTTCATTACTATTTATTGTATTATCATAATCTACCTTTATTGTTTTTATTAGTTTATTACTATCATAGAACTCTACATTATATTTATTTATTTCATATACTGAGTATAATGTTAAATTTCTTGTTATAGGTAAATTTAAATTATATTCTTTTCCATTTTCTTTTTCTGACCAATATTTAAACTTATAGCCTTCCATTGATACCTTTGGTGCGATTACTACTGATCCTGCTTCTAGTTCTTGTTTATCTATTTCTTTTCCTTTGTCAATAAAAGTTACTGTATATTTATTAATATCATACACTGAATAAAGTGTTATATCTTTTGTTACTTTTGTATTTAAATCATAACTATCACCATTTTCTTCTAATGACCAATATTTAAATGTATAATATTTTTTTAATGGACTTGTTGGAACTTCTATATTTCCTCCATATTCAACTTGTTGTTCATCATATTTTTCTTTTTCATTTATAAATGTTACTGTATATTTATTGATATCATATACTGAATAAAGAGTTATATTTTTTGTTACTTTCGTATTTAAATCATATTCTTTTCCATTTGGTTCTTCTGACCAATATTTAAATGTATGTCCTTCTTTTGATACCTTTGGAGCAGTTAAACTTCCATTTTCTTTTACTTTTTCTGTTTTAACTATTTTTTCATTATCTACATATGTTACCGTATATTCTTTTATTTCTTCTGTTTGTCCATATAATACCAAATCTTTTGTTACTTCATTATTAAAGTTATATTTATTTGTATATTTCTTATCTGTATACCATCCTTTGAAGTCTTTATTATCTACTTTTGGTTCTTTTATCTTTTCTCCTTCTAGTACTGTATCTTCTTTATATGTTTTTCCATCTAAGATATATACTATATTTTCATATATTTCTCCTTTTGCGGTTACTTTGTTTATATATGTTTTTGCTTCACTTGTACTTTCTATATCAAGTGTTAAGCCTTCTTCTCTTTTTTCTCCTGCATTTAATGTTATTCCTTCTAGGCTTCTATTATATAAAACTCCATTCTTTTCTTCCCACGATGTATTCTTTTCTTTATTAAATGTTAAGCCTTCTGGTACTTCATCTTTTACTACTGTTACTACTCCTGATTTCTTTCCTGTATTTTGAACAGTTATTTTATATTTTACTTCACCAGTCATATTTTTTACATTTCTTAATGCTTGTTGTACTTTATCTAAGTTTCCATATTTATATGTTGTTGTGTTTCCACCATTTACTATTGTCATTTCTGTTATTTGTTTTTTTAATTCTATTTTATATGGTGTTACTTCTTTTACTACTATATTTAATTTTGATGATTCTGATATATTTACTTTTTCTTCACTTACTTTTTCATATATATCCTCATCTATTTCTAAGTTGTATTCTCCTTCTTCTATATCACTAAATACATAATTACCATCTTCATCTGTATATGTTTTCTTTATTGTTTCTCCATCTTTTTTAAGAGCTAATTCTATATTTGATACATTCATTGATTGTTCATCTTGTACATTTCCTGTTAAACTGTTATTTTTTACTTCTACATTTTGTACATTTAAATTTGTATACTTTTCTTCACTTACTTCTTTTATTTTGATTTTAGGAGTTACTTTATATCCATTTGGTGCCCCCTCTAATTTCATAACAAGTTTTAATTCATTTTCTTTATTTACTTTTGCATTTTTTACTGTTATCTTTATATTTTTTCTATTTTCAGAAACAGTACTTGTCACATCACCATTTGTTATATCTTTGAAACTTGCATATTTTTCATTATCATCTAAACTAGCCTCAATTATAACATTTCTTTCTTTTATATTTTCATCAGTTGATAATGAATATTTAATTACATAGTCTATTTCATCATAACCTTTACTTATAATTAAGTTATCTACTGCCGCTTCATTTATATTCGCGCTTAAAGAAGACGTAACATTATTTATTACAGCCTTAGACACTTTTACCTTTCCTTTATCAAAATCCATATTTCCTATTTTTAATATTCCTACAATTGTCCCTATAATTACTATCATCATTATTAAAGCAACATATTTTCTTGTTCTTAACTCTTTTAATTTCATATACAAACTCTCCTATTTTTACGTCTACAATAAGTATACCAAATTATGACATTTTTTTCTATATTTTTCCTTATATTTATTAAAAAAATCAAGGCTTTTTTAACCTTGATTTTACTTTGCTAAATATAGTCCAAAATTAGTACCATTTTTGTCTTTTTTCTTAGCGATTATATATACATTTTTTTCTTTATTTTGATAAATACTTTCAACAGTTGAATTTTTAATTTTTCTTATTTTCATTCCATCAAAATTAACTATTTTTATATATTTTTCTTTAGTATTATTTATAAATATTGCACCCTTATATGGCAATATATCGTTTGAATTATTATTTATTAATTTTTCATTTTTTTCTAAAGAATAATTCTTTACTTTAAAGTCATCACTATACATTTTTACTTTTTTGTTATCAATATATATTAACGAATCATCACTATTTTTTAAATTTTGTGACATTTTTACTTTTAATATTTCTTTTCCATTAGAATCTAAAAGTATAGTATTATTCTTTTCATCTTGATATTTATAATATTCTTTATTTTTTATCTTAATTATATTTGCGCCTGTATTGTTTAAACTTTTCTTATTCTTTATAGAATACAATGTTACTGTTTCATTTTTAACAGGTCCAAATACCACCTTTTGTCCTAAAATAAGTATTTCATTTTCTGAAATTGATACTTCTTCATTTTTATTATTATAAAGAACATACTTTCCTTTGTATTTTTCATCTTCTGATTTATTAGAGTATTTTATCATTTTATATCCATTTTCATACTGAGTATAATTTTGAAGAACGACCTTTTCATTTTCGTTGTAAAACTCTGTTTTTTTATCCTTTATATTAATTACATATAATAAATTTTTGCCACATAATTTACTTGAGCAAGATACTTCTAAATAATTATTATCATTATCTGAATTTAATTTTGTAACTGAAGAATATATATTATCTTCTTTTTTATTATATGAATATATCTTATTAAATTTTTTATTTTTTAAATTATAGAAGCCAAATTCTTTACTTTTTTTATTGTCAACAAGAACTATATTTTGGCTAGATTCATATACACTTATTGAATATAAATAATATTCATCATCACTTATTTTTTTAGATATATTATTAATTTTTTCTACCTTTGAAAATGATTTATCTAATTTTGTTTGTTCACCTTTTGTATTTATTTTATAATCTACTTTTGTACCATTTTCTCTTTTTGAAACAATCAATTCATTATCAGTAGTAACTGTATAATTTTCAAAAGAATCACCAACCATTTTATAATTATTACAGTCATAATATTGGTATACTCCTGTTTTTACATTTTTTACAATTAAATATAATGTATTATTTTCACTATCAATAACTTCTTTATCAATTTTATATCCATCTAATATTTTATTTTTGATTTCATCATATATTACATATTTATTCTCTGTTACTATTTCAATTATTTTTTGATTATTATATAAATTATATTCTGAAATGTTTTCAAATAATTTTTCACCTTTATAATTTAAAAGTGTATATTTTTCACCTTTTTCTAGTATATACTTTTGATTTAAAGAAATTAATGCATTATTCGTTTTATAAAGTTCTTTAAAAGACTTATTAAAAATATAATATTCTTTATCTTCACTCACAATAAAATAATCATCTTTAATAGAAACAATTTGTTTTTTATCTTCTTTTCCACTTTTCACTACATATGATCCAACTTTTTTTACTTTATCATTATATAGTTCTACTGTCTTATCACCTTTTTTATTTTCTTTAGTTGCTTTTATTGATGAACAATTATCATCTATGCATGTTATATCACTATAAACAGGTTTAAGTATATTTCTAACCATTTTAATATTTTCAGAAGAAAAGTATTTTACTAAAAACACAATTGCAAAAATTACAAAGATAGAAACAATGACATATATAATTTTATTTATAATATTTTTTTTCATTTTTATTTCCTCCATTAGTTTGCTAAATAAAGACCAAAATAATCTTTATTATCAATTGTATTTTTAGTAAATATTAACACATTTGTTTTGTCTATTTGTTTAACACTAACAACTTCAGCATTATTTATCTTTTTTATTACTCTTCCAGTATTTGAAACAACTTTTATATAATCATTTGCGCTATTGTTTACAAATAATGTATTTCTATATAAAGGGATTAAATCGCCTTTTATGTCATTTATTTTTTCGTTTTTTTCTAAATTATATTTATTTTTCTTTGAATTTTGAGCATTAATCATAACTATTTTATCATTATTTAAATAGTAAACTAAATCATCACTATATGATAACTTTATATCATCTTTTGTACATTCTATTTTTTTACCTTTATTATTTAAAATGCATGTCTTATCATCTGTTTTATATTTATATAAAGTATAGTTAGAAATGTCTATTATACTTGCTTCTTCATTTTCTTTATTGTAAGTCTTATTTTTCTTAAAAGAATATAGTAAAATATCATCTTCTATTTTATCATTTGTGTATGATATTTCATCATCTACTACAATAATTTGTTTACTTGAATCAATTACTTTTTTATTATTGTTATCATATAAAATATATTTCGAATTATTGTTATCATTATATTTTACATTTTTGTATCCATTTTCATATAAAGTATAGTTTAAAATAGATAAATTGTTATCCTTAATACCAAATACTTTTTTCATATTATTTAAGTCATATACTAAATTTTCATTAGTTTTACAATTATCTTTTTTACATGATATTTGGTAAATTCCATTTTTATTTACTTCTGTTATATTTGATTTTGAATTTTCTTTTGAATAATCATATAATTTTTTATATTTATTATCTTTTACATTGTATATACCAAAAGTATTATCATCTTTTTTATTTACAAATACATTATTTTGATTTTCTTTATATACAGAATTATCATAAACATAATATTTTGAACTATCTATAAGCATTTTTATATCATTCGCATATTTTTGTGTATTTTTTTCTGTATATTTCTTTTGGTTACCATTTTTATCTAAAATAAATTTGCTCAATACGTTATTTTTTACTTTTGTAATTATTAAATTACCTTTATCATCTTTTTCACTATAATTTTGAAAATTATCACCAATTATTTCTTTTTTATCTATATCAAAGTAATAAAATAAGTTATTTTTTACGTCTTTAATTACTAAATATAGTGTATCACCATCATTATTTTTAATTTCTTTTGATATAGTGTAATCTTCAAGAATCTTTTCTCCCTTGTTATCTAATATAACACTAGTATTATTTACATTTATTAATACTATTTTGTCATTATTAAATGTTTTAGCGCTATCGATATTAGAATATTTTTCTTTACCATCTTTTGTTATAATTTCATAACCCTCTTGTTTTTTCATTAATAGTAAATTATCTGTTAAATATTTTAATTCATTACTAGTACTATATTTTTTATTATTTTTTAAATCTGTTAAATAATATCCTGTTATATCATTATTACTTCTATTAACTTTTTTAAATATTAAATAGTTTTCTGATACTTCACTTATTTCATTTGATGTTTTTGAATTAATATTAAAGTTTTCTTTATAACTCGATATTTTTTTACCATTATAATTATAAATATATTTTTTTGATGTTTTACTTTCATTACCACTTGATGCGATTATATAATCACATTTTTCACTTATACATTTTACATCATAATATTTTTCATCAAATATCTTATTTACTTTTGTTATACCATCTATTTTTTTATTTGTTAAAATTAAATACACCATTAAAATAATTATTATTAACGCAATAACAAATAATATTTTTTGTTTTTTAGTCATTGATACTACTTCTTTTTCTTTACAATTTTTACCCATTTTATTACTCCTATTATTATTCTATATATATTATAGAATACATGTTTGATTAAGTCAATTAAGCAAAAGAAAAAAAGCTATATAAATAGCTTAATTTAATTCTGATAATATTGCTGGTAAAATTTGTTTCTTTCTTGAAACAAGTCCGTCAACATAATATCCTTGTTTTATATCATCTAATTTATAAATACTTTCTAAAACACTCTTAGCATTTTCTGTAAATATTAAATATGATCCATTTTTAAGTATATCAGTAATAGCAATTATTATAAATTTATATCCTTCTTTATTATTTATTTCTTCTAATTTTTCTATATAAGTATCAAGTTCATCAAATATTCTATCAACATCTAGTGTAAATACTTGACCTATAGCCATTTTTTCATCACCAATTGGGAATGATTTAAAATCACTTTTAATTACTTCTTCTTTTGTTAATCCTTCTAAAGATGTTCCTGCTTTAAACATATCAAGTGCATATTTTTTATAATCAACACCTGCGATTAATGCTAAATCTTCAGCAACTTTTTTATCTATTTCAGTAGTTGTTGGACTTTGTAAGCATAATGTATCTGATAATAATCCAGAAAGCATTATTCCTGCAATTTCCTTTGGAATTTCTACATTATTTTCTTTATACATAAAGTAAACTATTGTATTAGTAGATCCTACTGTCATATTTCTAAAATTAATTGGATTTGTTGTATTAATGTTACCAATTTTATGGTGGTCAACAATTTCTAATATATTTGCTTCATCTAAACCTATTACACTTTGTTCTTTTTCTTGATGATCTACAAGCATAACTTTTTTATTATTTTTATTTATTATTTCTGTAATTCTTATTAATCCTAAACATACACCATCATTATTTAAAATTGGATAGTTGTTATGTTTTAATTTTTTAGTTGCTTCAACAAAATCAGTATAGTAATCATTTTCTCTAAATATTTTAGATGTATCTTCTACAAGTAATGTTCCGATTTTATTTGATAAACAAATTAATTTAGATGTATGAAATGAATCTATATTTGTTTTTATTACATTAACTTTATTATTTTCAGCAAGTTTTAAATTTTCTTCTGTTATTTTTTCTGGTCCTGTTACTACAATTAATTTTACATTATCATCAATTGCTTTTTTTATAATATCTTGTCTATCTCCAACTATTAGAATGCTATTAGAGTTTAAATTTACATTACTTATAAATGTATCACTATCATATGATGCAACAAGTACATTACCTTTTATTTCATCATCAAATTTAAGTACTTCTTCACCGCTAACAGTTTCAAGTATATTACTATAATTTGAATCTATTTTATCAAAGTCATTACTAATTAATTTTTTAGCAATATCTTTAATTGTTATTATTCCTTTGTATTTATTTCCATCTGTTACAACTGGAGTACCTGTTACCCCTTTTTCTGTTAAGAATTTATAAACATAATCTATTGATTTATTTTCATCAACAAATAATCCTTTATGATAATCTAAATCTTTTAATTGTAATTTAACATCATTTAAATATTTTGGTTCTTTAACACCAAATTTATCTAGTACATATTTTGTTTCTTTATTAATATGACCAAGTACTCTTGGTTCTGTATCCATTCCTAATTTATTTTTTAAATGTGATAAACTTATTGCAGATGTTACTGCATCAGTATCTGGACTTTGATGTCCAAATATATAAACTTTATTCATTTTATTATTACTCCTCCTTTTAACAATATTATTTTATTACTTTTTTTACTATTTTTCAATCTCTTTATTCTTATATGTGTAAACATAAGCCATATCATTATTTACACTTGGATTACTCTTATATTCAATCTTATCAAATAAAGTTTCTTTTTCTTCATCAGAATAAAAACACTGAATCTTTCCTCTTTCTGATAACATATTTCTAAATGATTCTAATATCAATTTTTCTCTTTTTTTAATTTCTTTTTCACTCATGTTTGTTATATCATGTGATAAATATATAAAATCATATGGTTCTTTTACTTTGCTTTCTATTTTTTCATCTTTTGAATAAATAAATTTTACATTTTTATCTTTTATATTTTTTGCAAGTTCTCCATAACCTTTACTTAATGCGCTTCTAACTAAAGTAGATAATTCTTCAAAACTATATCTATCAGATTCTATTAATTTTGATCTTCTAATTCTTTTACCTATATAACTTTTATATAATTCATCAAAAAAATATCTTGTTTTATCATCTAAATTATTTCTTATAGACTTATATATATCATAATTAAATGTATAACTATATCTCCCATATGTATTCATAAGAAAACTATAGTAATCTTTAAACTTTAAATCTAAAGCAGCAATTTTTAACTTCATAAAATATTCATCGAACCTATTATCACTAAATGCTGTAACATTTCCACCGTAAGATATTATATCAAATATTTCATCTGAAGAATTGATTTTACATATTGCATTTTTATCTTTTAATTTTACTTTCTTAAATGATTTTAATGATTGATCTGAAAATAATTTTACTGGTCTATAACCTGTTTTTTCATAAACATTTCCTTCTATAAAATCACGAGCTACTACTATATCTTTTTCTACTTGCATAAAAAACTCTCCTTTTTTTGTTTTCGGAGAGTTATTATATCATAAAAATTAATATTATTCACTATATTTTGATGTTATATTTAAATATTCTTCTAGTGTTTTACCAGTATTATATACTTTTTCTGCAAGTTCCTTGCCTAAATATCTCACATGCCATGGTTCATATTTATAACCAGTTATTTCTTCTTTACCTTTTGGATACCTTATTATGAATCCATATTTATAGCAATTTTTTTCTATCCATATTGCTTCAGGAGTACCTTCAAATGATGAATCTATTATATTTAAATCCATTGCAAATCCTGTTTGATGTTCAGAATGTCCTGGTCTTGCTGAACATGTATCTGCTTTTGTTTTACCATCTTTTAAAACATAACTATTATATAAGTTTGTTTGAAGTGAATATGATATATAACCAGACGCAATCCATAATTTTATATTATCATTTTTAGCAGCATTTTGCATTTCATCAAATGCATTTTTAGCATCCACTGAAAGTGATCCAGGATTATAGTCCTTTGGCAAAGAATATGTTTTATTAACAATAAGTATTCCATTTACATATGTTAAACCATCTATATTTTTTATTTCTGGTTCTTTATTTGAAGTATTTTCTTATTTTACATCATTATTTTCTTTTACTTCTTCTTTTTTCTTAGCATCTACTTTTATTACAATAGATTTTATTAATTTTTGTGTTTTATGTTTTATAGTTATTTTTGAAATACCATCTTTTTTAGCAATTATATTGCCTTTATTATCTTTCATGAATATATCACCTATTTTAGTATATTCATATTCTTTTAAAGTTGCATTATCTGGTTCATATGTTACATTTAATTTTATAGTATCTCCAGTTTCTGCTTTTAAATCTCGTATATTCATTTTAGTTACACTTATATAAGTTACAAAATATCTTTTATACTTTTTATTTTGAGAAATTGTTATATTTTTACTTGCTTTATTTTTTAATTTAATAGTCTCAACATTACCCTCTTTTGTAACTCCAAATATATCAACATATTTATTTTTTAGTAAATAATTTGGTAAAGATATATTAAATTTATCAGAGTTTTTAATTATATTACTATTTTCTATTACAAACGATTTATCATTACTATAATTTTTGTATGCTAATTTTTTGTTAGATTTTTCTATTTTTAAACTCATATTTTTACTTATATTTTTGCTTGGTAAAATAACATAAGCATTTTTATATTGTATTTTTAAGTTTAAATTATTTTCTTTTATATAGCTTATTGTCTTATTATATAATTTTAATTTACTATATTTCTTTTTTATTACAACCGTATTATTTTTGGCGTTTGGAAGACTATTATATATATCACTATTATATATAACATATGGTATAAAGTTTGCTAAAAAGATTATTAAAGCAAAAACAACTAATGCCATAATTATTCTATCTACTCTAAGTTTTCTTTTTTTCTTTCTTTTTTTACTCATAAGCGTTTACCTTCAGTAATATTATAGCATATTTCAAAAAATTAATGTAAACTAAAAAGCCATAAATGTAAAATTTATGACTATTAATTAATATAAAAGACTTAAAAGTGTATTAAAATCGACTCTTGTTAAAAATAATATTAAAGCAGAAATAGCTAAATATGGACCAAAGGCAAGCATATGCTCATTTTTTCTATAAACATTTATTATTGCGACTGGAAGCGCTAAAAATGACGCTAAAAAGACTACTACAATTGATAATCTCCATCCTAAAACAAAACCAATTAGGGCCATCATTTTTATGTCTCCTCCGCCCATTGAATCTTTTTTAAACAAAGCATTCCCTATCATTCTTATTAAATACATTATTAGGAACATTGCCATTCCATCCATAAGTATAAATAAAAGTTCATATCCAAAGCTTAATAAACTAGTTATAACTTCAGTTTTATATAATATTATTAATTTTATTATTATAAGTACTACCGAAAAAAATATATTAACTTCATCTGGTATTATCATATATTTTATATCACTAATCATTATTATTACCATTGCTGATATAAATGTTAATGAATAAATAATATTAATTATTTCTGGATACACATCTTTGTATGCTAAATAACCAAGTACAAATAGCACACCAGTTAAAAGTTCAAACATAGGATAAAAAAGTGATATCTTTTCATGACAATGTTTGCACCTTCCTTTTTGAAATATATAAGATAGTATTGGTATTAATTCTAGTGCACCAAGTTTATGATTACAATTAGTACAATGTGATGGTGGATATACAATAGACATATCATTTGGAAGTCTATATCCTACTACATTAAAAAATGATCCAAAGCAAATACCAATTATAAATATCATTATACTGTAAACTATTATTTCCATCATGTTCTCCTTCTATAATATGTTTTCATACATACTAAACATTGGTATTATTACTGCAAGTAATATTCCACCTACTACAACTGCTAAGAATATAATCATAAGTGGCTCAATTAAAGCCTTAATTCTTGTTATTGCATTAATATGTTCTTCTGCATAATAATCTGCTACCTTCTCCATCATTAAACCTAATTGCCCTGTTTTTTCACCTGTAACAATCATTTGGTATGCTATATTTGGAAAAGCCCAATTATCTTTAAACGCTACTGATATATTTTCACCCTTTGAAAGAGCTATAACAGCATCATATATTATTGATTTATATATTTCATTATCTGTAATTCTACCTAATATATCCATACTATCTGTTATAAATATATTATTATTAATAAGAGTCGCAAATGTTTTAGAAAACATTGTCATTTCATTATAAATAATTATATTACCTACAACAGGTATATGCATAATCATATACTGAATATTTGATTTAAATGAAACACTTTTTTTAAACAATATAACAAACGTAGATACTATTAAAAGTATTACAAGTATTATTATTAAATACTTTGATCTAACAAAATTACTTATATTTATTATTGCTTTTGTAATACCTGGAAGTTCCGCACCTAGATTTTTATAAATATTTACAAATTGTGGAACTACCGAAACAATAATATAAATAATTATTATAATTGCAAATATAAATACAAATAATGGATACATCATTGCATTTACCATTTCTTTTCTTGATTTCTCAACTGATTTATAATATTCTGCCTGTTCATCTAATACTTCTGGCAAATCACCTGTCATTTCTGCTGCCTTTACCATATTTATTAAAAGTTTTGGAAATATTACACCCATTCTAATCATTGCTTCAGATAAAGTTGCTCCCATAGATAGTTCATATACAACTGATTTCCATATTGTTTTATCTGATTCTGTTTTAGATTGTGTTGATAATATTTTTATTGAATCTACTATTGGAATACCTGCTTTTAAATAAGTTGATAATTGTGTTAAATAAAATACTAATATAGACTTTTTCATTGGTCTATTAAGTGCAATATCTGTATTAAACATATTAGCTTTAGCAACTGCTTTTATTTCATATACTTTATAACCTTCTGATAATAAATATGAATGAACATCAAGTTTTGAGTATCCTAAAAATGATCCTTTTTCTATTTTACCTTCTGGATTTAATGCAGAATACTTAAATATTAACTTTTCTGTACTTCTTTTAGCATCTTCTGAATTAATATCAAGCGCAACAATTTGCTTTTTTCTATCTTGTCTTTTATTTTTTTCAAATATATCTTTTTCTTTTATTTTTTGAAACAAACTTTTTTTGTTTTGTTTTTGAAGTTCTTTTTGTCTTAACTTTTCTTTTTTCATTTCTTCTTTTGCTTTTTTATGCTCTTCTTTTGTTATAACAAATTCTTTTGCACTATCACTAGATTCATCATTTTTAAATTTTAACGTTTCACTTTTTACTTCTTCATCTCTAATATTTTTACTTAAATCTACTTTTTCTTTTGTGCTATGAGTATCTTTTTTCATAAGTTTATTAACTCCTAAATGTATACTTTTTACTATATTAAAAGGAAGCAAAATAATAAATAATAATATTTTACCAATATAACTAAAAATTGAAGTTTTATTATCTTTATCCATAATACCACCCATTATTCTATTTTCTATATTAGTATTATAACACACTAAAAAATTTTTTTAAACTATTTTTTCCTCATTCATATAATATACAAGAAGGAGGTATACTTTTATGTTTAATCCAAATCTACTTTATATGCCTGGAAGAAGTATTTTACCTATTGCTAGAAAAACAATAAATTGGGCTGGACTACTTAGTAATACACAAAAAACACTTAATATTGTTAATCAAGCAATACCCATTGTTTATCAAGTAAAACCTATGATTAATAATGCTAAAACAATGTTTAAGATTGCTAGTGAATTAACTAAATCAAACACAAATGAGAACTCAAATGTTCAAAATAATGTAAATGAAAGTAATAGTACTCAAAATAATAGTTATAGTGTAAATGATAGTTCATCAAATAATGATGGTCCTTCCTTCTTCATTTAAAAAAATGAAAAATTGAATTTTTCATTTTTTTATATACTTATTTTAATATTCCATATTAGCTTTTAATATTTCGATTACAGGACGAACATTCATACAATTACCACTACAATTTGCTGGTATATCAGTAGACATACTTCTTTCACTTCCATTGATTCCATAACCATTTGTTGAACTATTATCACTCTCTATCCAATATCCTAAAGAAGATAATTGAGAGGATGCATAGTTTGTATTTTCAAGTAAATAATTACAATTATCTAATTCACCCTTATACATATGTCCTAAATTTCCGCAAAACTTTTCTAATTCATTTCTTGCAAGAAGTCTTGCTGCATATCCTGTATAATTAAAATTCATTGAACTTTCTGTAGTTGACAGATTTCTTGTACTATTTATAAGTTTCACATTTTTCCATTGACTTGTTGTTGGTAGATATAAAGATGCAGTTCTTGGTCCATATGATGTTGTACCTTCTGTATCATATGAATAAGATGTATTATTATCTTTAACATCACCATTTACACTACTATAATATATTAGTACTGCTGCACTTGAATCAAATGATTTTGTACTTGTATTATAATAATCACTTACATAGTAAAATCTTTCTGTTCCTGGATCATATACTCCATCTCCATTCACATCACAATCAAATGCGTCTCCTGAAGAAAGTGTTCCTCTTGTACCTAAATTACCATATGTGATTATACTTGTTCCTTTTGAACCTGAACTTGTATATCCTGCTCCACTACAATGATATGTTGCATTGTCCCAAGTACACTCTTCTGTATGTAGTGTAGTTGCTCTTTTACATATTACTTTATTATTCGAACTATTACTAGACATACCATCAAACTTTAACGTATTATCAACAAAAGCATTATTACAATATTTAATACTTCCTGTAATTTTATCCTTATTTTTTATATTTAATTTTTTTGAGTTACCTATACTTTGATCATCAAAATCAAATATATAACAACCATCAGATTCTTGTGTAAATAAATCACCTGTTAAATCACTTGCTGCTATTTGTGTTTTTATTGCATCCTTTACAAGTTTTAAACTACTATCAGCAGCACTATCCTTTGTTTTATTAACTACATCTAATATTTTTGGTACTGCTATTACAGTTATTATTCCTAGTATTACTATTACCGCTAATAATTCTATAATTGTAAATCCTTTTTTCTTTTTCATATTTCCTCCTATTTTACACTTTAAATATATCATTTACTACTAAAAATTACAAGTCTTTTTCTACAATTTTACACTTTTTTGTATAAAAAAAGACAAAACTAATTGTCTTTTTCTAGTTCTTCTTTTATTATTTTTATAAGTCTCATATGATGAATTCTACTCATAACATTATTTTTTGGAAGTTGCAATAATAAATTTTCATATTTTAATAATTTTTTAGAGTAATAATCTTTAAATAATTCATCTTTATTTTCCATTAATCTAGGCCCAAAATATATTTGATTATAATTATATTTTTCTACTCCTCTTTTGAATTCTATAATTGTATAAATTATATCCTTATCAAGGACAAGTTTTTCTCTTGTTATTTTAAAACCTAACTTGATTACAGATTTTCTAAGTTTTACAACATCTGTATTAGATTGAACTATTATTTTATTTATATCTTTTAATTTTTCAGAATTACTTAAAATCTTTTCAATATTATTATATCCCATTCCTGCGATAATAATAGTATCTACTTCGCCTTCTTTAATAACATCAAGTCCATCACCAAGTCTTAAAGATATTTTTCTTTCCATAGAATATTTTTCTATATTTTTTTTAGCTTGCTTAATTGCCCCTTCATGTATATCAGAAGCAACTATTTTCCTATTTTTTATATTTTCTTTTATATAAATATCAAGTAGTGCATGATCACACCCAATATCTATAATTCTATCTTCTTTATCTACAAATTCTGTTATTGCTTTTAATCTTTTTGATAATCTCATTTTAATCAACCAAATAATCCTTTAACTTTTTACTTCTTGATGGATGACGTAATTTTCTAAGTGCTTTTGCTTCTATTTGTCTAATTCTTTCTCTTGTAACACCAAATATAGTTCCTACTTCTTCTAGTGTTCTACAAGTTCCATCTATTAAACCAAATCTAAGTTTTATAACTTGTTCTTCTCTTTCTGTTAATGTTAATAATAATTCTGAAATTTCATCTTTAAGTACTTCATTAATTGCGTATTCTTCTGGGCTTAAACTACTATCATCTTTAACGAAATCTCCTAAGTGTGAATCATCTTCTTCACCAATTGGAGTTTCAAGTGATAGTGGATCCAAAGATATTTTAATTATTTCTCTTACTTTATCTTCTGTTGTATTAAGTGCTTTAGCAAGTTCTTCTTCTGTTGGTTCTCTATCTAGTTCTAGAGTCATTTGTCTTTGAACTCTTTTTAATTTGTTAATAGTTTCTACCATATGAACTGGTACTCTTATTGTTTTTGCTTGGTCAGCAATTGCTCTTGTTATTGCTTGACGAATCCACCATGTTGCATATGTTGAAAATCTATATCCTTTAGATGAATCAAATTTATCTACTGCTTTCATAAGTCCAATATTACCTTCTTGTATTAAATCTAGGAATGATAAATTTCTACCTACATATCTTTTAGCAATTGATACAACAAGTCTTAGGTTAGATTCAGCAAGTATTGCTTTTGCTTCTTCATCACCTTCATCTATTCTTTTTGATAATTCAAGTTCTTCATCAAGTGATAGAAGGCTTATTTTACCTATTTCTTTTAAATACATTCTAACAGGATCATTAATACTTAAATTTTTAGGTATTTCAATATCTTCTAAAAGTAAATCATCAGCTTCTCCGCCATCTTCTGAACCAGCATCCATTTCAGAATCTGCGACTACTTCTATGTTATTATCATTTAAAAAGTTATATAAATCATCTAAAGATTCAGAGTCCATATCTAAACCTTTTAGGGCTGCTGCTAGTTCTTCAAATGTTAAGAATCCTTTCTCTTTCCCTTTCTTTAATAGTTCTTCTTTTCTTTCTTCAAATGTTTTTATCTCATTCATCTTTATTACTCTCCTTTATTTTTAAATCTACTATTTTTTGTGCTATTTCCATTCTTTTAACACTATTTGATTCGTTTTTTAACTCACTTGTAAGTTTTACAATTTGATTATTATACAAGCTTTCTTTAATTACGTCAAAATAATTGTCAATATTATCATTTAATTCATCTTCTGTATACTTTAAATCTGATATATCAACTACTAAATTTATTAGTTCTTTTTTATCTTCTAAATATATTATAAAGTCACTTAAATTAAAACTATTAAACTTCTTATAAAAAAGTACTATTTCACTTGCAAGTTTTCTTTCTGTATCATTTGGTAAATATGATAAATTGTTGAAATAATAAAGTATCATATTATTATCATTTATCATTCTATACAAAATATACTTAGATGCTTTTTCATATTTATTTATTTTTATATTTTTTGGTTTATGAGTTATAATTACTTTTTTTTCTGAATCTTTTAATTTTGATTTTATTAAATCATATGAAACATTAGTTGATTCTGATAATTTTTTTATTTCTATTTCTCTTACTATATCATCATCAATTTTTTCAAACTCTTTTATCATAACATTTATATAGTTAGATACTTCTTTACTATCATTAAAATCAATATTTTCTTTATAACTAGATAATTTATAATCATATACACTTTGTGCATGAGATAAATTATAAATCATTTTGTCTTTTCCTTTTGTAAGTATATATTCATCTGGATCTAAATTATCTTCTAGTCTTACTACCTTTATATTACTATCGTTTCCATTAGCAAGTTCAATAAATGCATTAGTTGCTTTTTCTCCTGCTTTATCTCCATCAAACATAAGTGTTATATTAGGCGCTAGTTTTTGAATTAAATTAAGCTGATATTTTGTAACTGCTGTACCCATTGTCGCAACAACATTTACAATTCCAATAGTGCTTAATCTTATTACATCCATGAAACCTTCTACAACAATTATATTTTTTTCTTTTCTTGCTTCTTTTTTTGCAATATGATAGTTATATAAAAGTTCACCCTTTTTAAATATTTCTGTTTCTTTTGTATTAATATATTTGCTTTCGCTTTTTTGATTATATATTCTACCTGAAAAACCTACTACATTTCCTTCTAAATCATAAAGTGGAAACATTATTCTATTTTTATAAATATCATATATATTATTTCCATTTTGAACAGCAACTCCAGATGATACTATATCATCATCTTTAAACCCTTTTGCTTTTAAAGCATTACATAACTCAGAATCAGAAAGCGAAAGCCCTATATTAAAGTTTTTAATAACATCTTCATCTATTTTTCTGTTTAACAAATATTTTTTTGCATCTTTACCATAAACAGTATTTAAGTTGTTTTGATAAAATTTATAAGCAATATTATAAATATCATATAATGGTGACTTTTTAGTATTTTCTTTTTTACTTGTACTTATATCAATACTAACACCTATTTTATCCGCAACTATTTTTACTGCTTCATAAAATGAAACTTTTTCATATTCCATTACAAAATTAAATACATTACCAGCATTACCACAAACAAAGCATTTGTATACTCCCTTTTCAGGTGATACACTCATACTAGGATTATGATCATCATGAAATGGACATATTCCAAAATAATTTTTACCTCTTTGTGTTAGAGGTACATAATCTCTAATAATATCTACTATATTTGCTTTTCTTTGTATGCTAAGTATTTCTTCATAAGAAATGTTAGCCATTTAATCACTCCAAACCACTCAATTATTATATTCTCCGTTTCTCCCTCAAATTCCCCTAAAAATTTGAAAAAAATTTAATTTTTTTGCATATTTTACACTTTTTTTACATATTTTTTGATAGAAAGGGCATAATATGAGCAAAAAAAGATTAAAAATTATTTCTACAATTTTAGTGATTTTATTTAGTTTTTTATTCCATAGTATCTACGATAAATTTCCAAATTTTATTACTTCCCTATTCTTTCCAGTAAATGAATCAATATGGGAACATATGAAAATGGTATATTTAAGTTATATCACAGCTTATATAATTGAACTTGTAATTATTCATAAAACTAACATGCATAGTTTTAATCAAAAAGCATCCATAGTAATAAGTATTTTATTTAATATTGTAATTTATTTAGCGTTCTATATACCAGTATATAATATTTTTGGATTTAATGAATTTGTTACTATTTTCTCTTATATAATTAGTATTATTATTACAGAAATAGTATCATATAAAGTAATTACAAGTGATAAAAATTATAGTTTTTTAAATAAATATTCTTATCTTATACTATTTATAATAGAACTTATATTTATATATTTAACTTATTTTCCATTAAAATCAGATATTTTTGTTGATAAACTAAATAAAAAAACAGGAATTAGTAATTTATACTAGTTCCTATTTTTATCATTCAAACATATCTATTTTATATGAATTGTTTACTTTTTTAAATATTATGTATAATGGGTATTCATCTTCTATTATTTCTTTTTCAGAACTATAATCAAGTTTCCCTGTTGCAACTACATAATTGCTATTCTTACAAACTATTTTAAGAGGTCTTACTCCCTTATTTGTTGATCCTAATATACTATACATAAGAATTTTTTCTAAGTTTTCTCTATTCTTATTATTTTCTAAATAATTTATTGATTTATCAGTAAAAAACTTTGATGCTATTTCTTCATTAATTGTATAAATCGATTCATTATTACTAAATGTTCCTTGAATCATACCATCATTCTCATTGACCTTTTGAATATTTTCAAATGTATCTTTATACACTTTAGTTATTTCTTCTAATACTTTTTCATCATTATTTGCCACTGATTCAGAATCTTTTTCATCATTTTTTACACCATTTTGTATTATTTTATCACTTTTTTTGAACAAATTATAGTTTGTTTTACTTGCTGCATATTGTCCTACAATAAACATTAAAAGCCCTACAACAATTACTAATAATATAGTAACTACTACTTTTCCTTTTTTCATATTTTTCCTCCTACTTTCCAGATTAATTATAACTAATCAAAAATGCATTATCAATAAAAAAAAGACTACTTTACCTGTAGCCTTTACAAATTATTTATCTTTTTTCTCTTTTACTTTTCCCTTTTTTATAGACTCAATTTCAATTGTATTTGATAATGTATCTATTTCTTCTGGTTTTTCTTCTTTATTCTTTTTATGAAATATCTTTTTTAATACTTCTTTTTTACATAAGAAATATCCAAGAACTATACCTAAAGTAAATGTTAGAAGCATACTTACTGTAAACATTATCCATTCACGAGTGCTTGTTTCATCTGGACAAGTTTGTACTACTTTTTGTTCTTCTTTTTCTCTTGTTACTGAAAGTACATAAGTATCTTTGTTTTCAGTATCTTCACTTGTTACTACTATATTAATTACATTCCTACCTACTTTTAAAGTAGTATTCCCTTCCATATTTATTGTTGCATTTGGATTTTCAGCCTCAGCAAGTATATTTAATTTTTTTGTTTTATATGGAACAGATAATGTATATTTTTTAGTATCCGCATTAAAATCTATTTTAAATTTATCAACTTTTAAACTTTTTAATTTAGTATTTGCTTTTACAAGTTCTTCTTCTGTTGGTGTCATTTTAAGTGTTACTTTTATAACATATGTCTTAGTAGTTACTCCATCTTCAGCAGTAACTGCTATTTTTATATCATTATCACCTTTAACTAAGTTTTTATAATTATCAGAAATCATTATTTTTGATCCAGAATTACTAGCAACTGCATTTACAGTTAATTCTGTTATATCAGTAATAGTTGTTGTATACTCTAATGTATTTTTATCAAACTTAGGACTTAATGTTGTATTTGGTATTTTTAATGAACTTAGTGTTGCATCATTACTAAGTGATACTATTTTTACCATTGAACTTGTATTAGTAGCATTTGTAGTTTTACCAGAAATAAGTACAACTCCAGAACTATCAATAGTTAGATTACAATCTCCACTTTTAGCATTATTTTTAACTCCAAATACAATAGCTGCTAAAGTAGCATTTGTATTAATTGGTGCACCACTTGCTTTTTTCGTAATTATAATTGGATTACCATTTACACCTATATCTGATACATCACTATTAGATGATTTATACTCTAATTTTGTTGTATCATATGATAAATTAATGCTGTAACCTTGAATTGAATCTTCTGTTACATCAGAAGCTTTTACATATACTGTAACCTCACTACCAGGTTTTGCAGTATCTACTGATTTTTCCACTTTAAATGTTAATGCACTTACCTTAATAGGCAAAAATATACTAAAAAGTGCAATAACAAAGGCAAATCTTAAAAACCCTTTTTTCATTCTTTTCCCTCTTTCCTAAATTAATGATTTTCTTTTATAAATTCCTACACCTTTAGGAGCATATACATTAATAACTGCATCCTTTGTAATCTTTATAAAACACAAACCATTCACTATAACATCTTCTCCCTTATTAACATTTAGAGTAATCTTTTCTAAATCTTTACCCCTCTTGTTGGTTATAGTGTTTATCCTATTAATCATTATATCATTGGAAATATAAAATGTAAAACTATTTATTTCACCCTTTACATATTCTAGACGTAAATACTTTTCTACCAATAAAGTTTTACCCATAGAAAGTTGATATGTTATTGGTCTTATTTCACTATTTGGCATTATTTTTTTAAGTTCTTTACCACTTACAAAGTTTGAAATATTATCTTTTTCTATAAAACCTGGAGTATCTATAAAAGTTAAATCATCATTTATTTTTATTTCATTTATATTAATTGTTGTAGATGGTAATATACTTGTTGTTATTTCAAAATCATTATCTGAATAATTTTTTATAAATTTATTTATTAGTGTACTCTTACCAGCATTTGTATTTCCACATACATAAACATTATTACTAGTTTTATTTTCATCTATTTTTTCTTTTAATAAGTCTAAATTATAATTTGTTTTACTACTTATTAAAACTATATCTACTATATTTTTATTTAGTTTTAATTCATTCAATTTTGATTTAATTTTATTTGGATTAACGCTTTTTGGAATAATATCGTATTTTGTAATTACAAGTATAATATTATTATCAATATATTTATTTACCATATCAATTGATGAATTCAAATTAAATATATCTACTAGGAATAATACTAAATCATTTGTTTTATTTATATTTTTATAGATATCAATATATTCTTCACCTGTTGATACTACACTTTTATATTCCCCATAATTAATTAATTTAAAACATCTTTCACAGTATTTGGCATCAATATATTTTTCTTCGTTTATATAACCAATTTTATTTTTATCTTGCATTTGCATTATAGCGCCACAACCTAAACATTTTTTAATCATAATATTTTCCTTTTTCTAGTATTTTATTTTTATTAAAATTTCTTAATACAAATCCTTCAAAAAATCTACAAAATTTTGTACGAATAGGTTCATATTCATCAAGTTTATCAACAAATATAACAAATAAGTTATTTCTTTTTGCTCCTATTACATCTGTCATTATTTGATCACCTATAAAAGCACATTCTTCTTTTTTATATTTATTTAAGACTTTTTTATAATTTTTCTTAAATGGTTTCATAGAACTAAAATATATTTCTACATTTAATTTTTCTTTAAATGGTAATAATCTTTTTTCATATGAATTTGAAAATATAAAAAGTTTAAAACCCATTTCTTCTAATCTAAAAAATAATGTCATTATTTTATCATTTGGCATATTTTCTTTATATGTAATAATTGTATTATCTAAGTCAAAAAATAAGTATTTAATGCCTAGATCTTGCAATTTTTCATAATTTATTTCATATATGTCTTTTTTATACATATCTGGTTTAAATTTAAACATATTAATCACCTTTTATAGATTATACTTTTAATAAGTGTTAAAATCAATACCTTTCTTCTTCTAATCTTTCATATTCTTTATTTGTTAAAAGACCAAATGGACTTTTATTACTCATAAATTTATCATTTACATTTTTAATTCTTTTTACATACACTATACCTGTTATATAAAGAGGTATAAAGAATACTAATATAAGTATTATAAATAAAAAGTCTGATGTTACAAAAGCTAATATTTTTGTTAAATAATAGTTATATACTGTATGAATTAATGTTGGTAAAAGTAATGAATTAAATAATTTAAACATTTTCATAGAATTCTTTTTAGTAAATTTTTCTGTTCCAACATAATATCCCATAACAATACCACATATTAAATGAAGTGGAATTGATGTTATCCCTCTTATAATTCCAAGATGTATCATAGAACTAAACTCTGTTTCTGTAAATACATACATTACTGTTTCAAATGCTGCGAAAGAAAGCGCTATTAAAGATGAATATACAAAACCATCATATACATCATCAAAATTACTATTTTTTTGAATAAAGAAATATAATACTGTTAATTTTGCTGATTCTTCTACAAATGCGAATATTAATACCTTTACAAAAGTATATGATTCATAATTTAAATAATTCAAATGTGGTAATATTACTTTACCAACAAGAAGAGATACAGCAATTGTAAATACGCCTGATAAAAGTGCAAGTGCAATCATATAACCAGGTTCTTTACTTTTTCTATCCGAATATAAAATTGCAGATATAAATATTATAGAACTAAGCACTGATATAAATATTACAAATAAATAACTTAATGTTCCCATTTTACACACTTCCCTACTTTATTACATATTTAGTATATCAGTTTTTTTTAAAGAAAAAAAGTTACAAACATGTAACTTTACACTATTTAGCATTATTCATTGCTTTCATCATTTGATTAATTTGTTTTTGAGTTGGTGTTCTCCCCATTTGACTCATCATAATTTTTATCATTTGTTCATTAATTGGTGGATTTTTCTTTAAGTATTTTTCCATATATTTTTTACATACAAAGAATCCAATAACTGCTCCAATTACTAAACCTATTACTACTAATAATATATCTTGTAACATTTATTATTCCTCCTTAATTAATATTATAATAAATTTAAATATTTTATACAAGTGTTTAAATGAGAAAAGAAAAAAGTTACAAAATTATAACTCTGCACAAATTATACTAGTAACTTTGTTTTTGCTTCATTTATCCAAAAATAATCTTTACTCTTAAAATCAATCACAAATAAACACTCTCTTGAATCAACTATATCTCTTATAAACGTGTTAATATTTTTATTAGATTTTATCTTTAAGAAAGTGTTATTTATAGTAAGTCTACTTATTTCACTATCACTTTCTATAATATGAACATTATCTGTTTTAGTATAATATATATCATCTCTATGTTTAAGCATTACATAATTATTAAATATTCTTTTATTAAATGGTATTGTAATTTGTTCAAACAATCTAAATTTATTAATTAAATCTTCATCGTTAGATGAATAAATATCATAAAACATTTTAAACAAAATATTTGCTTTATCATTATAAAAAGTCTGAAACATATTATTTATTTTAAATATATAAAAAGTTCTCATATAGTATCACCGAATATATTATATATTTTTATTTTTAAATAATTTGTCAAAAAAAGAACTAAATGAGTGATTTAATTCTTTCTACCATAGAATCTAAGTCTAATTTATAATATTTAAGTATTTCTTCCTTTGATGCGCTTTTTCCAAATTCATTTACTGTTAATAAATAATCTGTACTAGTTACAAATTTTTCCCATCCAAATGATCCTTCATATTCAAGCACAAATATTTTAGCATCAGATGGAAATAAACTATCTTTATACGAATCAGTTTGTTCTAAGAATTTTTCCATACATGGCATACTTATGACTCTAACTCCTATTCCTTCTGTTTTGAGTCTTTCTTTTATTGAATTTGCAACTTGAACCTCTGCTCCTGTTGCTATTATAACAATATTAATAATGTCACTTGGATCAGCTTCTATATATGCACCTTTTGACACTGATAACATATTTGTTCCACCTTGAACTTTTACTTCTGTTTTTGCAAGTGAAATAACAGCTGGTTTTCTCTCTTTTAATATACAGTTCCATGCCCCAATTATTTCTACCATATCAGCAGGTCTATATACATATAAATTTGGAGTTGCTCTTAAAGATGCCAATTGCTCTATAGGTTGATGTGTTGGTCCATCTGCACCTACTGTAATTGAATCATGTGTAAATATATATGTTACAGGTAAATTCATTAAAGATGTCATTCTAATAGATGGTTTCATATAATCAGAAAATGCCATAAATGTTGATGCAAATGGTCTAAATCCTGATAAAGCAAGACCATTACTTATTGCTCCACTAGCATTTTCTCTTACACCATATAATATATTTCTTCCATTAAAATTATTATAGGCAATATCCTCTTTACCATTTAAATATGTAAGTGTTGCACTTGCAACATCTGCTGCTCCGCCAATAAAATTCCACATAGAATCAGCAATCACGTTCATAACTTTTGAATTACTTTCTCTTAATGTTTCTTTTAAATCATAATTAATACCAAAATCTATTTTCGTTAAATCTATTTCTGTATTATTATAAGCTAGATTTTGAAGCTCATTATATTTATCTGAAATCATATCTTTTTGATACTCTACAACAATTTTTTCCCACTCATCATATAAAGTTGATCCTCTTTGAATAACTTGATTTCTTATATTTTCAGCTGGTTCTTTTAAAAGTGTAAATGGAAGTCCTTCAACACCTAATCCTCTTTTTAACTGTTCATAATCTTCCTTTGTAAGTTCACCCGAATGGATTTTAGGAGTACCTTCTAATTTAGAACCATCACCTATTGTTGTATTTACAATTATTAAACTTGGATTAATAGTGTTTTTTTTAGCTTTTACTATTGCTTTATTTATTTCAGAAATTGATTTGCCATTTTTTACTATTTCTACCTGCCAACCTTGTGACATAAATCTTGATGATATGCTTTCTGTAAAGTTTTTATTAGTATTTGTATCCATAGATGATTTATTAGCATCATATAATACTATTAGCTTTCCTAGTTTTAAATTACCTGCAAACGATGCTGCTTCATATGATATTCCTTCCATTAAGTCGCCATCAGATGCTAAAACATAAGTATGATAATCTATTATCTTTCTTGTTTTTTTATCAAATACATTTTTTGGTTTTTTATTGAATCTTTCTTCTAATACCCTTTCACCAAGTGCCATACCAACAGCAGTCGCAAATCCTTCACCAAGCATTCCTGTACTTGCATCTACTCCAATAGTTCCAAATTCTGGATGAGATGGAGTTTTACTATTTAATCTTCTATAATTTTTTAAATCTTCTACTGTAAACTGATAACCGCTTAAAAATAAAGTTGCATAAAGAAGTGCTGATGCATGTCCCGCACTTAAAACAAATCTATCTCTATTTATCCAATCATACATAGATGAATTAACTTTCATATGTTTTGTATATAATGTATATAAAATTGGCGCAGCACTTAGCGTTGACCCAGGATGTCCTCCTTTTGCATTTTGTATTATATCAAGTGCTAAACCTTTTAACACTGCTAGTGATCTATTATCCACTTTTCTTCACCTAATCCCTTTACTATAAATAATTATAGCAAAAAAAAGACTTTTTAACAAGTACATTTTACATATTTGTTTACTTTTAAAAATATATCTCCTCATAATTTTCTTGTTTTGATAAATTATTATCTATATTATTTGCCCTTTCCATCATAAGCAAAAATCCTAAAACTCCAACAACAATAACTATTAAATAACCAAAATATTTTTTCATACTAACCCTTCTTTCTGACTAAATTCTATCACGAACAAATATTCGTGTCAATGATATTTCGAACAATTGTTTGACATTTTACACTTTATATGTTAAAATGAAATTGTTATAAGGAGAGATATAATGGAAAAGTTAACAAGTAAGCAAAATAATGTATTAGATTATTTAAAACAATTCCTTGCTAAAAAAGGATATCCACCTACTGTAAGAGAAATATGTGCCGCACTTAATTTATCTTCACCAGCAACTGTTCATGCACATTTAAATACATTAGAAGAAAAGGGATATATTTCAAAAGGTAATTCAAAAAATAGAGCTATTGAATTACTTGTAAAAAACGAATATGAAGAAGCAGACAGCGTAGATATTCCACTTTTAGGTAAGGTTGCTGCTGGTAACCCTATTGAAGCAATTGAAATGCCTGATGAATATTTTACTGTACCATCTTACTTAATCCCTGCAAGAAGAGAAGTATTTGCTCTTAGAGTAAATGGTGAATCAATGATCAATGCTGGTATTCATGATAATGATATAGTAATAATTCAAAGACAACAAACTGCAAACAATGGTGATATGGTAGTTGCTATGACTGATGACTATGGTGTTACATTAAAAACATTTTATAAAGAAAATGGATATTTCCGTCTTCAACCAGAAAATGATACAATGGCTCCAATAATATTAGATAGTGTTACTATAGTTGGAAAAGCAATTGGATTATATAGAAAAATATAAAAAAGGAATTTTTATAAAATCCCTTTAATCTATATAAACGCTTGCTAAAGAAGCAGTAGCGTATAATAATTACAGGTTAATAAATAACCTGTTTTTATTTTCCAACACTAATAATATATTATTCAAATTAATTTATATTATTCATTAATAGTATATTTTGGTTTTTAAATTTTGTATAGACTTTTACACTAATTCATATTCTCTTGCTATTATTCTATCATCACTACAATATTCAATTACATATTTATTTTCTTTCTTGAATATTATTATTCCTATGGTTTTATTTTGATTTATACTTTTTAGATTTTTATCTATATAATTGTAAATGTCAATATTAAAATGTACAAAAATGGGAAAATAACTATGTACAAAGATGGGAATAACTTAATTTGTCCGACACTGTCGGATGTTTTATTAAAATTTCATAAAATTTTCTAAAATATCTTATTATTCCTTCTCCATAATGTTTACTAGCTTCTTTTAATAATTTACCAACATTATAATATGCAGTTAAATCACCTTTATTTTTACTATAATCTTTTGCTTTCTTAGTTACTTCATTATTTAATAGTTCTTTTTTTATCTCATCATAATAATTCAAAAAATCACCCTTCTATTATCAATTATTTTTCTATTTTTATTATTTCATTAAAACATTCTTTATTCTCCCTTTCTAACTCTTTTAGACTTTTTTCTGGTGTAGGAAGATTTTCAGGCATTGTTCCACCTAATTTTTCTATCGTATTTCTTATTTCTTTTCCAACTTCATAATGAACAGTATTAGCACCCTTTTGCGTGTTTATTTTATCATTTTTTAATTTAGCTTCAGTTTGAGTTATTCTAAATAAATTAGTACTTAATTCTTCACTTCCCATATTATCTAATATATCTTCTCTATATCTAAGTTTTTTTCTTTTAGCAATTTCACCTGCGGTTTCACCATTATAAAGTCCTTTATAACCACTATTGTGAAATTTATCAAAATTCTTAACCCCTGCATTTCTAGCAGTAATATTTAAAGAATAATTTCCTTTTTTAGTTAAATTTCTTTGATAAAATCTTTTTTCATCTTCAGTTAAATCAGAATATTCTTTTTCAAGTAATTCCTGTTTTCTTGTTTGAACTGCAAAATATGTTTGTCCTAAAGCAACTATTTTCTTTTTAGAATCTGCATTCTGCACTATTAAATAACAAGCGTATCTAGATAATTTATAATCATCTTGTTTTCTTTTAGCTGTTTTACCTAATTCTATCATTTTGTTGACTTCAACAAAATGATCAAATACATTAAAATTACTGTTATTACACGATATTATTGCCTTATCTATTACTAGCTTAAAATTTCTCCACTCTTTGTACTCTAGTGCTTTTTGTAATTCTCTAGCCTCCCAATATTCTTTACCACTTTCATCTATATGTTTTATATCTTCAAATATCTTTTCAGTATATTTTTTTATTTCGTTCATTTTTTTCTCCTTTCCATCATTTACATGTTTTAATACTAAAATTATTTCTTATTATCTTTATTTGTATTTCTCCATTTATATCCGTTCTATATATTTTTGATTTAGATAATATATGTAATACATCCTCTTTCGGATGACCATATCTATTATTTTCACCAACACTAATTAAACTATATTTAGGTTTAATAGTACTAATAAATTCTATATTTGATGATGTATTTGATCCATGATGTCCTACTTTTAAAAAATCTATATTTTCTATATTATATTTACGAATTATATCAATTTCTCTTTTTTCACTCGCATCACCCATAAACAAAAATTTATAGTTATTTAATTTAAAATATATTACATTTGAATTATCGTTTTCATTATCATATATACCTGTATTTAAGAAATATAATTTATTACTATCTATATTTAATTCTTTTATATCTTTGTAATATTTTATATTTTTTTCTTTTAGTATTTTTATTAAATCTTCTTCTAGTTCATTATAAGTTCCAATGTTAAATATTACATTTTCTATATTAAAATTATCAATTAAATTAATAGAACTTCCCATATGATCGTAATCACCATGAGTTAAAACTAAATAATCTATTTTTTTAATACCTACTGATTTAAAGTATGGAATAAGTATATTCTTAGATATATCATAATTAATATTTCCTCCAGTATCAATTAATATATTTTTATTTTTTAATCTAATAAGAGATGAATCACCTTGCCCAACATCTAAAATACTTACTTCATTATTTACTATTCTTCCATTATTAATAAGAAAAATTAGACTTATAATTACTATAATAATTTTATAAATCAATTTCTTTTTTCTTTTTAAAATATATATAAATATTATGTAATATATAATTATTAAAAAAATATTCATCTTACATATTGAAAAAGAAAGAAATTTTATATTAGAAAAAAAGTCTGTAATTTTTTCAAAATAACTTATAAACATATATAATATATTATCTAAACTAGGAAATAATACTGTAACTAAACTTAGCGGAAACAATATATATGAAAGAGTTGGAGACGGAATATATAATAATGAAAATGTAATGGCAAATGTATTAGTAGAATTACTAAGTGTATCAATGGAAAATGGTCAATATGATTCAGATACCAAGAAAATTAACTTCAAAAAAGTTATTAATAAGAACTGGCATTGATGAAAAGAATGATATTAATGATGTTTTAAGTGATTTAATAATAAACTTTCCTTTAATTAATCTACTACATCTTATTAAAGTAAAACTGATTATAAATGAAAATAAAAATCCAATATTATAAATATTATAAGGATTTATAATTACTAATATTGAAAAAAGAAAAAGAACTAAATTTGAATTATCTATGTTTAATTTAAAACTTTTATTTATAAAAAATAATATAAATTGAAAAGTTGCTCGTACCATTGATATTGTAAAATTTGTTAAAAATAAGTAAATACTTAAGAAAATTGAAACGATTATATATCTTTTTCTTTCTTTTATTTTGTTTAATAATTTTAGTAAAACTATTGATATTAAAGATACATGCATACCTGATATTGCAAACAAATGACTAACACCAATTTTCTGATATTTAGTATAAATATCTTTTTCAATTAAACTTTTATCAGCATATAGAAATGCAAGTATATATCCTTTTGATCTATTTGCGCTTTCAATTCTTTTAAGTAAATTATTTTTAAGTGTATAAAAAACATTATCATTTTTCTTTATTACATTAATATTACTAGCTGTTACAACATAATTTATTTTATTACTTAGTAAATATCTTTTATAATTAAACAAATTAAAATTACCATTTTCTTTAGGCTTTTTAAATACACCATAAACATATATATAATCACCATAAGATACATTTATATCACTATAATAATTTACAAGTACCTTTTCTTTTCCTTTTACCCATATCGTAGTTTTATCTTTACTTTTTTTATAATCTATAACTGTTCCATATAAATTCTTGTCACTATCTTTATATTCTGATTTTACTATAATAAAATTAATAAAAATAAACGAATAAATTAAGCTTAATACAAGTAATATATAGAATATATAATTACACTGTAATATACTTTTTAATTTTTTCAAATAAAGAATCGCCTATTCCAGATACATTTTTAATATCTTCTATAGAACTAAAATTACCATTTTCTTCTCTATACTTTACTATATTACTTGCTTTTGATTCACCTATTCCAGTAATAGATGAAAGTTCTTTTGTAGTTGCAGTATTAATATTTACTAAACTACTATTTTTCGTATTTTGAGTTATAGTATTATTACTTACATTTGTATTTTCAGAGTTTGATGGCACAATAATAACCATTTCATCAGTTATTTTTTTACTTAAATTAACTGAGTAAGTATTTGCATTTTCTTTTAAACCTCCTGATGCATTTATTGCATCTATTACTCTTGATCCTTCTTTTAACTTATACACACCTGGATCTTTTACCTCACCTTTAATATCTACATAATAATACTTTTTCTCATTACTTTGATTATTTTCTTTAATAATACTATCATTTTCTTTAGCACTCGCACCATTTGTTATTAAAACTGAAATAATAGTAAACAATACTAAAACACCTAAAATTACATACTTAAAATTTTCTTCTATTTTTTTCATAAAAAAACACCTCCTATAGATATATTCTCTATAAGAAGTGCAAATTCCCCTATTTTAGAACTTTTTTTTGTAAAAAATTGTAATTTTCTATTGAAACTCTCTGTACAAGAGCAAGTCCTATTGCTAGAGTAAGCGCAAATGAACCACCATAACTTAAAAATGGAAGTGGAACACCTGTTAAAGGAACAAGTCCTAAAACACCAGTTAAATTTACAGCTACATGAAGTAAAATATAACTCGCGACTCCATAACAAATAGTCCTGTTTACTATATTATATGACCTAAGTCCAATCATAAATATTCTAATAATTATTATCATGTAAATTAGTATAACAACAATTCCCGTAATAAGTCCCATATCTTCTACTACTATTGGAAATATAAAGTCAGTATATGCTTCTGGTAAATATAAATATTTTTGTTTACTATTTCCTGGTTCTATACTAAATAATTTACCATTGTTTATAGCAATATAACCATTACATACTTGATATCCTGTATCTTCTTGATATCTAGTACATGGTTTTTTATAATTAAATCTAGATTTCTGCATTCCTGTTAATGCGCTTCCACCTGTTACAAGAAGAATAAGTAAAATAATAACTACAACTACAAGTCCTGCGAAAGTTGTTTTAACTTTTATTTCTTTACTTACATTTGATGAATAAAATAATATAACTGATATAAAGAATAATATAAGTCCTGTACCACCATCAGGTTGTAAAAGCGTTAAAATTGTAAATATTGCGCCTAATACAAGTGGTGTTAATGCTACTACAGGATTATCTAGTCTTTTTTGATTCATTTGATAGTATACACCAGTAAATAAAATAAGTGCTACTTTAGCAAATTCACTCGGTTGAAGACCAAATGGTCCAATATAAATCCAGCTTTTAACACCCGCAGATGTTTCTTCTCCTGCAACAAGTAAAAATATAAGCATTAGTATTAATACTCCCGCAATCAAGAATATTAATTTATTATATTTTTTTAATGGTTTTCTAATTATTATAATTGCCATTACAAGTGCTGAAACTAAAAATATTAATTGTCTAAAAAAATATTTTGTATTTTCTCCTGTATTTAAAAATGATTTCATGCTTGATGCATCAAGTATCATAAATAAACCAAAGATAAACATAAATATTGATAAAATTAATAATGGTTTGTCCATTTTGTTAAATGCCCTTATCATTTTCTTATCACCTAATATAATTTTAACATAAATATATAAAATTACCTAGATATTAGGTAAATTAAATAACATTTTATTTACATTATTAATACAATATAATAGAAAACAAAAAGGAGGTAACGTTATGTATTATTACGGATACAGTGGTGGTTATGGATATAATAATCCTTGCTGTGGCGGTAATCAAGGTGGTTATGTTTATCCAGTAAATACTGGTTATGGATATAATAATGGCTCAGGTGCCGCTATTATATTAGTATTATTTATATTACTTGTAATAGTTATAGGAGCAGGATTCTTTAATAGAAATAACTAAACAAAAAAAGCCTTTTGGTCTATCCAAGAGGTTTTTTAATTAGACTTATTCCACATAAATCATCACATCCATATGATGCGACTACTCCATTTATATCTCTTCTAATTACTCTATCAAAATAATGTAAATCTTCTAAATATGTTACTATATCATCCATATTTACATATTTTTCATTAAGAGTACCAACTACTACAGCACTACTTTCAAAAGACTCTTTATTTTCATTATTTACTATATTTTTTGTAAAATTAATCATTCCATCTTTTCTTTTAGATTTAAATATATTTTTAGTATATAAATTGCCTTCATCATTAAAGTCAACTCTAAACTTTATACCCGCAATGACTGCCGTTTTAAGACCAATTAATAAAGCTTTTTCTTTTTTGCATAATTCTGATTTATTTCTTCCACTTCTTATAAATCCTTTTGGATCAGGTACATAAAAGCTAGATGCAATCCTTTTCTTTATATCATTTAAGTAATTGACTATTTTTTTAGCATCATAACCTTTTCTTCTTAAATGTTCAGCAATTTCACTAATAAGTGTCCCACCAGTTGCACCTGTAAATGTATCTACAACATATATTTTATTTTCATATTCATCATTTAACTCATTTGCGGCAAGTGAAGCAGAATTAAAACTTCCTTCACTAATACCACTACTCATACTTAAATGTACAACGTCTTCTTTATCTTTTAATATTGATTCAAATTTATCCATAAAGTCACTTAATATTGGTGAAGCAGTTGTAAACACACTTCCATTTTTTGTTTTTTCCAGTATAGATTTTGAATCTATATCAATAACATCTCTATATGTCTTATCCTTATTTTCAATTATAGTTGCAGGTATCATATTATCCATATTTAATGGATCTATACCACTATCACATGTTACTATTACTTTTTCCATAAAAGCCTCCTCTAGTAGAATATTTAATGCTACTTTATGCATAATTATAACAAATCTAGTAAATTTATTTGTAAATTTTAGTTCTTATTTACACACATTAAGAAAAATTTTACATATTAAACAAAATATGATAAAATATTTATCGGATTTAGGGGTGATGTATATGATTAAATCTAATCAAATTTTAGATGAAAAGGATAAAAGACTTAGAAAAAAAAGTATTGATGTAACTTTTCCTTTAGAAGATAAATATAAAAAATTCATAGATGAATCAATTGAGATGCTTACTTTAAGCCAAATTGAAGAAGAAGCAAAAAAGTATAATTTAAGACCTGGTATGGGACTTTCTGCAGTACAAGTTGGAATTTTAAAAAGAATATTTGTAATTGTTTATGAATATGAAGAAGGAAAATTTGAAAATTATATTTTCATTAATCCAAAGATTTTAAGTCATTCAGAAGAAATGGTTTATGTTGATGGTGGTGAAGGATGCCTTAGTGTAAATAGAGAAATTGAAGGTATCGTTCCAAGATATGCAAGACTTAATGCTGAATACTATGATATAGATGGTAATAAACATAAAATAAGATTAAGAGAAGAACTTGCAATAGCATTCCAACATGAATATGATCATTTAAATGGTATACTTTTCTATGACAAAATAGATAAGAAAAATCCATATAAAAATCAAAACTTAATGAGAGCAATTTAAAAGAAAGTTTTTAAAAACTTTCTTTTATTTATTTTCATTTATCCAACTTGTTAATTCATCTTTACTTTGAAATCCAACTTTTTTTGATATTAATTTTCCTTCTTTGAATAGTAATAAAGTTGGTATACTAAGTACTCCAAATGTATTTGCAATTTCACCACTTTCATCTACATCAACTTTGCAAAATGAAACATAATTTATTTCATTTGATAATTCTTCTACTATTGGTGATATCATTCTGCAAGGTCCACACCATTTAGCAAAAAAGTCAACTAATACCATTTTTCCATTTATTTCATTATTAAAATTATCTTTATTTAATATTTTTACGCTCATAATTACTCTCCCACTTTACATTTTGTTATTTTATTTTTTGAATATAAATATTCAAGTGAATCTTTTTCTATAACTTTATTTTTTTCCATTATATCAATTGATTTACAATTAAATTCTGAATCTGATAATTTATCTTTTTCTTTTATTAAATCATTAATATCATTTAATGATGATATTGTACTATCAATCTCTTTAGATACAAATGGTGTTTTTTCTAAAATAAAGTTTCTAATATTTGATTCTGTAAAAAATTCATTATTATTAAGCCCAAATATTGGTGATGATAATATAAATAATATTATAAACACTATTAAATAATATTCTATAGCTCCTAAAACTGCTCCTAAAATTTTAGATGGAATCGCAAGTATTATAGTTGCTCTTAATATTTTTTCAAATACTGAACTTATTTTTATAAGTATAATAAGAATTGTACTTAATACTGAAAAAACTAATAAAAATGCAAATCCTTCATATACAATTATATTTAAAACTGCTAAATTTTCAAATAATCCACCAAAACTAAAAAATGGTAAATGTTCATACATTATTGATGATACAGGATTTTTAAGTATAAATGATAGTATAAGCACCAAAATCATTCCAACTGTAATTACACTTTGTTTTATTATTCCCCTTTTAAAACCTACAATCGCACCAAATAATATTATCATTATAATTATAATGTCAAGCATATCTATTCTCCTTTACTTTACATATTAATTATATTATAATTTTACCAAAAAATAAAGATTTATGATAAAATATTCTTATGAGGTGATTTTTTAATGACAATTTCTTTTAAAATAAGTAAAAATACAATGGATAAAATGTGTGAGCATTATAAATATATAAAAAGAGATAAAACTCCTGCATATGCTTTATTTCAAGCAAAAGATGCAGATACTGTAATTACACTTTATGAATCTGGTAAAGTTGTTTTTCAAGGTGTAAGTGCAGATATAGATGCGAATATATGGAAAGAAACTGAAATGATTCTTAACGGTAAACCAGTTACAATAGAACCTAAAAAAGAAAAAAAAGTTGATGATGATAAAACTGATTACTATTTTATTAATTCTATTGGTTCTGATGAAGTTGGTACTGGTGATTATTTTGGACCTATTATAGTTTGTGCATCTTATGTAAATAGAAAAGATATTTCTTTCCTTGAAGAACTGGGTGTTAGAGATTCAAAAAAACTTACTGATGATAAAATTTTAAAAATTGCACCAGAAATAATTAAAAGAATACCACATCAAGAAGAAATAATATCTAACACAGAATATAATAATATGCAAGATAATGGTTATAATATGAACAAAATTAAAGCAATATATCATAACAAAGCAATTTTAGGTCTTATGAAAAAAGATAATTTCGTATATGATATGGTTGTAGTAGATCAATTTACTCCAGAAAGAAATTATTATAATTATTTAAAAAGTGAACCTAATGTATTTAGAAAGATAAAATTTACAACTAAAGCAGAAGATAAATGTTTATCTGTTGCTTGTTCTTCTATAATAAGTAGATATCTATTTTTAAAAGAAATTGAAAAAATGGGAAATAGTCTTGGATCATTTATTCCAAAAGGCGCAAGTACTTTAGTTGATGATTATGGAAAGAAAATAGTTCAAAATTTTGGTAAAGAAAAACTTAGAAGTATTGCTAAGTTAAATTTTAAAAACACAGAAAAAATATTAAATGAAAACTAGGAAAAATTTTATTCCTAGTTTTATTATCTCATAAATCCAATATAAATCATGAATATTGTAAGTATAACACTTATTACTATTCCATTTACTCTAGAACTTTTTTGTTCTCTATTATCAATACCTATACCTACTCCCATAGATATTAGATATCCACCAATAAGTCCACCAATGTGAGCTGCATTTCCTATTCCAGGAGTTGTAAATCCAATAATTAAGTTCAGTATTACAACTGGTACAATTTGATTTATCAAAGAGTTACCAATATATCCTCTATATTTAATTCCAAAGTATAATATTGAACCAAGAAGACCAAATATTGCTCCTGAAGCGCCTGCTGCTACTGTATTTGCCGAAGATAATGCAACTGTAAACAATGATCCCATAATTGCACTAAAGAAATAAATTATTAAATATTTTACTTTTCCATAAAAATATTCAACTTGAGTTCCAACAATATATAATGAATACATATTAATTAATAAATGAAATATACCAATATGTAAAAATGCCGATGTTATAATTCTATAATACTCTCCTGCCTTTGTTAAAACTACATAATTTGCTCCAAAATTAATTAACGTTTGTGTGTCTTCTGAACCATTGCCTAATAAATACATAAGTATAAATACTATAACATTAATTAATATAAGTACATATGTTGCGACTGGTTTTCTATTTTTCATAAACTTCTCTCTTTCTTTTCCTTCTTTTATATTTTTTTCTTCTATTTCTCTTGTAATTCTACCAACTAGTTCAAAACCTGTTTCTTCATATTTAAAATCATCTTCCATATTTTTATAACTTTTTTTAATATATTCATTTGTTAAAAAACTATCTTCATCTTTAACAACTATTCCAATATATTTATCATCAAAGTTATCTATTTCTTTTGTATAAAAATTTTTATCTAAGTAAATAGATAATACATTCATAGAAAAGTCTAATAATTTTCTTTTTAATTGTTTTGCTATATGTTTTGTTTTTAATACATCATAATCATATTGTTCTTTATTTATAATTTTTCTTGTAACTATTCTAACAATACTATATTCATTATTTTTATTTTCAAGCCATATCTCATCTTCTATTCCTTTTATTATAATAGGACTATAGTTTTCTTTTACAATAAAATAATGTATTATCTTCATCACAAGTAAATCATAATTATCCATTATTGTTAAATCCATTTTATCTCCTACTCTTCTTTGTATTCTTCTAGTATTTTATTAAATTCTTCTGGAACTTCACAAGAAAAAGTCATTACCTCTTTTGTAGTTGGATGAGTAAATGTTATTTCTTTGGCATGTAAAAGTTGTCCAAATTTTCCATGATTATTTTTTCCATATACTGGATCATTAATAACAGGATGATTTATATATTTCATATGTACTCTTATTTGATGTGTTCTACCTGTTTCAAGTTCACATTCTATTAAACTTGCATTTTTATATCTTTCAAGTACTCTAAAATGTGTAATTGCATCTTTTGAATTTGTACTTGTTACACACATTTTCTTTCTATCTGATGGGTCTCTTCCAATAGGTGCATCTATTTCACCTATATCATGATTTATTACTCCAGAAACAAGTGCAATATATTTTCTTTTTATCTTTTTTTCTTTTAATTCTTCTGCTAAAATTCTATGTGCTTTATCATTTTTAGCAACTATTAAAAGTCCACTAGTATCTTTATCAATTCTATGAACTATACCTGGTCTAAACTCACCATTTACATGGCTTAAATCTTTACTTAAATACATAAGACCATTAACAAGTGTTCCACTATAATTACCTGGTGCAGGATGAACTACAACTCCACTTTTTTTATTTATAACCATTACATCATCATCTTCATAGACAATATCTATATCCATTTTTTCTGGTTTTACACTCATATCTTCTTCTTTATCAGTAATCAAAATAACATCTCCATTTGATACTTTGTAACTACTTTTTATAACTTTGTCATTTACAAGTATTAACTCTTCATCAATCAATTTTTGAATTTTTGCTCTTGAAAAACTATCATCTAATTTACTTGATAAATATTTATCTATTCTTTCATTCTTTTCTAAGTTTTCTACTTCTATCCTTATTTTTTCTTCCATTATTATCACTTCCTTCAAATAAAATAAGTAAAATTGCTCCTATAACAATTGCGGCATCTGCTAAATTAAATATTGCAAAATTAAACTTAAATATTACAAAATCTAAATAATCAATTACATAACCATAGAATATTCTATCATATAAATTACCTAATATTCCACCTAATAATAAGCCATATGCAAGTATTCCAATTTTATTTACATTTTCTTTATTAATAGTTCTATAAATTAAAAACAATACTATTAATGTAATAAATATTAAAAAAAGTACATTACCTGAAAAAAGAGAAAAAGCTGCTCCCTCATTATGGCAATTTGTTATATAAAAGAAACCATCTATAATTTTGTTTCTTACATTAAGTACAAAATTGTTTGTAACTAATACTTTTAAAATTCTATCTATAATTATTACTATTAAACTAATTATTCCAATTTTTTTCACTTTTTTCACCCACTATTATTATATCATGACTTTTACTTTTTTCATACCTTTATTTACTCATATCTAAGTGCATCAATTATATTTAATCCACTTGCTTTTCTTGATGGAATAATATTTCCTATTATACATACTAAAATACTTAGAATTATTCCAAAAATCATATATTTTAAATTTACATTAACTATACTTATATCAAATTTAGATTTTGTTACACTATTTATTAAATCAGATAATATTTTTGATATAATACAAGAAAATATTCCTGTAAAAAATCCTATTAAAATTGCTTCTGTTTTAAAAATCTGCTTTATATCTTTTTTTCTAAAACCAAGTGCTCTTAAAATACCTATTTCTTTTGTTCTTTCTAAAACATTTATACTAAAAACTATAATCATCATTATGCATGAAACTATAAGTGAAAGAAAGGAAAAACTAGATAATACATAAGTTGCAATATCTAAATAGTTAAATATAGTATCTGTATATTCTTCCATATTTGATAGTTCAAAACCCATTTTCTTCATTCTTTTTTTAACATATTCTATATTTTCTTTTTTATCTATTTCTATTTTTATTTCTGTTGGTTTTAATTCTTCATCTAACTCTGAATAAATCTTTTCTAAAGTATTATAAGTAACATATGCATAATTAGAATTATTTATTAAGTTAACTTTTCCATTTTTATATATTCCAGATATTTCTAAATTTTTAGTTAATAAAGTAGGACTAGTTTTTGATGAATCTAATAGATATAATTTAATATTTTTTCCAACTAAATCATTTTGTCTTTTGTTTAAAATATTATCACTAAGATATTCACTTATAACGATTTCATTCGTCTTTGGAACATTTCCTAATTTTATATTTTTATCTTTAATATTCGAATTACTTGATAAACTAACTAAATCATATTTTTTACCATTATAAACTATATATGCAGACGTATATGATATGTCTTTTTTTATGTTAGTAACATGATCTATTTTTCTTATTTTATCTATTTCACTTTTACTATAATATTTTACATCATATAATTCATTTTTACCCTTTTCGCTTACAGTAAATAAAAGAGGATTTACATTATTTTTAAGTTCATTACTAATATATTTTTTTACTCCACTTCCAATATAAAGACTTATTAATATCCCAATAACTCCTATAGAAGATGCGGTTATAAGAAGTATATTTCTTTTTAGATTCTTTATAATATTACTTAATCCTAATTTAACACACATAAAAGAGTTTAAATTTCTTTTTAAACTTTTATTTTTCTTTTTTACGTTTTTAACATTTTTTAGTATTTCATCCTTTTTTATTAATCCATCTTCTATAGTAATTACTCTACTAGAATACTTTTTAACCTTATTTGAATGTGTTACAACAATGACAAGTTTTCCATCATTTGATATTTGTTTTAGAATTTTTAATACTTTATCTGCATTTTTAGAGTCAAGAGCTCCTGTTGGTTCGTCTGCCAAGATAATATCTGGTTCATTTATAATCGCTCTAGCAAGTGCGACTCTTTGTTTTTGCCCTCCTGATAATTCTGTTACCTTTTTATTTTTATATTCAAGTAATCCAACTTTTTCTAATGCTGATTCTACCATTTTAATTTTTTTTATTTGTTTTACATTTGTCATATCTAACATAATCATAACATTTTCAAATACACTTAAATAAGGTATTAAATTAAAATTTTGAAAAACAAAACCAATTTTATCTCTTCTATAATTATCTTTATCTATTTTCTTTATGTCTTTTTTATTTATTGTAACTGTTCCTATATAATCATCATCAAGTCCACCAATAATATTCATAAGTGTTGATTTACCTGATCCACTTTCTCCATAAATACAAACAAATTCACCACTTTTTAAAGTTAAGTTAATATCTTTTAATACTTCTTGTACTTCGTTTTTATTAATTTTATAATTCTTTTTTACGTTTTTCAGCTTCAATAACATAAATACCCTCCTGATATTTATATTATCCGTTTGTACCTTAAATTCCCCTAAAAATTCGTTTATTATACTCAATTGGTACTAATTTTTTTCTTCTAACTTCATTTTTATCACAAAATAAGTGTTCATGTTTCTTAAAGAAACTAAATAGTAAGTCTTTATTTTCATCATCCTTAACAACCTTTTTAAAATTATTTAATGCATCTTCTTCTGACATTGAAATTGGATAATTTACTCTATAAAAATCTAAATATACTAAATATTTTTTAAATATTAGTAAATTTTCTTTATTTATTCCAAGTAATTCTTCAAAATCCTCTAATTTAAAATTATATTGTATTCCTTCTATAAACCAAGTTTCAAAAGTTAAATCTTTTTTTCTAAGTTCATAATTTTCTAATATATCATTCATAAAAATTCTCCTATCTAGTTACCTTTAAAATTATTAATCAAATTAGATTAGAATTTTGTCGAATTATAATATATTTTATAAATTTATAAAAAAAATAACTACTATAATTAGTAGTTAATATCTTTTAATTTATTATATCTAGAAATGCATCTATATTTGTTTTTCTAATATTACCATTATTATTTATTAAATCCAATATTTCATCTTTTGTTAAGTATTTTACATACTCTACTTCATCTTCTTGATAAGTTAATGAATTTATATCAATATCTTTCTTTATATAAAATACATCTTTAAATGCATCATCATATTTATATGTTTTAAATAGTTTTACTTCATCCTCATTAATATCTATACCTAATTCTTCTTTTATTTCTTCTATAATAGCTTCTTTACTTGTTTGACCAGATTTTACATGACCACCTGTTGTAGCCCATACATTTTTCTTTCTTTTTGATGTCATTTGAAACAAAAATTCACCCTTGGAATTTTCTATAAATGCAAGTACAACAATTGAATATCTTCCTTTTGGTACAATTAATTTTGTTCCTTTTTCTCTAAATAATTTTTCTCCTGTTAAATTTTTATTTTCATCATATAAATCAGTATATTCTCCATATTTACCATTTTCTAACATAATTTTTTCTACCTCCTTAATATGTTCTTTTAAATCTACTCCGATTGATTTATAATTTGTATCTATTAATTTAATTTTATTGCCTTTCTCCATAACTCTTAACATTTCTATTCCATGTTCTAATTTTTCCAAATCGCTTTTTTCACTATTCTTAAAATTTTGTAAAAACTCCTTCGTATAACCATATAATCCCATTACTCTGTATGCTTTTCCATACTCAAATTCATAAGGAATAGGCGAACGAGAAAAATACATTGCAAAATTATCATTATCTGTCACTACTTTTACAACATTTCTATCATAAAATTCTTCTTCATTAGTAATTTTACTTTTTAATCCAACATATTCTAAACTTTCATCATTTAACATTACATCTATTATAGATTCTATAGCACCTGGATCAATTAAAGGTTCATCACCTTGTATATTTATATAAATATCTCCATCTAAATTATCTGATTCTATCGCTATTTTTTGCGCTGCGGTTGTTTCATTTGTTTCGTTACATATACATGTTATATTATATTTATTACAACATTCTTCTATTTCTTTATCAGATGTTGCAACAAAAATTTCATCTAACTTTTTTACTTTACTTGCACTTTTATATACCCAATAAATCATTGGTTTACCAAGTATTAACGCAAGTGCCTTACCAGGAAATCTTGTACTATTCATTCTTGATGGAATCATTCCAATAACTTTCTTTTTCATTTATTTATTATCCTTTCTTTTTCCAAAATTTTTTCTACTTCTCTATTTTGAATAGTGTTATCAGTAACATGCATTATTATGTCATAATAATATTCTGTAACATATGCTTTAAACGTATCTCTAATAATTTGTTTTAATTTCATTGTTTCTTTTGATTGTGGTAATCCGGTCATAGGTTTAACTCTAAAATCTGGATATTTTAAATTTAATTTTAGTACCCTGATTATATAATCAAGAGAGTTGTAATCATCCATTTCAAGTGATTTTATCATCGCACTATATTTTTTATCTAATTTTTCCGTTTTTATATCATCAGTACTATAAATATCATAAATAAATTTCTTAATATTCTCTTTTTTTATACTTATATTTTCACTGGATAAAATAGAAACATCACTAGATATTTTAGAAATATCTTTTTCTATTTCATCAAATTTATTTCTTGCTGGAGTCCACAATATACAATAATATGGTTCATTTATCATCTCGACTATTTCGTTAAATTTATTTTTTATAATTTCTAATTCTTCTTTAGTAAATAAATTTTCATAAAACCAAGATAAATCATAACTTCTTCTATAAATTGATGTATTAAATAATCTAACTGGAACATTCTTTTTATTATGAAATAATGCAAGTGCAGTTCTATGTGCGCCATCATGTATAGAATAGTTTAAATCTGTTTCTATTTTCGACTCATTATCATAAGAATTTTCTACAGATTTTATCAAAGAAATAAACCTATCATTCCAATCTTTGCCTGTTCTAAGCATTTGCATTTTTTTATATAAATCAAATCCAAAATCATTAAGTCCATAATAATTTTCTATTGCTAAGTACTTTACAACAATATCAACAGCATTAAAATTCATTCCTTTAAATTGTGCCAAGAAAAGATCATTTGTTGGAAAATCAATATCTTTATATATTACATCATCAAAAATAGGATAATCTGTTTGTTTTCCGTGCTCTTCTATATACTTATCTAAATACATTATTATTCCCCCTCTTCTAATATATTTTCGATTATTTTTTCGTTATATCTAACTCTATGTTCTAACGGTATTTTCTTCATATATTTTTCTATTTTTTGATAACCAATTTTCTTATTTTTTAAGTATTCGGCATATGTTCTATGAGTTTTTTCAAAAGCACTTATAGAATATGAGAAATCTGGTTTCCAATCATATATTTTTTTAAAGTTTAAAACTTCATTTTCCATTAATTCATAAATATATTTCATCTTATACTTTTTATCACTATAAGTATTTAAATAATATGTTATTAATTCCGTTTTAAGATTCCCAGGATCTCTTCCCATTCCTAAAACTGCAGAATCTATTATTACATTTTTATATCTTGTATTTTTCTGCATAAGTATTTGTGCTGCCCCAAACGCAGAAGATAAATTATCATGAAGGTGTAAACCTACATTTATATCATTTCTTAATAAATTATTTATAAGATTTAATTTATTATTGAAATCATTATTTAAAAGTAAGCCAAATGTATCTACAATAGAAAAATAATCAATATCTATTTCATTTACTTTTTTTATTAATTCAATTATTTCTAAATTATTATATCCAGAAAAATTAATTGGATTTATTGAACATATATAACCCTTTTTCTTAACCAATTTACAATATTTTATTGCTTTATTTAAATATTCTTTATGAAATGATACCCTAATCATTTTTACATAACCATCACAATTTTCTAGTTTGTTTATATCATATTTATCTACTTGAACAAGTAGTGATATAATTGAATTTTTTAAATCAATTTTACTTAGTAAATTATTTGCTTCATATACATAATTAAATCTAGTCTTATTCTTATCATATATACAATCTTCTAAAAAACCTATTTCAATTATATCTATATTACTATTTGAAAGATTTTGAATTATTTTTTTTATAGTTGAATAACCAAATTCACAATTATTTAAGTGTCCACCATCTCTAAGTGTACAATCTAAAATTTTAACTTTATCATAGTTTGCTTTTAAATCTAAGTTATAAAAACTCGTTAAAAACTTTGCTACACCAGAGTCATTATTACTGCTAGTCCAAAAATTAATGTTATCTAATCCATTAGAATTTTTCATTTTTATTCCAATATTAGATTTTTTTAATGTTTCATAATCTGTTTTGTCATTTCCAAACGAAATTATATTATATTCATCATAAAAGAATTTATTTATAATATTAATTACATTTGATTTTTCCGATCCTTTAGGATATATTTTATAGCAATTTAAAAAACTTTTATAAATAATTACAAGATTATATTTTTTACAGATTTTTTTAACATAATCAATATTATCTGTAAATATTGTTATTGAAAAGCAATCATTTAAGTTAATTTTATTGATATCAGAATATATTGTTTCAATAAAATCATATTTATCAATTCTATTTCTATAAGAAGTATTTAAACATTCAATTATAAATAAATCATTATTTTTTACCACTTCATCAATTATTTTTTTCACTTCTATTTTATTTAACGGATTACAAAAAAATATATGTTCGTCTGAAAAAATATAATTGCCATTAAAGCAAGAAATAAAATTCGGCTTTATTATTTTTTTATACTTTAAAACTTCATTATAACTATGAGAAGTATTTATTAATACTTTAGAGCCTTTATTTTTACATTCTTCTATAACTTTAATAGTATAATCGTCAATTTTCAAATCATCGTTGAGTAAAGTTTTATACAAATTTACAGAAATTAAATTTTTTTTCATTTTTTTACCCCACAAATTTATCTATATTATATATATTCACATTTAATCAGAAGTATTACATCAATCCGTTATTAGCTTTCAGTTAATTAAACATAGTATACTACTTGTTAACTTGCAAGTCAATAAAAAACACAAATATAAATTCATATTATACTTTTGTTTTCATTTCGTATTTATTTTACAAATTTTACACTTCCATTATTTCCATTTACTTCTATTTGTTCTTCATCCTTTAATTTTTCAATAGCATCATAACCCAGTCCTGTTACACATGGAATTCCAAGTTCTCTTGAAATAATTGCAGTATGAGATAAAAAACCACCTTCCGCAGTTATTATTCCAGAACTTCTAAGAATAATAGGAACCCAATCTGGATCTGTATAATCAGTTAGTAATATGCTTCCATCTTCGAAAGTATCTACTTCATCTAGTCCTTCTAAATAAATAGGTTTGCCTATTACTGTTCCTGAAGATGCCACAACTCCAATAAAAGAATCTTCTGTTGTATTTTCTTCTTTATACTCTATTTTTTTCGTAACTGGTCTATATTGTAACCATACTAACTTATCATCTAAAATGCACCATTCAAGATCCGCAGAAGAATTTAGTTTTTGTTGTAATTCTAGACAACTTTCTCCTACATTCTTACCATCTACATTTAAATTATTATTGTCACTATTAGGCCATTTTTCAGAAGTAGGTTTTACATGTCCACTTACTAATTTTTCTCCATTACCATTAACCCATTCTAAATATCCAGAATTAATATTATTTCCAATCCATACCCCAGAAAGAATAGGCTCTTTAAATTTTTGAACTACAACTGACATATATGGATTATCAGTATTAAAATGTTCTACATATGAATTAACTCTTTCATTGTTAATTGAATCTCTTACGCATTCAACATTCTCATATATTTCATTCTTTGGTACATTTAACTTTGATATAAATAATCCCGCGAATGAATTATTTTCATTATCTTCTACTGTTGCAGAACTCCTAATCGCATAATTTTGATTTTTTAATTTTTCCATTTCATCTTTATACAAGCCTTCTTTTAGTGATGTTACGCTTATCAAATATGTTTCTGGAACATTTAACCCATATGTATTTAATATTGAAAGTCCAAGTCCTTTACCACCTATTATATTTGCAAGATTTTTGTTTTCATTAACTAATATAAACCTAGATAATATATTAATATCTATTAAAGGAACATTATCTAAAATTACAAGCATAAGTAAACTTTTTCCAGATACTTTTTCTAAATGTGGATAATTTTTTCTTACTATTTCTTCAAAAGATCGTCTTGCATCTCTATGATCTTTTATTAAATCTCTTTCATGAAATACATGTTCTTCATCTTGATAATATTTCATTAACAAATATATCTTAACAATTTCATCATTTAAATCAATATTGATTTCATTTTGAGTATTAAAATTAGTTAAACTTGATGGTTTATAATTGTCTATTTTTTTAAGTTCATCTAAATAATTATCACCATATTTTTTCTTAAATTCATCTAAAATTTTTTCTGTAATTATCGAGCCTTCTGTTATTACTTCAATCATTCCATAATAGGCATATGCATGTCTATATTTATACCATTTTTCTATTTTATCATCACATGAATCTGCATCATTTTTTAATTTTATACATTCATCCTTTAGCTTTAATATTAAATCATTATAATCTTCCGCTGTAAATGTATCTACATTAATGTAATCAATTATTTTAGAAATTTCATCTGACAAATCTGGATTAAGTGCTATATCATACTTTAACATTGTAAGCCATTCATTATCAGTTACAAATTCTTCTAACTTTTGAAGTTCTTTTTTAAATTTATCTATATCTTTATACTTTTCTATACTTATAAAACGCATATTTTCTCACCATCTTTTATTTCATTATAACAAAAAAAGCCCACAACGGACTATTTTTTCATTATTCTAAGTGTATTTAATATTGAAATAATTGTAACACCAACATCTGCAAATACTGCTTGCCACATATTTGCAATTCCAATAACGCTAAGAACTAATATTAGAATTTTTACACCTATAGAGAATATTAAATTTTCTTTTATAATTCTTTTTACTTTATTTGAAATGCTTATTGCTTTATTAATCTTACTTATATCATCATCCATAATAACAATATCACTTGCTTCAATCGCTGATGATGAACCAATAGATCCCATAGATATTCCAATATCTGCTCTCTTAAGAGATGGAGCATCGTTTATTCCATCACCTATAAAGGCAACTACATCTTTATCATTTAGTAATTCTTCTAATTTTTCATATTTTTCTGTTGGTAAAAGTTCATAATAAACTTTATCTATATTTAATTTTTCTGAGACAGAAAGAGCATTTTCTTTTGAATCACCTGTAAACATATATGTTTCAATACCTTTTTTAGATAATTCATTTAAAGTGTTTTCTACTCCTTCTTTTATTCCATCATTAATAGTAAGTGATGAAACTATTTTATCATCAATAGATAGATATATATTTAAAGAACCATCATCTTTTATATCAAACATTTTATTGTTACCTATTTTGATTTTTTTATCATCGTATGTATAACTTACACCAAGGCCCTCTATTTCCTTATGATTTTTTACTTTTTCATTTACTTCTATATTTACATAATTCATTATTGATTTAGCAATTGGATGGTTTGATAAATTTTCACCTAATGCATAAAGTTTTAAAATATAATCTTCACTATAACTACTATCTAGTAAGTTAAAACTTGTAACTTTAAATGCTCCACTTGTTAATGTACCTGTTTTATCAAATACTATTTTATTAACTCTTGAAAGTAAATCAAGATAGTTACTACCTTTAACTAATATTCCATTTTTACTTGATACACCAATACCAGTAAAATATGAAAGTGGTACTGAAATTGCAATTGCACATGGACAAGATATAACTAAAAATACTAGTGCTCTATAAATTGATTCATATGTTGTAAGATCTGTGAAAAGTATAAAGCATATAAATGTAATTACACTTATTATAAGTACTATTGGAGTATAATACTTAGCCATTTTTGCGACAAATGTTTCTGTCTTTGATTTTTTATCAGTCGCATCTTCTATAAGTGATAATATTTTTGAAACAGTACTATCATTAAATAATTTAGTTGCTTTTATCTTTATCACTTTTCCTTCATTTATTGATCCAGATAATACTTCATCATTTTCTTTTTTATTAACTAGGTCACTTTCACCAGTTAAAGAAAATAAATTTAACTTAGTTTCACCTTCAATAACTATTCCATCAACTGGAATTTTTTCACCCTTTTTTATTATTAATATATCATTAATTTTTACGTCTTCTACATTTATTACTTTTGTTTTATCACCAACAACTTTATTTGCAAAGTCTTGTTTTATATTCATTAAATCTTTAATTGAATTTCTTGAATTATTAACGGCTTTTTCTTCTAATATTTTACCTATTTCATAAAGAGTTATAACCATTAATCCTTCCATTTGTTTATCTACAAAGTAAGCACCAATTGCGGATATTGTAATAAGTGCATTTTCATTAATTGTATGTGACTTTATAAGCATTTTAAACGCTACTTTAAATGTTCTATAAAGTAAAATAACATATGACGCTATAATAAGTATTTTATTAATTATTTCATTATTAAAATTAACATATAATCCAAGTAAAGCAATTATAATGCCAATAATTAATCTTATTAAATTATAATTTTTTTTAGTTTCTTTTGCTTCTTCATCTATTTTAGTAACTACTACTTCTGGTTCTATTTTAGTAACAATATTACTAATATCTTCTATTTTTATATCATCATTGGACATAAAAGATAATGTTAGTGATGAAAAGTTTACAACTACATCACTTAAATTATTTTCTTTTTTTAATCTTTCCTCTATTTTATTCGCACAATTTGCGCAATCTAAATTATTTAATCTATATTTATATTTCTTCAATGTGTTCAAGACCTTTCTCTAATATTTTTTCAACATGATCATCATCAAGTGAATAGTAAACTACTTTACCTTCTTTTCTTGATTTTATAAGATTAGAATCTTTTAATAATTTTAATTGATGAGATATTGCTGATTGTGTACTCTTTGTAATATATGCAATATCATAAACACATAACTCACTTTCTTTTAATGCACAAAATATCTTCATCCTAGTAGTATCTCCAAAAAGTTTAAAAACTTCCGCAAGCTCAAACATTTTTTCATCATCAATAATATTATTTAAAACTTTATTTACTCTTTCTTTATCTATAATAATTTCTTCCATAAAAATTTCCTTTCATATGAATTTCTATTCATATGTATTGTACCACTATATTATTCATAAGTCAATAATATATGAATATTTATTCATATATATGTGCAACAAAAAAAATCCCTCGAACGGGATTAATTTCATTAATGGCGGAGTGAGAGGGATTTGAACCCTCGCGGCAGTTACCCCCTTAGCAGGGGCGCCTCTTCAGCCTCTTGAGTATCACTCCAACGCGCAATATAATTTTACCATTTCTTACGCGATAGGTCAATATTAATTTTAAGATTTTATTTGATATTTATCATAATTATATTCATCTTTACAAACTTTTTCAAAACCAGACTTAAGTGCTAAACACTTACTTGGTTCATTATCTTCCTTTATTAAAAGACTTATTTGAGTAGTATCTTCCTTTATTCTTTCTAATAATTCTTTAAGTAAAGATAAACAATATCCTTTATTTCTATACTTTTTTAAAATAGCATAATTAATATATAAATCTTCTTTTTTACCATCTAGTTCTACCGAACCAATTATTTCATTTGTAAGTAATAATCTGATCAAATATAATGTATTGTATATTTCATCTGTTTTGAAGTATCTATATGCATCAACTACATCTGAAAACGATTCATCCTTAGGAATAATATACTTATTTATTTCACTATCCATATCAAATCTATTTATCATACTAACATGTTCTTTGTTATCATAATCAAAACTTTCTAATGTAAAATCTTGTAAATCTATCTTTTTCACATTTACCACCCCATTTAAAGCGATATATATAATATCAAAAAAGAGCATTTCTGTCAAAAAAATGCTCTATTAACTATTTTCTATTAAATAATTTATATTAAATTGTATAAGACTCATAACAAGTTCTTTAGTTTCATCATCTACATTTCTAATATTTTTTACAATATTAAATGATTTTTTTATATTAAAGAAATCATTAGTATCTTTTATACCACTTTTTTCAAATGCTTCAAATACTGTTTCAATCATTTTTCTTCTTTGCTCATCATTATGTTCATCAAGCCATAAAATAATACTTTCTCTTAAATTTGAACTTATTTTACTTAAAGATGCTTCTTTAAAAGAAGTACCATCTGTTTGCCAAGTTGAAACAGAATGTGCCATAAAATCTCTTCTTGTTGATTTTATAACTTTAAATTTATCATTTCTTAAAAGAACACCAATATAACTATAATTAGGTACAATATGAATAAGTCTATCTCTTACCCTTTTATAATTATCTGATTCAATTTCTGCTTTTCTAAGACCCGGTCCATCATTACTATAAATTTTCTTTATTTTTTTATTTACAAGTTTTTTTGCAAACATTGATGAGACAAGTGCTAAATTACCACCTTTTGAGTGTCCACCAACCATTACATTTTTATCATAAAATCTAACACGTTTATTTATATATTCTATCGCAAGTGTTTGTGCTGGAACAGGAAATTTATAAGATAGTTCAAAATCCTCTTTCCATCCACTTAATAAGTTATCAGTTCCTTCAAATGCAACATAAGTAAAATTCTTTTTAACTTTAAAACATACCGCACCAAACTGTCTATCAGAGTCTGCAATATACTTAAAGTTATACATAAGAACATCTTTATATCTAACTGTATTAACAACTTGTTTTAATAAATGATAACTAACTTTTTGAGCTATTCCTAATTTACTTATTTCAAAATAACTATATTTTTCTAAATATTTTATTCCTGCCTCTTCTAATCTTATGTATTTTCTATTTTCTGGTACTATACCCTCATAATTTAAATATATTAATGAAGAAAATACAACATTATCTATTTCATTAAACGGTTCTTCAAAAAATGTTTTATTACCATATTCTCTTACATATGTACTAATACTTGCCAATTTAATCACCTCAAATATTATATTTACATTATATCATAACTAAATAAAAAGTTAAAAAAAAATCCAATAAAGGATTTAAATTCTTAAATGGTGACCAGTACGGGATTCGAACCCGTGAATGCCGCCGTGAAAGGGCGGTGTGTTAAGCCACTTCACCAACTGGCCAAAAAAATGGCGCCCCAACTAGGACTTGAACCTAGGACCCCTTGATTAACAGTCAAGTGCTCTAACCAACTGAGCTATTGAGGCGTATAAATGGTGGGCCTGAATGGACTTGAACCATCGACCTCACGCTTATCAGGCGTGCGCTCTAACCACCTGAGCTACAAGCCCATTTCATCCTTCAAACAATTACTTCTTAATTCTACATTAAAATTTATAAAAAATCAACACTTTTTGTTAAATTTATTATACTTTTTTATCTCATCAATTAAATACCCCTTTTTAAATAAAACTAATTTTAACAAGTTACTCGTATTTATATAAAACTCAAGATAGTTCGAATATATATCAATTTGGTGACAAGATATAAAAAAACAATTAGCAATTGAAGAATTATATAGTGAATGATGCGAAATGTATCACCAACAAAATAATCGAAGAATGCACAGATAGTAAAACATGGAATAATCTTACTTGAACTATATAACTTTTTAAAGCTTTACTTAAAAGGATTTAAAAATAGAATTTCTCTTTTCCACACCGTTATTAACAAATCCGTGCTGCTAAAATGGCATTATAGTTAAATAATTTATAAAAATGCTTGAATAGAGAACAAATGTTTGTTACTATTATATACAGGAACATTTAATAGTTGGGTGCTACCCCTATCTTTATAGATGGGAGGTGATGCTTGTGGGTAAGAAAGATTTTTTAATCTGTTCTTTAGTCATTATCATCCTTTTACTTATAGCATTACTCTTTGTAATTCTAAAATAAAAGCGCACCTAACTCAGTATTGAATTAGATGCTACACAAATTTTGGGTAACACTCAACACTGCAATATTAAGTGTTCCTTTAATATTTTATGAAGATTCCTTCATCTGTATACAGAATAACATAAAAACGCCTTTTTGACAAGTCGTTTTATTTTTTACTCGAAAAAGTTCGAGTATATATCAATTGGTGCCGATAGTAGGAATCAAACCCACGACCTACTGATTACGAAACAGTTGCTCTATCTACTGAGCTATATCGGCATATAAAAAGTATAACACAAATTTAATATTTTTAATAGTTATTCATATAATTTAATGGTGATATTATGTTTGATGAAAGTGATGCATTAAAAATTGCAAATAAACTAAATATAAAATTCGATAAATTCCCTCTTTGTGATTTTTTAACTGGCTTAAACATAGAACTAGAGCATGGAAAAATAAATAATTCAACCAATGTTACAGATGATGATTTAGAAAAAACAGCAAAAATAGCACTCGCACATCTAAACGAATTTAATGATTACTATAATCCAATTTATGGACTACCTGCATTTGAAAACATGCTAAAAAGCAAACAATTATACTAATATAAAAACACGGTCAATCCGTGTTTTATCTTTCTAACATATTTAACAAGTTTATCTTAAACATATCTTTTTCAGCATTTGCTTTAGATATCATTACACCCTTATAAGTAGGTAACTCTGTCCTATGACCTTCTGATAATATATCTTCAGGTGTAATAGTTTCAAGTAATACTATATTCTTATCCTCATAAACAGTATAATGTAAAGTCATATCTCCATGAACTTTAGCAAACATTTCATCTGTTGGAATCTTTAATGAATATGCTTTAGATCCCTCTTTACTGTTTGTTGAAATAAGTTTCCCCAAAAACTTACCTTCTTTCAAAGAATCATAATATTCAAAAGTTAATTTCTTATAAGCAAGCATATTATACTTTTTAACTGATCTTTCTAACTTTCTAAACTCATTCTCATTTCTATATTCGAAAATATATCCTTTGTTCATCCTAAACACCCCTATTCTTCTTTTTCAAAAAGTGGCCTTATTATATCACCGAAGTTTTATTTTGTCAACATTTTTGTAAAACAAATACCTATTCTGGCTTATTCCACGTAGCATATTTACATTTAGGATAGTTATTACATCCGTAAAATACCTTACCCTTTTTAGTAGTTTTTTCCACTATCATTCCATCACATTCCGGACACTTACATATTTCAACTACCTGTTTTTCTTTTTTCTTTACATATTTACAATTAGGATAATTACTACATGCAACAAATTTTCCATATTTTCCACTTCTAACAACTAATGGATTACCACATAAAGGACACATTTCACCAGTTTCCTCTTCTTTTTTCTTTTCCATATTATCAAATGCATCTTTTACCATTGGTTCAAATTCTTTATAAAACTTATCAAGTAAATTATACCACACTAAATCTCCATCTGCTATTTTATCTAAATCATCCTCCATTTTAGCAGTATACTTTACATTTATTAAATCACTAAAAAATTCTTGTAATTTATCTGTTGTTTCAATTCCTATTTCAGTTGGTACAAACTTCTTTTCTTCAACTTTAACATAACCTCTTTCTACTATTGTTTCCATAGTTTTAGAATATGTTGATGGTCTACCAATACCCAATTCTTCCATTTCCTTAATTAATTTTGCTTCCGTATATCTTGGTTTTGGTTTAGTAAAATGTTGTTCCTTATCTATTTCATTAGATACTAAAACATTAGATTTATAAGTATCAAGAGGAGGAATTATCGCATCTTCACTATCCTCATAATCTCCATATACTTTTAAATATCCATCAAATTTAATTACACTACCAGTAGTTTTAAACTTATAATTATTATTATCAAGTATTACAGTAGTTTGTTCACTTTTAGCATCTTTCATCAAAGACGCTAAAGCCCTTTTATATATCATTGAATACAATTTAAACTCATCAGGAGTTAAAAACTTCTTAACTGATTCCGGTGTTCTATTTACACTAGTAGGTCTAATCGCTTCATGAGCATCTTGCACATTTTCGGTTTTCTTTGACTTTTTTACTATACCCAAATAGTCTTTTCCATACTTAGTTTCTATATATTTATATGCTGATTTAACATATTCATCACTCAATCTAATAGAATCAGTTCTCATATATGTAATTAAACCGACTGTTTCATCCTCTAAATCTATTCCCTCATATAATTTCTGTGCTAAAGACATAGTTTTCTTAGAAGTAAAATTTAATTTAATACTTGCCTCTTGCTCTAACGTACTAGTTATAAAAGGTGGTTTTGAACTCCTTTTCTTATCTTTCTTATCAACACTTTCTATTTTAAATACATTACCTAACTTATTTAATACATCATCCGCTTCGATTTCGTTATGAAGTTCTACTTTATCATCTTTATACTTTTCTAAAGATGCATCAAAATCATTAAATTTAGCCACTATTGTCCAATATTCTTCTTTAATAAAATTTTGGATTTCTCTTTCTCTATCCACTATTAATTTAAGTGCTACACTCTGTACTCTCCCAGCACTCTTTCCACCTGTTTTGGCTTGCATTAACTTACTTAACCTAAAACCAATAATTCTATCTAATATTCTTCTCGTTTCTTGACTATGAACCAAATCATCATCTATCTTTCTTGCCTTACTAAATGCCTTTATAACAGTATCCTTTGTTATTTCATTAAACACTACTCTTTCATAATCAGAATCTTTAATCTTTAACTCATCTTTCAAATGCCAACTAATTGCCTCTCCCTCTCTATCGGGATCGGTTGCAAGATAAACCATATCAGCAGCTTTTACTTCTTTTTTCAATTCACTAACCATTTTCTTTTTACCCTTAATAAGTTCATAAGTTGGAGCAAAATGATTATCAATATCAACACCTAATCCATATTTCCCCTTTGTTGCTAAATCTCTTATATGTCCCTTACTAGACAAAACTTTATAATCATTACCCAAATACTTTTCTATTGTCCTTGATTTGCTTGGTGATTCGACTATTACTAAATTTTTCAAAATATCACTCTCCAATAATATTATTCTGTAATAAATTCCTTACTTCCTCTAATTATATTCTAAATTTCAAAAAAAAACAATCACTCGATTGTTTTATTTAATTATACCCCTTTCAACTGCCATATTTATTATTACAAATAAACAAACAACTATAGCAATTACTAATCCAAGATTTATAAGAATATTTTTTAACTTTACCTTATTACTAAAATATTCCTTTCTATCTTTATAAACTGTTCTATAAACCGGTTTTTCTATAACTTTCTCCATCACTTGAGGTTTTATACTCTTAAGTAAATATCCACACTTAACGCACACAAATGCATTCTTATCTATAACACTACCACAATTTGGACAATTCATTCTCTTATCCTTTGGAACATCATAAGAATCTTTATATATTATTACCCTTTCAGTAACTGGTTCTTCTAAGTTTTTATATTGTTTTTCCCTTTCTTCCAAATCAAATGATAATTGAGAAACCTCACCATTAATTGTTTTATTTCTAAAATATAAAACATATTTTATTATTAGAAATATAATTAAAGATACTATTCCAACTATAACAAACAAATTTAAATTTTTTCTTAAATCAGCAGGAATAACTTCATACTTCCTACTTGCTACATAATAATTATATACATATAAAACGATACTACCTATTAAAGAACACTCAAAAATAACCGATAATATCCTTAAAAACTTATTTAATTTCATACTAATCCCCTTCTTTTGCTGTAATATTATACACATTTGTAACTTTTTGTCAAGTTTTGTATACGAGGTGCATAAAAATGAATAACGAAACTGAGAAAACACTTAATACAACTGCTTATATTTTAATAATTATTGCCGAAATAATATATATTTATGTTACACAAAAAGATAACGAAATTACAGATGAAGAAAAAAACACACTCGTAAAATTAGGTAGAAAAATATTATTTATAACTGCTATTTATTTCATTATAAATGCATTTATCGGTTTAAAAAAAGAGAAGAATAAAAGTCAATACAAACAAGTAATAGCAGCAATATTCGCCTTAATAGCAAGTTTTATAAGATTAACTATAAAAGACGATGATATAACATTTAGATAGAATTAATATAATCTTTTACTGGACCATACGTTTTTCTATACCCCTCTATTAATCCATACTTATTTAACGCATCAACATGTTTTTTTGTTGGATAACCCTTATGATCTTTAAATCCATACATAGGATACTTTTTATCAAGTTCATACATCATTCTATCCCTTGTTACCTTGGCTATAACAGATGCAGCTGCTATTGAAATACTTTTCGCATCTCCCTTTATTATAGAAGTACTAGGTATATTAATATCAAGTTTCATCGCATCTATTAAAACATGATCTATTTTACAATTACAATTTTCTATTGCCAAAATCATAGACTTCTTAGATGCCTCATATATATTTATCTTATCTATCTCACACGCATCCACTATACCAATGCCAACACCTAACGCATTTTCCATTATAATATCATAAAACATATCCCTTTTCTTCTCACTTAACTTTTTCGAATCAGTTAAACCCTCAGGAATAAAATTTTCCCTTAATACAACACAAGCACTAACAACAGGTCCTATTAAAGGTCCCCTACCAACCTCATCAACACCGGCTATATATTTAATTCCATTTTTATATAATTCTCTCTCATATTGATATAAATCCATAAACACCACCATTAAAATTATACAACTATTATGATATAATTGAAATGGTGAATTTTATGTTTTGTGTAAATAACTCAGAAAATATTATAATAATCAATAAATCTAAATTTATAACAAATATTTTTTATATTAACAATTTAAACGATATAAATATATACTTAAATAAAATAAAAGAAAAATACAAAGACGCAACTCATCATTGTTATGCATATATAATTAACAATACCAAAAGATTTAATGATGATGGAGAACCAAATGGTACAGCAGGTATGCCTATTTTAGATTGCTTAGAAAAAAACAAATTAAATCATACATTATGTATCGTAACAAGATATTTTGGAGGAATTAAATTAGGAGCAGGTGGTTTAGTTAGAGCTTATTCTAATTCCATTTCAAACGCATTAAAAAATTCAAAATTCTTTAAACTAAAAGACGGATATAAAATAAAAATAACATTCGAGTACAATAACTCAAAACAAATTGACAATTTAGTTAAAGATTACGAAATAACAAAAAAAGAATATGGCAAAGTAATTACATACGAACTACTAATTACTAATGATTTTTTAAATAAACTAAATAAATCAAACATAAAATACGAAATAATTAACAAAGAAATAATAAAAGAAGAAATATAATTACTTACTCCTAGGATGATACTCATCATAACTTTTTCTTATCAAATCACTTCTTACATGAGTATATATACTAGTTGTTGACATATTTTCATGGCCTAATAATTCTTGTATACTCCTCAAATCCGCGCCATATTCAAGCATATGAGTTGCAAAAGAATGTCTTAATGTATGAGGAGAAAACTCTTTTTTTATACCCCTATCTTCTCCTATTTTCTTTATTATCTTAAAAAAACCACTCCTACTCATCTTTAAACCATGATTATTTAAAAATAATATATCAGTAGGTCTTCCCTTCTTCAACAAACCCATTCTATAATTATCAATATATACACTAAGTGCACTAGTTGCATAATCACCAATAGGAACAATCCTCTCCTTCTTACCCTTACCAAATACTCTAACAAGATTTTCCTTTAAATCTATATCATTTAAAGATAAATCAATAAGTTCAGAAACCCTAAGTCCAGAAGAATACATAAGTTCAAGCATTGCCTTATTTCTATAATCATAACCATTATTTAAACTTATATCCAACAACCTAGATACCTCATCAACACTAAGCGTTTTAGGAAGAGTTTTAACAGAATTTTGCATTCCTATATTTTCAACAACATTTTTATAATCATAATGCATAGAAAAATAAGAATGAAAATTTTTAATTACACCAATAGTATGATTTATTGTCTTACTAGACAAATTATCATTCCTCATTTTTTCAATAAATCTAACAACATCCTCCCTCTTAATATTACTAAATTTCTTACCATTCAAAAAAGCAACATACTTATCCAAATCATTCTTATACGATTTATAAGTATTTACAGACAATTTCTTTTCAATAAGAACATAATCTAAATATTCCTTTATCATATCATCCATAACATTACCTCACAACAATTATAACACGTATAAAATTAAAAAGTCAGAAATTTCGAGACTGCTGAAAAAGTATACAAAGATTACTGTAAACATTTCAGAAGCTTTTTTATTTTGATATAATATTTATGTAAGGAATACGATTATAAATATGTTAAAAAGAACAAATCAGCTAGAATTAAATTTTAGTAAACATACAGAACTATATGATATATTAATTAAAGCAGATAATTTTTGGAAACAATTAAATGATATGAAAAAGAAGAAACAAAGTTAATTAATCCAAGCTTATTAACCGTCTTTCGTCGTGAAAGATTAATAGATGAAGAAGAGAATTTGATGGATAATTAATAAACAAAACTATTGAAATTGCTTTAAAAAAGGGATTAATAGAAATTAAAAATAAAATAATAGTTGATTCAACTCATGCAAATTCAATGTTTCATCATGTATCAGCAAGGGAAGAATTGATAAGACAAGCCAAAGAACTTAGAAAATCAGTATATAAGATTGATGAATCAATAAAGATAAACTGCCTAAAAAAAGAGAATCATCAGATTTATTAGAAGAACAAATTGAATACACAAAAGAATTACTAAAAGTTGTTAAAGAAGATGGAAGATTTACTACACTTCTAGGAATAAAAGAACAAATAAAATTATTTAGAAGAAACCATGAACGATACTGAAATAGAATTAGAATATTAAAAAGATCAAGATGAAAAAGTGGGACATAAAACTGCTAATACATCATTTTTTGTATACAAAACACATATAGCTATAACACCAGAAAGAATTATTACTTCAGCTACTATTACTACAGGGAAAAAACATAACGAAAAAGAACTTATTAATTTAATAGAAAAAAGCGAAAGCAATGGAATTGAAGTTAAAGTTATAATTGGTGATGTTGCATATTCTGAAAAAGAAATTTTAGATTATTGTAATGAAAAAAAATATTAAAAATGTTAGTAAATTAAGTAAATCAGTAACTCATGGTAATGATAAGAATAAAGAGAATTTTATATATAATAAAGATGCAGGAATGTATGTGTGTAAAGCAAGACATATGGTAATTAAGAAAACGCATCAAAAAAGAAATAGGAACAATAATTCTGCAGATGTTGATAATCATTTCTTTGATGTGGAAACGTAAACATTGCCCATTTAAAGAAAGATATTATAAATATGTGCAAGAACAAAAACATATAATGTAACTATTAAAAAAGATATTCATATAAATCATATAGATTATATGGAAACAGAAGAATCACAAGAAATGATTTTACAGATTTTAATAAAATTTATGACAATGAGATATTAAGAATAGTAGGAAAGATTATGAAAAAGTTTTGAATCGCACATTGGATAAAAAATAAAAATATAGAACAATAATTGCCTATATTTATATATTTTTACGAAATAAACAAAACTGATAAAAGAAATATATTCTAAATATCAGTCTTAATTTTTTATTGCTTTTTCATCAGTCTCAAAATTGCTATCTTTTTAACTAAAACGTATTTACAACTATTGAAAACTTTTGTCCACCCTCAGATTCTGCTTTTACATTAAATCCATTTTGACTCTTTCTTCTTACCTTCAACTTAATATTTTTACTTTCTTTATTAATAACAGTAGCAAAATTCAAACTAGATATAGTCCAATTTTTAATAGGTACTGCTGTAAATATTGATAATACTTCCTCATCTGCATTACTTGAAAATCTACAAGAAATATTGTTTTCAGAATCAAGTGTACCACAATTCATTTGATTACTACTATCAGGATATGCAGATAACTTACCTTCAATTGAAAAATTCCTTGATACTTCCTTATTTCCAACTTTAAGAGTTACCCTAGCTCCACCACTAATACCACTTGTTCTTGCAATTAATTTAATTGTTTTTCCATTATAACCTGATAAACTAGAAGCAGCATTTTGTCCACTCGTATCTGCTGAATACCATTGAATTAATTGAGAATTAATATCAGAAAGACCATTCATATCAACATTCGCAGTAAGTTCTACTTCTTTAACACCAAAATAAGATATAGCGTTTCTAGATGCAATAATCTCTAAATTTTTAACCTCTGAATTAACTGTTACTATTGCCTTTTTTCCATTATCACTCTTTACAGTAATTATTGCTGAACCAATACCAACAGTTTTTACATTTCCATTTGAATCAACTTTTACAACACTCTTATCACTACTAGACCAAGTCAAATTCTTATTAGTAGCATTACTTGGTAAAATATTAACTTCTAACTTTTTTGTACTATTTACTATCATAGTAATATCTGTTTCATCAAAAGTTAAACCTTGCACATCAACTTTTGTTGTTGTTATTTTTTTAGTTGTAGTTGTTGGTTTTTTAGTTGTTGTAGAAGGTTCTGTTGTTGTTGGTTTTTCTTTTTCTTCCCAAACTGCTTTTAATAAAGTATCTTCCTTTAATATTGTTCCTTCCTTAATAACTCTATTGTCAGTATCTACCCATTCCTTTAAAATATAACCTATTTTTTCTACTTTTACTGGTAATTTTACTTCTGTACCCTTTTCTATTACAATAGGTGCTACATTAGTACCTCCATCTGTATCAAAAGTAATAGTTATTGTTTCTGCTCCTTCTTTTAACCAATCTGCTTTTAAAACAATATTTTTCTTTACTTTAATTGTATCATCAAACTTTGATCCGTTTAATAACCAACCATTAAATTTATACCCTTCTTTAGTTGGATCTTCAGGTAATTTTACAGTTTCACCAGATTTAACAACAATATTAAGTAATTTTGTACCCCCATCTGTATCAAATGATACAGTATACTTTTTCCCCATCGATACAATAATTAAAACAACTGCTACTAATGCTACTAATCCAGCAATTATTCCGATTAAGATTTTTTTATTTTCAAATATTTTTTTCATACTTCCTCCTATATTTTCATTATATAATAAAATTATTAAAAAGTATATTAAAATTATAATTTTTGTTATAATTGTAGTGATAGTCTGAAAATTTTCATCACTATAAGTGAAAGGAATGTGAATTATTATGAATGAGCCATTAGCAAATAAATTAAAACCAAATAAATTATCTGATATTATAGGTCAAGAACATTTAGTTGGTAAAAATAAAGTAATATATAATATGATTAAAAATAAAAGAGTATTTTCTATGATTTTATATGGTAAACCTGGTATTGGTAAAACTAGTATAGCTTATGCAATTAGTAATGAAGTTGATATTAATGTTAGATATTTAAATGCTACTATTAATAATAAAAAAGATTTTGATGTAGTTGTTAATGAAGCTAAAATGTATAATGGAATTTTGCTTATAATGGACGAAATTCATAGATTAAACAAAGATAAACAAGATCTACTTTTACCATATTTAGAAAATGGATTAATAACTATTATTGGTATGACGACAACAAATCCATATCATAGTATAAATCCTGCTATTAGAAGTAGATGCCAAATATTCGAATTAAAACCACTTACTAACATGGATATAAAAAATGGTATTAATAAAGTAATAAAAAGTAATTTATTAGAAAATATTAAAATAGATGATGAAGTAATTGATTATATTATTAAATTATCAAATGGAGATTTAAGATATGCATATAACTTATTAGAAATTGCCTTTTATACATCTAGTGATAAAACAGTTACAATTGATAATATTAAAGATATAAATAATAAACCAGTTTATTTTGATGATAAAGATGGAGATTCTTATTATGATTTATTAAGTGCACTTCAAAAAAGCATAAGAGGTAGTGATGCAGATGCAAGTGTATATTATTTAGGAAGATTAATTCATTCAGGGGATTTTGAAAGTATTTATAGAAGATTATCTGTTATTGCATATGAAGATATTGGATTAGCAAATCCTAGTATGGGTCCTAAAGTATCAGCAGCTATAAGTGCATGTGAAAGATTAGGTATGCCAGAACTTATTATACCTCTTTCATCTATTGTAATAGAACTTGCATTATCTCCTAAATCAAATAGTGCATATCTAGCCATAGATAAAGTCATGAAAGATATTGAAAATGGTTGTGCATACAGTGTTCCAAAACACATAAATAGTACTGCATTTGGATATAAATATCCACATGATTATAAAGATGGATTTGTAGTTCAACAGTATTTACCGGATGAATTAGTTAATAGAAAATATTATGTTCCTAAAACTACTAGTAAATATGAATTATTATTAAAAGAAATGTATGAAAAAAGAAAAAATGCCAAATAGCATTTTTTTACTTTTATCCAAAATTAAACATTAACCACTCTGGTTTAAATATCATTAATATTCCAATAAGTATCATAATTATTCCACCTATTAAATGAGAATACTTACCATACTTACTAGAAATACCTTTTATATTTAAAGTAAGCATAGCAATTACAAATACTACTATATCATCTATTAAGAAGAATAATATATATATAAGCATATAAATCACATATTCAAATGTACTTAAATCATTAAGTGCTAAAATCTGAGTAAATATTAATGGTAATCCAGCAGAACAAGCAAGTTCTACTAAATTAACTGAAATAGCAAGAGCAATTATACCAAATATAGCCAATACAAATTTCTTTTCAGAAGTTATTTTCTTTATTTTAGTAAACATCTTCTTTCTTTTTTTCTCATCAACTATTTCACAACCATCATCTTTTCGCTTCTTTTCTTTAATATAACTATTTAAATTAACTAAACCTGCTACTAAAGCAACAATTGCAATAAATATTCTTAACCAAACAACAGTCATAAAACTTAATGCCACTTTTAACCATGCAGCCATAATAAGTAAATACATTACTGCAGATGTAAGAAGAAAAGTAATACCTAATATCCACATCTTCTTCTTATCTTTCATATGAAATAACATTCCAATTAAAAATAATAACACCCACATAGCACACGGATTAAATCCATCTACTGCTCCAATTACTATAGCAACAAGAGGTAATGATACTTTCTTCGCATCTATTTCACCCAATATAGGTATTACCTTAGTTGACTTAGGATCCACATTATATTTTATATTACTTACATCCTCACCATTCTTTACTTTTGCAATAACATCTATACTATTCTTATCATTTAAAAATTTATCTATACTATCTTTTATTGATTTTTTAACATGATCTTCAAAACCAATATAATAATCAGTACCAATTATAGTAAACGGAACTTGTCCATTAGTTACAATTCCAGTTTTATCTATAACTCTATTCATAAAATTATAATTCATTACATTTTGACTTACCTCATAAGTTACTACATCTAAATTAGAATACTCATTCTTAAGTTCTTCTAAATACTGTATTTCCTTTTTACAATGAGGACAAGATTCCTGATGAAACAAATACACCCTTAACGTTTTTTCATCTGCACTTACAACAAACGGTATAAATAACAAAAGTGCAGTAATAATTATTTTTCTTATCCTATTCATAATTCACCTACTTATATTTTTTTATTACATTTATTATTTCTTCCTTTTTCTTTTCACCAATTAATCTATCTAATTCATTACCATCATCATCCAAAAATATAGCAACTGGTAATATATTACCAACATCATACTTTTTTACCTCTTCAGAATCAAAATCAATATCATAATTAGTAATATCAAGATCATTTGTTTTAACAATCTCATTCCAAACATTCTTCATTCCTATACAACTACCACACCATATAGCACTTATCCTAATTATCTTCATTATTCACCAACTTATTATAACACTTAGTAAAACATGAAACAAAATAATCTATCTCTTCTTTAGTAGTAATACTAGATATACTTATTCTTATACTAGAAGCAGCTCTTTTCTCATCATTTGTTAAATTAAGCACTGCTTTTGATGTAGTATTAGCACTTGAACATGCACTCTGAGTAGAAATATAAATATCATATTCTTCAAGAGCATGTAACATAGTTTCCGGTTTAACACCAATAACACTTATATTTAATATATGTGGTATAGAAACATCATTACTATTTATATATACATTCTTAAACAAAGATAACTTTTCCTTCAAATATTTATTAAGTTCTAACACATGATTATACTTATTATCTAAATCATTATACGCTAACCTTAACGCCTTAGAAGTACTAGCTATAAGTGGTGCAGAAGGCGTACCACTTCTATAATTAGTAGTACTTTTACCACCATGTATAAGTGGATCTATAACTATATTTTTCTTCTTTAATAAACAACCAATACCCTTTACCCCAAAAAACTTATGAGCAGAAAAACTTACAAAATCCACATTATCCATAGGAACATATACCTTCCCAATACTTTGTGTCATATCAGAATGAAAATAACACTTAGGATACTTACTAACAATTTCACCAATCTCCCTTATTGGTTGAAGAAGCCCAATCTCACTATTAACACTAGCAACGCTAACAAGTATAGTATCATCCCTTATCAAAGATTCCAAATGCTTTAAATCAACTAAACCATTACTATCTAAATTTACAAAATCAACCTCATAACCATTATCCATAAGATAATTTAAAGGTGCATAAATAGAAGAATGCTCAAATGGTGTAGTTATTATATGCTTACCCCTATTCTTATACCTACTAGCAACACCTTTAATAACAGTATTATTCGATTCAGAAGAACCACTAGTATATATAACCTCTTTATCATCTATATTTAATATTGACTTAATCTGACAAGTCGCATCATCAATTAAATTCTTACTCTTACTACCAAGTTTATGCAATGAATTAGGATTACCAATATATTCATTAGATACTAAAGCAAAAGTATCCAACACCTCACTATTAACCGGTGTCGTAGCAGAATAATCCAAATATACCATTTCTATCACCCACTTAATTATACATTAAAAAAAGAATAGATACAATACTAACACAATCTTATAATATTAATAAAAATACATTAAAAGCACTAGTAAAATATACTAGTGCTTATCAATTTACAAATATATTTTTCCAAAATTTGGCGCCCGCTCTAGTCCCTACCCACCTGGGGCGCATTTTTCGCATTCCTTTTATTTATGATCCTGCTTTTAGTATATATGGATTAATACTTGTTCCTTTACCACTCTCTATAAGGATATTAGATTTTAGATATATGGCGGG
>ERZ779941.30-NODE-30-length-84179-cov-2.968463_pt1 | contig 84179 bp, 66 predicted proteins | sample MGYA00511952_ERZ779941 | MGnify/ENA primary metagenome ERZ779941 (study PRJEB29588, sample SAMEA2142846) | human gut metagenome | biome: human gut; feature: human-associated habitat; material: faeces | place: Denmark | collected 2008/2010 ...
AATGATAGAAACAATGACCATTCTGGCAGTTACCAGAACAGGGACAATAACAGCCAGAACAGAGATGGTTATAGAAATGATCGAAACAACGGCGGTTATAGAAACGATAGAAACAATGACCGCAATGGCGGTTACCAGAATAGGGATAATAACGGACAGAACGGCGGACGTTCAGGAAGAGATGGTCAGGGATTCTCTGGTCAGAGAAGAAATGACAGAGGTTCTTCAGCACCTAAGGACGATTTCATTTTTGAGACAAAGCCAGATTCAAGAAGACCAGACTCAAGAAAGAATGATTCAAGAAAGAATGACAGAAAGAAAGATAATGAGGCAAAGGAAAATCTTAAATTTGCTAACAGCAAGTTAGAGAAGAAACCGACTCCAAAGCAGGAGAAGAAGGAAGAAGAGACAATTAAGCAGCTCATTTTACCAGACAGCCTTACTATCAAGGAACTTGCTGATAAGATGAAGGTTCAGCCATCTGCAATTGTTAAGAAGCTTTTCTTACAGGGTAAGGTTGTAACAATTAACCAGGAAGTTGATTATGATACAGCAGAAGAAATAGCACTTGAGTTCAACTGCATATGTGACCACGAAGTTAAGGTTGATGTTATTGCAGAACTTCTTAAGGAAGATGAAGAGTCAGAGGACGATATGGTTGCAAGACCACCAGTTGTCTGTGTTATGGGACACGTTGACCACGGTAAGACATCTTTACTTGATGCAATCAGGGAAACACATGTAACAGCTAAGGAATCAGGCGGTATTACACAGAAGATCGGTGCTTATATGGTGGATGTCGATGGACAGAAGATTACATTCCTTGATACTCCTGGACATGAAGCGTTTACAGCTATGCGTATGCGTGGTGCACAGGCTACAGATATTGCTATTCTTGTAGTAGCAGCTGATGATGGCGTTATGCCACAGACAATCGAAGCTATTAACCACGCTAAGGCAGCGGGCGTTGAAATTATCGTTGCTGTTAATAAGATTGATAAGCCTAATGCTAATATCGAGAAGGTTAAGCAGGAACTTACAGAATATGAACTTATCGCAGAAGACTGGGGTGGTTCAACTACATTTGTTCCAGTATCAGCTCACACTAAGGAAGGTATTGATGAACTTCTTGAGATGATTCTTCTTACAGCAGAGGTTAATGAGTTAAAGGCTAACCCTAACCGTAAGGCAAGAGGTATCGTAATTGAAGCGGAGCTTGATAAAGGACGTGGTCCAGTTGCGACTATCCTTGTACAGAAGGGTACATTAAGAGTTGGTGATGCAGTTGCTGCAGGTTCTTGTTATGGTAAGATAAGAGCTATGATTGATGATACTGGAAGAAGAGTTAAGGAAGCTACTCCATCTATGCCTGTAGAGATTCTCGGTCTTAATGATGTTCCTAATGCTGGTGAAATTATTATGGCTACAGAGAGTGAGAAGGAAGCAAGAAATATTGCTGATACATTTATTGCAGAAGGCAAGAAGAAGCTTCTTGATGATACTAAGCATAAAGTATCACTTGATGCATTGTTCGAGCAGATTCAGGCTGGTAATATGAAGGAACTCGACCTTATTATTAAGGCTGATGTACAGGGTTCAGTCGAGGCTGTTAAGCAGAGTCTTGTTAAGCTTTCTAATGAAGAAGTTATCGTTAAGGTTATCCATGGCGGCGTTGGTAATATTAATGAGTCAGACGTTGTGTTAGCTTCTGCTTCTAATGCTATTATCATCGGCTTTAATGTTAAGCCTGATAATCAGGCGAGAATAGTTGCTGAGAGAGAAAAGGTTGATTTAAGACTTTACAGTGTAATCTACAATGCAATTGAAGATGTTGAGGCAGCTCTTAAGGGTATGCTTGAGCCTATATATGAGGAAAAGATTATCGGTCATGCTGAGATAAGACAGATATTCAAGGCTTCTGGTGTTGGTAATATTGCCGGTGCTATCGTTACAGAGGGTAGAATTACTAAGGATTCAATTGTAAGAATTACAAGAGATAAAGAGCAGATATACGAAGGTCCTATCGCTACACTTAAGCATTTCAAGGATGATGTTAAGGAAGTTAAGGGCGGTTCTGAATGTGGTATGGTATTTGAGAACTTTGGCCAGATTCAGGAAGGCGATCTTGTAGAAGCTCATATAATGGTAGAAGTACCTAGATAGAGTTATCCGATAGTCCAGAAAATTGAATTTTCTGGACTATATGGTTTTGACAGTGATATAATTATATATTAGAAAGTAGGAGTATATGCGTAAAAATAGTGTTAAGAATACCCGCATTAATGGGGAAGTATTAAAAGAGCTAAGCAATATAATCCGTAGTGAAATCAAAGACCCAAGAATCAATCCGATGACATCGGTTGTATCTGTTGAGGTCGCACCAGATTTAAAGACTTGTAAGGCATATATAAGTGTACTTGGCGATGAGCAGTCACAAAAGGACACTATTACAGGACTTAAGAGTGCGGAAGGCTATATAAGAAGAGAACTTGCTAGAACAGTGAATTTAAGAAATACACCAGAAATCAAGTTCATTCTTGACCAGTCAATTGAGTACGGAATTAATATGTCTAAGCTTATAGACGAAGTTACACAGAAAGATAGTGATAGTCATAATAAGTAAGAAGGTGTAATATATGAATATTATTGAAGAGTTAGGTGCTGCAAAAGTAGTTGGTATAACAGGGCATATAAGACCAGATGGTGACTGCACAGGTTCAGTGCTTGGTCTGTATAATTATTTAAAGGATAATGCACCAGATATAGATGTAAATGTTTATCTTGAACAGCCATCAGACAAATTATCATATCTTAATGGTTTTGATGCTATAAAAAATGTTATTGAGCCGGATAAGAAGTTTGATGCATTTATTGTTCTTGATTGCAGTTCAATAGACAGAATAGAGCCATTCGCAGACGGATTTAAGAATGCGGATAAGACTATATGTATAGATCATCATATAAGTAATGACAGTTTTGCAGATGTTAATAATGTTATTCCAACAGCGAGTTCAGCGTGTGAAGTGCTTTATGACACATTTGATGCCGGTAAAGTAAGCAGGAATACTGCTGAATGTATATACACAGGTATTATACACGATACAGGTGTATTCAAATATAGCTGCACATCACTCCACACTATGGAGATAGCAGGAAAGATGATGCAGATGGGAATAGATTATTCTGATATAATAGATAATAGCTTTTATAAGAAGTCTTATGTACAGAACCAGATTCTTGGAAGGGCGCTTCTTGAAAGCGTGCTTTTTTATGACGGAAAATGTATATTCTCAAGCGTGACAAGAGATGAAATGGATTTCTATGGAGTTACTGGCAGGGAGCTCGGAGGAATTATTGAACAGTTAAGGCTTACTGATGGAGTTGAAGTTGCAATATTCTTATATGAAACAGGTGATAATGAATATAAGGTAAGTCTTCGTTCTAAGAAAGAGATTGATGTAAGCAGGATAGCTGCCTGCTTTGGCGGCGGCGGACATATAAGGGCTGCCGGCTTTAATGCTAAAGGCACTGTATATGAAATCGTCAACAGAATAGGCGAAATGATTGAACAGCAGTATGCACAGGAGTAATCACTAAGAAAGGTTAAGTTGGTATGAACGGAATTATTAATGTATACAAAGAAAAAGGTTTCACATCACACGATGTGGTTGCAAAACTTCGTGGAATTCTTCATATGAAAAAAATAGGTCATACCGGTACACTTGACCCTGATGCAGTTGGCGTGCTTCCGGTGTGTCTTGGTAAAGGAACGGGGCTGTGTTCCATGATTACAGACTGGACTAAGACCTATGAGGCTGTAATGCTTCTTGGTACAGTTACTGATACTCAGGATACAGCGGGAACTGTTCTTAAGACAAGAGAGGTTAATGTCACTAAAAGACAGATATTGGAAGTTTGCAGCAGCTTTGAGGGAGAATATGATCAGATTCCCCCAATGTATTCGGCACTTAAGGTTAATGGAAAGAAGCTTTATGAGCTTGCAAGAGCAGGGGTAGAGGTTGAGAGAAAACCGCGCCGTATAAAGATTAATTCTTTGAGGGTTAATGATATTAACCTTGAAGATGATATTAAGACGGTTACAATTACTGTAGACTGCTCCAAAGGAACCTATATAAGGACGTTGTGTCAGGATATAGGAGAGAAACTTGGCTGTGGAGCTTGTATGATGGAGCTTATAAGAACAAGAGTGGGGGATTTTCTTATTGATGATACTCTTACACTTAATCAGATAGCAGCTTATATGATTAAGGGAGAGATGGAAGAACATATTATCAGCATTGATTCTATGTTTCCGTCATATACCAGACTTACAGTAGATGAAGCTTACAACAAGCTTTTGTATAATGGCAATAAGCTTCCTTTAGAAGCGGTTGTTAATGAAGATTGTGAGTTTCTTGATATGGAGAAATTCAGGATATATGATTCTGGCAATACATTTGTTGGCATATATCAGTATATTGCGGGACAGTTTGTCCTTGAGAAGATGTTTTATGAAGGATAAATGATGTACCTGAAAGGCGGTGTAGACCAGTATGGAATACATACACGGAACGGAGGATTTCAAGCTGGAAAGGTCCAGCGCTGTAACGCTTGGCAAGTTTGATGGTGTTCATCTTGGACATCAGAAGCTTATATCCATAGTTAAAGAGAAAGCAGAGGAACAGGGACTTTTGTCGGTTATGTTTACATTTGACAGAATTCCGCTTAGTATCTGTCCTCAGAAGAACCAGCATTTTTTATCTACTAATTCGGAGAGAAGAATGTTATGCGAGAATTATGGAATAGATGTCGAGGTTGAGTATCCATTTACTACAACACTTATGAATATGGAACCAGAAGAATTCGTAAGTGATATATTGATTAATAAATTGAAAGCAAAGGTAATTGTCGTTGGAACTGATTATTGCTTTGGCAGGGATAGAAGCGGCAATGTGGAATTTCTTATAAGTAATGCAGCTAAATATGGCTATGAAACCATTGTTGTAGAGAAAGAGAAGTTTCAGGATAAAGATATAAGCAGTACATATGTAAGGGAAGAATTAAAGTTAGGTCATATGGAGACAGTCAATGTGCTCCTTAACAGACCTTATTCGATAACAGGAATTGTTGCCAAGGGTAACCAGCTTGGCAGGAAGTTAGAGATACCTACCATTAATGTATATCCTACAGAGATTAAGCTTCTTCCACCGAACGGAGTGTATGCATCCAGAATATTAATAGATGGTGTCTGGTATTATGGTGTTACTAATCTTGGTACTAAGCCGACAATAAGTGATGGATATGAAGTGAGCGTTGAGACTAATGTATTTGACTTTGATAAAGATGTATACGGAAACAGGGTTGAGGTGGCACTTTATCATTTCTTAAGGCAGGAAATGAAGTTTGAAAATGTTGAGGCATTAAAGAAGCAGATGGAAAGTGATGCAAGCTTTGCTAAAGAGATGTTTCTTATACAATAAAAGATAAATGGAAATATTTTGAGATTGTTTTTGAAAAGATATTTTTGAAGTGATTTTGAAAAAATTAAATTTTGAAAATGTCTTGAAATCTTGAAATTATTTTGTAAATCCACTTGATTTCATATTGGTGTTATGATATATTATCAACGTATGAGCCGTCACTCAGATACGGGACACTCCGACCCCAGGCTTGGTGGCAGGTGATTAATATTTAGGAGGAATCAACAATGATATCTAAGGAAAAGAAAGCAGAAATTATTGCTAATTACGGAAGAAAAGCAGGAGATACAGGTTCTCCAGAAGTTCAGATTGCAATCTTAACAGAAAGAATTGCTGAATTAACAGAACATTTAAAGATTAACCAGAAGGATCATCACTCAAGAAGAGGTCTTTTAAAGATGGTTGGTAAGAGAAGAGCTTTACTTTCTTACTTAAAGAAGAACGACATCGAAAGTTACAGAAACTTAATCGAACGTTTAGGAATCAGAAAGTAATTAATTATTTATGGCGGAGTTGTATAACTTCGCCTTTTTCTTTTGGTAATATGCTTGCAAATCAGGCAGTAATTACTTATTATTAAGCTAATAACAGAAAGATTTCACCGAGACCACTCAAAAGCGTACTTAATTAAGTGGGTTTTTGAGTTGTTTCGGACTTTCTGTTAATACAATTAAGCAAGCCATAACAGGCGGAAACGAGGAAATTTATGTTTAAACAGTACACAATGGAATTAGCTGGCAGAACATTAAGAGTTGATGTCGGCAGAGTATGTGCACAGGCTAACGGAGCAGCTCTTATGCACTATGGTGATACAGTGGTGCTTTCAACAGCTACTGCATCTAAGGAGCCAAGAGAAGGAATTGATTTCTTCCCATTAAGTGTTGAATTTGAAGAAAAGATGTATGCTGTAGGTAAGATACCTGGCGGATTTAATAAGAGAGAGGGAAAGGCTTCTGAGAATGCAATTCTTACATCAAGAGTAATAGACAGACCTATGAGACCTTTATTCCCTAAGGATTACCGTAATGATGTTACGCTTAATAATATGGTTATGGCAGTAGATCCAGAGTGCCGTCCAGAGCTTGTTGCTATGATTGGAGCTTCTATTGCAACTTGTATATCAGATATTCCATTTGATGGTCCTTGTGCTATGACACAGGTTGGTATGATTGACGGAGAATTCATTATTAACCCATCACAGGCTCAGTGGCAGGAAGGTGATCTTCAGCTTACAGTAGCTTCTACTAAGCAGAAGGTTATTATGATTGAAGCCGGTGCTAATATCATTCCAGAGGACAAGATGATTGAAGCTATATATATGGCTCACGATATCAACCAGACAATCATTGCATTTATTGAGAAGATTGTATCAGAAGTTGGAAAAGAAAAGCACTCATATGAGAGCTGTGCTATTCCAGCAGAGATGTTTGAAGCTATGAAACAGGTAGTATCTCCAGAAGAAATGGAAGTTGCTGTATTCACAGATGACAAGCAGACTAGAGATAAGAACATTGATGAGATAATGGAAAAGATGAAAGAAGCATTTGCTGATAATGAAGAATATCTTGCATTACTTGGTGAAGCTCTTTACCAGTATCAGAAGAAGACTGTCCGCAAGATGATCTTAAAAGACCATAAGAGACCTGATGGACGTGCAATCAACCAGATAAGACCGCTTGCAGCAGAGGTTGATATCATTCCTAGAGTTCATGGTTCTGCTATGTTTACAAGAGGACAGACACAGATATGTGACGTTGTAACACTTGCTCCTTTATCAGAAGCACAGAAGGTGGATGGACTTGATGATAATGTTACAACTAAGAGATATATACATCACTACAATTTCCCTTCATACTCCGTAGGTGAGACAAAGCCTTCAAGAGGACCAGGACGTAGAGAGATTGGACACGGAGCTTTAGCCGAGAGAGCACTTATTCCAGTACTTCCTTCAGAAAAGGAATTCCCATATGCAATACGTGCTGTATCAGAGACATTCGAGTCTAATGGTTCTACATCAATGGCTTCAACTTGTGCATCTTGTATGTCACTTATGGCTGCTGGTGTTCCAATTAAGAGTATGGTTGCAGGTATCTCTTGTGGCCTTGTAACAGGTGATACAGATGATGATTATGTTGTTCTTACAGATATTCAGGGTCTTGAAGATTTCTTCGGAGATATGGACTTTAAGGTAACTGGTACAACAGAAGGTATAACAGCTATCCAGATGGATATTAAGATTCATGGTCTTACACGTCCTATCGTAGAAGAAGCTATAAGAAGAACAAGAGAAGCAAGACTTTTCATTATGGATACTTGTATGAAGCCAGCTATCGCTGAACCAAGAAAGACTGTAGGTGAATTCGCACCTAAGATTATCCAGACTACAATTGATCCGGCTAAGATTGGTGAAGTTGTTGGACAGCGTGGTAAGGTTATCAATGCCATCATCGAAGAATGTGGTGTTAAGATTGATATCACAGATGACGGCTTTGTATCAGTATGTGGTGTTGACCAGGCTGGTATGGATAAGGCTATGAAGTATATCAGAACTATTGTTGATGAATTTGAAGAAGGAAAGATATACGAAGGTAAAGTTGTAAGTATTAAGGAATTCGGTGCATTTGTTGAGTTCGCACCTGGAAAGGAAGGAATGGTTCACATTTCTAAGATTTCTAAGGAAAGAATTAATATGGTAGAAGATGTTCTTACTCTTGGTGACGTTGTCAAGTGTAAGTGCATGGGTAAGGATAAGATGGGAAGAATAAGCTTCTCCATCAAAGATGCTGAATAATTGATAGTTCAGACATTTAATAATTGATATATAAAGATATTAACTGATAAGCAGTTTGACCTGCTGGCTTGACTGCTTATTAGTTATTTATAGTGATTTTAATTATAAGGAGGATACAGATATGGTAGATCAGAATTGTGCATACTGTATGGAAGGTGAACTTGTTGCAAAGTTCGGTATTAAGATATGCGAATTAGAGACATCTAAGGTATATCTTTTCAAGGAGCAGAGTCATCCGGGAAGATGTATCGTTGCGCATAAGAAGCATGTAGGTGATATGAACGAGCTTACAGCAGAAGAAAGAGCAGCTTACTTTGAGGATGTTGCAAGAGTTGCAAGAGCAATTATGAAAGCGTTTAACCCAGATAAGGTTAACTATGGTGCATATGGAGATACAGGACATCATCTTCACTTCCACCTTTGTCCTAAGTATAAGGACGAATATGAATGGGGTGGAGTATTCCTTATGAATCCAGATAAGAAATACCTTACAGATGAAGAATATGCTGATATGATTGAGAAGATTAAAGCTAATCTTTAAGATTAAGTGGTGTTTTAACATATAATTCTGCTGCTTTTGCAGAAAATATAAGAATGCATACAAAATATTGTGATATTGGTATAAAATTTATGCAATATCACAATATTTTTTGCTTTTTTTAATGTAATATGATATAATTTGCAATAAGTAATCTTGATATACATTTATAGAAAGATGTAGGAACGGAGATTAATATGGGAAATGCGGGAGATAATACTAAAGATAATACTACAAATTCTAAGATTGTGAGTGATGAATTATATCTTTATTCGTTGAAGAAGATGGCTGATCTTAACGCTAAGAAGAATGAATCGCCGCTTACAGGTCTATATGGAATTAAGGCATTCTTTTATGAAGCTAATGAACTTATGAAGAATAACAGTGATAAGAAGTTCGCTGTTATAAGAATGGATATATACCATTTTAAGACAGTTAATGAGTTCTGTGGACGTGAAGAAGCGGATAAGCTGCTTAAGTACATATCAGGATTGTTTTGTGATTATGAGGGGGAATTCTGTGTTGCAGGTCATTTCAGGGCTGACATATTTGTGTTATGCACATCATTTGATGACAAGCAGGAGCTTATTGATATTGTTAACTCGATTAGGAGTAGAATAGACCAGTATAATATACAGTGCAAAGTTCTTCCCGCATTTGGAATATGTATTAATCATAATAATATGGATGTAAGCCTTATGTGTGATTACGCAGATCTTGCGATTAAGAAGATTAAGGGCAAGGTATTTAAGACATATGAGTTTTATGATAATGCTATGCGTGAGTCTATGCTTTTGGAGAAGAAGATAGAAAATGATGTGCTTCCGGCACTTAAGAATGACTACATAAAAGCATATGTACAGCCCAAGGTTGATATGCACAATGGGCATATTATTGGCGGAGAGGCACTTGTAAGATGGCAGAACGATAAGGAGATGATATATCCTGACCAGTTCATACCTGTTCTTGAGAAGAATGGATATGTAATTGATGTGGATAATTTTATATGGAACAAAGTATGTGCCTGTATTAAGATGATGGAAGATAAAGGTATTGAACCGGTTCCTATATCAGTTAATGTATCAAGAATGCATGTATATCAGGAAAAGTTCACAGAGAATTTAAAGAATATGGCCGGTGAATATGGTATAGATCCTAAGTATATTCCGCTAGAGATAACAGAAAGTGCGTTTACTAAGGAAGAGGGCAGTCTTTTTAAGAAGGTTCAGTCATTGCAGGGATATGGCTTTAAGTTCTCAATGGACGATTTCGGTTCGGGATATTCTTCTCTTGGAATGTTAAAGAGCGAGCGTGTAGATGAAGTTAAGATAGACAAGACCTTTGTTGATGATATAGCAACAGATAAAGGAAAAGTACTTCTTGGCAATGTCATAAGAATGATTAATGAACTTGGAATAGATATGATTGCAGAAGGTGTTGAGACAAAAGAGCAGGCTGATTTCTTAAAGGAGAATGGCTGTATGTATGCACAGGGCTACTATTATTATAAACCTATGCCTATTGAAGAATTTGCTAAATTGCTTGAAAATTCAGCCAGATAGTGATAGAATATTTGTCGGTGTATTTTTAGATTAGAAATAAGAAGATAAGTAGATTAAAGGAGAAATAAAATGTCAGGACATTCAAAATTTGCTAACATAGCCCATAAGAAAGCTGCAAATGATGCTGCTAAGGGTAAGATTTTTACAAGACTTGGTAAGGAGATTATGGTTGCCGTTAAAGAAGGTGGACCTGATGTTAATAATAATAGTAAGTTAAGACAGGTTGTTACTAAGTGTAAGGCTGCTAATATGCCTAATGATACAATTGAAAGAGCTATTAAGAAGGCTGCAAGTACAGATATGTCTAACTTTGAATCAGTTACATATGAAGGATATGGTCCTAACGGAACAGCTATTATAGTTGAGGCATTAACAGACAATAGAAACAGAGCTGCTTCTAACATCAGAAATGCATTCACTAAGGGTGGCGGTAATGTAGGAACACCTGGCTGTGTATCATTTATGTTCGATAACAAGGGACAGATTATCGTTGCTAAGGAAGATTGTGATAAGGATGCAGATGATCTTATGATGATTGCCCTTGATGCAGGTGCAGATGACTTCAATGAAGAAGAAGACAGCTATGAGATTACTACAGCTCCAGATGATTTTGGCACAGTAAGTGATGCACTTTCTAACGAAGGAATTACATTTGCTTCAGCAGAAGTTACAATGATTCCACAGACAATGGTAGAGCTCACATCAGAAGATGATATTAAGAAGATGAGAAGAATATTAGCACTTCTTGATGAAGAAGATGATGTTCAGAATGTATACCACAATTGGGACGAGCCAATTGAGGACGAGGAATAATAACAATATAGCGTAGCCATTAGATGATTATATATCATTTTATGGTTATATGTGTTTATGATAAAAAGGCTGCTGGTATGTTAGTATATATTAGCAGTCTTTATTTTATGTAATAGGAAATTCCAATAGAATGTGTGGAAAATGTCTAAAATGTTGTCTAAAATGTCAAAAAACAACTTTTCAATAAGCGTGAAAAATGTTATTATTTAATTAAATATTTTTGATTACGTTTAATTGAATATATGGATATTTATATATTTCTGGAGATGATTAATGATAATTAAGGAAGTTCCGGCTGAAGGTAATTTAACTATTGAGGTCAGTCTTAAGGAAAGAAAGTTGGAATTTCACTCACAGTGTGTAGAATCAGGAGTGAATTATATATATGCCCAGCCGATAAGGATAGATGGTAAGATACTATCATTTAATAGTGAAGGGCATTTGATGGTTAATTTAATATATTTAAGAGAAGAAAAGAATCCTATAGTATGGAAAGGTGTCGGAATAACGACTGTCCAGAATAATGGAAAGAATGTATACAAAATAGTTGCATCAGGGGAAGGATTTGAGATGAACCGAAGAGAGTCGTTTAGATTGTTTCTTGGTCTGGGAGCGGTTGTCCAGATAGGTTCTAATAAGAAAGCTGTTAATGTTATTCTTAAGGATATAAGTGAGAATGGTTTTTCATTTGTTGAAATTGAAGATATAGATGCAGAGAATCTTCCTGTAAGACTGGTGTTTAATGATATGAAGACAGGTATAAGCCTTATTGGAAATATTGTAAGAAAGGTTACAGTAGGTGAGAAGAAGATTATCTATGGCTGTACACTTACATCCTGCAATATTGATGTGGCACGTTATATCAATGAGAAGCAAAGACAGTTCCTTGCTGCAAGCCGTAGTTCACGTAGTTCAGGGGAATCTAATAAGGAAGCACTAAAGAGGTCTTTAAGAGAACCTACACAATATGAATCAGCACTAAAGGCAGCACAGGCAAATCAGGACAACAAGAAACAGGGTAAAAGAAAGAAGGGGTAAAATTGGAGAATAATAATAAAAGAGTTGTTGACAACAGACAGAATATCAATGACGACGAAAAGATGAAGATTAATATGAGGGCAGAACTTGATGAGCATTATACAATGCTTAAGGAATGTCCTAAGTGTGGCACGAGAATGATATATGCATATGGAGAGGTATATGAATGTCCTAAATGTGGTAATAAAGAATTTACTGAATTTGGCAAGATAAGAGATTATCTTGAAAAGCACGGACCACAGAATGCAGTCACAATAGCTGATGCAACAGGTGTAAGCGTTAAGACTATACAGAAGTTCTTATATCAGGGCCGTATTGAGATACCAGATGGTTCTGGTTCATATATTAAGTGCCAGATGTGTGGTGCAGAGATAAGATACGGAAGATTTTGTCCGGAGTGTTCAGCTAAGCTTAGCAGGGATAATTCATCTATGGTATATGTTGGAGAGAAGCCAAAGCATAAGATGGATTACAATGGCAAGATGCATACACTTGATGAGAGTGAGATGAAGAATGTATCAAGAAAGCCAGTTGCAATGAGAAGAAAAGATAAGAAATAATGAAACAAAGAGAATAATTACTAAGTGGTCTTTGTCAGCTTTTGCCAAAGAGCCTTAAGGATTAAAGATATAAAAATCCGCTGTATATTGATTTTACATTTCAATATACAGCGGATTTTAGTTTAATATTATTAACAAATGAATGTCTATAATACTATTTGTCCGTGCTTGATTTTATAAGTCGAAACCAAAGTAACGAACTGCATTGTTGTAAGAGATGCCTTCAACAATCTTCTTAAGAGCCTTCTCATCGTTAGGGTATTCACCGTTCTCAACCCATCCACCGATAAGTTCACACATAATTCTTCTGAAGTATTCATGTCTTGTATAAGATAAGAAGCTTCTTGAATCTGTAAGCATACCGATGAAGTTGCCAAGTAAGCTTAAGTTAGCGAGACTTGTCATCTGGTTAGTCATACCAACCTTATGATCATTGAACCACCATGCTGAACCCTGCTGGATCTTACCAACAGCCTTAGAATCCTGGAAACATCCAATAACAGTACCGATAGCAGCATTAACTGATGGATTAAGTGAGTAGATGATAGTCTTAGGAAGTTCATCTGTGCTGTTAAGAGCGTTAAGGAACTGAGCCATCTCTGCTGAACAGTCATAAGTGTTGATGCAGTCAAAGCCTGTATCAGGACCTAACTGATTGTATCTGAATACGTTGTTATCACGGATAGTGCCATAATGTAACTGCATTACCCAGTTAAGCTTGTTGTATTCTTTTCCAACAGATACCATGAATGCTGTCTTGAACTTGTTCATTTCTTCTGTTGTGATAGCTTCACCTGATAATCTCTTAGCAAATATAGCTTCGATTTCTGCATCTGTGTAAGGCTTATACATAACATATTCAAGAGCATGGTCAGATACTGAGCATCCCATTGAATCAAAGAACTGCATTCTGTTTCTTAAAGCATCCATAAGAGAAGCAAAAGAGTTAACTTTAATTCCACTTACATCTGATAATGTGTTAAGGTAGTCAAGATATTCAGGCTTTTCGATGTTCATAGCCTTGTCAGGTCTCCATGCTGGAAGAACCTTTACATCAAATGTATCATCAGCAGCTAATACCTTATGCCATTCGAGTGAATCAACAGGATCATCAGTTGTACAGATTAACTTAACGTTAGACTGTTTGATAAGGTTTCTTACTGACATAGAATCTTCCTGTAACTTAGCGTTGCAAAGATTCCATACTTCTTCGGCTGTATCACCATTTAAGATACCATTGTAACCGAAGTATCTCTGAAGCTCAAGGTGACTCCAGTGGTAAAGAGGGTTACCGATAGCCATTTCAAGTGTTTCAGCCCATTTCTGGAACTTTTCACGATCTGTAGCATCACCTGTGATGTACTTCTCATCAACACCATTAGTTCTCATCTGACGCCACTTATAGTGGTCACCGCCGAGCCATACCTGTGTAATGTTCTCAAACTTTCTGTCTTCTGCGATTTCCTTAGGGTTGATATGGCAGTGATAATCAACGATAGGCATCTGGTCAGCATAGTCGTGGAAGAGATGCTGTGCTGTAGGTGTTGAAAGTAAAAAGTCTTTGTCCATGAATTGTTTCATAGTTCTTAATCCTCCTGTGAATTAAAAATGTGTTGTATTGCGTTTTATAATATCAGCAGTGATAATGCTGTGTTTATCAGCAGATTCACCGCACAATACCTTCATAAGAACATCTACTGCTTTAGTTGAAAGCTGTTCAACGTGGCTGTCAATAGATGTAAGCTCTGGTTCAGTGCATATGGAAAGAACCGAGTTATTAAACCCTATAATCTCCAGCTCATCAGGAACACTGATGGAGTGGGAGTGTGCATATTTGACTGCACCTGCCGCAAGCGAATCATCAGAAGTTACAACAGCATCAAATTCAATACCATTATCATAAAGATAATTAAGGTATTCCTTGGCGTGCGAAATGTTCTTGCCACATAGATGTCTGTAATCTTCAGGAAGTGAAATGTCTGCTTCTTTCAAAGCTTTCATATATCCTGCATATTTGTTCATACCACTGTATGACTTGCTTGTGTATAAGTAGACTATATTACGATGTCCATTATTAATCAAGAGGTTAGTTGCATTATATATGGCAATTTCATCATTGCACATAACAGAATATATATTAGGTGCATCAAGGTATCCATTCACTAAGACAATAGGTATATCCTTAGCTGCATTAATTATGTAATCATTATTGTGGATATTGGTATTCTCAACAAACTGTGAACCGGCAAGTATTATGCCGTCAACTCTTTTGCTTAACAGGAGTTCAAGATATTTCTTCTTATTAGTATAATCCTTACCTGTACAGCAGAGTATGGAGTCATAACCATGCTTTCTTAATTCCTGTTCAAGATAATATACAGCATTAGCAAGGTAAATATCAGAGGAGTCAATACACATTATACCTATGGTCTTCATTGTATTAAGTCCTAAGCCTCTTGCAAATACATTTGGTGTATAATCAAGCTCTTTCATAGCATCTAATACTTTGTTTCTTGTAGCTGATGATACTTTGGCATTACCATTAAGAACACGGGAAACAGTGGCAATAGATACTCCTGCTTTATTGGAAACATCATATATATTCATAAATTAACCTCATTCTTGTAAGCTCTGGACAACGCTTGCATTAATGTAATATATAGGTGCAGTTGATCATTAGGCCATTAATTATGATGAATAATTATAATTAACAGAATTGTGTAATTATAAAAGTAGTAAAATATCATAAAAAACACTTAATGTAAGCACTTACATATTGATAAACTGATTATACAATGGTATTATTATAAAAGCAAGTATGTAAAGTGTATTTTTATTGTACTTAATTATTACCATTAAAGAGTTGTGCAATTGTTTAGTAATGAGTGAAGAACAATAACTGATAATTAAATTTAACAGACAATAATGTATACAAAAATAAGTATTGACTAAAAATGTTTTTGAGTATATCATAATCTGTGAAAGATAATGAAAGCGCTTACATACGCTTTGGATACCATTTACTGGTTAAGAATGCGTAGTCCGGCAAAGCTGAGTGATACTGCGCTACAATAATGTTAAATATGGAGTATCTTAATATTTTAATTAACACCGGGATATTTCATAGTCAGTGTCTACGCCCTGCGTGGAGCTGAGATGCCCTTAAAGTGGGCGGAATGGAGGAATAATATGCAGAGATTAAACAAGAGTATTACACATGCAGTTGACAGACCTGTAAAGGTTATGCAGTTTGGTGAAGGTAACTTCCTTAGAGCATTCGTAGATTATATCTTCGATGTTACTAACGAAAAGACAGATTTTAATGGTGGTGTTGTTATCGTTAAGCCAATCGAGTTTGGTACACTTGAAAGATTCCACGATCAGGAATGCCAGTACACACTTCAGTTAAGAGGTTTCGTAGATGGACAGCCTAAGGAAATCACACGTCAGATTACATCTGTTGTTGATGCTGTAGCAGCTATCGAAGACTATGACAAGTACATTGAATATGGTACAAGTGAAACACTTAGATTTATCGTTTCTAATACAACAGAAGCAGGTATCGTATTTGACGAGACAGATAACGATCCTAATGCTCGTCCTCCTAAGACATATCCTGGTAAGCTTACACAGCTTCTCTACAAGAGATACCAGAAGTTCAACGGAGCAGCAGATAAGGGACTTATCTTACTTCCTTGCGAACTTATCGCTGATAATGGTATCGAATTAAAGAAGTGCATTATGAAGTTTATAGAACTCTGGGGTCTTGAAGATGGATTCAAGGACTGGGTTAACAATTACTGCTCATTCTGCCCAACACTTGTTGATAGAATTGTTCCAGGTTATCCAAGAGAAGATGCTGCTAAGCTTTGCGAAGAGTGGGGCTATGAAGATCAGCTTATCGACAGAGCTGAGGTATTCGGTCTCTGGGTTGTAGAAAGTGATTCTAACCTTCCACTTGAACAGCTTGAGAAGGAACTTCCATTCAAGGAAGCTGGACTTAATGTAGTATTTACAAAGGATCATCATCCATATAAGGAAAGAAAGGTAAGAATCCTTAATGGTTCACATACATCATTCGTATTAGCATCATTCCTTGCTGGTAACGATAACGTAGAGAACTCTATGAAGGATCCAGTTATCAGAAAGTATATGGAAGAAACACTTTACAATGAAGTTATTCCTACACTTTCACTTTCTAAGGAAGATTGTGAAGAATTCGCTAAGGCTGTTATCGACAGATTCCTTAACCCATTCGTAGATCACAGATTATTAAGCATTTCACTTAACTCTGTATCTAAGTGGGAAGCTAGATGTCTTCCTTCATTCTTAGGATACGTTAAGAAGTTTAACAAGCTTCCTAAGTACCTTACATTCTCTATCGCAGCACTTATGAGCTTCTATACATCACAGACAGAAGCTGAGTTCAACGGTGGTATTGTATTAAAGGGTGACAGAAACGGTGAAGAGTACAACATCACAGATGATAAGGCTGTACTTGATTTCTTCAGAGATAACTCTGGTAAGACACCAGCTGAATTCGCACATGCTTACTTAAGCAATACTAAGTTCTTCGGTGGCGAAGACCTTACTAAGGTTCTTGACCTTGAAGAAGTTATCACAGGATATATTACAGATATCAGAGAAAGAGGCATGAGAGCTGTAGTTAACGATTTAGCTCTTGATGATGAAAAGTTAGCATAATTGCGTTGGCAGTTTGCAGCAAAGTATTTATAAGCCTTAGCTGAATATAAGTTTCGGCATTGATTTATATCGTATTTTAAAGCATTAATAAGGGCGGGTGTTCTTTTTCATCCGCCCTTAAGTTATGTAAGAGGTATTGTGTATTTATACCCTTTTATTGTTATAATAAAAATGTTATGATATGAATGTAATCATTGAATTTCATAATTCTATGATGTACGTGGTTAATGATACATAGAGATTATATTAATTACAGGAGGTAGTTATGCAGGATTTTATTAAGATTAATAAAGATGATAATGTTGCAGTAGCTCTTAAGCCAATCGCTAAGGGCACAACACTTAATGTTGCTGGTACAGAAGTTACTACAATAGAAGATATCCCTCAGGGACATAAGTTTGTTATCAAGCCTATCAAGAAGGGTGATGCAGTTATAAAGTATGGTTTCAGAATCGGTTTCGCACAGTCTGATATTGAAGTTGGTGGCTGGGTTCATACACACAACTTAAAGACAGCTCTCGGTGAACTTCTTGAATACACATACAATCCAGAAGGACATAAGGACGTTGAGCCAACAGAGGAAGCGTTCTTTGAAGGATATATGCGTGAAAATGGTACAGTTGGTGTAAGAAATGAAGTATGGATTATCCCAACAGTTGGCTGTGTTAATTCAATAGCAAGAGCAATCGAAGCTACAGCAAGAGCTAACAAGCCAGAAGGTGTTGATGAAGTTGTTGCTTTCCCACATCCATACGGATGTTCACAGGTAACAGAGGATCAGGAGAATACAAGACACGTACTTGCTGACCTTATCAACCATCCTAATGCTGGTGCAGTACTTGTACTTGGTCTTGGTTGCGAGAACAGCCGTATTGAAGTTCTTAAGGATTATATCGGTGAAGTTAACCCAGACAGAGTTAAGTTCTTACAGGTTCAGGATGTAGAAAATGAGCAGGAAGCTGCTGAAGGTATTATGAAGGAACTTATGTCTTACGCTGCTACATTTAAGAGAGAAAAGGTTAGTGCTAAGCATCTTATCGTTGGTATGAAGTGCGGTGGTTCTGATGGTTTATCAGGTATCACAGCTAACCCAACAGTAGGTCTTTTCTCAGATATGCTCGTATCTAAGGGTGGTACAACTATCCTTACAGAAGTTCCAGAAATGTTCGGTGCAGAGACTATCCTTATGAATAGATGTGCTAACAAGGAACTTTTCGAGAAGACAGTTCACCTTATCAATGACTTTAAGGAATACTTCATCAAGAATGGTCAGGAAATCTATGAGAATCCATCACCAGGAAACAAGGATGGTGGTATCACAACACTTGAAGATAAGTCACTTGGATGTACACAGAAGTCTGGTTCATCACTTGTAAAGGGTGTATTAGCTTATGGTGAAAGAGTATCTGATAAGGGACTTAACCTTCTTAGTGCACCTGGTAATGACCTTGTTGCTTCAACAGCTTGTGCAGCAGCAGGAGCACAGATGGTTCTTTTCACAACAGGACGTGGAACACCATTTGCATCACCAGTACCTACAGTAAAGATTGCTACTAACTCAAGACTTGCTGGCAATAAGAGCAACTGGATAGACTTCAACGCAGGAAGAATTGTAACAGATGACCTTCCACTTGAAGAGGCAGCTAAGGAACTCTTCCAGCTTGTATTAGATGTTGCTTCTGGTAAGAAGGTAAAGGCTGAAATCGCTGGCTTCCACGATTTAGCTATCTTTAAGCAGGGTGTAACTCTCTAATTAACAAATTTTAAGGATTGTGTTAATTGTTTTTCAGAGGCAGTTGTGTATCTTTCAGATTTTGCGTGGCTCTGAATAACAGCATATAAATATAGTGACATATAAGATTAAGGCGGGCAGATATTTACATTTCTGTCCGTCTTATAATGTGTCTGTGAATGCTGCTTATACGGAATGTGTCAGTGATATGTTTCATATATGCAGAGATTATAGTAATGTGTGTTCGAAACCTTCCACACATAAAACAAAACTAAAGGAGAATAAAATGGATACATTAAATCAAGGTAAAGAGGATAAGAATAAAGATATTATTGAAAATAATAATAAAAATAACAGCGGTAATAGAAATACTAAAAGTGCACAGTTTAAGGTTGCGTTTATTACACAGGCGGCCGTGATTGCGGCACTTTATGTTGTGCTTGTTATTATGTTTAACTATTGCAGCTTCGGACCTATACAGTTCAGAATAGCAGAGGCACTTACAATTCTGCCATATTTTACATCAGCGGCGATACCGGGACTGTTCGTAGGCTGTCTGTTATCTAACATCTTAGGCGGTGCGGCTATATGGGATATAATATTTGGAAGTATTGCTACACTTATTGGTGCAATAGGAACTTATGCGTTAAGAAAGAATAAGTTGCTTGCACCATTACCACCAATTATTGCGAATACACTTATAGTACCATTTGTATTAAGATATGCTTATGGTTCAGAGGGCGTATTTGCTATGTTCTTTGTGACAATCGGAGCAAGCGAATTCATTGTGTGTGGTATTATTGGAATGTTGCTTTTATTCGCACTTAATCCGGTGAGAAACGTGATATTTAAGGGCGTGGAGTAAGATATAGACCGATATGGCAGAGTATAAATCATATAAATAGAAAATACAAAAATATAATATAAAAAGAAATATAAAAAGACTTTCGTTGAGAATGTAGTTGAAAGGTTGATGTAACCATTGGGGAGATTTCAAACGAAAGTCTTTTTGAATTTCAGCGTTTGCATAGACCGTCAAGATATGCTTTGAGTAATTTTTTATTTTGAACAGATAATTCTTTATAGGTGTTAAGTAATTCTTCTTCATCATCGGAAAGTAATTCATTTCTTAAAGGATTGCTTTCAAAAGAAAAGAATTCGGATAAGCTTATATTAAAACCGTGGCATATTTTTTCTAAAGTTACCATAGTAGGACAGGTTTGCCTGTTAAAAATGTTATTAAGGCTTGAATATGGAATATCAGATTGCTTAGCTGGTTTGTATAAAGACCAATGTTTAAATGTAAGCAATTGTTGTATCCTGTCAAGTACATCCTGTTCTATCATTATATCCTTCATATTATCTGGTGTAGCAACAAGAAGATGACACAGAAGCCGCGAAAGAAACTTCGGAGTTAGACGAACAATCACAATTAGCAGGAAATAATAATGATGTATCTAATGATATCTTACGAAGCATACAGATAAGATATCCTAAAACAAGTGGAAAAATTACTGCAAAGACACAGCAATGGATTGTTGTATATCCTGATGGAAGCGAATATCATTTCTTATTTGACGGTTATAACTATCGTAAAATGCCTTTGTGGAATGATTAGTGTACACAAATAAAAATGTATTAATAACAAGTGCATTTTATAATATACCCCTAGATTTTAAAGTGTTTCAAAATCTAGGGGTATATGTTATATGCTATTTAATGACATCGCTCTTTTAAATATATTCAAAATATTCCAACAATTTCTTATATTCATCCTGTGATGCACGGCAGGTTTCTAGTAAATAACCTTTTTCATCATTGTATTCATTTAAGCCTCGTCTATAATAATCTTTCATAGTATCATCAATAATAAAAGGGCAGATGTTATTTTTCAGACATTCTTTAAACATTATAAGTCTGCCAACACGTCCATTTCCGTCCTGAAATGGGTGTATTTTTTCAAATTTATAATGAAAATCAATTATATCCTCAAAGGTTATATTGCTGTTTTCCCTATAGTCTTTTAATAGACTCTTGATAGCGGCGGGGACTTTGGAAGGGTGTGTTGTTTCAATCATATCACCAATGACATTAGGGCGTTTCTTATAATCGCCAACTGCAAACCATTCTTTTTGACTATCCGTTGTTCCGCTTTTTAATAAGAGATGAATATGTTTTATAATATCTTCGGAAAGTTCTTTATCCGCAATTTTTAAAATATAATCAAAACATCTGAAATGATTAACAGTTTCTATGATGTCATCTACTTTTTCAACGCCATCAGTAATACCTATAGTCTTTGTTTCATAGATACTTCGTGTCTGTTCTTCTGTCAACCGGCTTCCTTCCATATGATTTGAATTATAAGCTATGCGTATCTGGGTCTGATGATATAGACCCCCTTTTAGTTTCATTTCCATTTCTTCACGAAGTATGAAAAGAGTAGTATTTTTATCAATTTCTTTTTCATATGACAGAATAGCACCGGGCTGGCAGTCAAAAAAATCGCAAAGACTTTGAATTGTTGACATTGAAACATCTTCATTTTTGGAGAGTTTTGCCATAGTTGCTGAGGAAATTCCAATTTTATTTTTTAGCTTTTCTTTTGTGATTTCCTGTTCTTCCATTAGTAGAAATAATTTTTTGTATGAAATCATAGAATACCACCTTTCTGTACATACATAGTATATTATATATATTTAGATTTGTAAATATTTAATGTTTAGATATTGAAAGCAATATAATTTCACTAATTTGGTAGTTGCTGTAAAGGCATTTTGTGGATATAATATATATAGATATAATTATTAGTATATGAAGGGATACGATATTAAAACTTTTGATAAGAAATTAAATAAATTATTGAAAACCAATTAATATAATGAAAAAGGACTGTCACCATAAATGACAGTCCTTTTTATGGTGGTGTATATTTATATACACGCCTGAAAATAAAACAACCCATCCTCAGTAAAGAAATCATATACCCCGTTATATTTTTCAATCACAGATATTATGCTTCTAATACCGATACCGTGGCCGGCTTTATCCGATACAGGAGTATTATTTACAAATATAGGTTCAACAGCATAAGTATTAGTGATGTTAATACATAATTTATTGTTTTTATCAAACACCTTTACTGTGATAATACGGTTTGAATTAACCTCGCCGTAGTCAGAAGTGCAGCCGGAAGTTGTGCCGGATATGCTGCTATATGAATTATTAATAGATGTCCTGGCTGTCTGTACAAGCTTGCAGGCATTTATGGCATTTTCAAGTGCATTTGCAAATAGACTGCAAAGGTCAGTTGGCTTGTAGTCAGCAAGGTTGGCGGCAGTAACTGACACTTGTGTGGTGATATTATATTTGTCAGCTTTGGCAATATAGGAAGATAATATAAGGTTGACAGCTTCATTAGCGCAGTATCTTGTTATTTGGCTGTTGTTAAGACTGGTACATATCTCCCTGATATAATCCTGTGCCTGTGCGTAGCTGTTATCATTAAGACAGCTTTGTATAAAGTTCATATGGTGTCGAAGGTCGTGGCGGTATATAGCTGCCTGTTTCTGATAGTCCGATAACTGGGCAATCTCTTTTTCTGCCTGTGCAGCTGCAGCCAAGAGAATGATATTTTCACGCTCGGCGGTATTTTTCTTATTTAACAGAGCCAGTATAACTGTTGATAATATAAAATAGAGTATGACAATAAAGCTGTCCATAAATTCTATAACAACAGCTTCTCCGCGGTATAACAGGTCTGTGTATACAGTGAATGCGTACTCTAAAATATAATAAGTAAGAGGCAGGAGAAAGAACATTGATATAATGGTCTTTGATTCGTTCTTAAGCCTTATTATGTAAGGAGAAATGTATTTAATTACAATAAATATAAGTGGGATTGTAATAATAATAGTTACAATATCTGATATCATAGGAATATCTTTGAAAATGTAAGCGGCAGCAGTGCCGAACCATTTTCTTGGGGTACACATAAGATAAGCCGACAGAACTGCAATTGATGAAATGTATATATTCTTATGGCAGACAAATCTTATGACAAGAATTAAAGGTATATGTATAAGGAAAGGATAGCTTTTATAAAGCACATTCTGACCAAGTAGCAGATAGCATACAGCCTGAAATAACGCAAATGTGAGAGTTGTATATATAAACAGCTTATGGTTATCTTCCAAGCGTATATCAGCAAAATAAAATGATACAATAATGCCAAAGATAAGAACAAAGATATAATTAATAAGATTTAATAAAGTAGAAATATCCATATAGCCCCCTGTTATTCTTCCATCTGGAAAGTTAAATACTGCTTCTTGATTTCAACGACACGGCGTTGTGCCAATGGAACTGTTTTGTTATTGCTCAGATGAATTTCATTACTAATAATAGTACTTATGTAGTTCATATTTACAATATATGAACGGTGTGGAAGCGTAAATTCTTTGTGAATACTAAGTGTATCACATATTGAGGAGAATACGTCGGTTGATGTTATGTGTTCTCCATTTTTAAGATGAATAGTTACCTTGCGGTTTAATGCTTCCGCATAGACAATATCAGCTGTACGGATTTTGTGTATACCTGAATTGTTCTTAATAATTATGTTGTTTGTCTGTTCGATGTTAAAGAAGTCTATTAAATCATCAAGCGTAGTATACAGGCGTTCTTTGTTCACGGGCTTTAACAGGTAATTAAATGCCTTGACTTCATAGCTGTCTACTGCAAATTCGGAAGATGAAGTTAAGAATATTATAGGTGCGGCTTTATCAAAGGTACGGATTTCCTTAGCGAGTGCAAGTCCGTTCATTACTGGCATAATAATGTCAAGAAAATATATGTCAAACTTCTCAAATCCGGCAGTAGAAGCAAGCTCGACACTGCTATTATAATATTTCACTGTGAAGCTGATATTAGATGAGGCTTCATAATTATCTAAAAGTTCTCTTATTATACCTAATTCGTATTGGTCATCATCACATACGGCAATCTTCATAGTAATCTCCACTTCTAACAATTAATACTTACGTTATTATATATTTCTTTTTGATAAAATTCCATAGAAATTTACATTGTTCGCGTTGAAAAATGTAGGTTGATATGATAAATAGTGTTAATTAGCTGATTTATTTCAATTATTGTGTTATATAACTGAAAAAGGAGGTATACGGAATTCTGTATACCTCCTTTTTATGCTTAAAAGCATAAGTTTAAATGGATTAACTAAAACAATGTTTAATTATCTCTGAACTCTGGCACCAGCTCCACCAACGATACCTTCAACTTCCTTAAGAGAAGCCATTGTTGTATCACCAGGAGTTGTCATAGCTAATGCACCATGAGCAGCACCATAGTTAACAGCCTTTTCAGCGTCTTCAAATGTCATAAGACCATATACAAGACCTGAAGCGAATGAATCTCCGCCACCAACTCTATCCATGATTTCAAGTCCATCATACTGAGCAGCTTTGTAGATTTCACCATCAGCCCAGCAGATTGCTGACCAGTCATTAACTGTAGCTGTCTTAACCTGACGAAGAGTTGTAGCAACAGCCTTGAAGTTAGGGTATGTAGCAGCAGCTTCGTTAATCATCTTCTTGTAACCATCAAGGTTAAGAGTCTTAAGGTTCTCATCGTTACCTTCGATTTCGAAACCAAGGCAAGCTGTGAAGTCTTCTTCGTTACCAATCATAACGTCAACATACTTAGCAACTTCCTTATTAACTTCCTGAGCCTTAGCTAAACCGCCAATAGCTTCCCACATAGATGGTCTGTAGTTAAGATCGTAAGATACGATTGTACCGTACTTCTTAGCTGCCTTACAAGCTGCAATAACAGTTTCACAAGCCTGTTCAGAAAGAGCAGCATAGATACCACCTGTATGTAACCAACGAACACCTAAGCCACCATCGCTCTTGTTCTTGAAGATGTAATCAAAGTCGAAATCTTCTGGAGTAGCCTGAGAAATAGCTGTGTTAGCTCTATCTGAGCAACCCTTGGCACCACGGATACCGAATCCTCTTTCTGTGAAGTTGAGACCATTTCTGCAAAGACGACCGATACCATCTGTCTTCTTCCAGCAGATAAGGGATGTATCAACACCACCCTGTTCGATGAAGTCCTTCATAAGAAGACCTACTTCGTTATCAGCGAAAGATGTGATAACAGCAGTTCTCATACCGAAGCACTTGTGAAGACCACGGATAACGTTATATTCTCCGCCACCTTCCCATGCTCTAAAGCTTCTTGCTGTACGAATTCTTCCTTCACCTGGATCAAGACGAAGCATTACTTCACCTAAAGATACAGCATCAAATGTGCATTCTTCAGCTGGTCTTAAATTTAATTTCATTTTTTAGATACCTCCAAATAAATTTTTACATAATCATATTAACATATAATTTAGATTTAATCTATATATTTAAGTAAAGTTTTGTATAAAGCTGTCAATTTTCCACTGATTAAAAAGAATATTGGTAAGTTACATTATATATAAATTGAAATATAATGTATTATGTAAGATGTAATGCAATTTATAAAAAGTGAAATGTTAAAAAAATATACATAATTATTGAAAATAGAACTTTTTGCTTATTGAAAATATTGTGGAGATATTGTAAAATATTTCTAAAATAGTATACCAATGAATAATATTTATGAAATGAGGCATATATATGAGCAATATCAAGAAGTTAAGAAAACTCAAAATCCAATGGAAAATATTGCTTTCAGCAATGCTTGTTATATTCGTATTTGGCGGATATATGGTATTTGCTAAAGCTGATTCCAGTGTCACTGTATCAGTGACAACGACAGCAACAATTGTTAATCAGGGCACAGAGTCGAACAGCATCGTGGCAACTATGTCGGGAAGAGATGAGAATAATGTCAGTCAGAATTCACCGGATAATTATAAGCCGGCAGTAAGAAATCTTAAATGGACAGTATCCAACTCTGATATTATTAAATTTGTCGTAAGTGATAGTGCGGGAACTAAATATGCAGACACAGCAGAAAGCACTGCCAATCCTACAATATATGGTAATAGAGCAGGTAAGGCAACAATTACGGCTACATATTATACTAAGGCTTACGGACCAGACGGTAGCATTACTTATGAAGAAGAGCTTGGAAATGACTCTGTAGATATCATCGTTCCTTTAAAGATTAACAGCTTTAAGGCATACAGAAATGGTGTAGAGCTTACAAAAGAAGAAATGCTGTGTTATCAGGTAGGAGATATTATTGAGATAACATCTAATGCCAATGATACTAATAAAATATTTGTTGAAACAGACAATGATAAGACAGGAAGTCTTTCTAAAGATGGTATTGTAGAGAAAGTATCATCTTCAGGTGCTAAAGTAACACTTAAGATTGTCGGTGGTGGTAGAACTAATCTTAAAGTAAGAACAGCAGATGGTGATGGTATCAATTCTCTTACAGCAACATACCAGATAACATCAAAGGTCGAATACACTGATGGAGTTGCTAACTCAGAAGGACATTCTATTCAGAAGCTTTCTGATGGTACAAGATTTATTACATTATCAGATAAAGATTTTGAAGACTTTAAAGAAGAAGCAATTCCTTCTAATATTAAGTATCTAGCAACAGCAGGTGTTACATATGTATCATCAGATACAGACGTAATTACATATAAGGCTGGCAGCGTAAAAGGTGTTAACGCAGGTGTAGCCCAGGCAACAGCAGGTGTTGCAAGTATTGATGTACAGGGTAACATAGGCTGGGCGACCAAAGATGCAGTTAATGTTGTTGTACCATTTAAGAAGCTTGGCAATGATGTAAGTAATATGAATGTGGGTGACTCAATACAGCTTAAGACTTCTGCTAAATCAACAGAGGTTACCTGGTCAACATCTGATAACAGCGTACTTCAGGTTGATGCAACAACAGGTCTTGTTACAGCAATGGGAGCTGGTAAAGCTACTATATATGCAACAAGAGTTGATGATGAACTTTCAACAAAGTACAAGCTTAATAATCAACTTTCTTATGAGATTACAGTTATCGATGGATTTGGCTTAAGCCTTACATCAATGAGTGTTAATATAGGTGATACACAGAACCTTGTGGCACTTGTAACTAATAATCCTAGCAAGGATGATATTACATTTACAGTAGAGAATCAGCCAGATGCAGCAGGAGTTGTTCCAACTGAGACTTTAATTAATGTAGTTCAGTCAGAAGACGGAAGAACATTCAAGGTAACAGGTATTGCATCAGGTATAGCACATATTAAGGTGACACAGAATGTTAATGGCGTTATTAAGAAAGCAACCTGTGTTGTATATGTTACAACACCAGTGGGTGAGATTACTATTAATCCTTCATCACTTACAGTAGACAGAGGTTCATCTGATACTGTACAGCTTATATTTAACCCATCAGCACCAACTAATAATAAAGTATTATGGTCATCATCTAATACAGATGTTGCAACAGTAGAAGGTGACAGCTATACAGCTACAATTACTGGTGTATCTGGTGGTACAACAACAATTACGGTCATAACAGAAGACGGACTTAAAGTAGCAACTTGTGATGTATATGTAAGAGAACCTGTAACAGGTCTTGTACTTAATGCAACAACAGTTGAATCATCGATGGCAGTTGGTCAGTATCAGCTCGTTGCAACTGTTCTTCCAGCAGGCGAAGGTGTTGACCGTGCTGTAACATGGACATCATCAGATCCATCAGTTGCAACAGTAGATGAGAATGGTCTTGTTAAGTATGTTAAGCCAGGATATTGTACGATCGTATGTAAGACAACAGATGGAGCATATATAGCTACTTGTAACTTTATCATAAGCATACCAGTAGAGCAGATTAAGCTTGATTATACTGATGAGATAATGTCAATAGGCAGTACATTAAGAATTACAGCAGAGGTTCTTCCGGTAACAGCTACTAATAGAACAGTAGTATGGGAATCTTCTAATACTAATGTGTGTATCGTAGATTCTAATGGTCTTGTAGAAGCAGTTGGAACAGGAAGTTGTACAATCCTTTGTAAGTCATTGGACGGTAACTACACAGCAATGTGTAATATATATGTTAAACAGCCTGTAACACAGGTTATACTTAATACAACAGATATAACTGTAAGACAGGGTCAGGTATTCTGGCTTAATGCTACTTGTCTTCCAGAGAATGCAGATAATAAGATTATCAGCTGGGAAAGCCGTGATGAGAGCGTGTGTACAGTTGAGAGCGATGGTAAGGTTACAGCAGTAGGTGCTGGTACAACATCTATTATTGCAACCAATGTTGATACAGGACTTACAGCATATTGTGTTGTAACGGTTACACAGCCGGTAACAGGAATTTCGCTTAACTCAGATTATCAGGAATTATGGGTTGGAGCTAAATATGCAATCATACCGGTAGTTGAACCTTATGATGCTGAGAATAAGAATGTTACATATTTATCAAGTGATCCATCAGTAGCAACAGTAGATGAAAATGGTGTTGTTACAGCATTAAAGGGTGGAAGTTGTATAATTGAAGTGACAACCGAAGTTAATAAGTTAACGGCGGCGTGTACGATTGTAGTAAAAGAGTACGTATCATCAATAACTCTTAGTGAAACTGATAAATTTATGAATGTTGGTTCAACAGGAACGCTTGTTGCTTCTGTTGGAACGGATACAGCTACTAATAAGAATATAGTATGGTCATCTTCTAATTATGATATATGTTATGTAGATGGCAATGGTAACTTAAGTGCCAACTCAGTTGGTAATGCAGTTATTACAGCAACAGCGGCAGACGGAAGTGGTGTTAGTACTTCTTGTATTGTAAAGGTTGTTGATCCTGTAATAGGAATTACAGTTGAACCAGATACAGTAAGGCTTCTTGTTGGTGATTCAGCTAAGGTTACAGCAGTCATAACACCAGATAGTGCAACTGTCAAAGATGTATCATGGACATCATCTAATGAAGCTATTGCAACAGTAGATGAGTCGGGAGAAATATTTGCCCTTAGTACTGGTAAATGTAAGATAACAGCTACATCACAAGACGGTAACGAAGTTAAGGGTGTATGCTGGGTATATGTAACACCAGTTGTTAACATATCATCATTAAGAATTAACTCTAAAGAAATATATATGCTTTCTGGACGAGCTAGACAGTTATCAGTAATTGTAAGACCTGTTAATAATACAGATTCTTATGAGTGGTATTCAACAGATACAGGAATTGTACAGGTAGACCAGAATGGTGTAATCACAACCGTTGGTCCTGGTACTGCAGATGTGTTTGTTATAAGCAATAACAGCAGTGTAGAAGCTTCATGTACGGTACATTCGCTTGCTATGAGTACATCACGAGTGAGATTGGAGCAGTACGATAGATTTAATCTAGATGTAATAGGTACAGAAGATGCTGTTACCTGGAGAAGTTCTAATCCAAGAGTATGTACGGTTTCATCATCAGGTGAAGTTATAGGTAGACGGGCAGGAACAGCTACAGTAACAGCTACAGTTCATAATAAGACACTTAGCTGTACAGTAACAGTTACTAACATCAGGTAATACTGCTGGGAAATTTCAATTCTTGATATAAGCTTTAAAGATATTATAGAACTTAAAGATGGTTATGCCAGACATTCAAGTCTGGCATAACCATTCTTTATATAATATTTTGGCTGTTATCAGAACATAATGAAACTGACTGTAATAATAAACGGCTTATAGAACAAAATAGACAATATAAAAAGAAACAGGCACTATAAGATTATTCTTATGGTGCCTGTTCTTTATTATTTAATATGAGGGGGAGATAGAAAGAATTAACTTTGCTATCTGATTATTAATATAACCTGTAATTGTGTGCAAAGTATGTCTTATTTGTGAAAGAACGATAAAAAGAATTAAGAAAATAATAAAATAATATATATCAAATGGGTAATGGCTATAAAGTTCAAAAAGTTTAATTTGTTAATTTATTGATTATTGAGTATCAATATGTTAGAATTTATTAGTTAAAATATAAAGGCAGGGGAATAAGTATGAATAGCAATGACAAAGATGAGTTAGATAATGAGTTAATTAAATCAATGAAAAAGCTTGTTGAAGAAGAAACTAACGTTGCTAAAGCGTTCATAGATACTCAGAACGAGTTATCGGATGAAGATGATGAGTTGGCTGATGAAACAATGGGTAAGACAAGAGTTATACCTAAGGTCACAGATGATATGCTCACTAAAGTAAGTGATGCTACAATTAATATCAGTGATTTGAATGCAGACAAAAAACTTCAATCTAATAAAGAACAGAATAATATAGATGATACCAGCAGAGTAAAAGAATACAACAAAGCCAGGGAGTCAGAGCCGATAAAAGATTATAATATGACCAAAGACTCTGAAAAGCCAAAAGAACACAATACAGTTAGAAATTCTGAAAAGATAAAAGAATATAATAAGGCAGAACAGCAGGATAAGTGTTCTGATGCACATATGGATAATGGTAATAATGAGAAAGATGACAGCGTGCAGGAAAAGGATAAGAAGCCTATGGATGCTAAGAGGAAAAAGATGATTATAGCTGTTTCCTGTGTAGTAGCTGCTTTAGTAGTTATTATAGGTATAGTTGTCGGAGTTGTTCTTAATAATAAGAATAAGAATTCGTTCCAATATAATTATGATAAAGGAATGGGTTCTTATCAGAACAAGGATTATGATAATGCTATTAAGTATCTTGCTAAAGCTTCCAAGTTATCTGAAGGCAAGAAAAATGTAGATTTAAAATATACATTGTATCAGTGTTATGCTGCAACAGATAATACAGATATGTCAATTGAAGTGTTAAAGGATATTTTATCATTTGATGAGAATAATGAGAAAGCTATAAAAGCATTAGCTTCAATATATAATACTAAGAAAGATGGAACAAGTCTTAATAAGCTTATTAAATATTATAAGGATAAACAGGGTTACAAATATCTTACAGATTATGTTGTTGAAACCCCTAAGCCATCAGTTGAAGCTGGAAGCTATGATGATGTGATTAAGTTACAATTTACAGAGAACAGCAGTTCAACAATATATTACACAACAGATAAGACTGAGCCAGATAAGAAAAGTAAACGTTACACAGGTACAGCAATAGAAATACAGAGTGGTACTACTACAATAAAGGCTATTGCTATTAGTGACATAGGAGTGTGCAGTGATGTTGTGGAGCTGGAGTATACAGTTGACTTTAAGAAGCCATCTGCACCAACAGTAGGTCCTGCCTCTGGAACATATGAGGAAGGACAGACTGTGACAATAGATAATATTCCGGTTGGCAGTACAGCGTATTATACATTAGATGGTTCTACACCAACTAAGAATTCGGAGGAATATTCTGAACCATTTACAATTCCAACAGGTAATAATGTAATATCCGTTGTTATAATTGATTCGCATAACCAGTCAAGCAGTGTTGTTAAGCGTAACTATGTTGTCAACAAGGCTAAGACATATGTATATAATGAGGCACTTGAGATATTAAAAGGAAAGCTTATATCAAAGGGAGTGCTTAAGTCAGATGGAACTACAGCTGCTGATGGTTCTACAGTTACATTTGTATATCAGTCAAGGACAACTGTAGATGGAGTTGAGATGTTCGTTGTAAGATATGATGTGACATCTAAGACGGGTAAGACTTCTACAGCTGGTTATTATGGTGTCGCGACTAAGACAGGTGACTGCTATACAGTGACACAGAATGGCGGAGCATATAGTGCAGCCGCATATAATTAAGTTTTGATGTGTGATTAACACTTCAGATAATATATAACTGAAAGGGGTAATAAAATGTACAAGATTCTTAAGGCTGAAAAATTAGCAGAAAAGATTTTTCTTATGGATGTTGAAGCACCAAGAGTTGCTAAGCACTGTGAACCTGGCCAGTTCATAATTGTTAAAATGGATGAAAAAGGAGAGAGAATTCCTCTTACAATCTGTGATTATGACAGAGAAGCTGGAACAATAACAATTGTATTCCAGATAGTAGGAGCATCAACAGAAAAAATGTCTCACCTTAAAGCAGGTGATGCTTTTAGTGATTTCGTTGGTCCATTAGGATGCCCTTCAGAATTAATTCACGAGAATATTGAGGATTTAAAGAAGCAGAATATCGTATTTATAGCAGGTGGTGTAGGTACAGCACCAGTATATCCTCAGGTAAAATGGCTTCATGAGCATGGTGTAGATGTTGATGTTATCGTTGGAGCTAAGAACAAAGACCTTATCTTATTAGAAGAAGAGATGAAGGCAGTGGCAGGTAATCTTTATATAACAACTGATGATGGCAGCTATGTAAGAAAAGGTATGGGTACAGATGTACTTAAAGATCTTTATGCACAGGGTAAGAAGTATGACAAATGTATAGCAATTGGACCATTGATTATGATGAAATTCGTCTGTCTTTTAACTAAGGAATTAGGTATACCTACAGTTGTAAGTATGAACCCTATTATGGTTGATGGTACAGGTATGTGTGGTGCATGCAGACTTCAGGTTGGTGATGAGATTAAGTTCGCTTGTGTAGACGGACCGGAGTTCGATGGACATTTAGTAGACTTTGACCAGGCTATGAAACGTCAGCAGACATATAAGACAGAAGAGGGCAGAGCTATGCTTGCAGCCCTTGAAGGAGATACACATCACGGTGGATGTGGACAATGTAATTAATCAACGGAAAAGAGGTATATATAATGGATGTTATGAAGAAAGTTCCAGTAAGGGAACAGGCTCCAGATGTAAGGAATAAGAACTTTGATGAGGTATGCCTTGGATATAATGCAGAAGAGGCACAGGAAGAAGCAACACGTTGCCTTAATTGTAAGAATGCTAAATGTGTACAGGGATGTCCAGTATCAATCAATATTCCGGAATTCATACATAATGTAAAAGAAGGTAATTTTGAAGAAGCTTACAAGGTTATTGGAAAGTCATCTGCATTACCTGCTGTATGTGGCCGTGTATGTCCACAGGAAACACAGTGTGAAGGTCAGTGTATAAGAGGAATTAAGGGCGAAGCTATATCAATTGGTAAGCTTGAAAGATTCGTAGCTGACTGGGCTAGAGAGAACAATGTATCACCAGAGATGCCAACAGAGAAGAAGGGTAAGAAAGTGGCTGTTATCGGTTCAGGTCCTTCAGGACTTACTTGTGCCGGTGACCTTGCTAAGATGGGATATGATGTTACAATATTTGAAGCACTTCACGAAGCTGGTGGAGTATTAGTATATGGCATTCCAGAATTCCGTCTTCCAAAGAAGACAGTTGTTGCATCAGAGATTGAAAATGTTAAGAAGCTTGGCGTTAAGATTGAAACTAACGTAGTAATCGGTAAGTCAATGACAATTGACCAGCTTATTAATGAAGAAGGTTTTGATGCTGTATTTATCGGTTCAGGTGCTGGTCTTCCAAGATTTATGGGTATCCCAGGAGAAAATGCTAATGAAGTATTCTCAGCTAATGAATACCTTACAAGAAGCAATCTTATGAAAGCTTTCAGAGAGGATTATGATACACCAATAGCAAGATTTAAGAAGGTTGCTGTCGTTGGTGGTGGTAACGTTGCTATGGATGCCGCAAGAACAGCATTAAGACTTGGTGCTGAGGTACATATTGTATACAGAAGAAGTGAGGAAGAACTTCCTGCAAGAGCAGAAGAAGTACATCACGCTAAAGAAGAGGGGATTATATTTGACCTTCTTACTAACCCAACAGAAGTCCTTACTGATGATAAGGGTAATGTTACAGGTATTAAGTGTGTTAAGATGGAACTTGGCGAACCAGATGCTTCTGGAAGAAGAAAGCCTGTTGAAGTCCCTGATTCAGAATTCGTAATGGATCTTGATGCAGTTATAATGTCACTTGGTACATCACCTAACCCACTTATCTCATCTACAACTAAGGGTCTTGAGATTAATAAGAGGAAATGTATTGTAGCAGAAGAAGCTAATGGACAGACATCTAAGGAAGGCGTATACGCTGGTGGTGATGCTGTTACAGGTGCTGCAACAGTTATTCTTGCTATGGGAGCTGGTAAAGCTGCTGCTAAGGGTATTGATGAGTACCTTTCAAAGTAAGTAATTATATTTACAATAATAGTAAAAAGCTGTTGATTTATTATCAGTGTTTAGATAATAAACCAACAGCTTTTGCTTATCTTATGTTATAGCCTGATTATAGCTGGGTAATATTTAGCATTGACAGGCTGCGTGATTTTATAGCAGACTGTATGGTTCTATGGAAGCCAGTGTTTTTATAAAGCTGATTGTATGCTTTTTATAGAAGCCTGTATATTCTTTTTGTTTTTGTAAAGTTGATTTACATATTGAAAATGCTGTCAATGTATTTATCAGAGATAGTGTCACATAACCCTTCAGACGTGTCAGGGAACTGTTTCATAATAGCATTTTTGATGTAATCACTTCTGTTGAAATATTTCATTTCTTCTGCAATATCATTGTTGTAAGAACCTTCAATGTCTTCTTTGGTTACATTGTCATTAAGCCAGTTGATAATAGTGTCCGTTGCTTCATTTTCGATAGAGGCGTTTGACTTGATTTTCTTGGAATACTTTAAAGACCAGAAACCTATTGCGATAAATCCAACAAATAAAAGACCAAGAACAACATTTACAAGTATGAAATTAGAACTACCTTTTGTTACAAACTTTAATATTCCGATGTCATTAAGAATAAGAATTATAATTCCAGCAGCACCGCATACAAAAAAAGTTATTGCAGACGACAAGTTATCTTTATATTTGTCATCTGTTGACTCATACAGATTGCCAGAGTGCTGTAAAAGCTCAATGCCTTCTTCTTCCTCGATAATATTTTTGGCTTCTTTTTCAGAAATGCCAGATTGCTTAGCTTCGTCAATGATGTGTTCATCAACTGTATTGTCTGACTGTGAATTTAAGCTGCTCACAATAATCTCCTTTCTGTGTATATAAATAATATGTAATATGTAGCATTAAAATGCTTCGCGTAAATTAAACTATATATAAGCAGTAAAATGTGGTACTATTACCAGATGTAAGCAGAATGAAAATGCTGTCTGCTTATTAAAATATATACGCTTAATTACTATTGGGTTAATTATAAAGTATAAATGTGAAAAATTAAAGAACATGGACAGAAAATTTAAAAGATTGATAATTAAAAAGGAGGTTATAGAAGATGAGCAAGACTCTTATTGTTACAGGTGGAAGTATTAATGTTGCGTGGGCGAAAGAATGGCTTGATAATCAGACATTTGATTATTGCATAGCGGCTGACAGCGGTCTTGAGTATGCTGATAAGCTTGGATTGAAGGTGGATTTTCTGCTTGGAGATTACGATTCAGTAGATAAAGATGTGCTTGACACATATAAGAGTAATACTGAATTTGAGATATATCCTAAAGAAAAAGATTATACCGACACACATCTTGCGATTATGACAGCACTTAAAAAGGGTGCAACAGACATATATATACTTGGTGCGACAGGAACAAGAATGGATCACACAATTACCAATATAGGAAATATGAAGGTGGCGGCTGATTGTGGAAAGGACTGCCATATAGTTGATGAGCACAATTATATATATCTTTTAAGTGAGGCTGATGGAATACATATAATTCGTAAAGACAGCCAGTATGGAAGATATGTGTCAATTATTCCTATGTCAGAAAATGTCAGTTTAAGCCTTGAGGGATTTAAATATACGCTTGATAATTATGAATTAAAGCAGGGATTAAGTATATGCCAGAGCAACGAAGTGGAAGATGAACAGGGAATAATTAAGGTTCATAAAGGACTTATTATAGTTCTTGAAACAAAAGATTAATAACATATATGTCCTATGTGCAAAATTAATGAAAAATGCGTATAAAATTAACAAAATAACGTGGAAAGCAACAACAAATCTCTTGTAATTTAACTTACATTGTTATAAAATAAACAATAGTTGTTTGCATTAAGCAATATATAACAAAGAGGAGGTCTCGGTGATGAGTAATACTACACAGGCTTTATCAAGAATCGAAGCAATTCTTGATGATAGCAGTTTTGTTGAAATCGGAGCGGCTGTTACAGCAAGAGCAACAGATTTTAACATGCAGGAAAAAAAGGCTCCATCTGATGGTGTAATCACAGGATATGGAGTTATCAATGGAAATCTTGTGTATGTGTATAGCCAGGATGCTGCTGTGTTAGGCGGAACAATTGGTGAGATGCATGCCAAGAAGATTGCTAATCTTTATGAGAAGGCAATGAAAATGGGAGCTCCTGTGATTGGTCTGATTGACTGCGCAGGTTTAAGACTTCAGGAAGCAACAGACGCCCTTGACGGCTTTGGACAGATTTATAAGAATATGTCATTAGCTTCTGGAATTGTTCCACAGATTACAGCCGTATACGGTGAATGTGGTGGAGGTCTTGCTGTTCTTGCAGAACTTTCAGATTTCGTATTTGTGGAAGAAAAGAAGGCTAAGTTATTTGTTAACAGTCCTAACGCATTAGATGGCAACTATGAATCTAAGCTTGATACATCAAGTGCAGAATTTATGGCTAAAGCAGGTGTTGCAGATTTCATTGGTGATGAAGAAACAATCGCTAATGGAGTAAGACAGCTTGTATCAATGCTTCCATCTAATAATGAGGAAGGTGCTGTATACACAGATAATCAGGATGACCTTAACAGAGTATGCGCTGATATGTCAGCAGAGATAGCTGATGCTGCACTTGCTCTTACAGATATTTCAGATGATGGATTATTTGTAGAAGTTAAGGCTGAATATGCTAAGGAAATGGTAACTGGCTTCATTCAGCTTGATGGAGTTACAGTTGGTGCTGTTGCTAACAGAACAGCAATATATGATGAGAATGGCGAAAAGGCAGAAGAGTTTGCAGCTGTATTAACTACAGATGGAGCTTATAAGGCAGCCGAATTCGTAACATTCTGTAACGCATTTGAAATACCAGTGCTTTCACTTACTAATGTTAAGGGCTTTGAAGCTAATGTAAGAGCTGAGAAGACAATTGCCAAGGCAGCTGCTAAGTTAGTATATGCATTTTCTAACGCAGATGTGCCAAAGGTTAATGTAATTACAGGTGAAGCTTATGGAAGTGCATATGTAGCTATGAATTCTAAGTCAGTAGGTGCAGATATGGTATATGCCTGGTCACAGGCAAGCATCGGTATGATGGATGCTTCTTTAGCTGCTAAGATTATGTATGCTGATGAAATCGCAGCAGCAGATGATGTTACAGCTAAGATTAATGAAAAGGCTTCTGAATATGCAGCATTACAGTCAAGCGTTGAGCAGGCAGCTGCAAGAGGTTATGTTGATACAATTATTAACCCAGAAGATACAAGAAAGTACATTATTGCAGCATTTGAAATGTTGTTTGATAAAAGAGAGGTTCGTGCAGATAAGAAGCATGGCACAGTATAATTGAAGAGGTGATAATATGAAGAAAATTAAGTTTAAAAAGTTCTTAGTGTTATTCTCATTACTTATCTGTGTATTCTGTATGACAGCCTGCAGTTCATCTAATGGTACTATATCAACAGCAAGTGCCAAGACAGAGTTAAAACAGCAGCAGCTTGATGCCAGTGAGGCTTATCTTGTAGACTGGGCTAAAGATATGATTACATATCTTGATAAGAATGATTCTGCTAAGATAACAGCGGATGCAGAGGCAGCTCAATCACTTACAATGGTAAATAATAAGTTATACATTGTTGACCAGAGTGGAATTAGTGTTAAGACAATAGCTTTTTATAATAGCTGGAATAGCACAAGAGATGAGTTAGGTGCTTTAAAGAGTATCAATGAAATTAATGTAGAACTCAATAGCAAGACAGGTGAGTTATGTACTATTACAGTTGATACTTCATATGAGAAGAATGATAAATGTACATTTGAATTCGTAATTAATGATGACTATACACTTGAAAATGGTGCTATCAATCCATCATATACTACAGGACAGAAGATGTATAAAGCGGTAATGAATACTCTTATCGGTATGGGAACAGTATTCGTTGTACTTATATTTATTTCATTCATTATTTCATTATTTAAGTACATCAATAAGTTTGAGAATAGAAATAAGGCTAAGAATGAAGCATCTAATGGTGCCCAGGGCGTTGATAATGCTATTGCTCAGATAGTTTCAAGCGAAGAGCAGGATGAAGAAGTTGATGATCTTGAACTTATAGCAGTTATAACAGCAGCTATTGCTGCATCAGAGAATACATCTACAGACGGACTTGTAGTTCGTTCAATTAGAAAGGTTAATAGCAGGAGGAAATAAATTATGAAGAATTATACAATAACAGTTAATGGAAATGTATATGATGTTACTGTAGAAGAAGGAACAGGAAGCACAGCAGGTGCAGCTAAGGCAGCAGCACCAAAAGCAGCAGCTCCTAAGGCAGCGCCAAAGGCTGCAGCACCAGCAGGCGCACAGGGTGCAGTAAAGGTTAATGCACCAATGCCTGGTAAGATTCTTAAGGTTAACGTTAATGCGGGCGCAGCAGTTAAGAAGGGTGATGTATTACTCGTTCTTGAAGCTATGAAGATGGAAAATGAAATCTGTGCACCACAGGATGGTACAGTTGCTACAGTTGAGTGTGCAGCTGGTGATTCAGTAGAGTCAGGTAAAGTATTAGTTTCTATGAACTAATTGATATATCAATTAGTTGTGTAGAGATAATATACGGAGGTAAAAAATGGAATATATTTTATCAACATTGGGAAACCTCGTTCACCAGACAGCATTCTTTAACCTCACTTGGGGTAATTATCTGATGATTCTGGTTGCGCTGTTTTTCATGTATTTGGCAATCAAAAAAGAATATGAACCTCTGCTTTTAGTACCTATTTCATTTGGTATGTTACTTGTTAATCTTTTCCCGGATATTATGTTATCTATTGAAGATTCAAGCAATGGCGTAGGTGGTTTGTTACATTATTTTTATTTATTAGATGAATGGAGTATTCTGCCATCACTTATCTTCCTTGGTGTTGGTGCGATGACAGACTTTGGTCCACTTATCGCTAATCCTAAGAGTTTCCTTTTAGGTGCAGCAGCACAGTTTGGTATATTTGCTGCTTACATTATGGCTATATTTATGGGATTCCCAGATAAGGCAGCAGCAGCTATATCTATTATTGGTGGTGCTGATGGTCCTACATCAATATTCCTTGCTGGTAAATTAGGACAGACTAATTACCTTGGACCAATAGCGGTTGCAGCATATTCATATATGTCACTTGTACCAATTATTCAGCCACCTATTATGAAGTTATTAACAACTGAAAAAGAAAGAAAGATTAAGATGGAACAGTTAAGACCTGTATCTAAGCTTGAGAAAATTCTTTTCCCTATTATCGTTACAATCGTTGTAGTATTAATTCTTCCTACAACAGCACCACTTGTTGGTATGCTTATGCTTGGTAACCTTTTTAGAGAGTCAGGAGTTGTTAAGCAGCTTACAGAAACAGCATCCAATGCACTTATGTATATAGTTGTTATTATTCTTGGTACATCAGTTGGTGCTACAACAAGTGCAGAAGCCTTCTTCAATCTTGATACATTAAAGATTGTTGCATTAGGTCTTATTGCATTCTGCTTTGGTACAGCGGCAGGTGTTATATTTGGTAAGATTATGTGTAAGGCTACACACGGTAAGGTTAATCCACTTATTGGTTCAGCAGGTGTATCTGCAGTTCCAATGGCAGCCAGAGTTTCACAGAAGGTTGGTTCAGAAGCAGATCCTTCTAACTTCCTTTTGATGCACGCTATGGGACCTAACGTAGCCGGTGTTATTGGTACAGCGGTTGCAGCTGGTACATTTATGGCGATGTTTGGTGTTATGTAAAACAGACTAAGAGGCTCTAAGCTCGCACAATACGCGAGCTAAGACCCTCTAAGTCTGTATAGAAGTTGCTTACGCAACTTCGTTGTGGACAGAGGAATGGTCTATATATATCATAAGACCTTCTAAGTCTGAATAGAAGTTACTTACGCAGCTTAATTAGAGTTTATTTACTTTATATATAGGAATATATAGGAGGAGTTTAAGATGGCAGATCAGGTTAAGAAACCATTAAAGATAACTGAGACTGTATTAAGAGATGCTCATCAGTCACTTATTGCTACAAGAATGACTACAGAGCAGATGCTTCCAATCATAGACAAGATGGATAAGGTTGGATATCATTCAGTTGAGTGCTGGGGCGGTGCTACATTTGATGCATCACTTCGTTTCCTTAAGGAAGACCCTTGGGAAAGACTTCGTAAGTTAAGAGATGGTTTTAAGAATACAAAGTTACAGATGTTATTCAGAGGACAGAATATCCTCGGATACAATCATTATGCAGATGACGTTGTAGAATATTTTGTACAGAAGTCTATCGCTAATGGTATTGATATAATCAGAATATTTGACTGTTTCAATGATTTAAGAAATCTTAAGTCATCAGTTGAGGCAGTTAAGCTTGTTAAGAAAGAAAATCCTAATGCTCACGCACAGATAGCACTTTGCTATACACTTGGTGATGCATATACTCTTGATTACTGGAAAGAAACAGCTAAGAGAATTGAGGATATGGGTGCAGATTCTATCTGTATCAAGGATATGGCAGGTTTACTTGTTCCTGCTAAGGCTACAGAACTTGTACAGGCATTAAAGGATGGTTCTTCACTTCCTATCCAGATGCATACACATTATACATCAGGTGTTGCTTCAATGACATATATGAAAGCTGTTGAAGCAGGTGCAGATATCATCGATACAGCTATGTCACCATTTTCAATGGGAACATCACAGCCGGCTACAGAAGTTATGGTAGAGGCATTTAAGGGTACAGAGTACGATACAGGTCTTGACCAGAACCTTCTTGCAGAGATAGCTGCTTACTTCCAGCCAATGAGAGAAGAAGCATTAAAGTCAGGTCTTATGAATACTAAGGTTCTTGGTGTTAATATTAAGACATTATTATATCAGGTACCTGGTGGTATGCTTTCTAATCTTGTATCACAGCTTAAGGAAGCGGGTGCAGAAGATAAGTATCAGGCAGTTCTTGAGGAAATTCCTAAGGTTCGTAAGGACTTTGGTGAACCACCTCTTGTTACACCATCATCACAGATTGTTGGTACACAGGCTGTTCTTAATGTATTACAGGGCGAGCGTTATAAGATGATTACTAAGGAATCTAAGAAGGTTCTTATGGGTGAATTCGGACAGACAATTAAGCCATTCAACCCAGAAGTACAGAAGAAGGCTATAGGTGATGCTACACCTATTACCTGTCGTCCAGCAGATCTTATCGAGCCACAGCTTGAGAAGTTCAAGAATGATCCAGTCGTACAGCAGTACAAGCAGCAGGATGAGGATGTGCTTTCATACGCATTATTCCCAGCAGTTGCTACTGAGTTCTTCAAGTACAGAGAAGCACAGCAGAAGAAAGTTGATCCTGCTAAGGCTGACACAGAGAATAAGGCATATCCTGTTTAATAGCTAGTGGTATGATTTGTTTTTTTCCATAGAACCCGCAACAACTGGTGGTTTTAAGTGAAAAAAATGGGCGTGGGGTGTTAGTCCCCACGCCCATTTTTGTCATTTTCTGGCAGATTGGGATATATGACAACTGTAATTATAAGGATAAATAAAGTAATATAGCAGCATAAAAATATAAGAAACAGGAGGAACAAAGTTTATGGTGAAAAACAAAAAATGTCATAGTAAGAAAATGGCAGCATTAGTTACAGCTGTTGTGCTTGCTGTATCGGCAACAGTTTCATTTGCAGTACCACAAGTAAAAGCTGCCAATGGACCATGTGATACTGGTGATTGGGCTTATGCTTATATTAATGTAAGAAATGGAGAGGAAAGTAATCTGCTATTCTCATCAGAAGGCACTAATTCTATAGATGGAATGTCTTATGACAGAGAGTCTAATACACTTACATTAAATAATTATAAAAGCTCTACAACAGTAATAGTTACTAATATGATGGGTGATGATTTCAAGATTAACCTTGTTGGTGATAATGAAATCGGAAGTATAGGTTCATATGGTGATGCATGGGGTGGTTCAATCAATATAAGTGGTAATGGTTCTTTGGTAATTAATGCAGACAGAACAGGTGATTATGGAATAGCTTTCTTTGCTGAGGGAACTAATTCGGTGCTTTCAGTTGCAGACACCTGTAATGTTACAATATATTCTGGTTCAAAGGCGGTAGTGTATACAAGCGATAATCTCACTAACAAGCCAATTAAGGATAATGGAACATTAAAGGAAAATGTGACATATAATGTTTCACATCCGCTGGAAATATCAAGATTATGTGCCAGGTATTATGAGTACGACCCTTATACAACTAATATAGTATATAAGAACGAGACAGATAATACTTCATTATATTATATTAAAGAGCTGACATATATTGAACCTGCTAAAGTGACTTATACATTATATAAGCTTACTACAAAGAAAGCTATGGGCGATGTATATTATGCTGACAAAGTAGGTGAATATGATAATATCCCTGCTGGATATACCAAGACCACATTAGACAATCCAATTTCATATTATGAGTCAGACAGTGGAAGCGGCGGAACAAGTCAGGTTATAATCAATACAGCAACAAATGAAAAGTATGTATCTGCATATGTTTATGAAAATAAAACATCATATTATAGAATATGTAAGCTTCTTGAAAAGCTTGGTGTAGATGAACGAAGCAATGATGAATTATGGCTTATTGATTATGACAATCCTGTAGCAACATACAATCCTGTAGTGGAAAGTGATAATCTTCCAGACGGATACAAGTATGACGGTACAGAGATAGAAGGTCTTTATAATGTTGAATGTGTAGCAGATAAGCTTACATTTACAGCTAAATCATCTAGTGATAATACGACAGATAATTCAAAAGGAGACACAACCAATAATCCATCTGACAACACAACAGATACACCAGCAGATGAGAAGCCATCGACACCAGAGTCAAGCACCACTAATACAGTAGTAGATGTATCAGACGGCAGCACAACTATTAAGGCTGATGAAATCAGAAAGATTATTGAAGATAACAAGGTGAATGATGTTGTTATCAAATCTAACAATGATGTTACATTTACATTTGCAAAAGGAACAATGTCAGAAGTATCACAGGTTGCAATATATGACTTCTCAACAGCAATTACTTCTGATATAAAAGAAGCAGGAGATATGCCGGCAGATGTAACAGAGGATATATTCGTATCTAAGATTGTATACAATTATTCCGGCGTGCTTCCAGCAACGGCAAGTATTAAGTTAAATGTTGGAAAAGCATATGAAGGCCAGACACTTTATTACAGCCAGCTCTTAGATGATGGAACAATAATTAGTATGATGTCAGCTGTAGTTGATAATGATGGTTATATGATAGTAGAACAGGATCACTGCTCAACATATCTTATTACAAAACAGCAGATTACAAGCAGTTCATCAGATATAAGTTTACCAGGCACATCAGTAGAAAATATAACAGAAGCCGCAGGTAATACAGTTGAAACACCACAGACAGGAGATATGACACATATATACTGGGCAGGATATTTATTAGTATTATCATTAATGGGCATTGGATTTACAATTTTAATGGCTGGTAAGCTAAAGAAAGAACAGTAATAATATTTATTGATAAAAAACTGCCTGAATGAGAGTTGACATATGTATTTTCAAAAAGTAATATTAAAGCAGTGTTTGTTCACACTAATTATATGTGAAATACAGTAAATATGTATAAAATGGAGGCAGAATATGAGAATAGGTATTATTGGATACGGAAATCTTGGAAGAGGCGTTGAGTGTGCTATCAGGCAAAATCCAGATATGGAGCTTGTAGCAGTATTTACAAGACGTGCACCAGAAAGCGTATCTATATTGACAGAGGGTGCTTTAGTATGCTCAGTAGATGAGGTAGAGCAGTGGAAGGATAAGATAGACGTAATGATTCTTTGCGGTGGAAGTGCTACAGATTTACCAGTACAGACACCAAAGTTTGCAGAGATGTTTAACGTAGTTGACAGCTTTGATACACACGCAAGAATTCCAGAACATTTTGAAAATGTTGATTCTGCGGCTAAGAAGAGCGGACACGTTGGAATTATATCAGTAGGCTGGGATCCAGGTATGTTCTCTTTAAACCGTATGTATGCCAATGCTATTTTACCAGAAGGCAAAGATTATACATTCTGGGGTAAGGGCGTAAGTCAGGGACATTCAGACGCTATCAGAAGAGTTGAGGGCGTCAAGGATGGCAAGCAGTATACAATTCCAGTTGAGGCAGCCTTAGAAGCTGTAAGAAATGGCGAGAATCCAGAGCTTACAACAAGACAGAAGCATACAAGAGAATGTTTTGTAGTATTAGAGGAAGGTGCTGATGCTGCAAAGGTAGAAGAAACAATCAAGAATATGCCTAACTATTTCGCTGATTACGATACAACAGTACATTTTATCAGTGAAGAAGAATTAAAGAAAAACCACAGTGGAATTCCTCACGGAGGATTTGTTATCCGTACAGGAAAGACAGGCTGGAACAAAGAGAACAATCACGTTATAGAATACAGCTTAAAGCTTGATTCTAACCCAGAATTCACATCTTGCGTTATCGTAGCATATGCAAGAGCAGCTTATCGTCTTTATAAGGAAGGTCAGAGCGGTTGTAAGACAGTATTTGATATTGCACCTGCATATCTTAGTGCTAAGGATGGAGCAGAATTACGCAAGAGCCTTCTTTAATTAATATGGTGTTATTAATATTATATTGCAGGAATTGATAATGTAATTATTGTAAGAATTAATTACATAAATATTATGAACTAAAATAAGATTGACCTTTGGAGGTATATTATGGCTTCTAAAGGTCAATTTTATTATTTTAAGTCAACTATATACTTTGCACTAATAATAGTGTAATATAAATATGTATGCGTTATTTATAATAATGTCACAATATACGTTACTAATAAACACAGAAAGGTATTTGAATAGATGATTAAGCTTGAAAGATTTGAAGTTATGAATTTTGAAAATGCTATGAGAGGAGCGAGAAATCCGCTTAATAGCTGGGCTAGAATGGATAGTAAGACAGAAAATGGAGTATTCACATTTGGACCTAATGATTTAGATTTAGCGAAAAGGCTCTGCAAGGCTGGTTCAGACCATAGAAAGTTTATAAGACAGATATTTGTAACAGTAGATATAACAGCACCAATCTACTGGTGGAAGGAATACGATACATATAAGGTTGGAACAGTTGCCAATTCAACAAGTACAATGCATAAAATCCACAGCAAGTCATTTGAAATGGAAGATTTCAGCGTTGACCATTGTACTTCTGAGGCGTTAGATATGATGCAGAAGAATATAGATTTTCTTGAAACAATACGCCAGAAGTTCATAGAAACTAAGGATAAAGACCTTTGGTATAGTATGATTCAGTTGCTTCCAGAAAGCTATAATCAGATGCGTACCTGCACATTTAATTATGAAAATCTTGCAGGAATGTATTATTCAAGAAGAAACCATAAGCTTGCAGAATGGCATACATTCTGTGACTGGGCACTTGAGTTACCATATTTCAAAGAACTTTTGGTTCAGGAATAAAGAGGATAGAGAGGTTTCCTATGAGTAAAGTTGTAGTTATTGGAGGCGGGGCGGCAGGTATGATGGCTTCTATTATAGCCGCCAGAAATGGACACACAGTAACTCTTATAGAAAAGAATGATAAGCTTGGAAAGAAGCTTTTTATAACAGGAAAAGGCCGCTGTAATTTTACTAATGCTGGTGATGAGGACGACATTAAAAATAGTGTTGTAACCAACCCTAAATTTATGTACAGTTCATTTAAAGGCTTTTCTAATTATGATGTAATGGGATTCTTTGATGAACTTGGACTTAAGTTTAAAATAGAACGAGGTAACCGCTGTTTTCCAGAGTCAGACCATTCATCAGATGTAATCGGCACATTGGCAAGAGAATTAAGAAAATGCAAAGTGGATATTATGCTTAGCACAGAGGTTGTTGATGTTACAGCCAGGGAATTATCAGAGAATGAAGTATCAGAAAATGCAGTGTCAGGGAAAATAGTATCTTGCAATGCAGTATCAGAGAATATAGCAAATGATAGTGTAAAACTTGAAAAAAAGTATAAATCCAAGAAAAAAGAACCTAAATCTAAGAAAAAAGAGCCAGAATATATATCGCAGTTTGTAAGTGTTGAAGTTAAGGAGTTATCTACTGGCAGAAAGCAGGTTATAAAAGCTGATTCCTGCATTATAGCAACAGGTGGTAATTCTTATTCAAGCACTGGTTCAACAGGCGATGGCTATAGATTTGCAAAGGCACTTTCACATAATGTTACACCTATTATACCGGCATTAGTTCCTCTCACAGTAAGAGAAGAATGGGCTTCAGAGCTTATGGGACTGAGCCTTAAGAATATAGCAATAAGCATATATGACAGTATGGGTGACAGCCGTAAAGAGCTGTATAGTGACTTTGGTGAAATGCTATTTACGCATTTTGGTGTGAGCGGGCCAGTTATTCTTAGTGCGAGCAGTTATACAACAGCAATATTAAGAAAAAGACCGCTTAAGCTTGTGATAGATTTAAAGCCAGCTTTATCAGAGGAACAGCTTGATGAGAGAGTTCTTAGGGATTTCTCAGAGGAAAAGAATAAAACCTTCCGTAATTCACTTGATAAGCTGCTTCCTAAGAAACTTATCCCTGTTATAGTAAGGCTCAGTGATATCAATAAAGATAAACAGGTTAATGAGATAACAAGGGAAGAAAGATTAAGGCTTGTACATCTGTTAAAGCATTTTGAAATGACAATAACCGGTACAAGAGGCTTTAATGAAGCTATAATTACACAGGGCGGTGTTGATGTTAAAGAAATCAATCCGACAACTATGGAGTCAAAGTTAGTTAAAAATGTGTATTTTGCAGGAGAGGTGCTTGATGTAGATGCGGTTACAGGCGGTTTTAACTTGCAGGTAGCGTGGTCGAGTGCGTATGCTGCAGCAATGCATTTGAATAATTAAATAATGCCAGCGTGTTTTATAACACAGGCAGAAAAGAGGATTATTATGTCTTATTCAGTAGCAATTGATGGACCGGCAGGAGCTGGCAAGAGTACAATAGCAAAGCTTATATCTAAGCAGATGGGTTATATATATGTAGATACCGGTGCTATGTACAGGGCAATGGCAGTATATTTTAACCAGAATAATATTGACCCCGCAGATGAAGCTGCGATTAATGCGGCAGTCGATAATGTAAAGATAACAATAGAATATAAAGACGGCGAACAGCAGGTTATCCTTAACGGCGAGAATGTAACCAGTCTTTTAAGAACTGAGGCAACAGGCAATATGGCTTCAAAGACATCTAAGTATAAGGCTGTAAGAAGCAAGCTTGTTGATTTGCAAAGAGAGCTTGCGGCAGCAGAAAATGTTGTTATGGATGGACGTGATATTGGCACAACAGTTCTTCCAGATGCCAATGTAAAGATATATCTTACTGCAAGTTCTGATGCCAGAGCCAGAAGAAGATATGACGAACTTAAGGCAAAGGGTGAAGAATGTGATTTACAGAAGATAAAAGATGATATTGAACAGAGAGATTATCAGGATATGCACAGGGATATTTCACCATTAAAGCAGGCAGATGATGCAGTTCTTGTAGACAGTTCTGATATGGGAATTGATGAGGTGGTGGAAGCCATTAAGACAGTTATTAATAAAGCAAAGTAGTGATTTGGAGGATATATGAAAGAGGCAGAAGTTATACTTGCCAGGTCTGCTGGTTTCTGCTTTGGAGTTCACCGTGCAGTGGATACAGTGTATGAAAGAACAGGAATGGAAAATGTATACACATACGGACCTATCATACATAACGATGAAGTTGTAAAGGACCTTGAAAGCAAAGGGGTCAAGGCAATATCAGATGTAGCACAGCTTGACGGTATTGATAATGCTACTGTCATAATAAGGTCGCATGGTGTATCTAAAAATGTGTATGAGAGCATAAAGACAAAGAATTATGAAGTTGTAGATGCAACCTGTCCATTTGTTCTTAAAATACACAGAATAGTTGAGCAGGAGAGCAAGGCAGGAAAGCAGATTGTAATAATAGGCAATGAGAAACACCCGGAAGTTGAGGGCATTAAAGGGTGGTCAGTAAGTCCTGTATATATAGTGGATTCTATCGAAAAAGCACAAAATCTTGAGCTTGACAGGGCAAAAGAAGTGGTTGTTGTATCCCAAACGACATTTAATTACAATAAATTTCAAGAATTAGTTGAAATTATCAACAAAAAGAGTTACAATATTACCATTAAAAATACTATTTGTAATGCCACGGAAGAACGTCAGACAGAGGCAAGAGATATTGCACGGAAAGTTAGTGCGATGATTGTCATTGGTGACAAGAGTAGTTCCAATACGAGAAAACTGTATGAGATTTGTAAAGGCGAATGTGAGGATACATTTTACATTCAAACTCTAAGAGATCTTAATCTTAACGATTTAAGATTCATAGACAGCATAGGTATTACAGCTGGGGCATCGACCCCGAACAATATCATTGAGGAGGTTTATACTAATGTCAGAGAATTTTGCAGAGATGTTAGCTAACGAAGAGTGGAAGGAAATTCATACAGGAGAAGTTGTTGATGGCACTGTAATAGCAGTTAAAGAAGACCATATCGTTCTTAACATAGGCTATAAGCACGATGGAATTATCACAAGAAGTGAATATTCATCAACACCAGGTATCGATTTAACAACAGTTGTTTCTGTTGGAGATGAGATGAAGGCAAAGGTGCTTAAGCTTAATGATGGAGAAGGACAGGTTCTTCTTACATATAGAAAGCTTGTTGCAGAGAGTGGAAGCAAGAGACTTGAAGAAGCATTTAATAACAAAGAAGCTATAACAGCTAATGTATCAAGAGTTATTAAGGGTGGTCTTGAAGTTGTTGTTGATGAGACAAGAATCTTCATTCCAGCAAGCCTTGTATCAGATTCTTATGTTAAGGATTTCTCAGAATACAATGGTAAGGAGATTACATTTGTATTAACAGAATATGATCCAAAGAACAGAAAGGTGATTGGTGACTGCAAGCAGCTTATCGTAGCCAAGAAGAAGGCAGCTCAGGAAGAACTTCTTTCTAAGATTAAAGAAGGAGATACAATCGAAGGTACAGTTAAGAATGTAACAGATTTTGGTGCATTCATTGACCTTGGTGGTGTAGACGGACTTCTTCATATTTCAGAGATGTCTTGGGGAAGAACAGAGAACCCTAAGAAGGTATATAAGGTTGGCGATTCAGTTAAGTGCTTCATCAAGGAAATCAATGGTGACAAGATTGCACTTTCAGTTAAATATCCAGACCAGAACCCTTGGAATGATGCTTCAACAAAGTATGCTGTAGGTAATGTTGTTACTGGTAAGGTAGCAAGAATGACTGACTTTGGTGCTTTTGTTCAGCTTGAAGACGGCATTGATGCTTTACTTCACGTATCACAGATTTCTAAGGAACACATTAACAAGCCAGAAGATGTATTAAAGATTGGTCAGGAAATTGAAGCTAAGGTTGTAGACCTTAACGAAGCTGACAAGAAGATCAGTCTTAGTATGAAAGCATTATTAGATGATGCAGAACCACAGGAAGAGGCTACAGAAGAATAATTTAATAATTAATTGTCAGATGTTCTGATGATTGGCTGTAACTTAATATTTGATAATATAAGAGCTGTACACCTTAGTGTGATATATACTTTCTATGCCGGGTAGAACCGGTAGAAAGTATATATACAATGTTGGTGTACAGCTCTTGTTAAATTTCCTTAAATTTCCTTAAGCTTTCTGTCAAAATCTGGGGTGCGAATTATATTAGAAGAATAATTACTTATATTGCATAAGTGTCAGATAGCTTCGTCCTTTGCGGGTTTCGGCTTCATCACCTATAAAGATATACTTTCCATGTCCACGGATTACAAGTACATCATCTTTCTTTAAGTTCTGGCTTTTATTCTCGGTACATATTCCATTGAGGAATATTTTCTTTGACGTAAATAGCTCATTGGAATTACTGCGTGATAATCTGGTGAGGGAAGCAACAACTGCATCAATCCGCTTAGAAGCAGCAATTATTCGTATCTCTTCAAGTTCTGGTTTGATTGCTTCAATCTCATCAGTGCATATTGTACATCTTATGTGTGTGTGTTTAATAGAGTCCAGATTATCACATATATAATCAGCTATGTGCGAAAGGCAGTATACATAAGCATCAGGCACTTTAATTATAATGTCACCGACTAGTTCGCGTTCAATTCCAAGGTTCATAATTGCACCAAGGTAATCACGGTGGTTAAGCTGTTCAGCAAATTTGACGGATAATGGGCTTATTCGGATAGTTGAGATAGGGTAACCGGCATCATAGCCATAGAGTTCCTCAGAGCCGAAACGTATTATTTTGCGTTCACATACAGGATTGCCACCCCATTCATCATATGGTATAAATGATAATTCATTGCTCATTTTGTTGACAGACGACAGTTCATTTATACTTAAAAAATTAGTGTAAGTATATATATTGTGATTGAAAGCCTGATTGGCAGTATCTATTATTTTTCTTTTTAAAAGCTGTTCTTCGTTCATTGTGTTAATTCCTTCTATTTTATAAATTGGTGATATGTGCGTATTGTGCTTAGATTAAATTGATATAGTAAATTAATGTTTATTATAATGTAATTAATTATATATGTCTAATACGATGTTTAATATATTGGCAAATTCAATATTGGCAGAATGAGTTGTAAAATCCAGAATATTGTAAAATTGAATATAATGGTAAGCTTAATTGGATATGGTAATTAGATATTTTATGTAATGTTTTTATATTTTTTATATAATGATAAAATTTTGACACAATTAATATTGTGTGATAAAATCCATATAAAGCTAAGGGATTGCAACAACTGCGGAATATGTTACAGGAAAGAACAGAGGATATCAATATGGTTAAAGATTATGAAGATTTTAAGAAATTTGTGTTAGGACTTACAGGAATTGACCTTAATGCTTATAAAGAAAAGCAGATGAAGAGAAGAATAGATACACTTATAGCAAGGAATAAGCATACAGGTTATGACAGTTATTGCAATGCGATAAAGAATGATGCCCAGATGCTTGATGAATTCGTTAATTATCTTACAATTAATGTGTCAGAATTCTATAGAAATCCAGCGTTATGGAAGAAGCTTGATGAGATTATCCTTCCAGACCTGATTAAGAAGTTTGGACCAAGACTTAAGATATGGAGTGCTGCTTGTTCAACAGGTGATGAGCCATATTCACTTGCAATGGTGCTTGCAAAGAAAGTCCCACTTAAAGATATAAAGATATATGCTACCGATATAGATGACCAGGTTCTTGAAAAGGCCAAAGATGGCGTGTATTCAGCCAATAGCTTAAAGGGACTTCCTGATGAGTATAAGAATAAATATTTTGAAAAAATGGGAGATAAGTACTATAAGATTTCAGATGAGATTAAGAAGTGCGTTGAGTTCAAGAAGTCTAATCTTTTAAAAGACTCATATCCTCAGAGCTGTCATCTTATAGTTTGCCGAAATGTACTTATCTATTTTACAGAAGATGCCAAGTTAGAGATATATAAGAAGTTCAATGATTCATTAGTTAAGGGCGGCTGTTTATTTGTTGGTAATACAGAGCAGATTATCAATTATAAAGACCTTGGTTATGAATCTAGTGAGTTGTTTTTCTACAGAAAAAAGTAATCAGTATATGTACTGCCTGAAGAATTATGTCTTCAGGCAGTTCTTTTTTATCGTATAAAAGGTATATATTAGCATCATTATACTCATATCTGAATATATATTCAGAAGTCTGGAGACTGTCTGTATTGTAACAAGGCAGTTTGATAAACGAAGCGAATTTTTTAGTGTATGCTGTTTCTCTGGTTGCTTTCACTTTACATTCAGCATCAACATAAGCAGCTACACTTTTGTGAATGGCAGTATCTTCGTATGGAAGATAGTAGTAATTCTTATAATCACTATAATATAATCTGAGATTATCAGTTATTAATGGCAGTTTGATTTTCATAGTATTGCCATTGATTCTTATGGCATATCCATTATTATCAAGATGAATAACGGGTATGGGAACTGCACAGGGCAGGGTATAGTTAATTATTAAATCTCCATTTTTATTAGTATCATCGGAATATTCAACAGAATATCCGGTATAGGTTACATTTTCTTCTAATACAGCATTGTAGGCAGTTATAGATGAAAGCTGGATAAGTCCGTATACATCATCATAATTATGAAGCAGAAGCAGTTCTTCGTAAGAAGCTTCTCCAGTCTTAACATAGTCGTTGTATATCTTGATAAGCTCGCCGCCAGAGAATTCATCATCACGGCTTATGTTAAGGAATTGCTCAACAGACTTCTGGTTACAGCTTTCAAGCTTTAGTAATGCCTTTAATGGACGTACACATTTGTATAAATCATAGCTTAAGAGCTTATCAAGTGTGTACGGAATGTTAAGGTGTGCGGCTCTGTCTTTAATAAATGGAATGTCAAAATTGTCTCCATTAAAATGCACCAGTGTATCAAATGAAGCGGCAGCATTAAGAAAGCTTGCTATTACCTGCACTTCGTCAGCCTTGGACTGGGCAAGCCACTGTATTATGGTAAGTATGGAATTCTTTATATAAGCAGTGCCGATTAAATAACAGAAGCTTGTCTTGTGCGAAAAGCCGGTTGTTTCAATATCAAAAAATATTGTATGCTCGCTGCAGAGAGAATTATTGATAAAATTATCAGCAGTATTATTAGTATTGCTGTCGTTGTTGTGTATATCGTTTAGATTAAATGTTTTAGTTATAGTCTTCATTAATTATAAATCCTTTGATTACAAAAAGTATACGTTAAAAAAATGTCAGTTTTTGTTTATTATATACGAATATATACACAAAAAAAAGTAGATTTTTAATGATAAATGATATATTATATTAATATATTAATTATCGTTCATAATTATTATAAATCAGATACACAATCATTAAGCTTGGGTTTTATGGTTGTCTATCTGTTTTTGCATTGCTTTGGATGATAACATATATTATTTTATAAGGAGAAATATGTCATGGGAAAGTGTACATTTAAAGGTGGAATACATCCATATGACGGCAAGGAATTATCAAAGGATAAGCCTATAAAAGAGTTGTTCCCTGCTGTAGGAGAGATGGTTTTCCCACTTTCACAGCACATCGGTGCGCCGGCAGTTCCAGTAGTTGCCAAAGGTGATTACGTCCTTGCTGGACAGTTGATTGCTGAGGCTGGTGGATTCGTATCAGCTAATATCCATTCATCTGTTTCTGGTACAGTTAAGGCTATAGAGCCAAGAACGCTAGCCACAGGTGGAAAGTGCAATTCAATCATCATTGAGAATGATGGAGAATTTAAGGAAGTTGAGTATACTCCGAAGAAGTTAGAAGAACTTTCTAAAGAAGAAGTATTACAAAGAATTAAGGATGCAGGTGTAGTAGGTATGGGTGGTGCAGGCTTCCCTACTAACGTAAAGTTAAGCCCTAAGAATCCAGAAGGAATTGATTATATTATAGTAAATGGTGCTGAATGTGAACCATACCTTACATCCGATTACAGAAGACTTCTTGAAGAGTCAGACAAGATTGTACTTGGCTTAAAGGTTGCATTAAGCATCTTTGATCACGCTAAGGGTATTATTGGTATTGAAGATAATAAGCCTGAAGCTATCAAAGTTATGCAGGCAGCAGTTGCCTCTGAGCCAGATATCGAGGTTAAGGTTTTAAAGACCAAGTATCCTCAGGGTGGTGAGCGTAGTCTTATCTATGCTACAACAGGCAGAAGCATCAACTCAACTATGCTTCCAGCAGATGCAGGATGTATCGTACATAACGTAGATACAATATACAGCATATATATGGCTGTTATTGAAGGAAAGCCACTTACTAAGAGAATCGTTACTGTTACAGGTGATGGTGTTAAAGAACCAGGCAACTTCTATGTATGGCTTGGCATGAACTACAGACAGCTTCTTGAAGCAGTCGGTGGTGTAGTTGGCGAACCAGAGAAGTACATATCGGGTGGTCCTATGATGGGATTTGCTATGTATAGTCTCGATGTACCAGTTATAAAGGGAAGCTCATCACTTCTTGTATTCCAGAATGATGTTGTATCTAAGCTTGAAGAGACAGCATGTATCCGTTGTGGAAGATGTGGTGAAGGATGTCCAAGCCATTTACTTCCAGCTAAGCTTGCTTCATTTGCAGCTAAGAACGATGAAGCTGGTTTCGTTAAGTTTGATGGTATGGAGTGTGTAATGTGCGGAAGCTGTTCATATGTCTGTCCAGCTAAGAGACCATTAACACAGCAGATTAAGGCTATGAGAAGTATCGTTCTGGCTAACAGAAGAAAGAAATAAGGGAGGATTAAAAGTGAGCGAGATTTTTAACGTATCAACTAATCCACATGTACGTAGCAAGGATACTACTCAGACTATTATGAGAGACGTACTTATAGCGTTAGCCCCTGCTAGTATATTTGGTATTTATAACTTCGGAGTTCAGGCACTTATTCGTATCATAGTTGGTATTGTAGTGTGTATGGCTTCTGAAGCAGTATATGAGTATTTTATGCATAAGAAGATAACAGTTATGGACCTTAGTGCTGCTGTTACAGGTCTTCTTATTGCACTTAACATTCCATCAACTCTCAACATTGGTTTTGAGATTGTTGGCTGTGTATTTGCAATTATTATTGTTAAGCAGTTATTTGGCGGAATTGGTCAGAACTTTATGAACCCTGCACTTGCAGCAAGATGTTTCCTTCTTATTGCATATACAGGTCCAATGACTAACTTCGTATGTGATGCATATTCCGGAGCTACACCTCTTGCTATATTAAAGCCAGGTTCAGAGGTTGTAGGACAGACAGCTCCTACACTTCTTACTATGTTTATTGGTAAGACAAGCGGTGTTATCGGTGAGACATCAGTTATATGTCTTCTTATTGGTGCTATATATCTTGTTGTAAGAAAGATTATTTCTTTAAGAATTCCACTTTCTTACATTGGAACATTTGCAGTGCTTATATTCCTTTTCGCACCAGGACATCAGTTTGATGCTATGTATATGTTACAGGAAATCTGTGGTGGTGGTCTTATTCTTGGTGCTTTCTTTATGGCAACTGATTATGTTACATCACCTATCACACCTAATGGTAAGTTAGTATTCGGTGTCTGCTTAGGTTTACTTACATTCATATTCAGAATGTTTGGTGGTTCAGCAGAAGGCGTTTCATACGCAATCATCTTCTGTAACCTCTTAGTACCTCTTATCGAAAGAGTTACAGTACCTAAGTCATTTGGCAAGAAAAAGCCGGAAAAAAAGGCAAAGGAGGCTGCATAAGATGAAGAATATAATAAAAGACGCATGTATATTATTCGCAATTACACTTGTTGCAGGTATCCTTCTTGGTCTTGTATATAATGTAACTAAAGACCCTATCGCACAGCAGAACGAGAAGGCTAAGCAGAAGGCTTACCAGGAGGTTATTGCTGATGCTGATAAGTTTGAAGCACTTGATGGAAGTTATGCTTCTGATAAGGTAGCAGAAACAGCTAAGGCAGTACTTTCAGCTTCTGCAACAGATTTCTCTAAGGATGATGTATCAGAGGTAGTTGCTGGTATTAAGAATGGTAAGATTATAGGTTTCGTAGTAACAGTTGTTGCACATGATGGTTACGGCGGAGATATCAAGTTCTCTGTTGGACTTTCAACAGATGGAACATATCTTGGAACATCTATTCTTACAATAAGTGAAACAGCAGGTCTTGGTATGAGAGCTAAGCAGGATCCTTCATTCTTAGCACAGTTTAACGGAACTAAGACTTCAGAATATAAGGTAGTAACAGATGGAACAGGTTCATCATCAGACAGCTCTATTGATGCAATCGGTGGTTCTACAGTTACATCTAAGGCTATAACAAAGGGTGTTAATGCAGCATTAGCTGTATATGCAGACCTTGCTAAGGCTAATGTTAAGACAGTAGGAGGTGTTTCAGTTGAATAAATGTGTTGAAAGACTTTATAATGGTATTATCAAAGAGAATCCTACTCTGGTTTTAACACTTGGTATGTGTCCTACACTTGCGGTTACTACATCAGCAATCAATGGTATCGGAATGGGACTTTCTACAACAGCAGTTCTTATGCTTTCTAACCTTTTCATTTCATTACTTAGAAAGGTTATTCCAGACAGCGTAAGAATGCCAGCTTATATCGTGATCGTTGCATCATTTGTTACAATAATACAGTTCTTATTACAGGGCTTTGTGCCATCTATATATGATGCACTTGGTATCTATATACCACTTATCGTTGTTAACTGTATTATCTTAGGACGTGCAGAGTCATATGCTTCTAAGAACCCAGCACTTCCATCAATGTTTGATGGTATCGGAATGGGACTTGGTTTCACATGTGCTATCACAATCCTTGGTGCAATCAGAGAGTTACTTGGTGGCGGAACAATCCTTTCAACAGGTAGTTCAGCACTTGTAGATCTTTCTAACTTTGGTTATACACCAGCTAGTATATTTATCCTTGCACCTGGTGCATTCTTCGTACTTGCTATGTGTGTAGCTGTTATGAACAGAGTAAAGAGAAAGCATGGAATGAAGCCTGCTGAGGTTCCAGACTATGTTTCAGATGAAGAAAAAGAGAACTAAGGGAGGAGAGTAAAAGATGAATTTATTAGTTATTGCTATAAGCACAGCGCTTGTTAACAACGTTGTATTAAGCCAGTTCTTAGGTCTGTGTCCTTTCCTTGGTGTATCAAAGAAAATAAACACAGCTGCCGGAATGGGTGGCGCTGTTATTGGTGTTATCTCTATATCATCAATCATATGCAGCCTTATATATGATTTTATATTAACACCACTTAACCTTACATACCTGAATACTGTAGTATTCATTCTTGTAATAGCAACATTAGTTCAGTTTGTTGAAATGGTACTTAAGAAGTGTATGCCACCTTTATATGAGGCACTTGGTGTATACCTTCCACTTATCACAACTAACTGTGCCGTACTTGGTATTGCTTTAACAAATGTACAGAATTCATACAACTTAATCGAATCATTTGTAAGTGGTCTTGGTACAGCTGTTGGTTTTACAATAGCTATCGTAATAATGGCTGGTGTACGTGAGCGTACAGAGGACAATGATGTTCCAGAAAGTTTTAAGGGAATGCCTATCGTTCTTTTAACAGCAGGACTTATGTCAATTGCATTTTTCGGATTTTCAGGAATAATCTAAGGAGGATATTGAATAATGACAGGTATTATTATTGCGGCTTGTGCCGTAGGTGTAACAGGTCTTCTTCTTGGACTCTTCCTTGGATTTATGGGAAAGAAGTTTGCAGTTGAGGTTGACCAGAAGGAAATAGATGTAAGAGCAGAGCTTCCAGGTAACAACTGTGGTGGTTGTGGATACGCAGGTTGTGATGCACTTGCAAAGGCTATTGCAGCAGGTGAAGCTGACTGTGGTGCATGTCCAGTTGGGGGGGCTCCGGTAGCAGCAAAGATAGCAGCTATCATGGGTGCTGAGGCAGGAAGCCAGGAGCGTATGACAGCATTCGTTAAGTGTGGCGGAGACTGTGACAAGGCTAAGAATAACTATGTATATTCTGGTGTACAGGATTGTACTATGATGAATATAGCACCTAATGGTGGTCCTAAGGGATGTACATACGGATGTATGGGTTATGGCTCATGCGTTAAAGCTTGTCCTTTCGATGCTATTCACGTAGTTAACGGTGTAGCTGTAGTAGATAAGGAAAAGTGTAAGGCTTGTGGCAAGTGTGTTGCTACATGTCCAAGACACCTTATCGAACTTATTCCATACAAGGCATCTTATGCAGTCAACTGTTCTTCACAGAATAAGGGTAAAGATGTTATGCAGGTATGTTCAGTTGGATGTATCGGCTGTATGTTATGTACAAAGCAGTGCGAGTATGGTGCTATCACTGTAGAGAACAATATCGCACACATCGACCAGTCTAAGTGTGTTGGCTGTGGCAAGTGTGCTGAGAAGTGTCCTAAGAAGATTATTCATAAGCAGAATTAATTGCAGGGTAATCGAGTAAATCAAAATTATAAAAACCGCTGGTGGAAATGTTGGGAATGGCATTTTTGCTGGCGGTTTTTTGTATAGTTTAAGATAGATTTTATTGAGTTATGTTGTATTAAATTGTATTAATATAATTTATGTGATATTATAAATATAAAATATATTATAAATTGAAAGGTAAATATTATGTTTTGGATGGGATTTTTTAGTATTTATTTTATATTTGCATTTTTAGGTTTGTTAATGCATTTTTTAGGTAAAATGTTTGATAAATTTATTGAAACATTAAAGGGGTTGAAAAGTATAGCATGTGCTGTTGTATTTACTTTGCTTTCTTATGTATTTACATTGCTTTACTCAATGGTTTCAATTTTAACAGGAAATATATATTTAAATGCTATCTTATGTGCTATTTTTCTTGTGTTTTCTTGGTTTATGGTAGAAAAATTTTATCAATTAATGGCAGGGGAAAAAGGAGATGCGAATGAGGAGATAAGAACATTAACAAAAGAGGATAAAAATATATGTAATTTTTATGCTTTGATTGGAGTTATTGTGTCAAGTATAGTGCGTTGTTTTCAAGATGAAAGTTCAGAATATATTATTTTAATTAGCATAGCAGTTAGTATTTGGATTGGTGCATATATTCCAATTTCATCAATATATGAAGGTAAAACACTAAAAGAATTGAAAGATATTGTTTTTACTGATTTTAAATGTAAGAAATTAGTACGTATATCTGCAATAGTAAGTGCTGTTATAATTATAATGCTTGTTTTAAAAAATGAGTTTGTGGTAAAATTAAATGAAATTATTGAACAGTTTGGACGTGGTATGGCTGCTGGTTCGATAGTATTAATTTTATTTATTATAATTTTTAGTTTTATAAGAAGCAAACTAGTAAAGAAAGGTACAATATGACAGAGATTACATCAACAACTCTGAACTATTATAACCAAAATGCAGACTCTTTCATACAGGGAACTGTATCCGTGGATTTTTCGCAGGTACAGGATAAGTTCTTGGAAAGATTAAATGAGGGTGATTACATCCTTGATTTTGGTTGTGGTTCAGGACGTGATACTAAGTATTTTTTGAAAAAAGGGATGGTGGTAGATGCCATAGACGGCTCAGTTAATCTTTGTAAGCTGGCGAGTGAATATACAGGAATAAAAGTACGGAATATTTTATTTCAGGAACTTGATGAGCAGGAAAAGTATGATGGAATATGGGCATGTGCATCTATACTGCATTTGTCAAAGAAAGAATTATCAGTTGTATTGGATAAGATGATTGCAGCATTAAAGAAGAATGGTATTATATACACATCATTTAAGTACGGTGATTTTGAAGGCGAAAGAAATGGACGGTATTTTACAGATTTTACAGACAAAAGTTTTAAAGAATTCATTGAAAATGTAGCAGATGTTGAAATAGTTGAATACTGGATTACTGGAGATGTCCGTCAGGGCAGGGGTGAAGAAAAATGGTTGAATATAATTCTGCAGAAACATTAGATGTTATAGATACATATAGCACAGATGTTATGACAGGTGGAAGTAATAAAAGAATGTATCTGTATAATCAGCTTGTTCATAGTTTAAAGAGAGCAGACAGTGTAGATATAATTGTTTCATTTCTTATGGAATCAGGCGTTAAGATGCTTATTAAGGAATTTGAAAATGCACTTAAAAGAGGTGCAAGAATTAGAATTCTTACAGGTAATTATCTTGGAATTACACAGCCATCAGCACTTTATCTTATTAGAAAAAGACTAGGTGAGCAGGTTGATATAAGGTTTTATAATGAGAAAAATCGTTCATTTCATCCAAAATCATATATTTTTCATTATGAGGATTATAGTGAATTGTATATAGGTTCTTCTAACATTTCAAGGAGCGCGCTTACATCAGGAATTGAATGGAATTATCGTTTTAATAGCAGAAATGATAAAGATAACTACAAGAAATTTTTTAATACATTTGAAGATTTATTTTATAATCATTCAATCGTGATTGATGATGAAGAATTAAAAAGATATTCTAAAAACTGGCATAAGCCGGCAGTATCAAAAGATTTGGAGAGATATGATGAAGAATATTATTCTGATATTGAGTCTAAAGTAAGACCACTTTTTGAGCCAAGAGGAGCACAGATAGAAGCCTTATGCTCACTTGATGATACAAGGTCAGAGGGAGCTAAAAGAGCATTAGTGTTTGCGGCAACAGGTGTAGGTAAAACTTATCTTGCAGCTTTTGATTCGGTGAATTATGAAAAAGTGCTTTTTGTTGCGCATAGGGAAGAGATATTAAGACAGGCAGCAAATTCATTTAAAAATGTAAGAAATTCGGATAATTATGGATTTTTTACAGGTAATGAAAAATGTACAGATAAGCCAGTAATATTTGCATCTGTGGCATCATTGGGAAAAGACACATATCTTAATGAGAGATATTTTAAACCAGATTATTTTGATTATATTGTAATTGATGAGTTTCACCACGCAGTCAATGAACAATACAGAAAGATTGTAGATTATTTTAAACCACAATTCTTATTGGGGCTTACAGCCACACCGGAGAGAATGGATGGCAGGAATATATATGAGATATGTGATTATAATGTTTCATATGAAATATCACTGAAAGAAGCAATCAATAAAGGAATTCTTGTGCCATTTCATTATTATGGGGTATGTGACATTATAGATTATTCCAATATTAATATTGTTAATGGATTATATGATAAAAAAGAACTGAATGAAGTTTATATTAAAAATACTGAAAGATACGATATGATATATAAGTATTATATGAAATATGGTTCTAAAAGAGCACTAGGTTTCTGCTGTACAAGAGAGCACGCTGAGGCTATGGCAGAAGACTTCTGTAAAAGAGGAATTCCATCGGTTGCTGTATACAGTAATTCGGACGGTGAATTTTCGGAAGACAGAAAAACAGCCATTAACAGATTAATAAAATGTGATATAAGAGTAATATTTTCTGTAGATATGTTTAATGAAGGCGTGGATATACCTTCAGTCGATATGGTTATGTTCTTAAGACCTACCGAATCACCTGTTGTATTTATACAGCAGTTAGGAAGAGGGCTTCGTAAAAGCAAAGGAAAAGAATATCTTAATGTTCTTGACTTCATAGGCAATTATCAGAAAGCTGGACGGGTAAGAAGTTTACTTGCAGGAGATAAGGCATTTCGTGGTAATAATTATAATCCAATAGATAAGTCAGTATTTCCGGATGATTGTATTATCGATTTTGATATGCGCCTTATAGATATATTTGCAAAAATGGACAAGCAGCAGCTTAAGATAAGAGAGCAGATACAAAATGAATATTTGAGAATAAAAGAAATGCTTGGCAGAGTGCCTTCAAGAATAGAGCTTTTTACATATATGGATGATGATATATATGAGATGGCACTTACACATTCAAAGGATAATATATTTAAGAATTATATGGATTATCTTAAGGAAAATGGTGATTTGACGCAGGATGAGGAAAATGTGTATCAAAGTGCTGGAAGAGAATTCATTAACTATATAGAAACAACCAATATGTCAAAGGTGTATAAGATGCCTGTACTTATGGCATTTTATAACAACGGAATAATACGGATGGAGGTCACAAAGGAACAAATTCTTGAAAGCTGGAAATACTTCTTTTCAACTGGAACCAATTGGAAAGATATTGATAAGTCTTCAGATTTTACTTATGATAAGTACAGGGCAATAACTGATAGTGAGCACATTAAGAAAATAATGCAGATGCCAGTTAAGTATCTGCTGGAGTCAGGAAAGGGATTGTTTATTCAGAAGGATGGCTGTGTATTAGCTTTGAGAGATAATATGCAGGAAGTTATAGAAAATGAAGCTTTTGTAAGACATATAAAGGATGCGGTTGAATATAGGGTTATGGATTATTATAGGAGAAGATATAGGAATGAGAGGTTGGTATAATTATCTGTATTAATGAAATTTCTTTTGAAAAGCTTGTAAAAAAGATAATTTTCCATATCACTAGATGTCTTAACTGGGCATTGAGTTTGATTTCTTTTCCAATAAATCTAAATAAAAAGCGGAGGATAATGACAAATGAACTTTGAGTTAGCCAATACGGAAGATTTTAATGAAATACAAAATCTTTACTGGGATTTGATAGACAAAAGCAAAGAAGAGCCTTCATTTCCTGATTGGAAAAAGGGAGAACATCCATCATCTGAACTTTTAATGACAAGTATTGTACAAAAAGAATTATTCGTATTAAGGGATAATGGAATAATTAAGGCATGTGCTATAGTTAACAGCAGTTCTAATAAAGAGTACAAAAAGGTAGTATGGAATGTAAAAGAAAGAGATAACAATGTATGGATAATTCATGCTCTTGCAGTGCATTTTGAGTATCGTGGAATGGGACTTGGTACATTTCTTGTGAAAAATATAGTGTTGTATGCTAAGCAGAAAAATATTAAAGCTATTCATCTTGATGTAATAGATAAGAATACGTTAGCTGACAAGCTGTATATTAAGGCTGGTTTTAAATACATAAGTACAGAAGAGATATTTTATGAGGTTGTGGGAACTAGACAATTCAGAATGTATGAATATGTGATAGAGTAGTAATAGAAATATATATGTAACAGCCATATTTTCCAGATGAATAGTCTGCGCCAAAATGCATCTGAAGGTATACTTTATCCCTGCATCCCTCAAAAGCAGTTTTGTAATAATCAAATGAACATGCTTCTGATACGGCGAGGTCGAAATATGTATTAGGTAGTGGTTGATAATGCCTGATTGTTAAGTTGAACGATTAAGTTTATAATAAAGATAAACTTTAAAAATTGTTGAATATCGTATATAATAATATTTATTCAGCTAAAAATAAATATAAAACAATAGCTAAGAGAGGTATTAAAATATGGAAATTTATGAAATGATAGACCTACAGGATTGCCCAAGGTGTTTAGGACCTTCTTTATTAGAGGAAGTAGACCACGGTTTTTATGTGACTTGTATGGATTGTGGATGTCAGTCAGCAACATTCAGGTATAAAAATGATGATGATAAGCTTGAGGCAGCCAAGAAAACAGCAGAGTTATGGAATACTGGCAAGGTAATATATACGGGGTATGGAGATTGATAGTATATAAAGGTGTATATATAAAAAATATGAAAAAATATTTACAAATTCTTTAATATTATTATGATAATGCCAAAAGATAACGAGATTTTAAGTAATAGAAAAATAATGTGTATGCATATTTTAGAAGCATGATACATTTTGTGTACAATGTTATTATAATTAATGTATATATAGGAATATGCATAATAAACCACAATATAATATATCAGATAAGGAGAATTAAGCAATGAAGAGTCAGGAAGAACTTTTTAATATGACGGTAATGGAATTAAGAGAATATATGAATTCAATTTCCAATGAGGAGATAAAGCAGGTGGCAGAAATGTTTGAATATGATGAGCACGAAAGAGATCCACTTACGCTTCTCACAGCGCCTAAGCTTTTTGAATATATGAAGTATGCCAATGGCACAGTTGATATTGATTTTGGTGAATAATGTTATAATTAGGGAGTGTGATTAATAGTCGCGCTCTTTTTTTTATGTCATGAGGTATTTTTATGACACATGAACAATATAAAAAGGCGGCTGATTACTGGAAGAATAAAGAAATAACAGCAATGCCGGAAGACAGAAAGAGGATATGTGATTGCAGTTGTTGAGTATCGTCACTCTGGTATTGCTCCTTTTCCAGCACAGGCTATAGATACAAGAAATGCTATAAGATATATGAAGCTGCATGCAAAAGAGTATAAGGCAGACGTTAATCAGATGTTTGTTGCCGGAGATTCTTCTGGCGGACATACGGCATTTTTCTCACAGCTTATTAGGGAAGATGGGAATGTAAATATTTATCTTAGAGAAACTGCTGATATGAATATATATCCTGATGTTGATGCGAGCGTCAAAGGTATAATATCACTGTATGGTGCATTGAGTGTTATGCTTGAGGATGGTATGCCAAGTACTTTAAATCATCATCAGCCAGACAGTCCGGAGGGAATGGAAATGGGTGGTACCGACCTTCGTAATAATCCGGAGCTATGTAGTAAAATGTCGGTTGAGTGTAATATAAGTGAAAATGTTTTATTACCACCAGTGTTAATGTTTCACGGAACAAAAGACCGTACAATTAACCCAAAGGTTAGTGTCGTTGTGTATGAGACCTTGAAGAAATATAATAAAGATATATTTTAGCTTGAAATATATAAATATTATGTTATAATATATTTAACATTTAAGTTAAATGTTAAATGAAGGAGGTGTAAGTTTGGCATTACAGGATACGCTTCAGGCACTCGCTGACCCTACAAGGCGCGAAATACTTAATCTTCTTAAACATTCGCGCTTGTCGGCTGGTGAGATTGGTAATCATTTTTCAATATCAGGTGCAGCGATTTCAAGGCATTTGTCAGTTTTAAAGGAGGCTGATTTAATTCGCGATGAACGTGAAGGAAAGTTCATTTATTATGAACTTAATGCGACTGTGCTTGAGGAGATTATGTTATGGATTAGTGAATTGAAAGGAGATAAACAAGATGATTAAACAAAATAAAAAAATGATATTATTTACTTTGGTTTTATTGCTTCTTCCAATAGTTATGGGGTTGTTTTTGTGGAATCAATTACCTGATACTGTTGTAACGCACTGGGGAGCTGATAACCAGCCTGATGGCTACTCATCTAAGGCTTTTGCAGTGATTGGGCTTCCAGCTATATTATTAGCAACACATTTGATATGTATAATTGCAACCAATATTGACCCTAAAGCAAAAAATATTAACAATAAAATGTTTTCTGTTGTTATATGGATATGTCCATTTATTTCTATTGTAACATGTGCTATGGTTTATGGATATAATCTTGGATATCAGTTTGATATGGGCTTTTTTAGCTCTCTGCTTATTGGAGTTTTGTATATAATTTTGGGTAACTTCATACCTAAGATAAAGCAAAACTACACAATTGGGTTCCGTATTCCATGGGCATTAAATAATTCAGATAACTGGTATCATACACACAGGTTTGGTGGAAAATGTATGGTAATTGGAGGAATAGCGCTGTTAGCTACATCGCCATTTGAAAATGTATGGGTACTTCTTGTAGTTGCTATTATTCCCTGCATTTTGCCAGTAATATATTCATATATGTATTACCGAAAAACTATGCTATAATGTGCGTAAGCAATGAGCCGTGCCAGACGAAAGAATAACAAAGTGCTGTGCTTGCACAAAGTACTTTGTTAGGCTTTGGTATGATAGGCGACAGTCCGGAAAAGTGATAGCTTTTCCGGACCTGCACGGCAAAACATACATTTACTTTTCAGCTGGCTTAACAAATGAAACAGGTGGCTGGGTTTAAGGATATTCATACTGGAAAAATAGAAGATATTATGCTTATAAAAACATCGGCAGATATCGAGAAATTTAAAGAAATGTATGGAATAGAAGGCAATATTGACAAAGAATATTAGGATTAAAATGTCTGTGGAAGGAAGATATAATTATGGTTAAGAAAATTGTAAAAGGAAAGCAGATATTTGCAAGAAAGGCACAGCCTGCGACAGAAGCGGACAAGCAGGTTGTAATAGATTTGATAGATACTTTAAGAGCAAACAGGGAAATATGTGTTGGAATGGCAGCCAATATGATAGGTGTGAATAAGTCAATAATAGCAGTGGCAGCAGGTCCATTTCAGTTTGCAATGATTAATCCTGTTATAACTAAAAAGTCAGGCGAATATAAGACGGAAGAGGGCTGTTTATCATTAGATGGTGTCAGACCCTGCATAAGATATGAGGAGATAGAGGTTGACTATCTTGACAGTAATTTTAAGCCACAACATGGGAAGTATAGCGGATTTACGGCACAAGTCATACAACACGAGGTAGATCATTGTAATGGAGTGGTGATATAATATTATAAATAAAATAATATTCATATATAATGAATATAAAACTATCAGCAAAACTGTTGAGTGAAAAACAACAAAAATAGTTTTGATATATTATAGAATGAAAGAAGAATAAAGTTATGGAATATCAGGTGGTGAATGAAATATCATCATTTTGGGAGAATTTAATGCTCCCCATTATTATGGGAATTATAACAATTATTTTTATTTTATGGATTATGGGGGAAAATAATAGAAATTATTTATTTGATAAAATTCTAACTGATAATTCAAATAAATATGTTCTTTCAAATGGCATATATATTCCTAAAAAATCAACTAAAGGAAATATGTTGAGAAAAAAATTAAAAGCAATAAGTGGTTTTTCAGATTTAAAACCTATGATAATAGTTTTTTTAATAATGTTATTGATGTTTGGAATGCATAGAATAGTCCTTATGATTTTTCTTCCTAGTTTGACTAAAATAACTCCAAACATATTATTTGCAAGTGGAATAGAAGAGTATTTATTAGCAGATATATGGAGAATGCATCCCAAATTAAAAGATTTAAATCAAGTATATTATTATATTCAAAAAAATTCAGATTATGAGAATAATATGATTTTGCTTTTTAGTGTTGAAGCATATTTAAAGTTATTTATTGTTATAGTGTTAATAATGTTAATTATAAAATTTATTAAAAAAAAGAATGAAAAGGGACGATTGCTTATTGTATTGCCAGTTATTTGTGTTTTTCTGATAATTATATATGCGTTTCAAATTCAAAATTATAATCAAGAAACACTTGATAAATGTTACAATGTTTATTATCAATTAAAAAATGAAGACTATATTGAAAATGAAGAAGAAATAGATGTTTATGTAGAAAAAATAAGAGAAAATAAGCAACAATATCAAAATGATTTTTATTTTGGTGCATATCGTATAAGAAATAATGAAGTTGAATTAATAAAGAATTCAATAAAAGAAATATATAGATTTTGTGTAAAAAATAAATAATTGTTTTAAAAAGAATTATTGTGTTGTTGAGATGTTAATCAATCTACTACAATTATGAAAATTTATAATTTGATATAGAAATATTTATATGTATACTTGAAATAAGCAGTTATGTTTAGAAACATGGAGTACAATTAATATTTGAAATTTATAAATGAGTATATTAAAACAGAAATTATTATTTTTATATTTAATTGACACAAGCAAAAGTAAATTATTATTGTGGATTGATATAGTATGGTGAAAGATACTATTAAACATGCATAAAAAGATTGCTTAAATTTGAAAAAGGTCTGTTTTTGCAAAAATAAAAAAATTACAGAAATTGTATTGACTATTTTTCTTTTTTTGGTAATATAATAATAGAGGTGAGTCCTACCTTTAAGTGGAGGTTGTAAAAGCGTAAGAATCGCCTTTGGTGATTCTTCATGGTGGCTATGCTTTTTAGCATAGCCATTTTTGGTATTGAGGAGGTATATGAAGCAGGAAAAATTAAATTTATATCGTATAGATATGAAATATATTAGAAATCTGCATAATGTTGATGATAGGGTTTCTTCAGTTTCGCCACAAATAGGAAAACAGCACCGCATATATGTAGGTACAGTTGTGGTGTGCAATGAACATAAATATCTTATTCCATTATCGCATCCGGTAGAAAAACATAAGAAAATGAGTCCTAGAGCCGATTTTGACAACCTAATTGATAAAAAGGGGACATTGCTTGGGGTTTTAAATTATAATCTTATGATTCCAGTAGAGGATAAACAGTTAGTAAAAATAAATCTAAAAGAAGATAAAAGAGATACAATAGCTGAAAAACACTATAAGCAGTTGTGTATTGATGAGCTGAAATGGTGCAGAAAAAATGCAGAGATAATTATTAATAAAGCTAATTGTTTATATAAATTATGTGTGGGTCAATCAAATTATAAAGGAAAAATCAGATGTTTGGATTTTGAAAAGCTTGAAAAAGAATGCAGTCGCTATAATAATAAATAAAATTTACATAAGCCATTTGGAATAAAATCCAGATGGCTTTTTTGCTTGTTGGGGCATTACTATGTTTTAGCTTGTAGTAATAAAATTATTATGGTTTGATAACAACATAAACGCAGTAGGTATTTAAGTGATTTACTACATAAAAAATGTAATTGTAAGTATCATGTTATATTTGTACTTAAATTTAGATTAAGGTTTCGTGAATAAATAAAAAAGTTATTCCATATTTGAAAAAAGACATAGAATATTTGTAAATGCAAATTGTACAAGCAGTTTTCTTATGATAAAATAATCATAGAGTTGATTGCATATTTTACGGAGGATATGAGGTATGGCAATTAGTTATAATGGATTGTGGAAACAATTGATTGATCATGGAATGAAAAAGGGAGATTTGTGCGAGAGAACCGGACTAAGTTCCAGTACTATTGCAAAGATGACAAACTGCGAGTCAGTAAAATTATCCGTTTTGGAAAAAATCTGTAAAGAGTTGGATTGCAACTTTGGAGATTTGATTGACTATGTACCGGATGACAAAGAAAAGTAAATTACCTTATGGAGGAAAATATAAATGGCTACGAGAAGTGCAAAAATAGATCAGAAAGCAGACCTAATATGGGCAATAGCAGATAAGCTTACCGGTGTATATAAACCACATGAATATGGAGATGTTATATTACCGCTTACAGTAATCAGACGCTTTGACTGTATTCTTTCAGATACCAAGGATGCAGTTTTGCAGAAATATGAGGAGGTAAAGAATCTTCCGATGAAGGATGTTTTACTTCGTAAGGTAGCAGGATATGATTTTTATAACATCAGTAAATATACATTTGAGAGACTTATGGATGATCCAGACCATATTGAAGAGAATTTCAGAAATTACCTGAATGGATTCTCAGCAAATGTGCAGGATATTCTGGAAAAGTTTAAGTTTGATGGTCATATTACTACTATGTCAAATAAGGGAATTCTTTATATTGTTTTAAAGGAATATACAACAGATAGGGGAAATCTTCATCCAAATGAAATCTCTAACCTTGAAATGGGATATATTTTTGAGGAGATTATAAGAAGATTTTCCGAGTCTCATAATGAAGATGCAGGACAGCATTACACTCCAAGAGAAGTTATCCAACTTATGGTCAATATTCTCTTCTATGATGATAATGATATTCTTTCCGGCAATAATGTGGCAAAGACAATTTATGATCCGGCATGTGGAACTGGAGGTATGCTTTCTGTTGCAGAGGAATATTTACATAGTCTGAATGCTTCTACAGAGCTTGTATCCTTTGGACAGGAAATCAATGACCAGACATTTGCAATTTGTAAGGCTGATATGCTGATTAAGGGTAACAATGCAGATTATATCAAGGATGGTAACACATTATCGGATGACCAGTTTGCAGGCAGCACCTTTGACTATATCCTTTCAAATCCTCCGTTCGGACGTGAGTGGAAGAATGAAAAGGCAAAAGTTGAAGAAGAGGCTAAGCTTGGCTTCGGAGGAAGATTTGGAGCAGGACTTCCAGCGGCAAGTGATGGACAGATGCTGTTTCTTATGACAGCAATATCAAAGATGAAAGATATTGATAAAGGTGGAAGCAGAATTGCTATTATTCATAATGGTTCACCACTTTTTACAGGAGATGCAGGAAGTGGACCTTCTGAAATCAGAAGATATATTCTCGAAAATGATTTACTTGAGGCAATCGTTGCTTTACCGAATGATATTTTCTATAACACAGGAATTGCAACCTATATCTGGGTATTGTCAAATAAAAAGGCAGGTACAGTCAGAGAGGGTAAAGTGCAACTGATCAATGCCAATGAGATGTTTGTGAAGAGAAGAAAGGCATTGGGAAACAAGCGAAACGATATATCTGAGGAGGATATCGCAGAAATCACAAAGATTTATGGTGATTTTAAAGAGAGTGAAATCAGCCAGATTTATGATAACGAGGATTTTGGTTATACCAAGATTACAGTAGAAAGACCGCTCCGTAATGAAGAAGGCAATCTGGTATTGAAAAAGGGAAAGAAACAGCCGGATACCAGTCTGCGTGATACGGAAAATGTTCCATTGAAAGAGGATATCAAAGAATACTTTGAAAGAGAAGTATTACCCTTCGCACCGGATGCATGGATAGATACGAAAAAGTCAAAGGTGGGATATGAGATTCCGTTTACGAGATATTTCTATAAATATGAAGCCCCAAGACCATCAGCAGAGATAATGGCAGAGATTATGGATTTGGAGACCGAACTGTCCGGAAGTCTTGAGGAGGTATTTGACCTATGAGAGAGATGAAGGATAGTGGAGTAAAGTGGATTGGAGAGATACCAGTAACGTGGAATGTATATAGAAATAAAAATGCCTTTGTGTGTTCTAAAGACTTAGTCGGTGGAAAATCATCTGAGACACAGCTTTTGTCATTAACGACAAAGGGAATAAAACTAAAGGACATCAATAATGCAGAAGGAAAGCTACCAGAGTCTTTTGATACATATCAGTATGTCAAAAAAGATGAGATGGTTATGTGTTTATTCGATTTGGATTGTTCAGCTGTTTTTTCTGGATTAAGTCCTTATGATGGGATGATATCTCCAGCATATAAAGTATTAACTTGTACTGATAGAATGGAACCAAAGTATGCAGATTACTGGTTTCAATATATTAGTCACGGAAGAAAATTCAACCATTATGCAAAAAATATCAGATATACTTTAAGCTATGAGGAATTCTCAGCATTACCTATGTTATTTCCTGATAGAGAGGAACAAATAAGAATTTCTAATTATTTGGATGCCAAGTGCTCAAAGATTGATGAAATTATTGAAAAGCAGCACGCAATTATTGAAAAGTTAAAGGAATATAAATTGTCTTATATAAATGAGGTTACTAATGTTAACGACGGAATTAAGTGTCATTTGGGATTTATAGGACAAATGAAAAATGGACTCAATTTTACTGATACATCTGAAGGACATAAAATAAAGTTTTTAGGGGTAGGTGACTTTAAGGATAACTTTTTTGTTGACAAAGAAGAAATGTTTTCGACAATAATCTCTGAAGAAAACGTTGCAGAGGATTATATGCTTCACAGCGGTGATATTGTATTTGTAAGATCTAATGGAAGTAAAGAATTGGTCGGCAGAGCAGTAATGGTAAATGGAATCGAATACCCTGTAACATATAGCGGATTTTGTATTAGATTTAGAAACATACGTCCAGATATTATTGATAGTAAGTTTTTACTGTATTATTTTAGGAGCCTCGATTTTAGAAAACAATTGGAAAAATACAGCCAGGGATCTAATATTAGCAATTTAAATCAAGATTTGTTGTCCAGTCTTCAGTTTACAATACCATCTAAGGACTATCAAAAGCGTAGGCTTGATGAGATGGAAATAAAGTGTAAAGAAATAGATAACGCAGTTATTAAGTTTGAAGGGATGAATAATAAACTCCAAGAATACAAAAAATCCCTCATCTACGAGGTTGTCACAGGGAAAAAGGAGGTGTAGCCCATGTCTGATTTTGATGTAAAAGAAAAGCGATTTGAAGAAGACATTGAAGACTATCTGATTCATCATGGCGGATATACCAAGGGTGATCCGAAGAAATTTAATCGTGAATCTGGACTTGATGATGAAACATTTGTGGAATTTATTAAGACAAGCCAGCCTAAGAAATGGGATAGATATGTGAAAATCTATGCGGAGAATTCCGAGAAACAGATTATTGAGCGTTTTAAAAGAGAAGTCAAGACAACTAATCTTTTGAATGTTATGCGGCATGGTTTTATGGATAGAGGAATCAAGTTTTATCCTATTTTCTGGAAGCCAGAGACCACTTTGAATGAGACTACACAGATTCAGTATGAGGCGAACATTCTTCATTGTACCAGACAGCTTCACTACTCTGTACATAATGAGAACAGCATAGATATAGTGCTTTTTGTAAACGGAATTCCGGTAGTATCTATGGAGTTGAAATGCCAGTTTACAGGACAGGATACCACAAATGCCATTAATCAGTATAAGTTTGATCGTGCCGGTAAGGATGCAATTTTTGCCTTCAAAGAAAGAGTATTGGTGCATTTCGCAGTAGACCTTACCAATGTCTATATGACAACAAAGCTTGAGGGCGCACACACTTATTTTCTGCCATTTAATCAAGGCAGTAATGGTGCCGGAAAAGTAGGTGGAAAAGGAAATCCGGTAAATCCGGATGGGTATGATACAGCTTATCTTTGGGAAAGAGTACTCTGCAAGGACAGTCTGATGGAAATTCTACAGAAATATATGCACTTGCAGCAGGAGTACGATAAGAACGGAAATCTTGTGAAAGAGACTATGATTTTTCCAAGATATCATCAGCTTGATGTTGTTACAAAACTGCTGGAAGATGTGAAAAAGAATGGTTCCGGAAAGAGTTATTTGATCCAGCATAGTGCAGGCTCAGGAAAGTCAAATTCAATTGCATGGCTGGCACACAGACTTACCGGACTCCATGATTATGAAGATAATAAGATTTTTCAGTCAGTCATTATTGTAACGGATAGGCGAGTGCTTGACAGTCAGTTACAGTCTACTGTTTATCAATTTGACCATGTGGAGGGCGTGGTTAGGAAGGTAGATAAGAATTCGGGACAGCTTAGAGATGCGATTAATGATGGTGTAGGCATTATCATCACTACTTTACAAAAGTTCCCGGTAATCTATAAAGAGGTAGATTCTGCAAACAAAAGATTTGCCATTATTATTGATGAGGCTCATTCTTCGCAGACTGGAGATGCAGCGAAAAAGTTAAAAAGAGCGTTAGCTGATACAGAAGAAATTCTGAAAGAGTATGCCGAGATGGAAGATGAGGACGAAAGAAATCGTAAGGACGATGAGGATAAGCTCTTAGATGAATTGGCAGCACAGGGTATGCATAAGAACTTATCATTCTTTGCATTTACAGCAACGCCAAAAGGAAAGACACTACAGCTGTTTGGTCAGAAGGATGCGGAAGGAATCTACAGACCGTTCCATATTTATTCTATGAGACAGGCGATAGAGGAGCATTTCATATTGGATGTTTTGCAGAACTATATGACCTACAAAATGTATTACAAGATTGCCAAGATTATTGAGGATAATCCAGAATTTGATACAACAGCTGGTTCAAAGGCAATTATAAATTATGAGACACTGCATCCACATAATATTTCTCAGAAGACTGCCATTATGCTGGAACATTTTATGAATGTCACAAGACATAAGATAGGTGGCAGAGCGAAGGCTATGGTTGTTACACCATCCAGACTTCATGCAGTACGATATGTGCAGGAATTTAAGAGACAGATAAAAGAAAAAGGACTGAATGACCTTGAAGTGTTAGTCGCTTTTTCCGGTGAAGTGAAAGATAACGATGATGTGTTTACCGAAGAGGGAATGAACAAGGATAAAGAAGGCAAGACAATCAAAGAAAAGGCTTTGCCGGAAACATTCCATACAGATGATTATGGAATCCTTGTTGTTGCAGAAAAATATCAGACAGGCTTTGATGAACCATTGCTTCACACCATGTTTGTGGATAAGAAATTGTCTGGTGTAAAGGCAGTCCAGACTTTATCAAGACTGAATCGTACTACAAGAGGAAAAGTAGATACCTTTGTACTTGATTTTGTCAATTCAGCAGAAGATATCAAAGCATCTTTCGAGCCGTTCTATGAGGAAACTGTACTTTTGGAGGAAACAGATCCAAATGTTGTATACGATATGAAAAACACTTTGGATGATTTCCGAGTATATCAGAAATCAGAAGTGGATAAATTTGCAGATATTTTCTATGAGAGTGAGAATCAATCAGCTGGTGATCTTGGAAAGCTTCAGGGACAGTTAAGACCAGCAGTAGACAGATATGAAGTGCTTGAAGTAGAAAAACAAGATATATTTAAGTCTACTTTGGCAAGTTTTAATCGTGTGTATGCCTATATTACACAGGTATGCAGATTATTTGATAAAGACATTCACAGATTCAGTATTTATTCAAAATTCTTATACATAATGCTTCCAAAGGGACATGGTGGCGAGAAGATAAATATTGATGACAAAGTTCTTCTTGAATACTATAAGCTGGAAAAAGACTTTGAAGGTCCGATAGAGCTTGAAAGCACAGAAGGCGGATATACACCTATCTCCGGTGATTCCGGTCATAGAGAGCCTAAGAAAGATCCGCTGACAGTAATTATTGATAAGATAAATGAAAAGTATGGAACACATTTTACAGAAATGGATAAAGTTCTTGTTCAGATGGAAAATGATTATGCCAATCAGGAGAAGTGGCAGAGCTACGCAAAGAACAATGACAGGGCAACCTTTATGTTGTTATTTGAAAAGGATTTTCCGAATATGGCAGCAGACAGATATGAGCAGAATGACCAGTTTTTCAGAAAACTATTTGACGATCCGGATATGATGAAGCAGGTAATGGAAACTGTAGGTTCTGTACTGTATGAAAGGTTGAAGAGGAAGTATACCTTTGATTCAAAGTCTGGTGTAATTGAGGAAGCAACACCTGAGACTTATGTGGAAGATACATATTTAAAGAAGAAGTAAAGATGCAAAATATGTAGTTGTGATGTTTTTAAAAGAACACGGGCAGAAGGATTTATTTATGATGCCTTTGCCAATTTTATAATTCGAGGTGATGATATTAAATATGATAAGTCGTAACACAGACAATTTTACAGGATTTGTATTTCAAGGTGAAGAGAAAATTTATTTTCATGCACAAGATAAGGTATTTAACTTTATAACAGAGGGAATAGGTATATTAGCTGAGTTTTCAAAAAATGTAATGAAATCACCAGAACATTTTTTGTACGGATACTCAACGGATGGCTATCAGATTGCTTTGTATACAGGGTATGATGAAAGGGAGATATCAGCAAATTATAAGCTAAGACCGGGAATATATATTATGAGCAAAGCAAATCTACATAGTTACGATATGTCCAAAATGAATGCGATAGAGTTTATAGGTGGGACTCTTAACAATTTGTATCAGCAAACAAGAATTGTTACCAGTTATGATGAAGATAAAATGTGCTATGTTAAAACTTACCCTGAGTTTAAGAAAGAATATTCTGTTAAAATAAAAGATATTGAATGTAAACTTATTTTGAGGAATGTGCCATCAAAGAATAATCCATCGATTATGGATTTGGTTGTAAGATATGAATTTCCAAAGCAAATGCATATAAAAACGATAAAACCTATATATAAAGTTTTAATGGAAGTTTGCAGATTTATGACAAATAGAGAAAATGTTGGATTTGATGAAGTACATTTATATCAGAGCAATGACGAAACAGGTAGATTGTCTTTGTTTGCAGATGGATTCTTAGATTATCAGTATGACAATTTTACAGAGAAGAAATATCAACAGAATATTTTATTTGATGATATTGATGAGTGCATAGTAAATTTACATTCTGTGATGTCCGCTGATACAGAAGGGGAAACATCATATTTATTTGATTTTTATGCTGATAATGATAAGGATTATAGTATTTTGTCTGATGATAAGATTAAAAATATATGTTCATCTATTGAATGTGAATTGGATTTTATAACAGACCTAAAAGATGATGAAAATACCAATTTGACGGATTTAATTAAAAGTGTGAAAGAGGTGATCAAACAGCATAGGAAATCTGATAAAAAATTAGAGGACAAGACATATGATATGATTTTTAGTAGTATGTCTCATTGGGGTATGGCAAATAGCAGAAAGATATATTTACTTTACAAAAAACAGGATTATTATATGAAAATACTTAAAGAAAAAGCTAAATTGACATGTACAGAGGAGAGTATATCAGCATTTGTAAAATACAGAAATGATATTACACATGGAAGATATAGGACATTAGATTCTGTGGTTGCTGAAACAGCTTATGCTTTGATGGCATTAGCATATTGCTGTTTTTTATTGAGGGTAGGAATAAAAGAAGACAAATTGAAACTTTTATTTGAAAGTAATAGAATTGCATCTTGAGTGATTTATGAAATATTCAGGTTATAGGTAGTAGGTAGAAGGATCTCAAAGTAAAATAGTGAAACAGAGTCTGCAAAAATTATTTCAAAAAATAATAAATGAATTTTTTGTCCTTTACTTGACACAAGCAGAGATAGACCATTGTTGTGGGGTAGTAATATAATTAAGAATAAGTTATAAAAAAATCTTGAATATCCAAATCTTGGCTTATTGGTAATAAAAGAATGACTTATGTAATTTATGAATGTTATATGCGCTTTCATAGAAAACTTAAATTTAATTAGACTAGAACCGATAGGAAAAATGTTAACCTTTTTTATACTTATTACGCTGGAATATTGAAATCGGTTATTATGGGCAGAAAACTTTTTGATTTTTGTGTAGATATATATTATTTGGTTGTAAAGACATTGAAATGATGTGTTAGTCTTATGGATATCAGTTATTGTGTTGTGAAGTTTCTATTTTATCAGGATGAATATTTTCTGAATTCTGTACAAAAATGCATAAGATTTTTATTTTGAGATAAATCAGAGTATCCATATCAAAATATTTGTTGTCACTTTTGTGAAAAATATCAAAACTCATATAAAATCAAATGCTATGAAACGGTTGATTTGTTAGTATGTGTATTGTTGGTAAAGTGGTGTTAAAAAATAAAAATATATGGAAAAATAAAATGGTCGATTCAGGAACGCTTAAAAAGTATTGAATGTAATAAATTGTTATAATAATTACAGGTGATTAAAAAATAAAAAATCAATGTAAATATTGAGTTTTTTATATAAACAGATATGATTAGAGGAGAGGTGAAAGTTATGGTAAAAATACATATGATGAAAGCATATGAGGGAGATTTTATTTGGTTGAGTTATGGAGATATTGAAAAAGAGTATCATATATTAATTGATGGTGGTGTTAAAGATTGTGGAGAAAGATATGCTGATGTTATAAGATTTATTTCGGTAAAGGGAGAAACGATAGAAGCAATCATTCTTACGCATATAGACTGTGATCATATTGCTGGTGCATGTGAAGGGCTTGCCAAAGTTGATGCAAAAGTTCTTCAAGGGACAGTAAAGAAGATTGTTTTTAATACATCTGAAAAAATATATAAAGAAATTTTAGTATCAAAAAACTCGGGAGGATATGGAGTTAAGGAAGGAATAGAATTTTGGACAAAATTAAAGGAGAAAGGAATAGTTGATCGTATTATTGAAAGAACAATAGCTGGTGATATTATCAGTTTAGCGAATGGAGCGTTACTTAAGGTTATAAGTCCTGGTGAAGAGCAATTGAAAAAATTATTAGATAAATGGGAAACATATGAAAAAGAACATACGCCGGTTGCCTATTCACCTAATTTGGAGCAAGTTAAAAAGAATTTAGACGATTTAATGAGGGTTCGAACGAAAACAGATGGTTCTGTAAATAATGCCTCTTCAATAGCGTTTTTGTTTGAATATCAAGATATAAAAGGAGCGTTTCTGGGAGATTCAAAGCCATCGGTATGTATTGAAGGACTTAAAAAATTTAATATAAAAGATGTTTATTCTCTTGATTTTATTAAGCTTTCACATCATGGAAGTATATCAAATACAAATTTAAAATTGCTTAAAAAGCTATCTACAGTTAATTATTTATTAAGTACAAATGGACATGAGAAAAAGGTACCTTCTAAAGTTATAATTGCAAAATTACTTAGAAATTGTCAAGAGGAAAATAAAACAGAAACAATACTTTATTGTAATTATGATTGGTGGGAAAGTCAATATCACAATAAATATTTTACCCAGAAGGATTGGCAGTTGTATATAGATACAGGTATCTTAAAGTTAAATTTGCTTGGAGAAGAAGGAATAAGTGTGAAGGATGGACTGATATTATATGGAAAATAGTGAATTTCTTGAACAAATACAACGATATACGGTACGAATAGGAAAAAGAGAAGATAAAGAATTATATGGTTCAGGAACATTATTCTTTATATCAAAAAGAAAAAGAGCATGTGTTCTAACAGCGGCTCATATTGTATATTCATTGATAGGAAAAATACAAAAAAAGGAAATAGAGATTTGTCTAACTTTTAGAGATAATGAAGATAAAAATCAAAATATTATTATAGATGACTCTAAATGTATATACGTTCATTCGAAATATAAAGAAACAAGTAAAGGAAAAAACAATTATTTAAATGATTTAGCTTTAATAGACATTCCATGGAAGAGTTGGATGGATGATATGAAAATTTTTAGATTTGATTCGGGAAATAGTGGTATTAAAATTAATGGATATGGATTCCCAATGTCACTTGATGAAGAAAAGGATAGAGGGCAGGAAGATATATTCTTTGGAATGGGGTGTTTTAGTGGTACTATAGAATTTAAGCATTTTGGAAGACTGGCGGTCAAATATGATGCGAATACAGTGAGTGATATCGATAGAGATTCTGTAATGGAAGGTTATTCAGGAACGGGATTGTTTTCGAATGAAGAATATGGAATTTGTTATAGAGGATTGGTGTCATGTTCACGAGGTGATAAAACGGCAGGTTATACGATGTGGGCTACAGATGCTGAAAAAATAACAGAATTAATGAAGGAAAATAATATTGAAATAGAATATACGGCATCATTTAAAACATATGGAAAACTTGTGGTTGATGAATTTCCAAAATATAAAAAAGGGAGTAGACGTATTTGGAACACAGCAATATCGGAATTAATAAAAAATCAAAAGATTAGTCCAAAAGATTTTGAGGTACAGACTAAAAGTACATTTTTATGTGAGAGTGAAAGAAAGTTATGTGATGATTTCTGGAAGGGTAAACTGAAAGAACTTGTTGTGATGCATGAAATTCAAGAAATAGCATATGAAAAGTTAATTGAACCTATAATACAATTACCGTCAGATTGTGGTGGTGGAGATGTAATTTTGAAGTTTTTATGCACAGAATACGAAGCAGAATATATTTTGGGAAAGATGATTGAAGACAAGCAATTTGCAAAGAATGGAGAATATAGTAACAATATGATTATTTTAGTTAATAGTTACAAAGAGCATGATAATTATATGACTATGATTCCAAGAGCAGATTGTCGTGGTATTATGTCAAATATAGCAGATGATTATACTTGCATAGAAGAGTTAAGTGAGTTGACAGAAAATATTTTAGATGAAAATAAGAAGAATAACGAATTTGATATTATAAAAGGTGTGATGGGAAATTGTAACATTGCAGCATTTGGAAGTGGTAGATTGATGGATGTATTAAAGAAGGATACAGTTGAAGAAATGAAAATAAAATGGAATGCTTTTTTGGTGGAATTATGGGAGGTAAAGTAAATGGATAAATGGAAAAAGCAAGATATAGATAATGAGAGATTTAAAGAATTATGTGAGAATTTTTATTATTATAAAAGAAAAATGGGATATGGTCCGGCAGCAATCGAAGAATATGATGCTAATGTATTTATTTGTATATTTAAAGACAAGGAGCAATTGATAAGTAACTGGGAAAAAATTAATTATTCCATAGCATTTCATGTACAAAAAAACATAAAAAAAATAATTGAAAAAAGTAATTTTTATATTTGCTTATTTGTAAATGAGTCTATTGAGAGTGAAGATAAAAGCAAAATACAAGGAAATGCTTTTTGCGCCAAAAAATATGTTTTTGAAGAAAAGTTAAGGGGTGAGAGGGAATATTTGGAAAGAATTGAAGCGAGAATATTTTCTCTTAAAATAGAGAAAACTGTAGGTAATGTGTTTAAAATAAATCGAATTGAACTTCAAAATTTTCGGAGGTATGAGGGAAATTTAAAAGTAGATTTAGTTGGAAAAAATGGAAAATCAGCAGCTTTTATATTGATATATGCTAAAAATGGTTATGGAAAAACCAGCCTGTTTGATGGATTAGAATATGTGTTTAAAGGAGAAGTTGATCGGATTGCAGGTTTGCTAAAAAGTAATAAAGATCAACCTTTAAAAGGGGCTATATATCATAATAAAAATTGTGCAGACAGGCTTGCGTATTCTCAAATTGAATTAGAAAATGGAGAAATTATTAAACGTAATGTACCAGCAATTCAAAATGGAAAAAACGACTGTAAATTAAATCAATTAGGGAAAAATAATGGATTAGACATTATTGGTTCAACTAAGGATAATACAAAATGGAATCAAATAATACTTCCACACGACAAAATTGATACATTTATTTCGGCACATACTCCAACAGAGAAATATGAAGAATGGATGAAAAGTGCACCAGAGTTGTATGAAGAGCATAAAAGTTTTATAGAATCATATAAAGAATTAAGGGATAAAGAAATATCTTTGGAAAAAGTGGAGGAAAAAATAAAAGAACTGAAAACAGAGTTAAACAAAATAGAAAAGTCAAAGGTGGCGATTATACAACTGGGCAAACTATGTGAAAAATATAATAAGTTGGCAAAATCGGAAAATAGTTTGCTATTTGATGAAAAGAATAGTGGTATAGAAGTATACGATAAGTTCATTAATAAAATAGCAAAAAGAATACGACATATCAAAGATGAGGTATTAATTTCATATGATTTAAAGCTGGAACAAGGAGAAAAAATTAGAAATGGAGAAATTAAAGATGCTGAAAGTTTGAAAATCGCATTAAAAAATGTAGAAGGTAAAAAGAGAAGATATATAAGCAAGAGAGAAAATCATACTAAATATGTAAATATTGAAAAAAACATAAAAGAAATAGAAGAAAGACTTAATGAATTAAAGAAAGAAAAAGCTTCGTTAGATACAATTTATGAATTTGACGTAAAAAAGATAAAAACAGAAAAAAATAGATATTTAGAGTTAAACAGAGAAATAGAAGAGATAAAGAAAACAGAAGAATATTTTGAAGCGGAAGATATAGAATTTGGAAAGACTCTTAGTAATCTAATAAACAAAATTACCAAAATTCAAAAAATTACGGATTCAAAAGAAATGTTGATTTTAATTGAAAAAAAAATTGAGATTATTTCTGAAGGAGAAAAGAATATATTATTCAATGAACAGAATATTCGAAAGATAAATGAATCTATAAATAAATTTGATAAATTAATAAAATTAGGAAGAAAAGAATATGAACGAATAGATAACATTAAAATCCCTAAAAATATATCGGAATTACCTATAATAAAATGGGCGGAAGTAGAACCTTTTTTGTCTAATGAGGAACAGAGGCAGTTGAAGAACTATGAAGATTGCTGGAATAGATTAAGGAAAGAGCTAGAAGTAAGAGAAGAAATTCAAAATGAGGAAAGTGAGATTGCTGAAAAAACTAAGAAAATATGTAAACTTGGAACAGAGTTTTTGTTAAATCATAGAGAACAGACAATTTGTCCATTATGCAAAGAACCTTTTGAAAACTGGGAACAATTATTTGAAAGAGTGAATCAAGTTGGAAGATCAACTGAAAAAGAAAGTATGGAAAAGAGACAGAGGATAATTAATGATATAAATAAGTTAGATATTGAGTATGAAGAATTTTATAATATATTTTTTTCCAAAAAGGAAAATAAACAAGTAAAATTAATAGATCAGATAATGATATATGAACGTGAAAAAAACAATAAAGAGATCCAGTTGGAAAAGTTGGAAATACAAATAGATTATTTAAAGAAGGAGATAGAATCAAATAAAGAATGGTTAGAAAATCAAGATATTATTTTAAATGAGTATTCAATGGAAAAATGGAAAATATGGATAGAAAACCAAGAAGTAGAATGTAAAAAATTGCAATTATATAGGGATGAATTAAAAAAGAGGATAGAAGATTTGCATATAATAATGAAAAACAATAAGGAGCATATTGAGACTAAAATTAGGCAAAAAGAAAGTATTATAGATAATAGCAAATTATATTCAATGATTCTATTCTTGATGGAGAAAGCTGATGATTTTGATGTGGAATTTGAAAGAAATTCTTTGGAAGAACGTATTGAATTTCTGAAAGCTGAAAAGGAAAAGAGGCAGAATGATTTGGTACAATATAAAGATTATATGCAAATAGACGAAACAGATATAAAACAAAAAATTTCTGAATGTGATATAGAAATTGAGAATTTGCAAAGCCTAAAAAAACAAGCTAGTATTTTTGAAAATTTTTCTCCAGAGGGAATGAAAAAAAGTATAAATACATGGGAAAATGAAAAAAAGAATTATGAAGCACAATTAGAATTACTATATGAAATGAAAGAAGAAAACGGCGCAAGAATATATTTTGAAAAATATACAACGATATATAATATGATAGAAAGTGAAAATATGAATAGGAACGATAAAGCATTACAAATTCAGAAAGTAAAAGGAATTTATGAAAAACAAAAAGATGAATTAGAAATTAAATTAAAAAATTATTTCAGTCAAGCGATTATGAATGAAATATATCAAAAAATTGATCCACATGAAATTATGAAAAATGTTATATATCATTTGAATTTTAATGAAAAAGATGAGCCACAATTATTTATTGAAGTATGTGAGAAGGAAGAATCCGTTAAAGAATTTTATAGACCAGAAACTTATTTTAGCACAGCACAACTCAATACAGTTGCGTTCAGTTCTTTCTTTGGAAGAGCATTGTCAGTTAATAATTTACCTATAAAAACAATTTGTATTGATGATCCAATCGGACATTTTGATGATATGAATATTTTAGGTTTCACAGATATGATTCGTTGTATTTTAGAAAGACAGGACTGTCAGATTATTATGTCTACACATGAGGAAAAAGTATATCAGATTATGAAAAGAAAACTAGATCCCTGTTTTTATAACTCGTTATTTATTCAATTAGATAATAGTGAAAAAATTGTGTGGGACAAAGCAAACTGTTAACTAAACAAAAGCTTTTAGGTTTCCTATGATAAAATAATAAATTATTGGAGTTCTTTTATTATGGAGTAAAAATATCACAACTGTTTAATTTATAATATCAGTTTTGTGGCAGGCATAGTTATGAAATAGTTAGAGTTATAAGTAATATGATTGTATTGTTTGTATCATTAATAGAAAATTTAAGTAATATTGTTATGAGAAAAGATAGGACTATTTCCTATGATATGTATAATAGTATGTTTTTGTGGAATTTATATCAATGAAGATTTGTGAGTAAATAATTATTGTCTAAAGTTATAAAGTAAGTGTTAGTGCCTATTGAAATGGTTATATACTATATAAGTATGTCATACAGAGTTACAGCTATAAAATAAAAAAGTTATTTTAACGGTGTAATACAAAAAGTATTAATGATAAAGTCTATAGGTAAATGAAAAAATTGAATAGTAATAATATCGGCAACACCTACCGATATAATACAAAGAAACATATAAAGCATTGTATTTCAAGTAACTTGGGATACAGTGCTTTTGTGTTATATAGGCAATAGTCGTTCTGTGCAAAAAATAGTCATTTGGTGCAGTGCGTTATGTAATAAAAAGGCAGGATAAAAGAAAATGAATATTATTATTTGTGATGACAGAAAAGATGACAGAAATAATCTGGTTAACTGTAAACGCTCCAACCCATGTACCTACAAATACT
>ERZ779941.34-NODE-34-length-79900-cov-3.850272_pt1 | contig 79900 bp, 96 predicted proteins | sample MGYA00511952_ERZ779941 | MGnify/ENA primary metagenome ERZ779941 (study PRJEB29588, sample SAMEA2142846) | human gut metagenome | biome: human gut; feature: human-associated habitat; material: faeces | place: Denmark | collected 2008/2010 ...
CCTCGGACGAGGACGAGCTCTCCGACGCGGAGGCGCTGAACATTCTCCTGGGAGGTGCGGTATGACAAGAGGTAAAGCCAAACTTCTCCGAAGCCTTATTGAGCAGTTAGCTATTACGCTAGACGATGTTACTGCTTTAACCGGTGTAGAACTCTTTCCTCCTTGGAAACTAATTGCCTATTCTGTCGGAGATAGAGTGCAATATAATGGTACACTATATAAATGCGTTCAAGCACACACTGCACAATCGGATTGGACACCCGATGCGACACCCGCCTTATGGGTCGTAGTAACCGTCGAGGAATGGCCCGAATGGGTACAACCTACAGGCGCACAAGATGCCTACGCCAAAGACTCAAAAGTTACCCATAATGGAGAAAGATGGATTTCAAACGTCGATGCAAATGTTTGGGAGCCCGGTGTATATGGGTGGACGAAAGAGGTGTAAAAAGTTAGATGAAGTATTTAGGAACAAGAAGCAAACAGTACGATCCAGTTGTTACCCAAGATATTAACAATAAAGAAAATGCTATTTCTAGCACTGGTCTAACAACTTCAATTGCAGATACTGACTCCCTTGTTATGTATGAGAATCAAAGTAGAAAAACATGGAGAATACGTTGGTCGGAAATAAAATCAAAGATTGAAACATTTATTAGAGCAGCCTTTAAAACAACACCTCTTCCTCTTGATTCCGGCGGAACAGGTGCAACTACTGCTGCGGGTGCTAGAGCTGCAATCGGTGCAGGAACATCAAATTTTAGTGGAAGTTATACTGATTTAAGTAATAAGCCTACGATTCCGTCAAAGACAAGCGAGTTACAGAATGACTCTGGATTTCTTACTCAACATCAAGACATAAGTGGCAAACAGGACAAGGCCACACTTGAAGCAGATGTTGCTGCAAAAGGGTTTACAAAAAATACCGGAACTTATTCAAAGCCTGCGGGTGGAATTCCGAAAACTGATTTATCAGATTCTGTTCAAGCCTCCCTTGGAAAAGCTGACACTGCATTACAGTCTGCTCCTGTTACAAGTGTAAATGGGAAAACAGGCGCAGTAAGCCTTGGCGCGGCAGATGTCGGGGCTATCTCATCTGCAGCGGGTTCTGTTGGTACGAATAACATGGCTGACGGTGTTGTAACTAAAGCAAAATTAAATGGCACCGCATTAAATACTACGTTTGTAGGCTGGGGTCAAAGCGATAACATATTTATTGAAGCAAACAATGGTAAAACATTACTGGTATGGTGTTCACAAAGTGTAACACACACACTTTCCCAAACAGATTTTGCAGCACTTTCGGACGGTTGGTCTGTTACAGTGATGCTTACAGGTGGAGCAGGAGTGTATGCGTGGCAGTTTGGTGACATATCTGTGTTTGACACCATTCGGAAAGTATGGTCAGGCGGAAATGAACGTATTAGATTCTCACAAACTGGAGATACGGTTAACTTCACTAAATGTGCCTCTCTTACAGATAATGGAGCACTAGTACTTAGCGGATCACCGAATTTTACGCATATTGATAAGATTAGAGGCGAAGGCGATGCTGACGTGTACTATCATGGTATTGATTTTTCTGGACCGTCAAAAGATACTGTTGACTTCTACGAGTACGGTGCTAGGTGGAATTTTTACCAGAATCAGGCTGCCGATAATTCATCACGAGCCCTAGTTGGTGCAATAACACCAACAGGATATCAAGGAAACGCGCAGTTGTCTGGGGCACCTACTGCACCAACTCCAGATCGAGCGAATTCTAGTGACAGAATTGCGACAACACAATTTGTTTACGACAGATTATTTACACCATGGGCAGAAGTTCCATTACATCCCGCCACTGGAGCGTGTACTTTCCCTTGGGGAGGAAATGTTGCAGTTAAGAGTGGCCTATTTGTACACATTTGCGCATATATAGAAGCATCAAAAGATTTGGGATCTGTAGACGAGGTCATCACAGGTTGTCCTGCACCTCTTACAGGTCAAGTGAAAGTGATGTTCTGGCATCTTAACACCCTCAAGTTTGTAGCGCTTGGATGGCTGAATAGTGACGGAAAAGTGACAATGAGCTATGATGGAGACCTAACAAAAGGCGAACGTTATTACATAATGGCCTGGTATGTAACATCTGTTCTATAAATTATATATTGTATATAATATTACAAAGTAATTTCTACCGTATTAAATTAAATGGAGAAAGTTATTCATGAGTTTAAAATTTCTGAACGAAGGATTTGAATTAAGCCAATTCAACGTTCTTCAAGAAAACGTAGTTAATCAGATAACTTCTATCTTGAATACACTTAATGAAGCTACTATGTCTGATGAAGACAGAAGAGACAGTAAACTGCTTCGTCAGATACTTTCAAAAGCTAGTGATGCTAGTTATGATAAACGAAGAGCTCTTAAGTGGACACCTCAAGAATTAGAAATTGCAGACAAGTATAATCTAACACTACCACAAAGAACTACGAATTGGGATGGTAGTAAAGAAATCACTCCTCTTAAAGATAATGATGTTGATTATAGGAGAGGATTTGGAAGAAACACACAGGTTAGAAGCTTACAAAGAGATCTTCAGCAAGCAAAAGGTCTGTATTACAAAACAGACGCTAACATGGCCGATTTCATTAGAAAGCGTAAGGAAAAAGGACCTGCTCAAGATCGTCCGTATCGTCAAGCAGATAAGTATGCAAGAGTAGATGATGTTAATACTTTTGGAGACACAACATTTACTCATGACAACAGCGGAAGATTTGGTCAAGACCGTTGGGACAAGGAGCACAACAGACCCGCCACACTTGCAGGAGGACCACGTGATTCGGATCTGACTGATGTAGAAAAGGATCGTGTTGCAGTCAATAAACAGATGTCTCAGCCAGTAAGAGATATGAAAGCAGCATTAGCAGACAGAAAATCGAATCAGAAAGATCTTGATAATGTCAATCTGAATTACGCAAGAAATGTTGCTGATGCTCGTAGAAGATTCGATGATGCGATGGCGTATGCCGATGAACAGAGACAGAAGGAGTCTGAAAGAGGCCAACAGGGTCTGGCTGATGCAAATAGTAGAATTAACAAACTACTAAAGAAAGAATCCTTTATACGAGCCCTTGAAGAAAAACTAAACTCTCTAAATGAAGCAGAAATGTCAGCGGAAGACAAACACGATTCCGACATTCTGAAACAGATTTATCAAAAAACTCAGGCCAGAGCAAATGCTGCTTTGACTCAAGAAGAAAAAGATGTATTGAAGAAATACAATCTTGAGAGAGTTCCTTATATTAAGAACATCCGTTCCGCTGAAGGACCTTATAGAAATTCAATATTTGATGATAACGAATTTAAAGGTTCTTATAACTGGAGTACAGGAAAAGAATTACCCCCTAAGTCAGATAAGATAAATTATGCAGACAGGGCTCGTAAACGTCCTGAAAGAGATGCTCAAGAGTTCGATATTAGAGATAGAGATTTCTGGGGTATTCCAACTCCTGATTATGAAAGCAATCATAAAATAAAAGATGGTAAGTACAGACCCAAAACATATCAGCAAAGACAGAGATATTCTGATAATCAGAAGATGACTCAGAATGTTAGAGACATGACAATAGCTCTTAGAGACAGAAACGATAGTCAGAAAAGGCTAGACAGTGCAGATTCTGCGTATCAAGCAGAGATTGATAAACTGAAGAAAGACTACGAAGATAGACTTGCACGTGCTCAACGTTCTCAAAAGTACCATACAGATTCGAATCGTCGTAATCTAGATTATGCCAATCAGCGTATAAATTCATTATTAAAGAAATAGGATTATAATATTATGGAAAAATCAGTTATTATTACAGAAGCTTTTAACACTTTAAATTCTGCAAATAAAAATTCCAGACTTCAAAAAAGCTCATCTACGGTGTCTAAGACCGGTGTAAGAAAAACACGTGGCACTGTAAATGAGGGGCACCTTAAGCATAAGGTGATGAATGAACGTTATAATAGAATCCGCCGTAGCAAGTTAAAGGAGAGTACTGGATACAGAGACTTTGACAGTTACTACGATGCAGCATGGGAAATGTTTATGGACAGAGTAGAATATGTGGATGACGCTATTCAAGGAGGAAGAGGAACCACATACATTCGTTTCCCTGGAGATAAACAAGTATATAAGATTGATGAAGAGGAAGCTGTTGATAAACTTTATGACCTTTTCAATGACGGCGAAGATATAAGTAAGGCGGTTGAGTGCATCGGCGGTTTGGCTGACATTGCTTCAAGATTTAACGAGAGTTACAGAAAGAACCTGAAAGAAGGCTCTAGTTTTGACGACTACTACGATGCAGCGTGGGAAGACTTCCTCGACACCGTAGAATATGTAGACGATGCCATCGAAGGTGGACGGGGTGTAACATATATCCGTTTTAATGGTGACAATTCCGTTTATCAGATTCGAGAAGAAGAAGCTGTTGACAAACTTGACCAATTGTTCCAGAAGGGTGCAAACATAGCAGTAGCTGTTAAAGCACTGAAGTCTTTAGCAAAACGTTCTCCGAAAAACTGACACAATTATAAAGTACCGATGTGAAAAATTTACCACATCGGTACTATATTAACGGCGGTGAAAAACAATGCTCATATATGAAAAAGACAGCGCCCTAAAGTTCATCTTAGAACAAGGAGCACAAGAAAATTTAGATTTATCTGGTCCTGATATTACTCTTACAAAGGAATCGGGTAAAGTTGAAATTCTAATTGGGAGTAAGGCCATAGACACTAACGGAGCTCTTCAAGTTACTCCTACAACAGCAAATATTACAGCTGGAGGAAGTACTGTTAAACTTACAGCAAGTAATGTGACAGGAACTCTGAAATGTAATAAGAAATCTGAAGGATCAACGTCAACAGGGTTAACTCGAACAATCAGCGGTCATGAAATCACTGTAACAGCAAATGTAAATGCAACAGCTGGTACATGGATTTACACTGTTTCAGATGACAATGATTCTGTTGATGTTACATTTACTGTGACATCTGCTTCAGAACCCTGACAATCTAAAATAGAATTATAAGAGGTATTTGACATATGTTTATGTATGAAGGAAAGAAATTAGTGAGCGGTGTTGAAGTTGAGTGCTTGAACATCATGTTCCAAAACGACCAGATGCCAACAGCCGGAACTCCTGATGTATGCATCTATAAAGACAACGCAGATAAGGTTCATATTCAAGTAGAAGGAACTGACATCAATACTTAAATTAGACATATCAAAGGGGCAAGTTATAACACTTGCCCCTATAAGAGTATATGTTAAGATGTGAGGTGAGTATAATCAATGACACAGGATCAAGTTCGTGACGAAGTCACATTGATGCTCACAGGTCAATTACTTGAATTAGAATTAGCCCCAACTACTGTAGACAGCATTATAAATAGCTCTCTACGAGAATTACAACGTTACATAACTAGTACAAAGATTATAACTATTCCTTTTAGTCGTTGCATTGACTTATCGGATCCAAAGCAAACTAACGACCAGAAGATTTACGTTAGCAATGTATTTAGAGTTTATCGTACAGAAGGGTATGGAGAGGCTAGTACATCGTTGACAAAGGCTGTAGATCCGATGCAAGCAGCACAGTGGCAGTTAGTGTCAGGAACAGGAAACATGAGAGGCTTTCAAGATTATATGCTAAATTATATGTCGTATAACACTATTCTTCAGATGAGGAATACGACCAGTACAGATCTAGCATATATATACGACAGAGACTCACAAAAATTGTATATAAATGTTGCAAGTAATGCTCCAAGTAGTATAACTGTAGAGTATATACCAATCTATCAAGATGTGTCTGAAATCACTTCAGATTATTGGACAGATGTTTTGATACGGATGGCTGTAGCTAAAACAAAGATTGTGGCAGGAAGGGTTCGCAGTAGGTATACACAGTCAAATGCAATATGGACGCAAGACGGGAGAGATATTTTAGCTGAAGGAACCTCGGAGCTACAAGAGTTAAGACAAACGTTGTCGTCAAATACAGCCCTTTTCTACAATGCGGTTGATTGATGACATCGGATAATTATTCGGATAAATAGACGAGGAGATTTAATAAATGAATTATCTGAGCGAAGCTTTCAAGAAATTAGACTTTCTTACGGAAGAAGAATTTTCGCTACAGGACACAGCAGGGCTTGATGATATGGATCAACTTTTGAAAACACCTGCTAGTAACATTGCCAACGTTATTGACCCAGAAGCGGAAACCGAAGACGAATTGGAAGATACTTACATTGGTAAAGTAATTCTTCATTGTCCTGTTTGTAACTCCATGATCTATAAAGATCTGGAAGATATTGTTAAGGACGATGTTGAAGAGCTTGTCAATATTGGAGAAGAGTGCCCATATTGCTACACTTCAGAGGGATTTAAAGTAATTGGTATTGTAAGTCCGTTCGAAGAAACCTCAGAGGAAGAAAACGAACCTGAAGAACAAGTTGACGAAGAACTTACAGAAGAATTTGAAAAAGTAGAAGTCGCTACTGAAAATCAAAAAGTTACTCTGGATGCTGATGATGACGGAAAACTTACAATTGAAGCTGAACCTGTTGAAGAAGATGATGAGGATGAGGAAGATGAGGAAGAAGAAGTTCTTGCTCCTGTTCCCGACGAAGTAGCGGACGACATTGAGGCTACAGCGAATAATTCGGAAGATGAAGACGAAGAAGTAGAGTATGACGTTGAAGATTTTGATTCAGATTCTTTTGACGAGTTAGGGGAGTCTTATCTTAAATCCGTTTATGAAAATGTTAGATCATATAAAACAACAGACGCTTCTTCAAAAGGGAATACATTGGTTGTTGAAGGACTAATTAAGTTCAACTCTGGAAAGACGAAGCCTACAAAGTTTGTCTTTGAAGCAAATACAGCTACAAAGAATAACAAGTTACGTTTCATTGGTGAGAATAAACAAATTACTAGAGGACGTAAAGCCTTTACTATTACAGGTAAGTTGAATGAAAATAAATCCTTTATTACCGAGAGATTTAACTATAATTATATGACCAAGAACGAAAAAGGTAAGTCAACTAGATTGTATGGTACACTGAAGAAGTAAGAGGATTAACATATGAAAATTAAGATTTCAAAAAAGCCTTCTTTGTCTTTGAACGAGAGTAGCCGTAGGTACAACTTTTACGGTAACAGGGCATCCATAGCGGCGGATTTAATTGAAGAAATTCTTCAAGACGACAGAGTTGACCTTTCATCTGAGGAAAGAAATCAGCTTGATATTGCTTACAATATCTTATTTGATTGTGCCCCTCATATGCCCGAGGAGTTAAAGGAAGCCGCGCAAGTCAATCTTTCTGATAAGAGTAACAGCATAAGCGGTCTTCTTCTAAGAGAAAAAGACAAGATTGATTCAGCAGCAAGCCAGGCTGAGTTAGTTAAGGTATGCAGTGATATTCTTGCAGATAAAGGTGGAGCAAAGGCACAACAGTTCCTGTCTGTTTTAAAAACAAAGAAGAATCATTATGCAGCATTGAAATATGTTTATGATTTTATTCTTGCTGGTGAAGGTCAACGGTCTCCTGACTCCAAGAGAAAAACAGGCGCTAATTCTAGGGGACGTTAACTATTTACAAAGAGATTTCAATTTAGTAAGGTAGGTGTTATAGATGACCCCGTATGATGAAAACTATGGGTTATTAGTTAATTCTAATACAACATTACATCGTATGTATTTCAAAGAAATGGCAAAACTTCTTGGGATACGTGTTATCTATAGAGCTCCTGCTAAAGATAAACACTATACAACATATGCTGAAATAGAAAGTAATTACCAAAAGCCTATGTTGGAATATTGTATCTTTGAAGACCACCCATCGCAACAAACATTGAAGAAATTAGGTTGGGTATCCGAATTACAAGATACAAGTTCTATTATTCATGTTAGATATGACTTGCCAGATTTACAACAAGGAGCTTTATTTGTTGTTCCAGCAGGAATTGATAACAGTGAAGGTAGATTGTTTAGAGTAATAAAGATTTCAAACATTATGATTTTTCCTTCTTCTATAGCTTGTGAAATAGCTCCGGAATATGAAGATACACTAGTAAAGACTGAAATTGAAGATTATTCTGATTCAAGTTTTAATCTTCTGAATCAGGAAGATGATTCAATGTTTGAATATCCAACATTTAACGAGGAGGGGAAATGAGCGTATATCTGTATGACGATGCTTTACTGAGTAAGATAAAGTATTGGACAGAAAAAACAAACCTCCACGTATACGGTGTTGACGAAATTCGAGACCTTTTTCAAGTTATTGCAGATGAGACTAAGGACAGCCCTATAAAACTTCCGATACTTACAGTAACCAGACCTAAGGGGTATACAATATTAAATACAAACAAGAAACCTACAACATATAATGGCATAAAAGTTGTTCAAGAAGAAAAAACAGCTTCTATGTTAGCTCAGGTACCGATAAATATTCAATATCAATTTGATATATATACTCGGTATCAAAAAGAAGCTGATATGTACATGAGAAATCTTGTATTTAATATTATCAACTATCCCACCCTAAGTATTATAATTCCGTATAGGGACATAAATTTCAAACATAACGCCAACATACGAATTAACTCGGACGTGATGGATACATCTAATACTTCCATTCGTTTATTCAACGGGCAGTTTACTAGATTATCTGTTACAGTAAATATAGACGACGCTTATCTGTGGGATCTTCGTGTAGCAAATAATCTTACAATTGAAGATGAAAATATGTTATACGTCAGAAACCCAGACGAGAAAACTTTTATTAAAGAAACAATCAATATAGATTAAGGAGACAATAAATGGCTCTCAGAATAAATATTTCTGAAAAGGACTTAACACAATCGGTTGAAGCCCTTTCAAATACAGACATTGTTTTTATCCCGGGATTGTCTTCTGTGAAAACCGTTGAACAGTATGCACCTGTTGCCTGCAGCACGCTTTCAGAGTTCTACACCGCCTTCGGTTCTTTCCCGGTGTTGTTTAATGCGGCGTCTGCTTATGATGTGTTTGGCGACTCAAAAGGTTTTGCAACAGACGCTGTTCCCGCAGAAGGTAATCTATTTGATGCAGATGAACCCGATCCGTCTTGGATTTATGCAGCCAAGCTTCTGTCTCAGGGATTACAGGTTGTCTACTGTAAGATAAATACAGATGCTCAGATCAATGAAAACGGTAAATTTACAGGCACTGCAAAAGACCTGTATTCTCAGCTGGCAACACTGTACGCAGCTGCTACGACAAATCTAATCAGTAAAGGCGACTTTGATTTCAAGTATTTAACTTCAGGAGGATATCCTGTATTCGAGTACGAGGCGAATAGTATTGTTATCGATATGCTAAATATCTGTGCCACTCGTGGAGATGCTGTCGCTCTCATTGACCATACAGACAATCCTGGAAGAGCACTAAGTGCATCTGCAACAACCTCTGTTGTTTATGCTCTGAATAATACTTACTCAAATAGCTTTACTAACGGCGCATTCGGAGCAATGTTTACTCCTTGGGCGATTTATCCTCAAGCAGTTTACACGAATGACAACTATTCAGCAGTAAGTCTTCCCGGCTCATTTGCTTATCTGACATCTCTTGCTCAATCACTCCAGACCAACTATAACTGGAATGTCGTAGCTGGTGTTAGCAGAGGACTTGTTCCGGGCCTTAAAGAACTACATACAGATGAAGTGTTAACAAATGCTATTGCAGATGGTTATCAGAATTTTGGTACTAGCACATCTCTTAACGGCATCTATGTTAACGCCATTACTCGTATCAAACCTTACGGGTATTGCATCTGGGGTAACAGAACCCTCAGACAGAACGGAACATTAGGCCTTCAGGCGATGTCTTATCTGAATCTTCGTAACCTTACATGTGATGTTAAGAAGCAGATCTATACTGCTTGCATCAATCTTCTGTATGAGCAGAATACTGCTACACTTTGGACAAACTTTAAGTCTTACCTGACTCCTCTGCTTGACCAGATGGTTTCTGGTAGTGGAATTTCTGGATATAGAATTATCCGTAATACTTCCGACAGTCCGACGAAGATTAGCGCATCGATTCGCATTTATCCGATTTACGCTGTTGAGAGCTTTGACATAACGGTTTACATGACCGATGATGATGTGACTGTGGCGTAACGGGATAAGGAGGGTAGAATAATATGAGTATCAAATACAATCCTAGTACAGTTGATGTTAGCTCCAATTTTGCTATCGGTACTTACAATCTTGCAGACAATCCGAACCTGTACGAAATTGCTCGTTCTAATAACTTCGAGTTTTTAATCTCTGATTTTGACAACCTTCAACCTGCTAGCAGTAACGATAGTAACATGACGAAGCTGCAAAAGGGTCAAGAGATTATTCGTATGTCAGTTACTAGAGCATCTGTTCCGCACTTTACTCAAGAAGTGATTCAGGTTCGTAGAGGTAACAACCTCCTGAAGTACGCAGGAGTCCCGACATTCGGAGAAGGAAGCCTGATTGTAAACGACTACATCGGAGCTGGAACAAAAGATTACTTAATGGCATGGCAGAACCTTTCCTACAACGTAATTACAGAAAAGGTTGGCCTGGTTCAGGACTACAAGAAGAATTGTACTCTTATTGAGTATAGCCCTGATTATCAAGTTGTTAGAAGCTGGACACTTTATGGTTGCTGGATTAGCGGTCTGTCAGAAGATGACTTTGACAGCGACAATGGCAACTCCGCTCGTAAAGTTTCTGCAACAATTCAGTATGACCACGCTAAGTTAGACGCTGACATCTAATTAAATTGTATAAAGTAATAGGGACAGTCATGAATATGATTTCCGTAAAGGATTACCTATTATTTTATATATCAAGATAACGTTATAAATTGTTAAGATAACATTTGACATTACTGATATATAAGATAATTTATTTAACTAAATATTATTTTATATGGAGAATGGTCAAATGAATCAGAAAGATTATACAATCAATCAGACTTTTACTCTTCCCAGTGAAGGCAAAGTATATAGTGAACTGGTAGGCCCAGACATCACACTTCGTTCTATGACAACACAAGAGGAGATGAAACGACTCTCTCCTTCTGATATGCCATACAAGAACATTTGTGAGATTATCGACGACTGTATTATTTCTCCTTGCAACATTTCAAGTCGCGATATGTGTCTTGCGGACTACCGATTTTTATTGTATATGCTCCGTGTAGTTACATACGGGAACAATTATAAGCTAAGCACAACTTGCCCTTATTGTGGATGTGGTAATGTAGATACTATTGATCTTACAAAATTACCGTTAAAAGAATATAACCAAGAAGAGGTTTCAAAGTACCTTTCGTTTGAACTTCCGATGACAAAAAGTAAGATTGAACTATATTTACAGACTCCTCGTATGGTAGATAGTGCGCAGTACAACGCAAAAGAGTATCGAAAGAAGAGCGGACAAACAGTTGACTACACAACTGTGTTTACAATTCAAGAGTTGATAAAGAGTATTGATGGATCCCCTGTAAACCCCGTAAAGATTACTGAATGGGTGAAGAATCTTCCTATGGCGGACACTAATACAATACTTGTATACGCAGATAAGGCAAACAGCTCATTTGGTGTAGACAACACACTTCATTGTATGTGCGATGTATGCGGTCTTGATTATAACGTCAGCTTAAGAGCTGACAGAGAGTTTTTTCGACCCTCGCTGGATATCTGAAAAGGAGAATAAGTTATATGCCCCAGTAAGATTTAGAGACATCGTAAACGAACGGTATCTGATTTCAAAGAATACTCATACTTCATATAACGACACACGAGATATAACACCCACGGAAAGAGAAATTCTATTACAACTGATTATTCAAGATTTACAACAGCAACAAGAATTGATTGAGAAACATAAACGAGAAGCCGCAAGCAAGAATAAACGTTAGCAACGGCAGGTGATATATAGATGCCCTTTAGTGAAGAAGATTTAATGGCTGCAATAGAAGCCTCCAACCAAAGAAAAGCTGCTGACTTTGCTTCAGAAGCTAAGACACAACAAGTGATTAACGAAGCGTTAGCAGAACAAGCAAGGCTACAAGAGCAGATCGGTAAAACGTTGACGGATACTCAGAAGTTTGAAATAGAGCGTGCTGTTAGAGCTCGTCAACGTTATCAGATGGCAAATCTTGAGTTGAATCAACAGGCTGCAATAAATAAACAGAATATAGAATACTTACAGAACCAACGGAAACAGCAACAGCAACAAGAGTATATGTTAAGGATACAGAGAAACCAAGTAGAAGATGAAAACCAACGTATTGAAATAAATGAGAAACTAAAACTTCTAGGGCAACAGGCTGTTAATACACAAATACTTCTTGACAATGCAAAAGCACGTCAAGTAAAACTGGACGAACATATAGCAAAAGGCGCAGAGGAGAATGCAACAAGAGCCGAACGGTTTGCTAATGCACAGCAAAGAGCAAACAAGTTTGTAGAGAAACAGAAAGAAAATCAAAAGCTACATCAACGTATTCTTCGTGAAAACCAAGCAATTATTGAAGATACTGCTAGTACTGAAGAAGAAAGAGCTGCTGCAAGAGAACGTATCGCTCAAGAACAAGAGGACAATGATAATAGAAATGCGTCAGCACTTGCAGAGTCTGGATTCTCCTCTGCAAGTTCCGCAGAAGGACTCTCAACCGTTGGTAAGATTCTAGATGTTGTATCTGGTATCAGCAAAAAGATGTCACAGAACTTTACTCAAGCGGTAAACTTCCAGAACCAGTATATGGGTAAAGTTGATGCAAGGTTACAAAGTGAAGAAGCTCAAACAGGATTCTTTAAACAAATAACAGACGATGTCCAGAGTACAGTTGGTGCGAGTAGATTTGTTTCTCAGAAAGAATTACTACAGAATGTTGCAAAGTTAACTGAAAATGGTATTGCTTACAACATAGAACAAAGGGCTATGTTAGCTACATTGTCAGACAAAATGGTAACAACATTTGATGTTCTTGACAATACTTTGCAACGTATGATTAGAATTCAACAAGCAGACCTTACAATGTCGCAGTTGGGTTCAGAAGCTCAGTTAACAAAATTCTTGAATAGCCAGTTTGAAGATACATCTTATCTTAATACGATGTACGATAGCGTGTTAGCTGCTTTAACAGATTCCATCTCAAGTATGGACAAGAACAATGCTACATCATTTACATACGCAGTGCAGAAATGGCTTGCTTCTTTGTATAGTGTAGGATTATCAGACCAGGCTGTTGCCTCGATTGCATCCGGAATCAACGCGCTTGCATCGGGTAACATAAATACCTTAAACAGTAATCAACCATTGTCAGTTTTAATGAATATGTCAGCGACGAATGCTGGCCTGTCATATTCTGATTTGTTGACGCAAGGATTGAATGCTTCTAATGTTAATGATTTAATGCGTTCAATGGTTGACTATTTAGGAACAATTGCAGAAAATACAACAGACAATCAAGTATTACGTTCACAGTGGTCAGATGTTTTAGGAATAACATTGACAGATTTAAGAGCTGTTAGTAACCTTACAAACAATGACATTTCTGCTATATATAGGTCAAATACTACATATGACCAGTCGATAAATGAAACTCAAAATCAACTTCAAACAGTAGTAGGGAGAACTGCTGCCTCTGAAAGAGTACAAACTATGGCAGACAACTTCATGTTTAACTGGGGAATGAACATGGCACAGAATGACGCCCAATACATGACGTGGTACGCTACACAGTTTGTAGATCAACTGTTAGGTGTTGTTGGATTACAGAATAGCACAGTTGGTATGATTACTAAAGTTATTAGTGCTCTTCCGATGCTTTCTAGCTTATCTGAAACTCTTGGGGACATTTCTAATACCAGCCTGTCTTTAAACACAAGCGGCGGAGGTATACTGGGTGTCCTGGGAGCTCTTGGAAATATAATAACTCTTCCCTTTAATATTGCTAGTGCATTAGGTTCTGCTGTTGGTAATATGTTCGACACGATGGCAGGACAGAATAAATCTCTTATGGGATTTGACTGGGATCCGTTCACAATGAGAGGAACCGATTATACACAAGGTATTAAAGGAGTTGCATATTCTGGCGGTGTCGGCGGTCTGACAGGCAGCTACAGATCCGCACAACAGAGTTATAGTGATGTTGTCATTACTGGCTCTACATTCGGATACGAAGCCCCCGTTGTAGAAGGACTTAGCTCAAGTGCTTACTACAATACAACAGGAGCAACCAGCACGATAAATAACTTAGTAACTAACGCTACAAATCTTGCAAATGCAACAACAGCAATTACAGGAATGAGCGAGCAGATAAATACAGGTGCTAATGACATTTACAAAGAGCTATTTGAAACACAGTCTAAACCAATTCGAGTAAAGTTAGCAGAGCTAGAAAAATCTTCATTTGACCAGATTAGTAATTTAATACTTCAACTAGACCCCGAAGGAATGAAGCTTCTTTTAGAGCAGATTCAAAACACAATTCCAACAAATGACAACAGTGCAACCTATATGATGCAGATGCTTGACGCAGTTAGGAGATTATAATCATGAGTGAGTACTATACCAACACTATTGAGAGTAAACTGATAAAAAACTTACTCAGTAATACTCCTCTTCCGATTTGTGATACAGTACGGGAGGGAGATTATATTCTTTCTCCCTTTATCTACATAAACAGATGTAACATATTTAAGTGTATAAAGAGTGGACGATTCTCTGAAGATGCAGAAGTTCAAGTATTACAGCACTACTCTTTTGGAGATTATTATCCAAAGTTTACAGAGCGTTTCAAATCAGACAACCTATACTACGATGTAAAAACACATCGTCAATTAGGTAATTATCTAAGAACTATTCGAGACTGTTTTAATATAGACTTAATGCCATTTTATAACTGCTGGGGAAAACAGTATATTTCTAATTACTATATTGATTCAACAGGGGTTGTACAAGGTGATAACTCGTCATATAAAGTGGCAATGGTACCGATAAAGTTTAACCGAAAATATACAATCGCAGCCGACTCTAGTTCTGCTGTAATGATTGCACCAATATATCAAGAAAATAATCAGCTTGTTCCCGCCTGGTCGGGTTCAGTGTCATTTGACTTAACCAGTGACCTTTGTTCTCGTAATGAGTACGTTAATGTTCATAAAGAGCTGTCCTGCTCTTTCAAACGCCCATTCACTGTAGAAGTTAAGAATCATGAAGAGGACAGAAATTCAAAGGCACATCAACGTAATGAAAAATTCTTGTACCTTCTAATTCAGTTTATGTCTACTGTAGAGACTAGCCTTGTGGTACTTGAAGGAGATTACACAAACCTTTCTTGTAACGAGATTTACAACTTTGAGCCTGTAGTAGAAGTTTCGTATAACGATGAAGTAAAGAAGGAAAAGAATAATATTTCGCCTCCTGAATTGGACAGGATGATGCTAACAGAACTCGATTTACTACAATTTAGTAACAAGGAGCAACGTCCGTTTTCAAATAGACTTATTGAGTATCTTCTTAACAATGTGATTACTCCAAGAGATGAATGTTCTCTTGATATAAAGATTGCTCAACGAAATAGAATGACACAGACTGGTGTGTGGGATAATAATTTAAGAAGGTCCGTTTATAGAGACTATCTTTTAAGTAAACATACAAGAAAAATTGACATCACTGGATATGTTGATAAAGATGTGGAAAACGCAATAATGAAAGGATACATGTAATGGCGGTAACATATAACAATAGATATAGTAGATATGTCATGCCAGACAACTATCTGTATCTATATCATGTGCCAAATAACAAAGGTACGATGGGTGTATGTATTTTGCTGCCAGCTTACGCTGACTCAGTAACTGATACCCAGAACGTTAACTTCAACTCTTCTACACCCCTTGCAAGGTCTGCCCCAATCTTTTCTTATTCCAGTTCAGGTCCGCGTACCTTACAGGTATCATTCAATCTACACAGAGATATGATGAAGCAGATCAACTACGGTGTTAGCACAGCGATGATTGAAAACAACAGTAATGACGATTATACAGACCTTTTGATTAAATATATTCAAGCAGCCGCTCTTCCTACATATGAAGTAGCGAAGAAGATGGTAAATCCTCCTCAGGTTGCTTTAAGACTAGGTCAAGACTTGTTTATAAAAGGTGTTATAACAGGTTCTGTAGGCGTTACTTATCGTTATCCGATTTTAAGCGACGGTAAGTATGCATTAGTTGATGTCGCATTTGGAGTAACCGAAACAGAGCCTTACGATGCTCTTATAGCTGCACAGATGGGTAGCTCTAGAGGGCTAAATACATCTCTTGCAAGAAATCTGTACGTAGCAGCACAGCCATTTTCTGCTTATTCTAATCCTAGATGAGGTAGCGGTGTATGGATAAATTAACTAATAAGACGTACAAGAGTTATAAAAGAGTTTCTAGATATAGCTCATTTCCTTATTACTATAACAACTCTGATGGAAAATATATCTACGGAACGACAAGACATCTTGACAAAACAACTCCGTATACAGCATATGTAGTAAAAAAGAACGACACATATGATTCTCTGTCTTTAGCTTTTTATAACTCTCCTGTATATTTTTGGGCGATATGTGATTTTAATAATATATCAGACCCATTTAAAAAGCCTGTTGAAGGAACTACATTAAATATTCCAATTCTGTCTAGTATTGAATTTCAGTGAGGATTAGCCTATGCAAGTATATCAAGACATTGAGGGCGGCGGACTAAGAGCTAACGCTATAAACAGAACAAATCAAACAGTTGAACAACAGATCTGGTCATTCTTCCGGTCTAAAGGGTACAGCTCAGAAGGCATCGCCGGTATAATGGGCAACTTCCAAGCAGAAAGTGCACTTATTGCAAATAATGTTCAAAACGGATATGGTTGGTCTGATGCTGACTATACTCAACAGGTAGATAGCGGTGCTTATTCCAAGGACAAATTTATTCACGATTCTATAGGATACGGACTTGCTCAATGGACTTGGTGGACATATAAACGAGACCTTTATGAGCTTGCAAAACAACGTGGAACTTCAATAGGAAATCTTGACACACAGTTAACCTTCGCTGACAATGCTTTCAGTAATGCATCTTGGGGAAATCAATTAAAGAGAGCTACGGACGTTCGTGCTGCTTGTGACTTGGTCCTTGAGCAATATGAACGTCCTGCTGTTTATAATTATGATGTTCGTAGATCCCATGCATATGCTTTCTATAATAAGTACAGTGGATACACTGCACCATACATATCTTCAACAAATTCATTATATGGAACAAATCAACCCACTGCAACAGACAGAGCAATCCAGTGGGCAGTTGCACAATGCAATAAAGGTTATACGTACAGTATGACAAACAGATGGGGACCTACCTCATATGACTGTTCTGCATTTATTATTTCTGCATGGAACAAGGCGGGAGTACAAACAGGAGCTTCTTATACAGGAGACATGAAGCGTTGTTTTGTAGCGAACGGGTTTACTGATGTTCGTTCCATGGTAAACATTGATAACGGAAATGGAATGCGAGCCGGAGACGTCCTTGTCTGGAATGCTGCTGGCACATCTGGTGCGGGGGCTAATGGGCATACTGCAATGTTTATTGGCAATGGCAGAATGGTCGAATGTACTCCAACTGGAATAGCAACTAGAAATTATTACAGGGAATGTTCTTGGCAAGTTGTTCTTCGCTACAGAGATGCAGCTACAGGAGTTATAGGACCAGAGAATTCTGAGTCAACAAGCGACGCCCTTGAGAATGCTTTCAATGAAGGAGTTAATAAGTTAGGAAACGCAATAAGCGGAACTATTGACAACTGGAAGAAAACAATCTCCAATATTGTCAGCAAACAACAATTTGATAATGATACTGATTTAAATAAAAAATACTCCTCTTATGCAGAATATGTTGAAGCACAACGCAGGTTAAGAAGTGCTGGGCCTGTAGAAGAAGCAGAAGTTGTTAGAAGAGTTACAATAAATGAAACTCCTACAAACATTTCTACACAGCGTTCTACAGGGCTACTTAGTGTAGGAACATTTGTTGAAAGTCCGTTTATCATTCTACAGATAGGAAACCACACATTCGGTACATATAAATATAGAAAGTCTGAAAATAATGTTAGGGTTGATTATCCTAACTATATGCAAAGTATCAATATAGTAAAAGTAAACGGAACAGTAAATCAGTATACAATCAACATGGTATATCAGATTGAACCCGGTCAAGATCCTAATTTACTGGACAAGATATTTAGTAGTGTAGGATACGGTAAAATAAAAATAAGTTATGGTGATTATAGCTCTCCTTCATTCATATTTAGAGAGGAAGAAGCTATTATAACTAAACTGACTTCAAATATTGATTTTTCTTCCTCTAGAATAACATACACTCTTTTCTGTACCAGCGATGCTTTACAGTTAGCAGCTAGTTCTTATAACTTCCCAGGAGTTGTTTGTAAACCCAGCGACAAGATAATTGAAATCTTGTTTTCTGAAAAATACGGACTTCGACAAGTCTTCACTGGAATGAAGAATAAGACCATTGCCAGAAGACTAATAGCTGGTGATGATAAAGAAACAGATCTAAAACCTCAAGAAGGAATGAGCCCAATAGCATATCTGAACTATCTAGTATCGGAAATGTCTCCTTCGGGTGACCAAACTACGTCTTTAGGGAAATCTACATATCATTTAACAATTGTTGATGACATAACAAACGAATACAATGGTCCATATTTCAAAGTTGTAAAAGTTACAGCAGACGCTTCTTCCGAATCGTTAAGTGGCGCTGATGTATATGAAGTAGATATTGGATATTCAGGATATGTAGGAGACACACCAAGTAACTATGTTATGAATTTTCAGATAGAAAATGATGATTCGTGGAGTTTACTATACAAGTATTCTCAACAGATTCCTACAGAAGATTATGTGTACAACATAGACAACGCAGGAAATGTTATAACGCAATACTCACCTAACTCAACAACTTCAAGCAGATATCATAAAACTACGCAGGCGCAAAAAACTTGGTGGACACAGATGACACAATTCCCCGTAACAGCAAAGTTAACACTTAAAGGTCTGTTACGTCCTGCTATGTTAATGAGTTATGTTAGAATAAACTCTTTATTCTATGGCCAACGTCACGTATCTAGCGGATTGTATGTAATAACAAAGCAACAAGATATTGTAGATGCAAGTGGCTACAGAACAATTCTTTCGCTAACAAGAGTTACAGGTGACAATACCTTAACCTTTACCACTTCCAATTAAGAGGTGATGTAATTGAGCGTAAAAGTTATAAATAATCAGCGTATTACAACAATACTTCAAAATAAGAATAAAATAATAGATTATGTATACTGCCCTGCTTTTACACCGTATTATTTTGATTCAAATCTAACAAGGTTTGCAGGGCAGTTAAGCTCCGACACAGCCTGTCAACAGATAAACACGTATTACGGAAAAGTTTCAATAGGAACAGGAACCTTCTTTATTAACAGTAACACAATTAAAGTAAGGACATTTTAAAGAGAGGGCTAGCATAGATGTTACAGAAAGCAATTATTGAAAAGAAATTAGATAAGTATTCCATGAAGGTTCGGATACCAGTATACAATAAAGTAAAGTCCGATCCTACAGCTACCCCTACAAATGAATTACACACTGCTACAATACAAACATTGCCGGGTTGTAGCCCTAATTATCAGGAAGGCGATGTTGTTATTGTTGATTTTGAAAATGACGATCTTTCATTTCCAATCATAATTGGATTACTTTATCGTGAACATATGCCTCAAGGGTCTACAGATATCACAGCGGACTCTCTTGTAGTAAATGTAAATACAAATCTTTCTGAAAATACTCTGATAGGTGAAGTTACTCCAGAATCTCTGAAGAAGCTGAACGACAAGTATTCTAACAATGTAAAAGCAATTTCAATTCAATACTCACTATCTAACTATCAAGATCACTATGATAGTTTTAGTAATTGGTCAGAGCAAGCGCCGCAGTATTGGCCCGGAAAGTTTATGTGGCAAAGAACAACTGTCACATATGAAGATGGAACTATTATGCGTAGTATGACCTGTATACAAGGGGCGCAAGGTTCTGCTGGTTCTGGTGCTACAGTTGAAGAAACATATGTTAAGTATGCTATAAGTAGTAACGGTACAACTCCCCCAGATATTACACAAAGCGGAATATGGTTTCCTAACCCTCCGAAAACAACAGACGTTAACCCATACTTATGGTCATGGACGTACACTAGATTTTCAGACGGTAAAACAAATAGTGCATTTGGTGTTTCTCGTGTAAGCACAAACTCTTCAATAGTATATCTATATAAACGTTCCGTCAATGAGATTACAGAAATTGATTGGGCAGAGAATCTTACATACGATTTTGATAATAAAAAATTAACTGCAGCCCCCGAAGGCTGGAGCGAAGAAATTCCTTCAGGTTCAGATCCATTATATGTAACAGCGGCAACAGCAAGCTCTATAACAGCTCAAGCTACCATTTCCTCAGCAGAATGGTCAATTCCTACCTTGTTTAGTACCAGCGGACTTAATTCTAGAACAGTACTGTTATATAAGCGTTATGGAAGTACCCCTGCAACTCCTTCAACTGCAGTAACCTATACATTCAGTACCGGTGCTATTCAACCTGCCTCCCCCGATGGTTGGTCTTTAACTATTCCTACTACGGACGGTAACCCTTGTTATGTGACACAAGCAACAGCTATCGGATATGGAGAAACTTATACGATTCAAAAGAATGCTTGGTCCGCTCCGACAGTGTTAGCTAAAGATGGTAACTCTGATTATATTGACCAGCCTGTGGTAGATTGGTATATTGTAACAAACAATACTAACATTCCAACATCTCCTACAGCTGACATTGAAGTAGAAACTGAGTGGACGGGTCTTGGTTGGACCCAAGATATGAGTTCTCTTGAACTTTCTGCAAGCAATAAATACTTATGGAATGCGGAAGTTACGCATTATACCATATCTGGATATATAAAAACAAGCCCTCATATCATAACAACTTTTGCAGAAACGGGAAAGGGTATTCAAGATATAGAAGATAAGTTCGCCTTGAACAATGACCCCGAAAATCCCCCTGCCAAAGGTTCAGCACTTTGGAAAGATAACCCCGATACTCCTACAGAGCAGAATAAATATCTGTGGAAGTATGAGATTATTCGATATACTACAGGTGACAGTAAAGAAACAACTCCCGCAGTAATCTCGATGTATTCTGCACCTGGGGAAAATGGTTCTCCCGGATTGAGTGCAGCTACTGTCTTCCTTTATCAGAGAGCTACATCTGCTAGTAGTATTACAAAGCCTACAGGAACATTGACGTATACATTTGCAACGGGAACGTTAACAGGACAACTCGGTAGTTGGGAACAATCAATTCCTGCCTCCAACGGAAATCCTTGTTTTGTTATACAAGCGACAGCCATTGGTACAGGGGATACAGATACAATTTCTCCGTCGGAGTGGAGCAATATTACCGAGTTAGTTTCAGATGGTAAAAATGGCGAAGCGGGCATCGGAATTAAAGCCACTACCATTGAGTATTCTGTTTCCGACAATGGTGTTCAGTTCCCCCAATCCGGTTGGCAAGAGGACATTCCTGAAGTTGGTCAAGGTAAGTTTCTGTGGACAAGAACAACCATTGAGTATACAAATAACACATCTTCCGTATCTTATTCTGTAAGTAAGAATGGCGTAAATGGTGTTGACGGTAACCCGGGTGCTGATGGTGTAGGTATAAAACAGACAACAATTTCATATGTTGTTTCTGATAGTGGGGTTGACATTCCACAAACAGGGTGGAAAGACACAATTGATGCCGTGGCGTCGGGTCAATATCTGTGGACACGAACAGTCATTGAATATACTGACAATACAAGCTCAACTTCCTACTCAGTAAGCAGAAACGGAACTGATGGTACAAACGGTAAGGACGGAACTGATGGTCGAAACTCAGCTGTTGTATATCTTTACAAGAGAGCTGAATCCGCAACTATTGACTGGACAAACGATTTAATATACAACTTTGACACAAAGTCAATAACCAATGTTCCTAAAGGTTGGTATGAAGAAATACCGTCCGGCACATCTCCGATTTTTGTAACAGCAGCTACTGCGTCTTCCAACACCAGTAATGATTCAATTCCCTCGTCTGAGTGGGCAACACCCGTTATACTTGCACAAAATGGACAAAATGGTCAAGACGGTGCACCAGGAACTGACGGCACAAACGGTCTGAATACTGCTTCTATATTTCTTTATAAGAGAGCTGCTACAGATACGGGATTGACCAAACCTACAGCCAATTTAACGTATACTTTTGCTACAGGAGAAATATCAGGAAATCTTGCAGGATGGTCAAGAACAATCCCAGCATCTGATGGAAATCCATGTTTTTCCATTCAAGCAACAGCTGTAAGTTCTGAAGCTACTGATACAATACTTCCTTCTGAGTGGAGTTCAATTGTTAAATTAGTTGAAGACGGTGCTCCAGGCAAGGACGGTACTGACGGCAATGACGGTACAGATGGACTAAACACCGCTATTGTATATCTTTACAAACGTTCACCTAATGCAGCAACAATAAACTGGACACAAACACTCACATATAGTTTTACAACAAATAAATTACAAAGTGTTCCAACAGGTTGGCATGAAAGTATTCCGGACGGAACTGACCCTATCTATATGACAGCCGCTACAGCGAGTTCAATAACACTTACCGACACAATTACAAAAGGTGAGTGGGCAGCTCCTATACTTTTAGCAAAGAACGGTACAGACGGTAAGCCCGGCGATCCTGGAACGTCTGGCTCTAGTGCAGCAACAGTATTTTTGTACAAACGTGGTGCAGATTCTAGCTCCGTAACAAAGCCTACAACAAATCTAACATATACATTTGAAACAGGTAGATTATCTGGAACATTGGCTGGATGGTCACAAACTATTCCGGGATCTGATGGTAATCCTTGTTTCATGATTCAGGCTACCGCTATTGGAACAGGCAACACAGATATAATCGGACCTTCTGAGTGGAGTGAAATAATTAAACTTGTTGAAGACGGCGCACCGGGCCAAAATGGCACGGATGGTAAAGACGGTACAGATGGTACTAATGGTGTTAATACTGCTATTGTATACTTGTACAAACGTGACGCAACTGCCGCAACAATTAACTGGACTACTACCTTAACTTACAACTTTACGACAAAGAAACTTACTACAATTCCAGCAGGATGGAGTTCTACAATTCCCTCTGGAACAGACCCATTATATGTTACAGCGGCAACAGCAGCCTCTTCAGAAAACACAGACACAATTTCTCCAGATGAATGGGCAACACCTGTAATTCTAGCACAGAATGGCCAAGATGGCACAGACGGAACAGACGGTGTAAGTATTACAGAAGTCCTAAATTATTATTTAGCAACAAATGTAAGTACAGGAGTAACAAGACAAACGGATGGGTGGACAACAGATATCCAGACAATAACTCCTGATAAACCTTATCTGTGGAACTATGAGGAAGTTAAGTATAGCAACACTTTATCAACCTACACAGATCCATGCATCATAGGAACTTACGGAGCACAAGGTGAACAGGGTTCTTCTGGTGTTGGAATAACTAGCATTGTCGAGTATTATGCGCTTAGTACTACAACAACTCGTCCGACAACAGGGTGGTCTACAAACCTTCCGTCAATGGATGCCACCAATAGATACTTGTGGAACTACTCTGTAATAACTTATACAAATGGCGACACGTCTGGTTCGGTAACAGATGCTTTAATCATTGGTGTATACGGAGACAGCGTTCTGTCTGTAGAAATACAAGCAGATAACGGAACATTATTCAATGCTAAAGCTACCTCTACAACATTGAGTGCAGATGTTTACCTTGGTGTTAAACAGCTAACAGTAAGCGCTACGGGTGTTGTAAAAGATGGCGCTGCAACAATGGGACAGTTAAACTGGTTTGCTAAAGAACGGTTTACTGGAAATGGAACATCAACAACATTTGATTTAGGACTTGACATTTTAAATGCAACGACAAACCCTAAAGTAGAAGTTACAATAAACGGAACTACTACTACAGCATTTACAGTTGTTGATAAAGATACAATTAGATTTAATACAGCCCCCGCCGATGAAAGTATTGTCTTAATTCAGTATCTTACATCTACGTCGGATAAGGTTACAGTAAATAGAACAGATGTTAGAGGTCAGGTTGTAATAATATGTAAAGTTGTATCGTCATCAAAAACATTAGCATTGTCTGAAGTTACAATTAAAGATTTGAACGATGCTAGCTCATTAAAGACTTGGTATATGCTAACTATCGACAATGTTACATTTGTCTCCTCACCTACCGTTGTATATGACGAAAATGATTCGTCAGTTGTCCCTACAGGTGAGTACAAACACAAAGTTGGTGATACCGAAGAAGCTACAGTGTCGTTTACTTGGCAAGATTCTGCCCCTGTAGTAAATAGTGGTACAGTTAGCAAATTGTGCTATACTTTCCAGATGATTATCTTTTCTGATAATAGCTGTACTGCAGGAACTGTTGAGAGATCTGCTGCATTTGATGCTGGTGTAGTAAGTTGGTTACAGGCACAAGAAGCAAAAGATGCCGCTGACAACGCTCAATCATCTGCTGACAATGCACAGAATACTGCAAATGACGCCCTAGACGGTACACACCAGAATGCAGAAAATATACAACATGTCCAGCAAACATTAACTGCTATAGATGGTGTATTATCTGCAAAACTTGACACAGTTACCTTTACTCCTTATAAAGAAAACATAGACTCATTCATGCATTTTGATGTTGAAAACAGCACAATGACACTTGGCAAAGGAAACTTCAAGCAACAGATGTCTCCTACAAAGAATAGTTTCATGGAAGGCTCTACAGAGGTAGCCTATATTTCTAACCAAGAATTGTATATAAACAATGCTACTGTGAATCACAAATTATCTCTAGACGAACAATGGGTCATAACATTTGATTCGTCAAGTGGATTGATAATAAAACACATCTAAACCACAAAAGAGGAATAAAATATGAGTAATGTTTCATTATCATTTTATAAAGCTAGACAAGGGTACGAATGGTACAACGCATCTACAAACCCAACACTAATGGGGTATAATAACGACAGTTATCTTGACCAAGGTGTTGTATATCAGATGCCTGTGTCAGTTACATCCGGTTATGTAATACAGAAACTTACGTTCACTGTCGGAAACATTTCTTCAGACCGTTCATTCGGCAATGTAAATGTTTACGCTGTTATTTACTCTTCTGATCCTACAGGAGGGTTTGCAGGCAACACTGCTCCGGGAAATTATTCGTGGAGAGGATCCGCTTATACTTATATTAACGGTTCATCGGGAACATCAAATATTGTAATAGATGTAAATGTTAACATAACTTCTTCAAGAACATACTACCTATTTTTAACAACTGACAGTGGATCCCCTCTAGACCCTTATATGAGAGGGTCAACAAACATCTCCTGTTCGTTGAGTGAAATAAAGCCGGAAAGTCCTGCAACATCAATAAATGTTTCTACAACATTATATATGGACCAGTCGTTTCAAATCAGTTGGTCTCCATATACCTCAGGATATACATATACAGTTCGGTATTCGTTTGTTAATCATGAAGCGCAGCATGAAATTGCGAGCAGAACAACTGCAAACAGTACGTGGTGTAGTGTTTCTTCTAGTGTATTCGGTTCTAGTATACCAAATTCTACTTCTGGATCTTTTAAAATATATGTTATATCGTATAATAGTAGTGGAACAGAAGTAGGTGAGACCTCCGCGAACTTTACACTAAACCTACCTACATCTAACAGAGCGCCAACTGTTTTAGATGGATGGGCTTCTGCTTCCTATACAGCTGTTGCTTCAAACTGTGTGGCGGGCTATAGTGATATACAAGTTGCAGTTAACACCAACTTTATAACATTCAATTATGGAGCTACGTTAAAACAAATCAGTATAAATTGCAACTCTTACAACGGAATAACAAAAACTTCTGGCACATTTAATTGTGGAAAGGCTATTGCAGGCAATAATGTTGTAACTGTAACCGTTTATGACTCAAGAGGTCTTGGCACAACATATACTCAAACAGTTGTTGCTAAACCTTATTCTCCTCCCTCGTTCAATAGCCTGTCTGTAATCAGATGTGACTCATCAGGAAACGAATCTTCTTCGGGGACTTACTATGCAGTAACACCTTCTGTAGCATATACATCATATGACGGAAAGAATACTCTTACGATAAAAACTCGTTGGCAAGTTTTTGGAGGATCTTATAGTTCATATACTAACATAAAGAATAATGTCAAGTCAGCTGCTCAAGGCGGAGGAAATATTGCAACAACATCTTCTTATCTTATTGAATTAGTTGCTATAGACTCTATTGGGCAATCTTCCACTCAAACTCGTACTTTGACAAATACAAGTGTTGCTGCAACTCTTAATTTAAAGTCCAATGGCCTTGGAGCTGCATTCTTCGGACTTTCGTCAACCGATAAAGAGTTGACTGTATTCGGAAGAGTAGGTGTAAACTCACCCACAAACTTAGGGTTTGCACAGCACAATTTTGACGGTGCTCTCCTCTTGGATTCAGGAGATTCTTGGGGATCAGGCAACGGCATATACAAAGGAAACGGCGACGGTCTGACAATGGGTTCTAACGGTATTTGCAATATTGCTATTAAATCATGGTTCGGTATTGGATTTGTTGACGGATTCGGTGGATCAGGTGTTGCTGCCGGTATAGATTGTCGTAATGGTGCCGTGTTTGCAAGAGGAGATGTTAGAGCGGGGTCTTTGATATATGGGCAAAGGTTACAACTAGAGTCAACTTCGGGAAATGGTGTCTATAGATATGGCGGAAACTCTTCATGGATAGGAGCAAGAGATCAGGCCCTAGTTAGACGAGACGGCTTCGATGCTTCGTTGGGTGCCTTCTGGCCCGTAACTTCTTGCAAATCTAATACTGGAACATGGGATGTTGGAACTCTGGGAAATGATTATTATTTCAGTTTTGCCTCAGATGAAAATCACACTGCAGACAACAATGTGACGGAAACATCTATACGCATGACGAGCGACGGTATGCTGTTTGCAAAGGGTTTCTATGCGGGAGAGTCTGGACTCTTCTTACAAGACGCGTATCTGTACAATAGTTGTGGTACATCTGAACCGTCTGGTTGGGGGTCCGGAAAAATCTATTTCCAATATTCTTAAAGAGGTGCTATCATGGCTACAGATACTGCAACCTTTACAATAAGCGCACCCAATGGCGGATATATGCGAAATTTTGTTAACCCTACTGCAAGGCAAGAAAGCGCATATCTTATAGGGTATAGAAATGGTGTTGCCACGGAGTGGAATGGAAACGGAGACTTATGGTTTGCTGACCTCAATATATGGATACCAGCAAACCGTATTGTAACGGGCTTGACTGTGTCTTTTCAATACTGCACCGCACAATGGCAGACAGGGCAAAACTTACGCATTTGGACTGCGTGGGGGTATACAATAAATGGCACAAACTTGTTAAATATGAACATTTCCAACACTGGCGGAGGAGGCAACTGGTGGGGGTGGAGTAACAGTTATACTGTAAATAACTTCAATAGTGGTGCGTCCGGAAACAATATGTTTCTTCGTATTGAAAACTATGTGGATGACGGATACCCTCACTATTTCTTTGCATGTTGTATTGACACAATAAGTATAACATATACTTATACTACTCTTGGAGGAACGTGGTTAAATGTTGGTGGAACTTGGAAGAGAGTTCAGCCGTGGTTAAATGTTGGTGGAACTTGGAAGAGGGTTACTATCTGGTTGAATGTAGGCGGAACCTGGAAACGATGCGGGTAGCAAAACATTGTATCAATAAACAACAATAGTATATTAGGAGTGTATTTATGGCGTTATATTCTTTAGCTTTTCCTAATATGTTTTCTAGTGAAAGCGTTAACTTATACAAAGATAAACAGGCTACACTAACAAATCTAAAGCTACTACTTGCAACGGAAGTTACTTCTTTATTCGGAGACCCCGGATATGGAACAAGACTTATGCAAACAATATATTCTCAGAATGATTTCGTATTAAGAGACCTAGTTATTGACGAAATATACACGGCAATTAAGATGTATATGCCGCAGATGCTTGTTGAAAGAAAAGACATTTCGATTATTGCTGAAGATGATAAGTTGTATGCTGAGATAAAAGCTGTTAGTGCAACTGATTATACTTTAGATTTATATAGAATACAACTGACAGACACAGAAGAAATCTAAGCAGTAGAATTGGAGAATGTAGATGAGTATACAAAATCCATTAGGGCCTCTTAGTTACACAAACAAAGATTTTGAAAGTGTATACGTAGAGTTACTAGACCTAGTTAAGAAATTAACATATAAGTGGGACCCCTCAGTGTCAAATGAATCTGACCCCGGGGTTATTCTGCTTAAACTGAATGCTTTAATAGCAGACAAGATAAACTATAACATCGACAATAACATTCTTGAATGTTTTCCAGAAACCGTTTCGCAGTTGTCTAATGCCCGACAACTATTTGCGCAACTTGGCTATTTTATGAAATGGTACCATTCTGCTTCTACCATTATATCTATGAAGTATATAGGAGATAAAACGGACGTACCTTCATATACAATTCCCAAGTTTACTATGGTAACAGATAGTGAACGTGAAATCATTTATTCCATTATTGGAACGTCTGGAACTCAAGAAATAGACCGAAGTGTTAGTGATGTTCATCTTTTAACTGACGGAACAATTTCTTCTGCGGTTGTTATGGAAGGTGTTGCTACAACTTATTCAATAAATGGCGAAACAAATATCAATGTTTCTCATCTAGATACGAAAAATAGGTTGTATTTTGATACCAACATGATAGCAGAGAACGGAATATTCATAACAAATTCTGACAACACCAATTACAACGAGTGGGTAAAGAAGGACAATCTTTTGGTAGAAGAACCGGGACAGACTATTTATCGTTTCGGAACAACATCAGATGGTGCATATTGCTACCTAGAATTCCCAGAGGATGCGGAGCTACTATTTAAAAACGGCATCAATATAACGTACCTCAGGACAGATGGTCTTGCAGGAAATATCGCAGCAAATGTACTTACTGACTTCTATTATTCATTTGCACCTGTTGAAGACACCTCCGTAACCATCAACGCAGACAGAGTAAAAGTCACGAATATTTACAGTGCAGTTGACGGTAAAGATCCTGAAACCATTGAAGATGGGTACAAACACTACAAAAGAACCGTTGGGACATTTGACACCCTTGTAACATTACGGGACTATCTGAATTACTTACTCAATTCTGAACTTGTTTCTAATGGTTTTGTTTGCGATAGAACAAATGATTTACAGAGTACTTACAACATAGTTACACTTAAAGATAGCATTCTATCATCTGTTCATGTTATTGAAAAAGATGCTATTCCCGGATACTTGTCAGGTACAACATTTTATGCAGGAAAAGTAGGTACAATATACTACAACGCGTACACAGCAGAGCAGATAGGAACATCTTATTGCTACGATCTGGACTCCGGAAAAATATATAATCTTGTTAAAGGAACATTTGACGAAGTTTCTTCAACACCAAACTTTGACGCCTTTTCATTAAAGTTATATCTTTTACAGTATATGCCAGCGGTTACAACAGCCGCTGCACACAGTTTAACATTTAATATGTTAAGTAACAACCAACAGGATACTGTTAAAGATTATCTGCAAGATGTTAAGTCTTTACAACACGATTTTAAAAATCTTGAGTCACCTAGTAGCGTATCGTCTCACTTCTGCTTTTTCAAGAATAAGTTTCCTGTTGATTGTCGTATTACAACACAGTATCCATTAAGTTCTGTTGAAGCTTCTGACATGATGGGAACCATAAAATCTGCCCTGTATAATAAATTAAGTTCAAAAGAACTTGATTTTGGGTCAGAGGTAACACTTGAAAAAGTAAAAGAAATTATTCAAGAATCCGATGCAAGAATAAAAGATGTAAACATGGCAAACATAGAGTTTACTACATATGCTGTGTATTACGATAAGAACTTAGTTGATACTGGATACCCATTTGTTGAAGTAGCAATAAATACTCCCGAAGATAAAGTTGATATATCATATCAGTTTACAAACGAGTCTGTTCCTATCGCTGACCCTCAAGTGTTTATGCGGAAAGCAGGAGAAACAAACTATGAGCCCATTACATTTGTTTATAGTAGTCCAAACTGGAAACTAAATACAACAAATGTTAATCTAACAGATTATGGCATTTACTTCAAGTATGAAGAGACATTTATTGCCACAGAAAATCAAACACAGTTCACTGTAGCTCACGCAGTAAATCGTATAGAGAGTGTTACTCGTAGTAGAGTAGAATTATCTGGAGCAATCTTTAGTAATAAAGTTGTTACTTTGCCGTCTCCATCATCTACTGGAGTTCCCGTTGTTATTACTTATTGGTCAACTGAAGGGTCAAATATTGTAACTGGCGATAAGATTACGGCACGTATTTCTTACAAGACACAGTTTGAAGATGAAATCTATGCTAAGTCTATACTTGCTGGAAAAACTCCGTTAATCATTTCAGGAAATAAATACACACATCGTTTTGACCAGACTTACAACAGCAACCGTCCAAATAATGAGGAACAAGATAAATATGAAGTAAATGATGTTAAATATGTAAGAACTAACGTTGACATAGCTGTGAGTAACACTTCAAATGAGTATACACTCAGAGACAATGAAAGCATTCAGTTTTACTCACCAAACTTGATAGATGCAACAAGTTATTCTAACTATGTTAAGTTTGAGTTCTATACACCAAATGCTTCTAGTAAAGTAATAAACGCCAATACAAATTATCAGTTACTCCCGAATGAGTATCTGTTCCTGTATTGGAAAGACAGCGATAATAAAGATGCTTATTACAGATTTGCTAGTTATGGTAAAGGGCATATCGTCTGTCCTACATTTGAACTAACCTCTAGTAATACGTCCGTTGGCGGAGCTTTCTTACAGTCAGAAACAGACCTGAGCCCGAATAATTACACTAGTACGGACAATATGGGATATCTAGCGGACCTTTCAAGTGCAATTGGTCTTAACTTAAACTCTGCTGCAAATATATTGTCTGGTACAAAAACTATTGTCATCAAGAAAATAAATGAAGTTACTATTAACTCCTCTGATGGTTGTTATTGTTACTGGATATTGAATGAGAAAACTGAAGATTTACAATATTATGAATTCCCCGTAAACCACGGAAATGATACTACACACGACAGGCTGTTAGATGCAGGAGAGTATTTTATCTATTCAAATTCTGACCTAAGTGAAATGTCAATTCTAGGTTCCGGAACAAGAGTTCACGTTGTAGAGCCTAATACAGAAATAAATATGTGGAGAGTTAAAGTTCTAGATTCTTCTGTTATCTTAAACTCTGGCGCATCTGCTCTTGCCAACTACTGGAAAGAAATTCCAACAAATGGATATGTAGAGTTAACAGAAAATAAGATATACACATTGAATGCAGGAACAAAATTCAGGCTTGTGAATGACAATCTTGCATCTTGGTCTCGAGTATTCAACAGAGGTGGCGTAAAGTCAGGGTCAAATGTAACTCCGCATACAACATCTAAAACTGTTAATTCCTGGGTCGATGGAACAAGTAATACAATAACATTTACTCAAACAAGTGTTACAGGAATTGTGTCTGTTGTTTATACGACAACGGGAGAGGGTGCTGTAACGGTTACCAACTATACTTTCAACCAAGGATCTCAGAACTGTATAGTTGACACGGGTGTTATTCCAAATGGTGCAGCTGTTGTTATTACATATACGTACACCGAGAATATAACCGACCCAACTTCGTTGACATTACAGGGATTTACAATCGGGTACCAGAGCCCAGAAGATAACGCTTGGGTATTTCTGCCTCAGATGGAACTCCAGAATAGTAGCGGGAATGTTGTCTCTTGGAATGCACAGTCGTTGTTAAATTTGAAGGTTGGTCCTGACACAGAAAGAGTACTCCTGTCGAATCAGACCATTGAATTCCAAACAGCAAATGCTTCTGACTTTTCTTCTTATGTAATAACGGGCGCAGATAAAGAGTCTAATAACTATTATCAAACAGCTCTTATTTCTTCAATGTCTATTGATTCTGATGGTAGTTCAGATAAACTTCCTACCTATATTGTAGACAGTGAAGGAAATAGACGTTACATGGATCTGCTTGTCTACCAGAAGCAACTTTCTACAGACACTGTTGTATATGGAAAAGACGATGTTAAGATTAAATTGGTTGCGGGAGCTTCCGGAAAAACAGCTACAATTCAGTTCATTCTTCCTAAGGGAAGATACTTGATTCCGTTCAGCAATACAAATAAGTTCCCAGACAATGATTCGTTGACAATACAGTTTGACGGAGAAAATTTAACTTCTCTTAATTCAACGCAAACTGACTTGAAAGGACAACGTACATATTACTTAACATTTGAAGTTACAGATGATACTATTACGAGCAATCATCAGTTAACTGTTACCAGAACAATGTCAACAGAAGAAGTTACAATAACGCTACAGAACCCGTTCTTGTATACACACCCTGACAGTATTAGCGAAGAGTATTTTGAACGTATGTTAACATTGATTCCCAGATTCGATGTAGATAACATATTCAACTACACATATCAAGTAGATGACGATGAGTTGATTGCAAATCCCCTTGAAGCTGCTTCCTTCCTAAATACGAATCACATCTACAACAAGTTTACAATCTGTCAGTTCGACTCTTCCGACAAAACTTCAATCTACATAGCAGGTAAGAGATAATGAGTATAATAAATGTACAAGAAATGACTCCTCAGATTTACACTGAGGAGTCAAGGGACTTTCAGTTATTGTCCCGTTTATATGATTGTGTATTTAACGGAATGAAATTCGATACGGATTCAATTGTAGAGTTGATAGATACACAACAGTGTAGAACTAGTATATTACAACTACTACAAACTAAATTAGGATTTTTCACTGAAAAGAAAATAGACGACGAAAAACTCCGTAAAGTCTTAGAATGTTTTCCTATTTTAGTGAAGAATAAAGGCTCTTTAAAAGCGATAAAGGAAACGTTATACTTGTTCTTAAGAATGTATTCTGTTTCCTCAGATGTAGAAGTTTACTACTTAAAAACCCCATACAGTGAACCTTTTTCTGAGGCGATGCCTTGTGTTCTAGCAAATGGGAAGTTCCCAGAAAACAACAGCCTAGTAGTAAAAATACACTCCTTTGCAACTAAACCTGACATTACGGTACTTGAAGAAATTTTTCGCTATATTCTACCGGCGGGTATAAATTACTACATAGAATTTGATAAGAACGTAGAACTTCCAGATATTGTATTGTATAATGTAGATTCCGCAGAGTTAATCTTTGTTTCTGATAACTTAAATGCCGAAGTTAGAGGAACTCCTCAAGGAATGTCAAATGCGGAAACTAAATACCGTGTAGGCTCTGCGAATACTGCTCCAGTCATTTCTACAACAAGTTACAACAGCCCAAGATTTGTTGGGTACTATACCAAACTGCAAGACGCAAGAAATTATATAGATACCCTGACAGAAAAGTTATACACCGTAGCAATAGTAAACGATTCTAGCGGGAAAGGAGAGCCTGTTATTGTAACTGGAATAGATGCTGAGAATGGGCAATTACAATTTGGAAGAATTGCTTTCAAAGGAAATATTCCGTCACTTACTCGTTCAAGAAAGGCCTCTAAAACAAATGTACTGAAATTACAACGAGCCCTACCACAAATCCCTCTGGTATACTGTAAAGGAAAATACTACTTACAGTTAAACGGTGTATGGGAAGAGTGTAATTTTGCAAGATATATACTACAAGCCTACGGATTAAAAGATCCAGATCGGAGAACGACGTGAAAAATGTAACTGAAACTTGGTACAATGGAAACGTCAATGTAAAATTAAAAATAAAGGACCGAGTATTCTCCTTTCAGTCTCATAATGAAGGACTGCCTGCATTGTTTGAGTCTTTTGCACGAATAATGAGCGGAAACTACCGAGGAGACTGCGACATTCCGAAGTACATTGACGTCAGAAAGCTAGTCCCCGGAACCACAGATGATTTCCTGTCTTATCTAACAATAAATAGACTTCCGTTAACAGGGGCGAGCTGGAAGGTGGACAATCAAGGAAGATTTGTTGCTAACTTTACAGCAGTGATTTCAAGCGATATGTTATATGACGCTGTTCCTGTTGGCTCTACAGATGTGTTCATGCTATACCTAGTGACTGACACAGAGGATAAAACAGGAAAAAGAGATTTAGCAAGACTAGAAATTCCAGCAGAACAGTTGTCAAGAATTGTCCCTGGTGTAAATGCTATAATTGAATGGTCAATGAGAATGACAAACCCAGATGAAGGCTAAGGAGAAATAAATGGCAACGATAACTTCAAATAAAATAAATGTATTTCCAGCAACAAGACGTGGTGGGAGTAAACCTCTTGCTAAGTTGATGTCAGAACAAGCGCTCGTTGGTATTACAAACAGACTAATTGATTTAGAAGGCTTCGTGATATCAGATGTAGATGTACTAACAGATGATGCACCTCTAGAATTTAATCTGTTTGGGTACTACTTTAGTATTGAAGATCCTGTAAGTTCTATCGGTCTTGGAACCACCTATACTTCTGGTAGTATATATGCTCACATAGAGCTAGTTTCAGCAACAGCTGACGACGGTCTTGTATATAATGAACTGTGGGGACAAGATGATAACAATCTTTACACGGGCCTTGTAATTGATAATGCTCTTGAATATACAGCACAACATTCAGGTGTTGTAAAGACCCTTAAATTGGCGCAACTAGATAACGACGGGAGTTGGAAAGTTCCCGAAGAGAGTAAAATTCGGTTTTCTAAAGACTCACTTGACCTGTCGGTTATTGACGGCGGAGTTATTGAATAACTAAAATATATACGCTATTTGAGGGCATCTGTAGTAGATGTCCTCATTTTGTTGTATATAAAGTAAACATAAGTTCTTAACTAACTAAACGGCTTGTTCTTTACTAAGTTAACAGCCTGTTCTTAACTAAGTTAGGACAAATAATAACAATATAAAATTAACAAATAATAGTATTGAATTATATATTTTGAAATTAAGAAATTTCAAGTTGATTTCAGTATCTATATATAATAGAATATTAGTATAGAAAACAGGAGCTTATAGAATGAAAAGAACAGTTATAACTTGCCCACGTTGTGGAGCAGAATATTTGGCCCAAGAAATATATTTACCTACAGCTTTTTTTGGAAAGGCTAACTATATTGAAAGGTCCGAAGACACTCATAAGATTTTAGAAGTTTATGGAACAGATATAGACACGGAAGAATGTTATACATGTAACTATTGTGATACTCCATTCCGAATAAGCGCAAAGATTAGTTTTAGTGCTAAAGAAGATACAGAGCATAATTTCAACGAAGATTATACAACGATATTAGCTACGGATAAAATTCTACTCCCAGAAGATTGATATGTCATTATTTTTAAGGAGTGTTTAAAATGTTATCCATACTTCTTCTCATTGTTCTGATGGCAATAGTAGAGAACGAACTTATTTCTTATCTCTGCCTTGTTATTATTGGTGTCAGATGTGTAAGTTGGATAGCAAAACATGTCCCGAAATAAAGAAAGGAGTAATATTTTTGAACAGGACTTCAGAATACCGTCGTTTTCGTGAAGAGGTATACCAGCAGAAACTTAAACGGTTGCTCAGTGATTCACCGTCAGTAGCAGTTTGGTGGAATAACTATTACAATAGAAAGTATCTTAAACAGTATTACTATGGTAGCTCCTATCATAAGAAGATGTCTCATAAGTGTGCTCGGAGAATTGATTTCGAGGAAACTAAACCTAAAGGAAACCTTCATCGGAAATATTACGACTACAAATGGAGTATCTATTGATGTTTGACGATGCAACGGGGGTAGCTGACATTTTCACTTCTTTGAAAGGTTAGGTTACCTTTGTCAGCTACCTTTCTTATACACCCCTTATAAAAGGAGATAAATTATTTGATAACGATTGAAGAAAAAATAAATAACAAGGTTCCCGGTACTTCCTCTTTGTATATTAGCTTTGAGTATAACAAAGACATTGTAGAAGCACTTAAAAACAGTGTGACTGTAGCTAACTATGACAAGAAAAGTAAAGTGTGGGAAGTCCCTGTTACTGACCTTGCTTCAATTATAAATAGTGTTAATGTGTTTGACGATATTGAGTTGAAGTTGAAGCCGGACGAAAAGAAACATCCTGTCAAAGATGTTCAACTTAGCAAGTTCAAAACAACTCCGTTTCCATATCAAGCTGAAGGAATAAAATTTGGACTCTCTCATGATAAATGGTTACTTCTGGACGCACCCGGTCTTGGAAAGACGTTGCAAATGCTTTACTTAGCTCTTGAACTGAAGAAGCGTGAAGGGATTGAGCATTGTCTTATTATTTGTGGTGTTAATAACCTTAAATTTAACTGGAAAAGAGAGATTGAAAAACACACCGAGGAAAGTTGTTATATACTAGGACAACGTATTACAAAATCCGGTAAATTTACAATCGGAAGTGTTAATGACAGAGTTGCTGACTTAAACAGGACCATTGATGAATTCTTTGTTGTAACCAACATTGAAACTTTACGAGATGCAAATGTTGTAAAAGGGATCAATAAAGGCGCAAATAAGTTTGACCTTATTATCATTGACGAAGTCCACCGTTGTAAGAATCCTACAGCTGTTCAGTCCAAGAATTTTCTAAAGTTAACTTCTGCAAAGTATCGAGTAGCTTTAACTGGAACCTTACTTCTTAACAGTCCTCTTGATGCCTACATTCCTTTGAAGTGGATTGGTAAGGAACACTGCAGTTTTAGTAACTTTAAGTATTATTACTGTAACTATACAGGGTTTTTCAATAATGATTTTGTAGGATATAGAAATGTTGACACTTTAAAGGAGCAGCTTAACGAGTGTTCATTAAGAAGAACAAAGGATCTTCTTGACCTCCCAGAAAAAACGATAATTACGCAGATTGTAGAAATGAATCCCATACAGGAAACATTCTATTCTAACATTCAGGCTGGGGTTGTTGACCAAGTTGACAAAGTAGATATGTCAACAGCCAACATTCTGTCAATGGTAGCTCGGTTACGGCAGGCTACAGAATGTCCGTCTGTTCTTACAACAGAAAATATAAAGTCTGAAAAAGTTTCTGTTGCGGAAGATCTCGTAGAACAGATTGTGTCAGGCGACGAAAAAGTTGTTGTATTCAGTACATTTAAAGAAACTTTAAATACGCTGAAAGAAGACCTTAAACAATATAAACCGCTACTTTGTACAGGCGATGTTCCAGATGTTATCATAAACGAAAACATAGAGAAATTTCAAAATGACAACGAACACATGGTGATGCTCTGTACAACTAGCAAGATGGGTACGGGTGTTACACTGAATAGGGCAACACATGCAATCTTTATTAGTAATCCTTGGACGGCAGCAGATTGTCAGCAATGCGAAGACCGTATTCACAGAATTGGTTCAAAGAAGCCCGTTTTCATTCATTATCTTATTAGCAATAACACCATTGACCAGAGAGTTGACGAGTTAGTTCATGACAAGGGAGCAATCAGCGATTACATTATTGACGATAAGATAGAAGAAAGAAGTATTGACAGCCTCCGAAAATACATACAGGGTCTTACTGTATGATATTAGTTGATTTATGTTAGCTCTTATTATAGAATAAGAGTGTAAATGAAAGGAACGGAGGTTCATACAGAAATGAAATACGTTGGGGTTGTTAAAACATTTCACAGTAATACTCTTGACGAAGATGTTTCTATTTTGAAATACGTCAAGGACTCTGAAGGAAATGTACCGTATTGTTTGTGTAGTCGATGCAACAAACCCATAAAGAACATTCTGTATGTTGTTCAGAGTGACCGTACTGATATCGAGATGCTGTATCTTGGAGCAGATTGTGTTAAACATCTCGACTAAGAAATGGTGCCGGTTAATGGTTGGAACTAAGGGAGGTTGAAAATGACAGAAGTATTCAAACAGATTATTGTTCTTCTCACTGAGGAAGATATACCATTTGATGTAACTAAAAAGGGTGACCTATGGTGTATTCACAATGAACTGTGGGATATTATCGACTTCTATGAAAGTAAAACTTTCACATTTCCAATATTGTGTACTTATTGTGCGCCTGTTTATTGGGCTGACAGTGATGCAAAAAGTTATATTGCTAGAATAAAAGACGTAGAAAAAGAAACAGAATAAAAATCGAGGGTTAAAAATGATTGTTTGGGCTATTGTAATTACTTGGGTTATTCTGGCTATTCTTTTCATTATTAGTGATGAATTTAATGTTCCACAGTTGGCTTATATTATCGCGTTTCCCGTTTATATAGTTCTTTTTCCAATTATAAAAGGATACAAATTTATTTATAGTGTTTATATTCGAAATAATTATAGTTGTTATCGTATAGGCAGTAGCACGTTTATTCTTAACCATAAACTTGTTAAAATGTTTAATCCTGAAAAAGTAAAACTTTATCTGGACGGCAAAGATTTCAAATCTCTCCCGCATAAGCAAGAGTTGATTGATAGTGTTGACGAACTGAGACAGATGGGCTATACAGACAAATTTATTAAAGAACTTATGAAATAAGATTTACAAAAAGTAGCTCTTTTTTATCTTACCGCTTGATAGTACGTTACTAATGTGCTATACTATAATCACGAAGAGGAAAGAAAGAACTCCCAAAGAGAAAAGGAGATTTTCAAAATGAATACCATTCTTAACAGTCTTTTTTATGTAAGCGGTTACGAATTTGGCTCGGAGTGTTTTCTCGGAGTGTTTAGCAATAACATCAACGAAGTCATTGAGGAAGATATGAAAGAACACCCCGCCCGTCTGCGTAGTGGCTACAAAATCATTCCTGTTGAAGTCAACAAGACCCGCATTTATCGTGAATGGGAGTGGTGAAAAAAATTAGCAAAAACCCCTTGACAGAGCCGAACTAATGAAATGGAGGCAAAGGAAAATGAAAGTTGAAAATGGTAAAATTGTTGAAATCACAGAAAACGAGCTATTTCGCTTATATTTGGATCGTGGTATCGATGATATTTACAGTTTTCCGCAATATATTGAAATGTTCAAAAAAGCTGGTTGCGTTATTCTATATAAAGGAGCATAACAATGGATGTTATGGGAAAGATGGTGGAGTTGCTTGAACCGCACATGAGCGGTCTTGCTTGTGAGTATGAGAGCGGTTCTTGTGAGTTGACAAGTTGCCGTTCTTGTAACGCAAGAAACATTGCAGACCACCTTATCAGCAACGGCGTAACGGTGCAGGAGTGGATTTCGGTCAAAGATAGGTTGCCAGAGGTTGTTTCTATCCATAAGGGTTACAGAAGCACCATCAAGAAGTCAATCCGTGTGTTATGTGTTTGTGTGCAAAAGAGTGGCAAGACAATGGTTAAAGAGGGATATTGCGAATGGTACAACGATTATCCCGAACCAAGATGGCAAATTCCAGGAACGATTGATAAAGTTACACATTGGCAGTATTTGCCACAGCCGCCGAAAGTTGTTTAAATTTTTATTTTGAAATGGAGGAAAAAGAAAAATGAAGAAGAAAGCTATGCTGTCTCAGCCAATGGCCGAAAAAACAGAACAAGAGATCATTGAAACGAGAAACCATGCTATTGCTGAGCTGGAACGACTCGGGTATGAAGTAGTGAACACACTTTTTACGGATGAATGGTACAGTCACGAGAAAATGGCGGAGCGAGGAGTTGTTCAGATCCCGCTTTGTTTTCTTGCAAAATCGCTAGAGAATATGAGTCTTTGTCATGCTGCTTACTTCTGTACTGGGTGGGAGAATGCTAGAGGCTGTCGAATTGAACATGACGCAGCGGTCGCTTACGGGCTTGAGGTGATTGAAGAATGAGGCTCACTGACGCAGATGCCCTGAAATTAGCTATCCCGGAAACAAGCGTTGACGTATTTGAAAATTGTAGAAATTGTACGCTTCTTACTAAAGAACAGGTACTTGAACTTATCGATGCAGCGCCTACAATCGAGGTTGACCGTCCCACTCGTAGCCAGTTTAAGCGTATGGCGGTGCAACTAGGGTATGAGAAAGTAGTTTATTGTAAGTATTGCAAACACCGAGACCCTGAAAGCAAGCGGTGTGATTGTGGCTGTTGGCATATCCCGTTTATAACACGCGACAATGATTTCTGTCCTTACGGAGATATGTTGACGAATACGAACCGTGAATCCGTAGAACCTAATGCAAGCTATAGTCTAGTTGAAAAGTCGGCACATAGTATAATATAATAGAAACACAAAATAAAAAGGAGAACTACTCAATGAATCTTCAAGTTTGTGCTCCACATCAAGAATGTGTTTATAATTGTCCGTTTTGTGTTGCTCGTGGGCATAAGCATAAGTATCAGTTTAAAGATATTTATAACGACGGCCTTAATCAAGATTATTTTAACGCACTAAGGCGAACAATTAAAACTTGTAATATTGACACCGTTATTATCACTGGGGAATGCGACCCGACTCAGAATATGCGATGGGCGCGCAAAGTTGCAGAGGTTGCTAAATCGTGTGGGGTAAAGACAGAAATCCAGACACATAATCTGTCGATGAAAATGGAGCAACTTGATTTTGTTGATGTAGTTAGTTATTCTATCACTAATGCACGAGAATATCTTTCTTCTTGGCAATGCATAAACAACTACCATGGAAATGCAATTTCTCGTATGGTAATTATTCTCACCAAAGAATTGAATTTTCTAAATAAAAACAACTTCTGTCGTATGGGTTTTGACCAAGTTACTTTTAAATCTCTCAACTATGGAGAAGACGAAAAAATAAATAAATGGATCGATGAGAATACGATTGAACTTGATCAATTTAAAGATATTGTTAGTTCCCGTAATGGCAGTAAATTCTCGATTCGTCTTGATACCACTTGTCAAAATGCTACAGGTCGATATCTGATTTTTAGAAGTGACGGAATGGTTTATGACAGTTGGGAAACCAATAAAGGTATATGGATTGGTGGAAACAACAATGAGTAAATTGTACTTGATGACGGGTGTTAGTGGCTCAGGTAAAACCACCTTTGCAAAAGAATTTGCTCACAGAAATAATCTCCGTTGCCTCAATATTGACAATTTCTATTATGCTACTTTTGGCGATGAAAATATGCATAAACACGAATTTGACGTGTGGATGATGTTTTATCGTGCAATTGAAATAGCTTCGCGAGACAATGTTGATATTATTATAGACACCAATTCCCCAACTATCTCCAATAGAGACGAAATCTATAATTGGTTTGGTCATATGTTTTCAGAAAACTATATGATTTATATCTATGCACCCATTGAATTATGTCTGAAAAATAATACAAGTCGTAGGCGAATAATTCCGCAAAACGAATTGATAAAAATGTATAACGACTACGAATGCCCGAATCCGGACGAAGCTCGTAAATGGAATAAAATTTACGAAATTTGCAATAACAATAATGTATTCAGTGAAATGAACGAAATTTGTACAAATGAGATAACTATCTATTGATTGGAGGAAAAATATGACAAAACCTAAACCGTGTCCTTTCTGTGGCGGAAAAGTTGCAGTAGTTATTTGTGACGATGAAGGCAACCTTCGTGATGACGATTATCTTTCTAATCCATACAGCGGCGTTGGGTACCAGCTTCGCCACACGCATGAATTGAATCCTAAATGCCCTATAGCAAAATACGGGGAAGACGGCGGAATTGTAGGAGTTTGGATATACGACACTGCCGAAGAAGCAATCGAAGCATGGAATAGGAGAGTTGACAATGGATGAATACTTAGAACGCAGGGCGGTTGTTATGAGATTGATGCAGGACGGGTGTACCGCAAAAAACGTACAGTCTATAATGGACCTCCCCGCCGTTGACGTTGAAAAAATCTCAGATGGATACCACACTTTCGCAGACTTGTATGAACAAAGGCTCATTTTGTCTGCTGCTCTTGCCAAGAATAATCCGCATGCATGGAAAAGCAAGCGGCATGAAGACGGCAGTGTTCCTTTCGGCGGAGGTTGGTTTATCATGGGCTTTGACACAGATGATGGGTGTTATACATACCATTACGAGCTGAAAGACTGGGATTTGTTTCAGTGTAAAGAATTAGACAAGGGAAAGCCTTGGGATGGTCACACGTCAAAGGATGTCCGGAGATTGCTTTCGATTCCTGCCGCCGACGTTGCCCCGGTACGGCATGGGCGGTGGCTTTTACAAGCAAACAATGAGAGAACGAACTATCGATGGAATGTGACTGCTGAATGTTCGGAATGTTGCGACGAGGAAAAAGAGATATGGGCAGGATTTTTTCCTAATGTTCCAGATTGGCTTGCAAGAGATGTGGCTCTTGAGAGCGCAAAGTCTGTCAAATTAAGCAACTACTGCCCCAACTGCGGAGCAAAGATAGACGGATGAAGAGTGAAGAAAATGAAACAGAAGAATTGGGTTAAGTAAGCCATGACAGTATGAGCACCAAATATTTGACTTAGTACGATTGTATAAATCAATTGACTGGGACAAGTACGCACTAATTTTTCTAGGACGATAATTACATCGTCCTTTTACTATGTATACTAGTTGATTATATTGAGTTTTTATAATATAATTGAAGTGTAGAAAAGAAAGGAAGGTTACCTGATATGAAACTTCGTCTTCTGAAAGTTGAAAACCCCTCGGAGTCCCTGGTCATCTCCTGCGACAAAGCAGAAGGTCGCATGACGAAAAACGGTCGCGGCGACATCATTGATTCCTGTGTCATCGCTCGTACCAATGGGCTGATTGACGTTTATTCTGGGTATCGTCTTGCTGACGAAGAGGAGGGCTTGTTTGCATGAACGTTCTTCTGGTAACCAAGACCTACACTGACGGGTCAGTTAAGATTAGCTCCACTCCCATTCCAGATAACATTTCTGTTACAGATTTCCTTTTCAATCTCGAACGCGAAAGAGCCTCTCGGAAGTTGCTCAGTTTTACAATTGACATCATTGAAGGAGGAGACTAACAATGAAAATCAATAATCTTCCCACTGAGTATAAAAACTACGTTGTTGCTCGTTATTGCGACGACGGCTGGTGGTATTGGGGCTCTTACGATGCTCTGGATAAGGCCTACCTTACAGCTGAGGATGTTGACGGGCAGGTCTTTCATTCTGCGGAGATTGAGCGTAACATTTAAACGTACTTGATTTAGATAAAGGAGAATATATAATGTTTGTTAAGAAAGAAGAGTATCTTGGGCTGAAGTATCGTGTTGAGGAACTCGAAAACCTCCTTTGCCCCATCTCTGGCGGTGGTCACGACTTTGTTGAAATTGAACCGGTTTATGATTATCAGCCGGACGGAGAAGTTCTTATCGGTCATCGTTGCCAGTGCAAGCGTTGCCTCAAGAAGAAATTTGTTCTTGCTTGAAGAAGCAGAAGGAGACCTATGAGCAGCAAGAAGTGTAAATGGCTTGTAATTGGGCTACTGATTGTAATTCTGTTTTCATACCTTATTACTACAGCGGGAGCCACCAGTGAGCCTAATGGCTATGTAATCAACGAAGCAACTTTGTATAGCGGACCTAGTTACAATGCTAGTAGCTATACAACGCTCGGTGTAGGGACAGAGCTTTGTGTGTACGGGAATTACCGTCAGTGGTATGAAGTTGGCTGGAATGGGAAGACAGGATATGTGCTAAGTGAGTATGTGTCTATCGACCATAAGCAAGACTACACAATTACCATTGATGCAACACCTGTGCCTATTGCGCCAGTAGCTACTCCATTCAATAAACCGATGGAGACCGAGCCTAGTGAACCGACTACTACATCAACACCTACACCTACTCCTGCACCTTCAGGAGACACATCTATTGTAGAAAGCGCAGAAGCCTATCTTGGCGTTCCTTATAAGTGGGGTGGAACTACTGATAAAGGATTTGACTGTAGTGGCTTTGTTCAGAAAGTCTACAAAGATGCTGGCTATTCCATTGGACGTACTACTCAAATCCAGGCTCTTGAAGGAGAAGAAGTAGAAGACTATGTTCCTGGTGATATTTTGTGCTTTGGTCATAGTAAGTGGAATATTTTCCATACAGGAATATATATTGGTGATGGAAAGTTCATTCACGCATCCTCTCCAGAAGGCGTTATTGTGAGTGATCTTGATAGTTATGGATTGAAACTTATTATGGCGAGACGAGTAGGCTAAATCTTGATTTTTCCTAGATTTAGTATAATATATATAGAAAGTGGGAGGGGAGATAATGAGTTCAATTACTAGCGATATTCTTCGCATCATTCATTGTGCAGGCGCTGATCCAACATTTACTGAAATCTTTGCGAGACTTAGTTATGCAACGCACACAGAAGTAAGGGACACTCTTCGAGGGCTTGAGCGTAAGGGACTTATTGTATCTTATTATTGCCCGTCAATGCACCAGCATCGTTATTATCTCTCCGCACAAGCTGAACATTTGATGAACGAATAGAAAGTGAGTAGAAAAGAATGTATCTGTGGGTAGACGACCTTCGACAGCCTCCTAAAGATGGTAATCAGTGGTTATGGGCGAGAAGTGTAAGAGAAGCTAAAACAGCAATCATGTTTTACGAGAAGAATCGTTCGCAAGATGCTATTCATATCGACCTTGACCATGATGCTGGCGACTATGCTTGTGATGGTGGAGACTACATTGAGGTTCTGAAGTGGCTTGAGCGTGAGCAGCTACCTGACACAGGATATACATTTCATCTCCATACGATGAACCCTGTTGGTCGTGACAACATGAGTGCAATAATTAACTATAATGGATGGGTAGAGCGTAATTAAGGAGGATAGGTTGCATGGAACAGTGCGAGAAGTTTAGAACCCCGTTTGCGAAAGTTACTGTTCGAGATATTGCGGGGACTGACTACTACGAAATTGTGTATTTTGACACAAACACCGGGAAGTTTATTACAGGTTATGGGTCGTATTCATTGTCTTTTGTTAGACAATGGCTGAAGAATAATTTTATTGTTGAAGATACTTATGACAGAAGTTATTCTATTATATATCATGGGGTATGGATTCCCGCAGAGGACGGGAGCCATTTTTGCTCAGAATGTGGTCACACAGCACTGTGGAAAAATTCTGGTTCAATGATTAAGGAGTATTGCTCGGACATTTGTCCGTACTGCGGTGCATTGATGACTTGTGATAATGAGGACAACAGTTGTATGTGACTTTACTGGGAGCATATGTACTGCTCCGAATACTCCCTGTTGCCACTGGCAAGGTACTTTTTGTGAACTAGATGCTCACAAGGTTTCTGAAAACTTAACGAAGGATCCTTTTCCTGAAAAGAAAATCTGTTATGATAAATCTCTTTGTAAACGATGTGTTTGGAAGTATAATGGAGGTTGTAGCGAATGGCCCGGTTGATTGATGCGGATGAATTCGTCAAGGAATTGTATTCGGAATTTCACGGGATGATTTCAGACGAATCTTTGAAAATATATCAGATCATTCAACGTATAGATGCAGCTCAGACTGTAAAATCGGTACCGTTGTATGAGTTAAAATATATTTCAAAATTCCTTTCTGATGATAAACAACTTTTAAGTAGAGGCAAAAGAGACTTAGAGTTGTTAATAAAAACTTATGAAGAGGGCTAGGAGGTAGTGTAACTATTAACGAGAAATGCTGCGAGAATTGTAAATATTGTGACACTAAACAAACGACTTCCTTCCCAATCTCGGATGAAGTATTACTTAGATGTGTCAGCATGTCTTGTTGGGTGCTTCCCACGGAAACTCATGATTGTTATACACCAAAATAAATACGTTTATGTATAGGAGTTTGTAGAATAATTTTAATTTAGAATAGTTTCATGTACAGTAAGTTACAGTAAGGGAATATTGTAGCTTACTGTTTTTACAATTCAGTTGAATTCTGTTTACAGATATACTATAATGTATATGTAAACAATAAAACATTCGACGTAGGCAGTATGCCTGGGAGGGTACAACATGGATACGAGAAAGTTTCTGTTGATCTATCGTTTGAACCACAATTCTTCTGCTCAGATTGAATACTTTGTTGAGGAAGATCTTGCTCGGAAACTTGCTAACAGGCTCTATACTCAAGGTTTTTACGACATTGAGCTGTTTTGCAGAAAGGGAGACAAATATCAGTCCGTGAAACGAGTTGTTCAAGACGAGCTGGTTGCCCAGAAGAAGCATGATGCCTACATTAACCAGATGGCCAACGCTGCTATGAACTTACATAATACCCTGTTTAATCATTAAGTAATCTGGAGGAATTTAAGCATGAATGCTAAGTACCTTGGAAAGACCTTGGATGATAACGGATATGCTGTGCACCTTTTCTACGAGTATAGAGGGCATGAATACATGATAACGGATGAGCACAATGGATACTCAGAAACAATTCGCAGTAAGCATCTTTGTGAACAGCAGAGAATTGACGACATCATAGCAGAAGAAGAAAAACGGAAGACTCTGCCTGAAGAAAATAAACAAGGATTTACCCTTGACGAAATCTTTCAACTTATGGGGTGGGACTGATGGGAAAAATAGTTGGTGTTCTTGTTATACTTGCTATAGTAGTTCTTATGGCAAATGATTGCGATCCCCCGAACTTCAAAATCTAGAAAGGAAGAAATTTTCATTATGTGGCTGTACGCATGTCTTATTTTTGTAGGATATCTTTTAGGTTATATTATTTCCTCCTTGTTCAGTGTAAAAGCAGAAACAGATCGACTTATGGAAGTATATCAGCATGGGTATAACACTGGATTTGAAGAAGGAAAAGCTCACACAGAAGAAACGGAGAAGTAAGTTGCAGAAATTTATCATGTTAGTTGGTCCTGCAGGAGCAGGGAAGTCTACTTACACCGAATACCTTAAGAACTGGAATGCGGAATTGGTAACAGTCAGCTCTGACAAGGTTCGGGGGATACTTTTTGGGGACGAGAACATTCAGACAGATCCCACAAAGGTTTTTGCAGAATGTCGTAAGATGTGTATCGAGGCCTTGAAGGACGGAAAAGATGTGGTACTGGATGCAACAAACCTTAAAAGAAAGTTACGTGTTGCATTTTTGAACGACGTAAAGAGCTCCTTTGGAAAGCCTGTTTTTACAAAATGTGTTGTAATTGCTGCAACCTTTGAGTGCTGCTGTTATCAGAATAAGAAACGGGACCGTCGTGTGCCAGAAGAGGTCATACGGAAACAGTTCAATCAGTTTCAGATGCCCTTGTATAGTGAGGGTTGGGACAGTATTGATGTTTTTCCTAGCAGTTATGTTAACTATACCTTACTTGCAGAAAAGTGCAAAGGGATGAAGCACGACAACCCGCATCATAAGTATGATATATATATGATCACTGTGTGAAAGCTGCCCGTTGGATTAAAACACACCCATGCGAAGAAGATCGTGCTACGAAACTCCTTCATTCTACTATGCTATGGCATGACATCGGTAAGTATTACACAAAAGTTTTTCATGACGGTAAGGGCAACCCTACCAAAGAAGCTCATTACTTTCATCATGAAGCATGGTCTGCAATGTACAGCCTTTGCCAAACCACAGTTGACAAGAATTTCCGTATTCAGCGTGCCCAGCTCATATCTCTTCATATGATGAAGTATCAATCCGAGTATCAAAAATTCATTCAAAAATGGGCTCCTGAGTACAAAGATTATCTCGACAGAATAAATGAAGCGGACAAAGAATGTGCTTGATGTCAGTTGAATTTTCAAGTTGAATATATTAAAATAATAGCAAATGCATCTTCCATGGTTGTATTTGCTATTGTTGTTATGAGGTGAAAGGATGCTAGATGAATATAGAAAGGCGTATGTTGAATCCGCAAGGCACATTCCAAACTGGAAATCTATTGACAGGAATCAACTTTGTAGATCTTACAAGCAACTAGAAAAAGACGGGTCGGAAGAACTTCAAGATTTCTACATAAGTGCAATTATACTGAACTTCTGGCACGTTTTAACAAAGACTTACAATAAACAAGCTGTAAAGATTTTGACAGAAGAAGATTGTTACGAATGTTTGATTGATTCCATCTTGTATGTACTAGAACAAGAACCCTGGGAAGACCCAGAACAGAGTATATATAAAGATGAACGTGGTCCGGAGAAAGCGATAAATATTACATTTCAGCAGAACGTAATAAACTTGTTTGTTGCAAGTCAACGACACAAACGAAAGGCCTCTAGCACTGCCTTGAGCCTTGACAATACAATAAAAGATAGTGATGACGACGAAGAACAATCCTTCTTGAATCTTTTGACAACTGATGAATTGGAAGAAGTTTCAGAAACTATCTTTTGGAAGGAACAAGTAAAAAATTATTTCAAAAACCAAGAATACGTTGCAGCATTTGTTACAGATGCTCTTCTACATGACTCTAGTCTTGTTGAAGTAAAGGACGGGAGTTACAGCATAAATTCTGCAAGAGTTGCAAAAGAAATCAATAACCCTGGGGAGTCTTTTGCTGAAAGATTTTCTTCAGAGTATGAAATTCCTCTAGAGAGTGTCCGCTGTGTTATGTCCCGTTTATACTGTATAACTAACAAAGGTATTACCAAAGTGCTACGTATGATTTCAAAAGACATACGGGAGGCGAGGAAGTGATTTTTGTTTGATTACTAGCAATGATTGTTGGATGAAAGATACGTGTAAGAAGTATCAAAATATCAACAAAGAATGCGAATGCAGAGAAAATGATGTTTTCTGTATCAAGCTCTTTAAGCTACAACAGCTCTATGACCTATCTTTAATAACAGAAAAACAACGAGCTCGTATACCGCTGTATGTTGATGCTGACGGAACTGATTTACAAGCCTTTCAGCGTTTGAGCAACATTGAAGGAGACGTTGTAAAGTATTTCGCAGATTCTGGAAACAATTTATACATATACTCTACAAATGTAGGAAACGGGAAAACCACTTGGGCGATAAGATTGTGCCAAGCGTATCTGCAGAATATCTGGTACAAGTGTGATCTTGATTGTAAAGTCTTGTTTGTAAGTGTTCCAAAGTACCTTATTGCTATGAAAGACAACATATCTGAAGTGAATGAATATGCTCAGCACATTAAAAGATATGTTAACTCTGCTGACATTGTTGTTTTTGATGATATTGCCACAAAAACTGCTACGTCTTATGAGCATGAAATTCTGTTCAATATAATTGATACCAGAATAAATGATGGTAAAGCAAACATCTTTACGTCAAATCTTGACTATGAAGGTCTTGTAAATACTGTAGGAGAACGTATTGCAAGCCGTATATTTAACACGGCAGAAAAGATCCGTTTCTATGGTCAAGATAAACGTACGTTGGGGGTGACTGTTTGATTATTCAGGCGCAAGTTCTTAATAAGATGCTGGCAAATAACGACTCGTCACTTCTTATTAGCAATAACCTTGATGATGAATATTTTAGTGATTACCTAGATGAATTTCATTTTATCAAGGAACATTTTGATAAATATGGCAGAATCCCCGATGTAGCAACATTTGTTGCAAAATTTCCAGAGTTTGATGTACTAAAGGTCGAAGAACCTAATAACTATCTTATTGATGAACTAGTAAAAGATAGAAATACACGTCTACTGGCTACAATCTTTAATAAGGTACGAGACCTTCTGATGAAGAATAAAGTAGACGAGGCACTGTCTGTTTACACAACAGCTCAGGAATCTGTTGTTAAAGCAAAGCATTTCCAGTCAACTGACCTTCTTGTAGATACTTCAAGATATGATGCATATGTTGAACGTTGCAGAGATTTTGAAAAGTACTACGTTAAAACTGGGTTTAACGAGCTTGATAAATTGATTGGTGGTTGGGACAGGAATGAAGAGCTTGCTACTATCTCAGCACGTCCCGGTGTAGGAAAGACTTGGATTCTACTGAAATGTGCTGTTGCAGCTCTCGAACAAGGATTGACGGTTGGAGTGTATTCTGGCGAGATGTCTACAAATAAAGTAGGCTATCGATTTGATACCTTGTCGGGTCACATTTCAAATTATGGAATAACTCGAGGTAATGCAGACCTACAGAACGAGTACAAGCGGCATATTGATTCGTTGCGTAACAGGTTTTCAACTGCCTTTAAGGTATTGACACCTAATGACATTAACGGGCCTGCAGGGGTTACTGCATTAAGGGCATTTATAGAGCAAGATAAGTTGGATATACTGTTTGTAGACCAACACTCCTTACTAGAAGATGATAGAAGGGCAAGAAATCCTGTAGAGAAGGCAGCAAATATTTCTAGAGACCTTAAAAATCTTCAAGTAATGGAAAAGATACCAATTATCGCTGTTTCACAGCAGAATCGAAATGATACCTCCGCAGGTGTAGATGTCAGTCACATTGCACAGTCAGACAGAATATCGCAAGATAGCACAATTGTAATATTCCTTGAACAGAAAGATGATATTCTCACACTTAATCTGTCAAAAGCAAGAGACGCCGTAAATAATCAAAAACTTCGGTATGCTGTGGATCTTGACCGAGGTATATTTAGTTATGTTCCTGAAGAAGGTAACGCCTTGGCGGGTGATGGATCAGAAGAATTGGCAAAAGAATTTGAAGAAGATGTGTTGTAATTGGAACTAATTATTGGTAACAAAATAATTGATGCTCCTGTATATGACATACTGAGAGACATTAACAGAGAAACAAACGGTCGATATTTAAACAAGATAATCGATAAGGGAGACAATGTATTCATTCAATGCCCTTATCATTCAGACGGCAGAGAAAAACATCCTAGTTGTACCGTATTTGCAAGAGACGACGATAAGGATACTGTTAAGGGGATAACACATTGTTTTGCTTGTGGTATAAGTGTTCCTCTATACTCATTAGTCGGTCACTGTTTTGGGCAAGATGACGAATTCGGTAAAGATTGGCTCATACAACGTTATGCTAATATCTTTATTGAACATCAAGTTGTATTGCCTGAAATAAAACTTGAAAAATCACAAGAGCAATTCCTTGACGAGTCGGTCCTTAATAACTTTGCATACTTTCATCCATATCAGTTTCAACGTAAACTTTCTGAAGAAGTTATACTAAAATATAAGGTAGGGTATGACCCTCAAACAGATAGCATAACGTTTCCTGTTTGGGATGAAAAGGGAAGACTAAAGTTTGTAACAAAACGCTCTGTAAAGGGAAAGAAGTTTTTTATTCCTCCGGGGGTCAAGAAGCCTATATACCTTTTGAACTTTATGATTAAAGAAGGAAAGGACACTGTATTCATCTGCGAAAGCCAGCTGAACGCATTATATCTTAACACGTTAGGTTATCCGGCTGTAGCTCTTATCGGAACAGGTGCTAAAGAACAGTATGATATTTTAAATAAGTGTCCGATAAGACATTATATTCTTGCCTTTGATGGAGATGACGCAGGCGACAAGGGAATAAACAGATTTCTAACTAATATACGGAAAGACGTATTTGTAGATATAATGCTATTACCTAGAGGAAAAGACTGCAACGATTTGTCAGCGGAAGAGATTGCAAATTTGCCCCTTATTTCTCAATATTCGTTTACAAGTTGATTTTGCAGGATTTTTATAATATAATAGATGTTAGAGAGTAAACCTTAAAGAAATGAAAATGAAATGAAGGAGATTATGAAATTATGGCACGTGTAACCTTTGAAGAAGCAACTGAAATGCAGTCTGCAAACAACTCTAATTATGTTGAATCGTTTGCACTCAAGAATGACGGGGACGAAGCACTTGTTCGTTTCATGCATGACGATGTGAAATCTTTTGACATTGTCACCACTCACGGCGTGACGATTAACGGAAAGTTCCGTTCTGTTAACTGTCTCCGTAATCCGAAGGATCCGATGGAAGCTTGCCCACTTTGTGCGTCTGGAGCCAATACGCAGAATGTGATGTTTATTCACCTTATTGAGTATTCTCGAGACAGCAATGGAAATATTGTACCCGTCCCTAAGGTATGGGCTAGAGGACTTAGCTATGCCACTCGTATTAAGAGTCTGATTAACGAGTACGGTCCGCTGTCGAATTATCTGTTTAAGATTCATCGTAATGGTGCAGCAGGAAGCCGGGATACCAGCTATGATATTCTGTTTGCCCCTGAACAGATTTATCCTTCCCAGAATTATCCTATTCCTGAGGGAGCTTTCCAGGATTATTCTGCAACAGGAACAATCGTTCTTGATAAGAGTTTTGCTGACCTGACGACCTTTGTTAATACGGGTCGTATGCCTGAGGAAGAGCCCAAGGAGAATCGTTCCTACGGTAATGGCAATTATGCGCCTCCTGCAACTCAGTTTGTTCCTTCGGGTAATTCCGTAGGAGGTCCTCAGATGTATACCCCGCAGCCGCAGGTTGCGCCTGTAGCGCAGCCGAGCTCGCCTCAGTTTGTTCCTGCAACTGGAACGCCCGTTGCTCCTGAATCTACTACAGGTATGCCTCCGCATTTTGTTCCCCAGACTCCTACTACGGGAAATCCGTATTATGTACCCCCTGTTTCTAATCAGGTAATCAGCCGGCCTGTTCGTAACTAACACTAAACAACAAGGAGATTGACTTATGTCCCTGTGGGGAGATGAATTTGAAGTTCCTTCCGCAAAGAAGGAAGTGAAGAAAGTTGCAAAGAAGGTCAGTTCTCCTAAAGACCCAAAGGTAGAAACTAGAAAGGCTATGAAGTCAAAGACAGTTTCTACCTTTGACAAGTTGCAGCTTATTTATGAAGAAGTAAACAGAGTTCTGGGAGGATATACTTCTAATACAAAGGTAATTACATCAAAAGATGAGTTGTCCCAGTATATTGACGAAGCTATCCGTAACGGAATAATTGCTATAGATACAGAAACAAATAATAGTCTTGAGCCCCTTACTTGTTTACTTATGGGAGCCTGTATCTATACCCCAGGTCAACTTAGTGCGTATATTCCTGTTCATCATACACACCCTGACACAGACATCCTTATTGAGAACCAGCTTACAGAGCTAGATATTAAAGAGCAGTTTGAAAGACTTTCCAATACGAAGATTCTTATGCATAACGGAAAGTTTGACTACGAAGTTATCAAGTGTACTTGCAACTGTGTTCTGAATATTTACTGGGACACTGAAATAGCTGCACGAATACTAGATGAGAATGAACTTGCAGGACTGAAGAAACAATACATACTTCATATTGACAGTACACAAGAAAAGTATGATATAGAGCATCTATTTCAAGGAATTCCGTATGCTTATGTTAAACCAGAAATATTTGCATTGTACGCAGCAACAGATGCTTATATAACTTACAGACTGTATGAATGGCAAAAGGATCAGTTCAATAAGCCTGGAAATGAAAAGTTATTTGATCTGTTTATGAATGTTGAAATGCCCATTGTTCCTGTGTGTGCAGAAATGGAACTTTATGGTATTGAGATTGACAAAGAATACGCGAAAAGACTTAGCAACAAGTATCACAAAAAAGTAGACGAAGTGAACGCTAAGATTGATGCGGAGTTGTCAAAGTATTCTGATAAGATATCTGCATGGAGATTGACAAAAGAAGCAAACTATAAAGAGCGTAATTCAAAGCCTAATAAGACTGGGGAGTTTACTTACAAGAAATCAAAGAATGAACAGTTAGAAAATCCTCCTCAGTTAAATAGCCCAACACAGCTTGCAATTTTGTTGTATGATGTATTGGGAACACCCTCACAGGACAAGAAATCTCCTAGAGGAACAGGAGAAGAAATTCTTCAGAAAATCAATCTTCCAATATGCGATCTGATCCTTGAAAAACGCGGTCTTGAAAAACTAATTGGAACGTATATAGATAAGATTCCAGAATGTGTAAACAGTAAGGATAATCGGTTGCACGCTCATTTCAATCAGCTTGGGGCAGGTACAGGTAGATTTAGCTCTAGTAACCCAAACCTTCAGAATATCCCGTCTCATGTAAAAGAGATTCGGTTAATGTTTCGTGCATCTGACGGTGACGTTTTCGTGGGCGCAGATTTTAGCCAGCAGGAACCCCGCCTGTTGTCCGCCTACTCTAATGACGATACGATGATTGATGCTTATAAACAAAACAAAGATTTGTATGCAACAATTGCCGCAGGTGTATACAAGAACGATTACTGGGATAACATGGAACATCGTCAAGACGGTAGCCCGAACCCTGAGGGGAAGAAAAGAAGAAGTAATTGCAAAAGTCTGTTGCTTGGAATTATGTACGGCAGAGGAGCGCCCAGTATTGCAGAGCAGATACATTCAACTGTAGAAGAAGCTCAGCAGATTATCAATGACTTTTACAAGCAGTTCCCAAAAGTGAAGGAATGGACTGAAAAGACTGAGAAAGATGCAAAGGTTACAGGTTATGTAGAAGACTTGTGGGGAAGACGCCGGAGATTGCCCGATATACTTCTACCAAAGTATACAGTGAAGAGCACTAAGGCCAGTACAGAGTTTAATCCGATTCTTTATACGTTAGGTAAAGTGAATAATTCTTCTGCAGCACTTGTTGAGTCTTATAAGAAAAAACTTTCAAAAGTTAAATCTCGTAATGAATATCAAAAGATTCAACAAGAAGCGGAAAGAGACGGCATCTACATTGTTGATAATGGAGCATTTATAAGCCAGGCAGAACGACAGTGCGTGAATGCTCGTATTCAGGGCGGCGCAGCTTCGATGACAAAGGTCTGTATGCGTAAAATCTTTGATGACGAGGAGCTTAATCGTCTAGGAGCTAAACTAGTACTCCAGATTCACGATGAAGTTATTGTAGAATGCCCGAAGCAAAACGCCGAAGCTGTTATGAATCGTCTGACCTATGTTATGAAAACTTCTGTTGCAGATAAGGTACAAGTACCGTTCAAGTGCGATGGGTATATTGTAAATTGCTGGTATGAAGACGACTTTGGAGATATTTTAAAACAAGAGTTGCAGAAGCTTACAGACTCAGGAACGTCAAAAGAAGAATCTTTTAGTAAACTTTTAAAGGAACATAGTGAGCTAACTTCAGAACAGTTAACTCAGCTATTAAGTTGAAAGACGTTAAAGAATACACTATAATATGTTGTATAATATGTAGGGAGTGATTCAATGACGTAGCAATTATACATTTTAGGAGGATGTTAATGAATATAGTTCAAAATGTGACCCTTAGAGAAGCACTAGGAATTTTTGCATCAGGTTTTGTCCTGCTCTCTATGACAGTTAAGTCTGATAGTAGAAGCGGAAATATTCGTATGCGGTTGCTTAACCTCACAGGAAGTGTCCTGATGATCCTGTATGGATTTTGGATTGGGTCTTTTAGCACCGTATTTCTGAATGTTATCTGTTTGATTACTCATGTCTACTATCTAGTAAAACTAGTAAAATCTGAGTAAAAGATATAGTACAGGCTGTTCGAAAATCCCACCAGCCTATCCTGTAAAATTAAAAATAAAAATAGGAGATAGTTTAAAATGGTTGAATATCTTAAGAAAGAATGGAACGAAACAAAAGTACTGTTTAGATGTATGCCGACGATTCCCTTTGCGTTTCTTGTGGCGTGTCTAATTGCTATGAACTTTCTGGCAAATCGAGGAGGTGCTATTGGTCCCGTTCCTTTTGACTGTGGCATTATTGTTTCTTGGGTAGTGTTCCTTGCGTCTGATATGCTTGTAAAACGATTCGGTGCAAAAGCAGCAATCAAGGTTAACATTGCAGCGTTGCTTCTTGAACTTGTTTCAATTGGTCTGATGACCCTCGGCGCAATGTTGCCGTTTGCGTCTTATGGTGCAACTCCTGAAGAGTCCGCTATTTTCAGTGCGCTGTTTGTTGCTGCCCCTTGGCCTCTGTTCGCTGGTGCTGGTGCTGCCCTGTTTGGTAACATTGTTAACTCTCTCATTTCAAAGTACATCCTGCTGAAGTTTAAGAATCGTACATCCGCTAGGGCGTATGTTACTGCCTCTTGGGTATCAACTGCTTTTGGTCAGTTTGTAGACAACTTCTTCTTTGGTCTGTTTTTCAGTATTTGGCAGCCTTGGTTTATGGACGCGGGAACACTTGGTGCTATTGTGCATCTGATTCCGATGTCTGCTATGGGAATGGTAATTGAGCTGATTGGTCAGATGATTTTCTCCCCTGTTGGATTCAAGATTGCTAATTCCTGGAGAAAGAATAAGGTCGGTCAGGAATATGTTGACCTTGTGAAAGAGGCACAAGAGGTTAACAAGAACCTTGACGCTCCTGCCCCGGTGACTGCCTAATGAAAATATACTTTGCACAGATTATGGATAACCTTGCCTATTTCGAGCATGAAAAGAAAATTGCTGACATGCTCGAAGCCGCAGGGCATGAAGTATACTTTCCCTGGAGAGACGAAGGTGTCATTTTTGAAGACCAGAGTACATACCAGGATTCTTTGAGTACGTTCAATACAGATGTTGAACACATTATAGGTTGCGACTGTATGGTTGCTTATATTGACGGAGATGACCCCGGAACTGCTGTAGAAGCGGGAATTGCATATGCATTCCATAAACCCGTTGCACTTTATGCAACAGAGTTTTGTAAACTGCATAAAGGCACAAAGATAAACAATGTGTATCCTATAGAGGTACTCCCCGCTAACTCTCATCAATATTGGACAGTTGCTACAGACCCTGCAATTAACAATATGCTACTTGGAGTTTCTAATCACACTGTTTTAAATACACCAGAAGAAGTACTAGATTGGGTAAATAGTATTTCTTAAGCAACATCAAAAACATTTTGAACATTAACATTCTCCTAAAGTGTATAGTTGAAACGAAAAGAAAAATTTTATATAATAAAGTATCAATATTGCTAAGGAAGGCACGATATGAAAAACGAGAAGACAATCTATTATTTTTCAGGAATGTCGTACCAGGATATGAAACGACGACTGAATGTTGACCAGCTTTTTTCTCAGTGGCACGAGCGGAAAGGAATCAGATCCTTAATTGAGTATAAGAAGGAACACCCTGAGCATACCGGACGTATTATGGTAGACTCTGGATCTTTTACTGCATATACAAAAGGAGTTCATATTGACATTGATGACTATCTCAAGTTTATTGATGAGATTGGGGATTATGTAACTGTTTTTGTTGCAGTTGATGATGTTCCGGACCCGATGAATATGGACTATAATAAAGCTAAAACTACCTGGGATAATTATCTCTATATGGTAGAAAGAATTCGCCCAGAACTTAGAGACAAGCTCATTCCTGTATTTCATTATGGTGAAGATTTTAAATGGCTTAGAAATATGCTTGAGTATCGTCACCCTGACGGATCACCGATTAAGTATATTGGTCTAGCAATTTCTCTTGAAGGAACGAAAAAGGTCCGAATCAACTGGGGCAGAGAATGTATGAGAGTTATTCATGAAAGTTCTAACCCTAATGTAATGACCCACGCCTTCGGAGTTGGAGTAAAGTCTGTTCTAGATAATATTACAGTAACTTCCACTGATGCTACCTCTTGGGTAAAGCGTGCGGCATATGGAATGATAGCTGTTGACGATAAGTCAATTCATGTTTCCGAGGTTATGAAAGCAAAAGCAGACGACAGGTCACTGAGCCAGCAAAGTAAGGCTCTCCAGGAAGATGTACTGAAAAGAATTAAACAGAGAGGATTCACTCTAGAAGAACTGGAGCAAGATTCTGGTAAACGTGCAGAATTTAATATTCTTGACACTCTTGATTGGGTAGCTAAACTCGAACCTCATAACACAACATTCAAAAATGGATTGGGATGGTGACTTGAATATGGAAACAGTTCTTATTACGGGTACCAGTTATGGTGTAGGTCGTGCCGCAGCGATGAAGTTTATTGAAGAAGGTTATTGTGTTGTAGGCCTAGATTGGAAGCCTGCAACAATTCCTCAGTCCTGCCAGTATATTCATCATGAATGTGATGTAAGTGACTTCAACTCTCTGCCCGACTTGAAAAACATTACATATATTGTTAATAATGCAGGAATTGTAACACCTAAGGCAAAGGCGATTGCAGTTAATCTTATTGGGTATATGAATATAATCAAGAAATATAGTTCTGACCCAATGCTAAAGGCGATTGTTCAGATTGGCAGTACAGCTTCAATCAAGGGATATGACAACATGGAATATTGTGTATCTCAGGGAGGGCGTGACGCTCTGACGAAGTGGGCAGCTAATAACCTAGGTCATGACAGCCGGCACGTTCTTGTTAATTCCCTTAACATTGACGGAATTGTTCCTGCTGCCGAAGGAAGTTTTGTAGGAACTGCACTTGAACCTGAACTTTATGCTGACCCCGACCTTATGAAAGCAATTCAAGATCTGAGTATTACAGGACGTCTTTCAACTGTAGGAGATGTTGCGGAATGGATTTTCTTTCTTCTGACTAAGAACAAAATCATGACCGGAGAGATTATTAAACTTGACGGCGAACTGATGAATTGCTATAAGTTTATTCCGTACCCCGGATGGGATTCTTGATCTAATAGTTGTAATCATGAGTTATAGTAAAATAAAAATATAATGAGGTATCATTGATGAAAATTAAACTTGAAACAATTCAGAAGCCTTGTTCTACAATTTCAAATGCTGTGGATGCAAATTCTATTTCACAGCTTACAGAAGTACTTGAGCTTGAAACAAAGGACGACGTACTTCAACTTTCAGTAACAAATAAGGAATACTTTGTTACAATCAACATTCCCGTTGACGACCCTGAAGAAATTCATGCAACAGTTGATGCAGAGTTGTTTACAAAGCTGATCTCTCGAATTACAACGGAGTATGTTGAGCTTTCCGTTACTGACAAGTTCCTTGTTGTTAAGGGAAACGGAACATATCGCCTCCCTCTCATCTTTGAAGATTCTGTTATGATGACGCTACCAAGGATTGAAGTAAATAACATCTCCTCCGAATTTGATGTGTCCTCCGATATTCTTAACAGTATTATGACTGCAAATAGTCGTCAGCTTGATGTTGGTGTTATTTCAAATGCTGTTCAGAAGTATTTCTACATCGACCAACATGGTGCTCTTACATTCACTTCCGGAGCAACAGTAAATAACTTTGACCTGGGCGCAGACATCAAGCTCCTTCTAAATGCTCGCCTTGTTAAGCTGTTCAAGTTGTTTGAAAATGAACAGGTTCATATCTGCTACGGAACCGAACCTCTTAGTGATGAAATTATTCAGACTCGTATTTCGTTCACAACTCCAAAAGTCCGTCTGTCAGCAATTCTTTCTTGTGACGATACTATGCTAAAGAGTGTCCCAGTAAATCGGATCCGTTCTCTTGCATCCGGTGAACTTCCGTACACTGTAAGTATTCCCCGTAATAAACTTCTTGAAGCACTCGAACGTTTCTCCCTATTCTCTCAGGATGCTATGTTGTCATCTGCTTGCCTTGACTTTGAACGAGAGTTTGTTAAGGTGAGCGATACTAAGAAAAATAGTACAGAAAAGGTTATGTACGAAACAGCAAATAACAGCATCTCAGAACCGTATGAAGTTACAATTGACATCATTGAGCTTACAAAGATGTTGGACAGCAATCGTACTAAGAATGTACACATCTCTTTCGGCAACAATTCTGCTATTCTTCTTGTATCTAACAATGTGACAAATGTAATTCCGGAAATTCGGGTTCAGTAATGCCGAATTACGGTAAACAATTTGAAAACAAATTTCGTCAAGATTGGAACAACAGTTTCCCGGGCACTTTCTTACTCAGATTAAATGACCAAGTGTCCGGGTACAAGTATACTTCTGCAAACTTGTGCGACTTCATAGCGTATGTTGACGGTAAACTATTCTTACTGGAGTGTAAAAGTCATGCAGGAGCTTCTCTCCCATTCAGTTCTGTTTCTCAGTATGACAGGTTGAAGCAGTTTGTTGGTATTCCGGGAATAAGAGTAGGAATAATCTTATGGCTGTACGAAAAAGATAAATGTTTGTATGTTCCAATTAAAACAGTGACGAAGTTGTTATCAAATAATGAACAGTCTGTAGGAATACGACATCTTGGTAAAGAAGAACTAATTGATATACCGTCAAAAAAGAAAAGGGTATTTCTTGATTCTGATTATAAACAATTATTGGATTTAGAAGAAACTTGGTGAGGAAGGTACAGATATGCAAATCTCTCTAGAAGAAATTGAAAAAGTTGTCGCTGAAACAGAAGACAATCTTGCTATTTATTCCACAATCTCTGAAGAAGTAATCAAACGCTATACGAAAGAGCTTGACGATGTTATGCAAGCAGTGTATACAGACATCATTTCAGTTCCGGACCCGTCAATCTCTGTCTTTGAAAAATATCATCTTGAGCTGTCTAACTGTCTTTATTTTATGCAGGAGCGACTTGAAAAATTAGGATCTCTTGATTATCTAAGTAAAACAAAGTACAAGGAAGTATACAACCAGGCGTATCTTGATAACCAGCTTCCAGATACTAATAGTAATAAGAAGAAGACTGTGAATGAGCTGGTAGCACTTAGCGAAGAAGCTTCAAAGTCAGAAGCTATTACAAACGATATCTATGCAAGAGCATACAAAGTCTTGAAGAATAAGATTGACGCAGCTAACACAATGATATCAACTATCTCGAAATCTATCAGCAGACGTATGGGTGAAGAGTACCTTCCGTCTACGCCTGTTACAGGAGTTCGTAAAATTCTCAACGAAACAATTGACCTTTAATTAGGAGGAACTATGGCAGATTCAAAAAGTCTTAATGAAGTATTGAAGTCTATCTCAAAGAAGTACGGAGATTCAGTTGTTAAGTATGGAATAGATTCACTAGACGTTGACGGGACGTTGTCCTTGGGATCCCCTGGTCTAGATTTTGCTATTTACGGAGGAATTCCGGAAGGAAGAATCGTAGAGTTCTCGGGAGCTGAGGGCAGTGGTAAAACTACCAATGCATTCTTGGCCTGTGCATCTTACCAGAAAGTAGAGCTTGTAAGAAATCCAAGTAATCCAAGATGTATTGTGTTTCTGGATAATGAGGGAACAGCAGATCCTGTATGGGCAGCAAAGCTCGGTTATGATATGAGTGAAAATGCCACTGTTAAGACTGTGTGTATTCGTCCGGAAGCGCAGTCCGCAGAAGAGATCTTTGATATGGCTCTTGAAATGTTGAAGACAGGAGAAGTGGGACTTCTTGTATTTGACAGTATTGCAACTCTTGTACCTGCACAGATAGCAGATGAGTCTATGGAGAAGCAACAAATGGGTGGAATTGCCAAGGCTCTGACTCGTTTTGCAAATACTGCTATAGGATTACTTCGTAAGTATAAAGCAACACTTATTGCAATCAATCAGGTTCGTGAAAATATGACTGGTTATGGAGATCCTCTCACCACTCCTGGAGGAAGAGCTTGGAAGCATGCTTGCTCTATGCGGCTTATGTTTAAGCGAGGAGATTTCTTTGACGAGGAGGGTAACATCCTAACGAAGAAAGCAGAATCTCCTGCAGGCCATATTATCGAGTGTTACGTCCTTAAAACTAAGGTGTGTAAATGGGACAGAAAACTTGGGATGGCACACCTTAATTATACTAAGGGTATTGATTGGTTACAGGACACAATTGATGTTGGTGTTCATCTTGGATTGATTGACAATTCAGTTCAAGGGTCATTCAAACTTGTGGATCCCGATACAGGAGAACTTCTGAAAGATGAGCTGGGAAATGAGATTAAGATACGCGGAAAGAAAAATGTCTACACGTATTTTCAAACCAATCCTGTAGAAGCTCGTAAGCTGTATGATAGATGTTATAGTATGCTAAGTAAGAAGGACGACCCGTTCATCAAGAGTTTTGAAACACTTCTTAATATTGACGTCAGCGAAAAATTGGGCGTAGACATTACTACCACCAACCTTGAGGAGATGTAATTTGACAAACAACAAGGAAGCTACGAGATATTTCAGTGATATACATGAGTCTTCTGTTGCTAGAGCTCTTGGTGGCACAAAAGTTGCAAATTCTGGAGCAGGAAAGTTTTCCGGAGGCGATGTTATTCAGAAAGATGCTTCTCTGTTAATTGAATGTAAAACAGTTATGACAGAGAAGCAATCTGTTTCTGTTAAAAGAGACTGGCTTGTTAAAAACAAAGAAGAAGCATTTAGTAAACGTTTCGACAACAACTGTTTATGTATTAACTTTGGTCCCGGTACTCCTAACTATTATGTCATCGAAGAGAAGTTAATGAAATTTCTTGTAGAAAAATTAAAAGAAGAAAATAGTTGAATTATTTAGTAAGAGGCCTTATAATGTAAATGTAAATAAAAATTACAGGGGGCCTTGAATATGTTTTACGATTACGAGTTTGATTTTGATTCTTTCGGCACTGTCTATACGGTTAACCTTAATGAGGAAGAGTCTTTCGAGCAGGACATGATGGACTACTACGAAGACGATACTTCCGACCAGTTCTTCGAGGATCAGCTCCTGGAGTATGCTGACAGCCTGCATGATCGTATTCGTAATGGAGAGCCCATCTACACTTCCCAGATAGGTCTTTACTCTGACCTGTTTAAGGACGTTTACGGATTTCGTCCTCGCGGTATGATGGAGTGGCTTACTGAGTATGACAACATCATTGATGACTATCTACAGGTCCATTAAAGAGAGACTGGGATGGATCATTCTATCTAGTTTAGGAGAGATATAGTTGAGATATTTAACAGTTCAGGACTTGTCAAAGTTACTTTCCACTAGATCTGACGGAAAAGTAACAGAGTTACAGATGCATCATTGGTTCACACTCTATGGAAAGAATGTTACAGACAGCGAGAAGGAAGAAATACCACAAGAAAAATAGTTGAATAAATTGAATAAATATCATATAATACTACTATCTAAAATATAGTAGTATTTTTTATTATTTAGGAGGAACAAAAATGATTACAGAGATGCAGATTCAGGAGAACAAGGATACTTTTATCAACCTGGTTAGTTCAATTGAACGTTACGGCGCAAATATTGACGGTCTTATTAACTGGCTAACTAACTCGGACTTCTTTGTTGCTCCGGCAAGCCATAAGTACCACGGGTCGTACAAAGGCGGACTTTGTCAGCATTCGTTGAACGTGTACAATAATCTTAAGCGCCTCGTAGAAGACTTTGGAATGGAGTCCGTTATCGACGAAGATACTTGCAAGATTGTTGCACTTCTTCACGACCTTTCCAAAGTGAACTTCTATAAGGTTGATTACCGTAACAAAAAGGTGTACAGCGAAAAGGGAAGTAAGAAGGATGAACTCGGTCGGTTTGATTGGGTGAGCGAGAAGTGTTATGGATATCTTGAAGATAATGAAAGATTTCTTTACGGAAATCACGAGACCACTTCAGAATACTACATTCGTTCGTTTATTCCTCTGAATCATTTTGAATCCGTTGCAATCATTCACCATCATGGAAATATGTCTTGGGATAGTATGCAGGACAACATTGGAAGCATCTGGAATGCCTATCCTCTTGCTACACTGCTCTACATTGCAGATGTCGAAGCTGCATTCATTAACGAAAATACCAACGGAAATATTTTCTTTAGACAGGAGAAACATGAACAAGCTGATACTGAAACAACTGGAGAAGTTGAACCTACCGAATAAACCTGACTACGATGAGTCGTCTACATACATACTGTTTCCAAGAATACGTGAGCCCATAAAAAACGAAACTTGTGAGCTGCTCGTAAACGGGGTGTACAAGGTAGTTTTGGCTAACTATATAACTAACCCTCCTGAAAACTTCACTTTGGATGCAACATGGAATCAAGGTCGAAAAATAACCGACACAACCTTGATTATTCAAATAAACAAATTCTTAGGCAAGATGGTGCAGTTTACAGGCAGAGGATATGATTTTAAGACGGGGTTGTCAAATGACAGTATGTATGAAAATATGTGGGTACCGTTGAAGGCCATAACATACTACGAAAGGGTGCAGTAAATGTCTCTCGCTACAAAATATAGACCAAAAACTTTAGGAGAGATTGTTTCTCAACAGTCCATAGTTAAGATACTAACTCGTCAGATTGAAACCAATCAAATAAAGAATGCTTACCTGTTCTCAGGAGCCTCTGGGTGTGGGAAAACTACTGCGGGTCGTGCATTTGCTAATGCAATAAATCATAATCAAGGCTCCCCTATTGAAATTGACGGCGCATCAAACAATGGTGTTGATAATATCAAAGCAATAATCAAATCTGCTAGTGAACGTTCTCTGGACAGTGAGTATAAGATCTACATAATTGACGAAGCTCATGCTCTTACAAATGCAAGTTGGCAAGCACTTCTAAAAACAATTGAAGAGCCTCCTATGTACACTATCTTCATTTTCTGTACTACTGACCCTCAGAAAATACCTGCAACCATTTTGAATAGAGTTATGAGGTTCAATTTCAATAGAATTAGCTCTAAGCAGATTCAGGAACGTCTGATATACATCTGCCAGCAGGAAGGCTACACAAACTACGAAGAAGCTTGTGATTACATCAGCAGGGTTTGTAACGGAGAGATGCGACTTGCTATTTCTTATCTTGAAAAATGTGCAGATTATGATAAGAATATAACAATAGAAAATGCACTTCAGGCTATTGGAAGCTACTCTTATGAATCTTTCTTCACCTTGATAAACTCTCTGGTTGATGCAAAGGAAAATGACGTATTGGCATCTGTAGAAGATTTGTATAACTCAGGAAATGATATGAAGTTGTTTGTTGAGCAGTTTTTGTCATTCTGTCTTGACCTTAATAAATACGCATTGTTTAAAGATTATCGTCTTACACAGATCCCTTCCAGTATGCAAGAGAAGCTTAACTACTCGGTGGGGTTTGACAATGCTCCCGCATATTACAGTTATATTGTCGATAAACTATTATCACTGAAAAACATGTTAAAGAATGACAATAATCCAAAAACTACAATTGATGTAGTATTTCTACAGATGTGCAGGTTGGTGTGAATGATAGGTCAGGAATTATTATTTAACAAGATAGGCCAGTACAATCTTGACACATTTCCTAGATCCATCATCTTACTTGGTGACACAGGTTCTGGAAGACACACTCTCTGTGATTATATTGCTGACAGACTGAAAATAGAAAAGGTGATAATTGATTCTCCTATTTCATATGACAACATTGAAGAATTTACAACGAGACCAACACCTTACTTGTATATTTTCAATGCAGATGTTCTGTCGATAAAGCAACAGAATGTAATATTGAAATTCCTTGAAGAACCTTTAAATAACTGTTACATAATCATTATTTGCAGAGTAAAACAGCAATTACTTGACACAATTCTTAACAGGTGTCAACTTTGGACATTAAGTAAGTATGAAAAAGACACACTAACTAGAATTGTTCCTGAAGCAACCGAACTACAGTTATCTCTTGCTTCTACTCCCGGGCAGCTGATTTCTCTTTCTACTATCAAGGAAGAGGACTTGTATTACATGAAAGATCTTTCAAGTAAGATACTAAGCAGCATTTCTAAAGCAACAGTTTCTAACATACTTTCAGTTCCCGACCGTTTCTATTACGGTCCAGAAGAATCGGGAAAGTATAGTTTTGATATCTTCTTGAAATTTCTTCTACAAACAAGTTTTAGAAATGTTGTTGAAGCTGTTAATTCTACATGTTATAATACATATATGCTAACAGAAGAGCTTTTCAATAAAACGTTCATTCCGAACATAAATAAGAAGCAGCTATTCGAGAATTACTTAATGAAAATGAAAGGGCAGGGATAATAAGTGGGTTTAGAACAGCTGAAAACTCTGGTAATAAGTAATATTATCCCTAAAGGAGTAACTATACTTCTCTGTAAATACGATGATTTTGTCCCTTTGCAGTATATCGAAAGTTACAGAAAGAACAATGTCAATGTTAAGTATGTAGACGATCTTTCAGTTGTTACTACAAGAGTTGACTCTTTGTTTGGTGATTACACAGATGATAGCAACACTTTATATGTTTATTCCTGTGACAATCTTGACTTGTCTGAAACAGAAATAAGTAACATACAGATTGCTACAAAGAATGTTATTGTTATCTGCCCCAAAGTTTCTGACACGGTTCAATGTAAGTTGTCGGACAAGATAATTGTTGTACCAAAGCTAGAAAAGTGGCAGATTGAAGACCTGGCATACTCAATGGCGGACGGTGCGGATCCTGACGATATAGAATATCTTTTAAAAGTATGCGGAAATGATGTTCATCGTCTGTACAATGAGCTGGAAAAGGTGTCATTGTTTTCTGAACAGGAACGAAAATCTGCTGTAAAAGATTTCATATACGACGGTATCTTCAACGACCTGAGCCACTACAACGTATTTGACATTTCAACAGCAATAGTTAAACGAGACGTAAATACACTGAAAAATGTTTACAGTGAGATAAATAACATTGATTGTGAGCCTATAGGTCTTGTAGCACTATTGTTGAAAAACTTCAAAGACGTAATAACTGTGCAACTTTCGTCTAATCCTTCTCCGGAAAAATGCGGTATGGAAAGCAAAAAGTTCTGGGCAGTTAAATACTCATGCGGATACTATACTAAAGAACAACTAATAAAGATATATGAAATGTTAACCTCTATTGACTTCCAAATAAAGACAGGAAGCATTTCAACATCAGAACTTATAGATTATATGATAACATATATATTTAGTATAACTTAAAGAGGTGTGATTATGGACAAGGGGCTCAGGTATACAAAGATAGTAAACGAGATGCATGAAATCTACAAAGCAAAAAATGCGGACTACGGAGACAGTGTTCACGACACTTTTCTAAAGTATGGGCTGTTGTCTTTTCTTGTACGAATGGAAGATAAGATCTCCCGTCTCAGATCCCTTACACTGAAAGGAAAAAAAGAACAGCGTGTTAAGAATGAATCTATTCGAGACACTTTACAGGACCTTGCCAATTATGCAATTCTTGCTATAATTGAATTGGACGAGCAAGCAGATACAAAAAATTCAGAAGGAATAGAATAACAGATGAGACTCTTGATTTTTAGTGACGTACATTGGTCAACATATTCTTCTATAGTTCGTTGCAGAGGAGAAAAATATTCAACTCGTTTGGAAAATCTAATTGATTCACTTAACTGGGTGGAACGATTTGCGGAAGCGAATCTTTGCGATAGAGTTATATGTCTCGGCGACTTCTTTGACAAATCCGAGCTAGATGCAGAAAGTATTACGGCACTTAACGACATCGAATGGGCAAATATCCCACACACATTTCTTGTAGGAAATCATGAAGTGAGCAGCGCTGACCTAAAATACAGTACTGCTCATTTATTTAATCTTAAAAATTGTGAGATAATCAATACTACTTGTATGAAATCTTTTGACAATTTTGAGATTATGTATCTTCCGTATTTTCTTGAAAAAGACCGCCCTGTTCTTAAAGATGTTTTTTCAAAAAGAGATATGAGCAAGTGGGGTCTTCTTCTAAGCCATAATGACATAAAGGGAATAAATTATGGTCGTTACGTTTCTCAAGAGGGCTTTACAGTAGAGGAATTGGAATCAGTATGTGATGTTTGTATAAACGGTCATCTTCATAATACTACACAAGTAACTAATAAGATCTGCAACATAGGTAACTTGACGGGGCAAAATTTTTCTGAGGATGCATTTATATATCCTCATAACATCATGCTAATTAACACAGACGAGTGGTCTTTTCATACTATCGAAAATCCTTATGCACTCAACTTTTACAAGATTGAAATGCCCGATAACTGGAGTATTGACTACCTGAATAATCTGTGTTTTAAACTGAAAAGAAATTCTGTTTTAACTGTTAAATGTAAAGAGGATAATGGGTATCAATGTTTAAGAGCGCGTTTTGATCCTCGTTGGCCCGATAACGGATTTCCTAAATGCGCAAACGTAATTACAAGTAAGTTTATAATTGAACGTGAAACTTCTGACAAAGAGGTTAAACCAGACGTGTCATTCACTGTCGACCATTTAGCTCAATTCAAAGATTATATTCTACAGAATGTTGGTTCTGATGAAATAACTATTTCCGAACTTCAGGAGATTTGCAAATGAGAATTACATTCAACAATATCAGATTAAACAATTTTATGAGTTTCGGAGACGAGTTTGTTCAACTTGACAACCTCGGATATGTTCTTGTTTCAGGAAAGAATGAGTGCCCCGACGACGCTTCTTTGAGCAATGGTTCCGGTAAGAGTTCTATTTGGGAAGGAATTGTGTGGGCTCTTACGGGGGAAACAATTCGAGGCCATAAAAGTGTTGTAAACCTGTTTGGAAATGATGGTGCAGTAGTAACACTTAATTTCAATGTAGACGATAAGAACTATGTAATACAACGTAGTAAAGATCACAGTAAACTGAAAAGCTCTTTGTACATATCTGTTGACGGACAGGATATTTCTGGAAAAGGAATTCGAGATAGCGAGGCTATTCTTAAACAGCGTCTGCCCGATTTGACAAGCTCTTTGATTAGCAGTGTTATTATTCTAGGGCAAGGTCTTCCGCAGAGATTTTCAAATAATACTCCCTCCGGAAGAAAACAAGTGCTAGAAGAATTGTCCAAGTCTGATTTCATGATTGAAGATCTAAAGCAGAGAGTTTCAGAAAGAAAGAATACCCTCAACAGTTCACTACACGAAACAGAAAAGAATGTGTTGACTCTTTCTACTAAGAAAGAGATGTTGTCAAAACAACTAGCAGACGTAGAGAAAGAAATTGAAGCCCTACGAGCTACAGATATAAATCAATTACGTTCAGAGTGCGAAACAGTCCAACAGAGAATTACCTCTATTGAAAATGAAATGCGAGAATTGTCGCTTGACATTGACGACGATAAGCGGTCGGTAGATTCTCTTAAAGAAGCTTTCTATGCAAAGCGGACGGAAAGTGCTACAAAAGTAAGTCAGATAAATGCAAGTTATTCTGACCAATTAACATCTCTTAGCGTAGACGTTGCAACGGTGGGCAACGACATTTTAACTTCTAAGAAAGAACTATCCCGGTTAAGGAGTATAAAAGACGTTTGCCCTACTTGTGGGCAGAAGCTCATAGGTGTTACAAAGCCTGACACCACAGAGCTAGAAAACCACATAAAGGAGCTAGAAGAAAAGAACCTTCTACTACAGGAACAACGTTCCCAGCTGGATAAGAGGAAGAAAGCAGAGCTTGAAATAAACGACCAGAATTTTTCTGCAGAGTTGAATAGTCTGCAACAACGTGTGCAAGATACGGAAAAGGAAATAGTAGAAAAAGACAGTAAAAATAAAAGTCTGGATAGGGAGAAAGCAACCTTATCCAAACAGCTTCTTTCTATTCAACATACAATAGCAACAGTAGACGCAGACATGGCAAGTTTGCAATCTAAAGTAGTTTCCTTGACAAATGATATCAGTGTTACAGAACGGGAGTTATTGTATTATAATAATGAACAAGAAAATACAAAGGCACATGTCGTTGCAATAAATAAAATTGAAACGGTTATAAAAAGAGATTTTAGAGGGTGTCTTCTTAAGAATGTAATTGATTTCATTGATAACCGAGCAAAGAAATATGCACAGGTTGTTTTCAACAATGAACTTTTAGAGTTTAAACAAGAAGGAAACAACATTTCTATCTCCTTTGACAACAAAGAGTATGAATCGTTAAGTGGAGGAGAACAGAAAAAACTAGATGTAATAATCCAGTTGGCAATAAGAGATATGCTATGTCACCTGATTAACTTCTCTAGTAACATTCTTGTATGCGACGAAATATTTGATGCTCTCGACATTACAGGGTGTCAGAAAGTTTTGGATTTAATCTCTTCTGACCTTGAAGATATTAGTAGTGTCTTTATTGTAACACATCGTGATAATCTTTGTATTCCTTGTGATAATGAAATAGATGTTATTAAGGATGCAAACAAGATAAGTCATGTTATACAGAAAGCCTGAAAATTTAAAATATACTTCCATGGCAATATATATAGATGAGAATGTCTATGACCCGAGCCATGACCCCGAAACAATATATCAGTATCTATACTTCTTATCTTTGATGTTGTCTAGAAAACAGAACTTATTCAACATCGAAGATGAATATGAAGAGTTTGCTATAAGTTATGCTTCACAACTTTATTTAAGGTTAACTAACAAACAACAGTTTGAATACGACTCTGACGGCGAACCACGCATGAAGCGGATAAAGAGTATTCTTAACTACATGAAAAAAACAATACGTCAAAGGGCTATTGATTTTGACACGTATGAATACTCTTATGTTCCTTCAGCACTGGAAGATGAAAAAGTTACAAATTATTCATTTCGTCAAATGGTATCCAGCTCTACAGACCTTTTAGAACGTGTAGAGTTTGGTGCGTGTTTATCTGATATATTAAAAGATGCTAAGAAGTATCTTTCTCATATTCCATATCCAAAAGGAACAGTTATGTACGAAAATATATACCTGAGTTGTCTACTAAGTTTTCTGAATTCAATAACACTTTCTCCAGCACTTCAATATAGGATAGAAAATACAACGTCAGTTACTCCAGAACAACTTGAACGTATATATAGAAAACAGAACAAGAATTCTGTTATACTATTTCATCTTCCAGAAGAAATGCGAGGGTACATACAAGCCCTTACAACTGGAATGAAACATCATATTGCAAAAGATTTATCGTGGCAAGGAAATCAAGAAATTTCCTGTCATTCAAATATGCTTTCGTTACTCGCAAGTAATATCAACACTAGTGAAGGACTAGAATGAATGAGTTTCAAAGAAGATCTTCGTAAACTAAATGAAGTTGACACCTATTCTCTCATACTATTTGTCTTATATAAACTTAGGGACATTCCTGAATATAGCTGTATAAGCGAATTGGCGTACATCCTTGATAAGGACAATCTATTAAAACTTTGTGAGTATTTTGGGGGAACTACTATAACAGTTCCTAAAATTGAAGAACTTGAGGAAGTAATACAATCGTTACTAATATACCAGTACATAGAAATTGATAAGATGTCTTTTGAAGAGGCAGTGCAGGCTTCTGGGCAGAAAACAAGAGACATACGAACAATAAGAAAGAACTACAACAAAGTAAAGGAAGTTCTTGAACGCTATAAGTTTGGAAATGATGATTCTTAATCATATCTTAGAAGAGTTACAAAAGCATAAACGAAATAAGGAAGATTTGTTAGCACTTTGCATACAAGAACGTCTCAATAAATCTTTGGAGGTTTATGAAAAACAACTGTCCTATAGTTTAAAATACTATACAAAGGCAGATGAAATTAGAATATTAAAGAAGTTAGGAGGTACAGAATGACAGATGTTGTTTCGGATATGAGCAACCTAACTAAATTGCCAGTTTCCTTATTACAACAACTTTCTGATAAAGTAGAGTTTATCGTTCTTCATAGTGTATATGAGTCCGTACTGTCAAATGAAAATATCACAGAAGTTGATATTGGAATTGGTCGACTCAATATACTGCAAGACGAAGGTTGTGTAAAATACAAATTTATCCCTTCTAAAACATTTGAACAGAAAATTATAAAGACTGTAAAGGACCGAGAAAGCCCATTAACAACAACAGTCGAAGATACACTTCAGAAAAAAATTCTCGATGTGTATAAGGAATTATTCTAACGGTGGTACATTATGAGCGAAGAATTGATGCAACCAACAACAAAAGATAAATTCCTAACTGAAACAGACCCAAAAGAACTGCAGAAGATTGTAGATATGTTTAATCTTAACATAAAGAAGAAAAACATACTACGTGCAGAAAGAATTAGTGAAATACAAGACAATATACTAAATCAAATTTCAGCTCGAGTAGTAAAACGACCAGACGAATTTAGTAATACTGACTTGTTAAACTACTTCAAAGCTATGCAGGACACATTGTTAAAGAACCCAACTGAAACAGAACTTCCAGAAATACATATAACACAGAATAATCAGGTAAACATCAACACGGACGGCGGAGAACAGACTCCTGTCTTAAACCGAATGTCCCGTGAAAGAGTTGCGTTAGCAGTTAGGAATATTCTTGCCCAGGCACAAGGTCAGTTGAATTCTGTAAAAGAAGGAACTATAATTGATGTAAATCCTGAAGAAATAGACGTGGAGGACATTCCCATTGACATACTCGAAGAAGATAAACGAAACGATAAACAATGCGATTAAAGAGTACTATGAAAATAATGTTGCTACGTGGCAGCAAACTGCCGATTTTATAAATAGCACATACGACGTAAATTTTACTGATGACGCTTGCAGACAGCGGTACTTACGAAATCGGTATAAGAATTCAGTTGTAACATCTGTACCTGAGCAGCTTACTATTGACAAGGTGTTTGATTCGAAGCCTAAAAAAACGACGGACGTAGTAGACCCAATTAAATTTGAAAAAGAAAAGGCTAAACTATCCGATGAACGAACTCAAGTAAATGCTCTAATACGACGTATTGCCAGAGAAGAAACACTAAAGGAGATTGCACAAGAAGTTGCGGATAAGCTGAATTGGAATTATCCATTCAATTTTACTCCGATTAAGCAAACTGGAAATAACAATTCTGAAAAAGAAGCAATATTACAGATTAGTGACTGGCATTATGGCACAGAAATACACAGCCCGTACAATGAGTACGACCCTGAGATATGTAAGAATCGTGTTGAAAAACTTGCAAAAGAAGTTGCTGAACGTTGCGCCCTTTACGACATTAAGAAGCTGCACATTGTCAATCTAGGAGATATGATAGAAGGTAGAATTCATCTTCGACTTAGATTGAATAGCAGAATTGACGTAGTAACACAAACAATAGAGGTAGCCGAACTTCTTGCAAATTTCATAGCTTCACTTTCAACATTCCTCGAAATTGAATACTACGACACCCTTGATAACCACAGCAGAATTGAGCCAAAGTTACATGACTCCTTAGACCTTGAATCTCTTGTTCGTGTCATTACGTGGTTCTTAAAGGAACGTCTCAAGGACATTCCAACAATTCACTTTAACGATAATACAAAGGGTGATGACGTTATATCGTTTGAGTGTTTGGGGCATCATATATGCGCAGTACACGGAGATAAAGATAAGCCTGAAAATGTTGTGTCCAATATGTCTCTGATGACACAGCAATACTATGATCTAGCATTAACAGCACATAGACATCATTTCCAAGCAAACGAGATGAATAGAACAATTATGCTGTCGAACAGTAGTCTCATGGGCACAGATGATTTTGCTCAGAGTTTACGACTTACAGCATCTGCTTCTCAGAACCTTATCATTGTTACAAAAAAGAATGTAATTGATACAATCTGCAGAATTAACCTAGAATAAAAACTAATATACAAAATAAGGAGAGAAAACATGAAGGTCTTTTACTACAGTGAACTACTCGACAAATATTTTGAAACGGAGCAGGCTTGCCTGAATGCTGAGAAGGCAACTCTTGATGCCGAAAAAAGGAAGAATCTTGCTAACGATGCTGTTGAAACAGCCAAAGAAAATGTAAGAAAGGCAGAAAGAACTCTGAAGAAAGTCTGTGATCAGGCACAAGAAGTATACGACAAACGAATTGCAGAGGCGAAGAAGGAATTTGATGGTGCTGTTTCTACAGCAAAGTCCGATCTTGTAGAAGCTAAGAAACAGCTAAAGATTGTCATAGACAAGTACGACTACAACGAAACAATTGCTGAAGAAAAAGTTTTTCGAGTAGACCCAAACAAATTCTGGGAAGATCTTAAAAAGGAAGTTCTGAACGGAAGTCTTTGGGACCTGTTTACTTACTAACTGGGGCATAAAATGCCCCTAACTTATATGCTGACCTGCCGCAAATGGTAGACGGGGTGAGCTCAAACCTCACTTGTTTTACGAGTTCGAGTCTCGTGGTCAGTACCAAAATTTCTTACAAGGAGCCACAGCATGAAGTATTTCATTGTAGCAGATGTACACGGGTTTTATAACGAACTTGAATCTGCATTAAAGGACAAAGGCTGGACAGATGCAGAAAACCAGTGTTTTGTTTCTTTAGGGGACTTATGCGACAGAGGAAAAGATACAATAAAGGTTCTTCAATTTGTAAATTCTTTACCTACTGAGCGTAAAATCCTTATTAGAGGAAATCATGAGGATTTGATGCAAGCTGCAATCTCCCGGGGCTGTTTTCTTATGCACGATATACATAACGGGACTGTCCGAACTGCGGAAGATATTGCGAAGTATGAAGGAATTGCTTTAAAGAAAGAAAAGCTAAACGAGGATGATGACAGAGAAATACTTCAAGCTGTAGCCAGCTCCAATCTGTGGAATACTTATTTGAACAACACCGTTGATTTTGCGGAAGTGAAGAATAATATTTTCGTACATGGCTGGATTCCTTGTAAACCTGGCACTTACATTAAAGATCCTAATTGGAGATCCCCTAAAGCTAGATGGGAGAAGGCACGCTGGATAAACGGAATGCTTGCATGGAAGAACGGGGCTCGTATTAAGGGGAAAACAATCTGGTGTGGGCATTGGCACACTTCTTGGGGTCATGCATACCTGCATGATGATGGAGATGAATTTCCCCATAACGGAGGAACGGCACACTTTTCTCCCTTCATCGATGATGGAATTGTCGCCATGGACGGAATGGTAGCATTTTCACATAAACTGAACTGCAAAGTAATAGAGGTGTAAAAAAATGATCGATAAAGAATCTTTCTGTAATTTACTTGAAGATTGTCGAAATATAGAAAGCTATATAGACAGCTTGTCGAATGTTAATATCCTGCTGAATGATGACCACCCATGTTATAAACTTGTAAGTCATGTAATAGAATTTCTTGACAAACAGTTTAATAGCGATAGCGATTGGGTCTCTTATTATTTCTATGAAAGAAATTGTGACGGAATGACAATGCATGGCGAACCTACGCCGTTGCTTTGGGACGAGCATGATCGATGCATATGGATACATTCAGATGCGGAATTGTATGATTACTTGTCAGAAAAATACTCGGAGGGATAAAAATGTCTGTAAAAGACGTTAGAGAATATTACGATAAGATTTCAGAGGACTATCACGAGCTTGTTTTAACACTTAAAGAATTGGAAGAAGAGTACAACAACAATCTAGTGAGCCCAGAAGCCCTTGAAAATTTGAAAAAGCAGATTGAACCAATTAAAACCAATTTTAGAACTATATCGTACATCATATATCTTCTAAATCAGCCAACCAAGAAAAAGAAACAAAATAGGTACAGAAATCAGAATAAGTCTCTTCTAGAGAATAGCAGAACTTTAGATGAAGTACGAAAAGAAAATAAAAACGTTATAAAAGATATTAAGAAAGCTGATACTTAAATTCTATCAGCTTTCTTTTTATATTCTGACATATTGTGCTAAATTTCATTATGTTAGACTATATTTTAGATGATATCATACTTAGTGTTAGTACACTGTATATAATAATTGTCTTAGTAAAATCTTTTGAAGAATTTTTAATTACAGCAAAATTACTTAGGGTATTGTTACGTATGGAATCGAAAAAGAGAGGAAAATTAAATGGAAGAGTTACTGCAGAGCTTAGGAATAAAAGAAGAACCAAATGAATCAAACAATGGGGTATATCTAATAGACATTAAAGATTCAAATGAATACGGCGTATACTATTCAAAGCTGGACCGGTCTCCGTTACTGGACGAAGATGAAGAAAGTTCAAATGTAACACTAGACGGATCCACAATTGTATATATGAGTGATAACTACATTCTAACCCTTGTTGCAGATTTTGCAAGTGACCAATATAAGTTAACTATAAAAGAAAACGCTAATCGATAAGGAGAAGACAAACATGATTTCCGGAACAAAAGAAATTATCACCGATGAAATTGCACTCAGCGAACGCGCAGAAGAAATTGACACACTGCATGAAGGACAGCTAGTACAAGAGATTGTTAAACTCTTGAAAAGAACGTTAAGAAAGGATGACAATTTATTTGCCCTTTCTGCTCCTGCAATAGGATTTAATAAAAGAATCTTCTGCATGAAGTTTGAAAAAGACCAGATTAAAACATTCATTAACCCTGTAATTGAAGCTTATTCTCCTAAAGGAATGCAGTTGTCAAGAGAAAAGTGTTCCTCTCTTCCAGGAAAAGAATATATTCGAGTTCGTAACAATGACATTAGAGTAATGTATCAGAGACCTACGGGTGAAGCTGAAAGCAACAGGCTACTGGGAAAAGCGGCACTAGTATTCCAGCATGAAATGGACCATCTTGAGGGAGTACTAATTTCGGACATTGGTCTTGAAGTTATTCCTGAATTTGATGAAGCAACAGAAGAAGAACGCGCTGAAGTTATCAAGGAATACCTTGACTCTCTTGACATACGAGTAAAAGAAATCAATAAAGAAATTGAAGAAGATCCCGAACTAAAACAAATCGACGATGCAACAAAGTTTATGACGGGAATTCTTACGGGAGAAATTAAACAGAAGGAAGATTAACCCGAAAGGATTATACAAAATGGATAGTACAATACTATTAAGACGTAGTGCAAATCTTGCTACTGCGGCAAACATTCAACTTAAATACGGAGAGCCCTTGTATACCGATGACCAGTATGTAACTGTAGGCGACGGAAATGAATCTCTAGTAAAGAATCGGAATGTTCTTAGACTTGTCCCTAAAGCACAGGCAGATACACAACTTTATTACAGTGTAAACCCTGATGGGAAAATCGTGTTAGACCTATACAAAAATGGTTCTGTAGAACATGTACTTACATTTGGAACGGCAGCAACACACGATGTTCTGGCGATAGAAAAGAAAGACAGTAAAGACGTGATAACAAGCGGTGCTGTATACAGAATCAAGGAAGACTTGGTAAAGGTAGATAATGAGACTCGTAAGAAAGTAGAAGATCTAAAAAAGAGTGTAGCTTCCGTAGCAAACAAGAGCCTTGACACTACAGTGACACCAACATCACAAAATCCTGTTACGGCAAAAGCTGTGTATGATTTTGTCACACAGGCTATAAATGAAGCAATCGCCAATTATGTTCCTTGGACAACTACAGCTACAAATACAAACAAACTTTATATTAACAGTACAAATGGTCTTCAATACAATCCAGGAACTGGCTGGAAAACTGTACCCGTAGGGTACACCTAAAAAGAATAGGAGATAAAAAGAGATGAAACAGATTCAAGTGCCAGAAGATCTTAGAAATAAGATTCAGGCGATAGATTTTGAATTAACTGCTACCAAAGATTTAATCAGCTTCTTGTGGGGTCAAGACCCTGTTAACATGGAAGCCGTAAACTATTACACCAAACAGCAGAGAGAACTATTTATCGAATTTGAAACTGCAAAAAGCACACTTGTAGAAATCTATAATATAAAAAAAGACACTGCCTGGAATCTTGACTATAATACCTGCATCTTATCAATTAACGAGGATTGATTGATGATTGGAAACTATGAAGAGTACCCAGAAATGTTGAATCGTCTTTTTCTTGAAGACAAAACAAAAGGGTTTGATGCAAAAACAGAGGGCTTGTATGCAAGAACTATAACATTTCAAGTAACAGAAGATTGTTGCATGAAATGTAGTTATTGTTATCAACACAACAAGAAGCCAAACAGAATGTCTTTTGAAGTTGCTAAACAATTCATTGACGATTTGCTTTCTGGGTCGGAAAAAGTAACTTGTTATATTCCTAAAGACAGTGTTGGAATCGTTCTAGAATTTATTGGTGGAGAACCGTTTCTCGAAATTGATTTAGTGAGTAAAATCACTGATTATTACTTTGAAGAGTGCGCACGATTACACCATCCATGGGCAACTAGAACTAGAATTTCTATTTCGACTAATGGATTACTAAACTTTGACCCAAGGGTACAATCATATCTGAAGAAACATCAAAGTCATCTTTCACTTAATATAACTGTTGACGGTAATAAAAAATTACACGACAGTTGTAGAGTAGACCTAGAAAACAAGGGCACTTACGACAGGGTTATTGCTGCTGTAAATGATTACACTGAAAAATACGGCAAAGGTGCTCTGCCTACAAAGATGACAATATCTCCCAACAATGTAGGAAGCCTTTCAGAAGCAGTTATTGAAATGATTGAATACGGGTATCCCATTGTTAATTTCAACCCCGTATATGAAGATGTTTGGTGTCGAGATGACGCAAAAACATTTTATAAACAATTAAAACAATTAGCAGACTATTTAATTGAACACGACAAACTTGACCCTCTTGTTTGTCCCTATATGTCGCCTGTATATTGTCACCCGATGTTGCCTGAAGACAACCATAACTGGTGCGGCGGTACAGGAGCAATGATTGCTATTGACTGGCAAGGAAATATTTACCCTTGTATTCGCTATATGCCAAATGCTCTTGGAGATGATGTAATTCCTTACATTATTGGAACAGTTAAAGACGGAATAATGAGTACAGAACAACAGTTTGAAAGAGTTAATTGTTTGAGCTGTATTACAAGAAGAAGTCAATCGACGGACGAATGTTTTAACTGTCCTATTGCTAGTGGCTGTGGTTGGTGTTCCGGATACTGTTATGAAAAATACGGAACCGCAGATAAGAGAACAACATTCACTTGCGATCTTCATAAAGCAAGAGCTCTTGCACTAACATATATGTGGAATAAGTACTATAGGAAAATCCAATCAAAAGACACATATCCGATGGACATTCCTGACGATTGGGCTTTACAGATTATTGACAAAGATGAGCTAAGAATGATAAAATCGCTTATAAAGGAGTAATCGGACATGGCTGCTATTACCCCAACACGTTTTGCGCAGCTAAAGGAAAAAATTACAGCAGAGTGCTTGAAACGTAGCAAAATAGGTGACGCTCCTGGAAGCCAGTCACTTTCTCAGTATGCTACATCTGCATATAATTTTTCATATGTGCCAGAAACTGACAATGCAATAAAGGCAGAACATCTAGCAAAGAGTTGGGATATTCTTCATGTTGTAAATTCTGATAGAATTCCCGAAAAAAAGAATAAAGTAATTCTCAATACTGATGTTCGGTTAATGGAAGATCTAATATTTCAAATGTCAAACAATCCTGAATCTGCTAATATGGGAACACCACAATATTATCCTGCAAATTATTCTGATTGTTCCGGAGGTTGTACAGGCCTTTGTTTTGGTTGCACAGGATGCACTAGTGGGTGTAAGAATGAGTGTACTGGATGCACAGGCTGTACTAGTTGTACAGGATCTTGCACAAATGGTTGTACAGGATCTTGCGAGGGCAGCTGCACAGGAGGTTGTAAAGAAAGTTGTTCGGGTCTTTGCACAAACGGTTGCAAGAACGAATGCACTGGCGGCTGCTTAGGTTGCTCCGGGGGTTGCAGAGGTTATTGCATCGGCACAGCGCCAAAGGGCTACTCT